>Ga0208220_1000140_pt1 | contig 27834 bp, 24 predicted proteins | sample NGESurdeep092012_9_FD_184484 | JGI IMG/M metagenome (GOLD analysis project Ga0208220, IMG submission 184484) | Arctic peat soil microbial communities from Barrow, Alaska - NGEE Surface sample F53-1 deep-092012 (SPAdes) | ecosystem: Environmental > Terrestrial > Soil > Wetlands > Peat ...
CGCTGGTGGTGTTGGTCATTCTGGCGATGCGGCCATCCAGTCCGTCCAGGAGAAACGCCAGCGCCAGCGCTTCGGCGGCGATGGTGAAATGCGGATTCGCGCCGAACTCTCCGGCTTGCGTCCGGAGCGCCCCCTCGAACGATTGCAGAATCGCAAAAAAACCGAGAAAGATGTTTGCGCTTGTAAACAGCGTGGGCAGCGCATAGGCCGCCCGGCGAGGTCTCTTTTGCGGAGATCGCGGACCCGTAAACTGTTCTCGAAAAGTCAGACCTCCGCCGCCCCTTCCGGCCGCCGAGCCAAAATTGTGCTTCCGCCCCGGACGCGATCCCCAACCTTAACAGTCGCGCGCCACTCCGGTCCGAACAAAACATCCACGCGCGATCCGAATTTAATCAGGCCAATGCGTTCTCCCGCCAAAAGCGAATCGCCCGCTCGCTTGTAGCAGACGATGCGCCGCGCGATCAGCCCGGCGATCTGCCGACACACCACGCGCGTGTCGCGCCCCTCGACGACCAGCGTATTCTGCTCATTCTCCGAAGATGCAGCCTCACGGCTCGCCACCAGAAACCTGCCTTTTCGATAGACCACGCCCGCGACCGTGCCCGGAATCGGGGTCCGATTCACATGGACGTCGAAAATGTTCAGGAAGATGCTGATGCGTGTCTCGGTAGGATTCAACTCGCGAACCGAAACGACTTTACCGTCGGCGGGGGAGAGCATGACGTCTCCGGGGGGCACGACGCGCTCCGGATCGCGGAAAAAATAAAGACAAAACGCAGCCAGAATGTAGAATGGCGAGCCTGACCAGGGGCTCAAAAAATAGGATAAAGCGAGGCCGACCAGGGTCAGGCCGCAAGCATAGTAAATGCCGTCGGGAACAATGCGCAAACTACTATTTTCTCATGCGCGCGGTAGGCACGCCGGAGGATGTAGTGGGGACGCCGGGCCTTCGACCATTTCGGAGCATGGCTTCATGCTCTTTCAAGTTAAACCAATTAAACAAGGTTATGATAATCTGAACTTCTCAGGAAGAGATAGATCAATTTGGGACCTCGCAAGCAATTTGATTTCCAGGGCCGCAAGGTGATGGGCCAAGCCGTCGAGTTCGAAGCGAAAAGTGAGCCGTGGACTACATATCAGTTGGAGGATGGTTCGACAGTTAAGGCTAAAATTATTATGATGGACATTGTACGACTGGAGGAACATGCCTCGACAGGAGATCCTCTCTATCAGTTTATAGCTCAACAGATAATAGCCGTGCAGGTGCCAGAAGAGCTAAAGAAAAAGGCGAATTGACACGATGTTAATTCTAGAGACCATGCTTGTAATGGCCTCATGCACTCAAGCGCCCATTCATAAGGCGGGGGCCGATGTGATCCAATTCTCATCAAATATGGAGGAGGCGTTACAGATTAGCGAACTGTTCACGCATCCCATTGTGCTTTTTAGCGATGATATTGAGAAGGTTGTCGCCAAGGATCTCGCAGCGATTTCAGATGTGAGCCATGTGTTTACACATGTAGTGGAAACTAGCGTCTTGGTCTGGATCGTAGTGGACGATCCAAGAATAGATGTTCGGCATCAAATCTTCGACAGAGAATTGGCGCTTATTAACGAATTCCCAGAGACCGAGTTCGACTTCAACATAGTTCCACGCATGGGGCGGGAAGCCGACGAAGTGATTAGGGGCGAAGCACACATCGCCTATACCCGTTCAAGCGACCGTGCCATCAAAGACTGAGCACGTCACCAAGGCAGAAGGGAATGAAACCTTCGTTTCCGGCATCGCTCTGACAGCGCAACCAAATATCGATTGGGCACTCGTGGTGATTTTCTATGCGGCGGTTCACTACGTTGAAGCATATCTCTCGTTAACGGGAATACACCTGCGAAGTCATGCGACTCGTGATAACTGCGTGGGCCGCGACTCCAGACTAAGACTGATATTTCGGGAATACGGCGACTTGAAATACTATGCGTACAATGCTCGTTACGAGGTCATGCCGTTTTCGGCATCAGACGTTGCCAATGTCGCCCTCCCGGCATTGGACAAAATCAAAGCTCAACTGAAACCGCTGCTGTAAAATCATCCCGCCTGTCACGCCGTCTCAACCTAGCATCTTCCGTCAGTCAAGTATAGTTATGCCGCTTCTTATTTATTCTTGTCAACCTTAAGGTGGGACAGGTTGTCAATGCTTCAGCTCACTACCCGGAGGATGAGCCGGGACGCCGGTAGAATCGCGCTGGTCGTCTCGGAGAATACTATCCGCGGCCTCAAGCGACGCTCGAAGACGATGCGTTGACCGACCACTGGCTTGTTTGCATCCGTGACCGGGGCGGGCGTCGATGCGCCGCTTGACTTGCGCACGGTGATGCTGCCGCGATCGGTGATCAGATTGACGCCGGGTCCGCTTCCGACCGCTCCTTCGAGCCGCGCTCCCTGGCCCTCGGTGCGCTGCTTGAGCGCTTCTCCGAACTCGTTGTCGATCTCGCCGTGATCGGTGCTGGCCGTGAGCGCGAAGGTAGCCGCCTGCGGGAGCGCCAAGTCGATATTGCCGGAACGCGTATGCACCGAGATTTTCCCGAGCGGCAGGCGGGCCGTGCGTATATCGATATCGCCCCGGTCGACGGTCAGATCCAGACCATCGCTGAATCCATCCACGCTGACGTCGGTCGCTTGCGTGGTGAGCTTCACCGGCCCGACGACATTCCGCACGGTCAGGCTTCCGCGGTCGAGACGGATCTCGCCGGGAACCTGCTGGGCGGTCATTTCGGTGCGCATGTTTTCCACCCGCAGAGGTTTCGCGAGATCGCGCAGCGATACAGTGCCGCCGTAATCGCCGCTGACCGTGACCTGCCCGGCGATCTTGGTCAGCTCCACATCCGTACCGTGCCCGCGCAGATCGACGGTGCCTTTGGCGTCCGTACAGCGCACCAGATCGCTGCGCCGCGTGTCGATCTTCACATTGCCGCCGATATCCTGCAGCCGCACCCCGGCGTTATCGCTGCTGACATCCACATCGCCGGTGAGGGAGGAAATGTCGAAATCTCCCAGCGTTCCGGTTACCTCAACACTCGCCCCGCTGGGTACCGAGAGGTCCAGATCGGTCGTGACCGGAGTGCGCGCGCCGGCCTTATCCTGATTGCAGCGAATGACGATGGTATTTCCCTGCACCATCACGTCCACCGGAGTCTGAGCGTTGGCGTTATCCGCTTCGCGCTCTTCGAACGCGCGAATGGTCTTGTGGCCGCTGACGGTGAGGTCGGTCCCATCGGTCCCGGCAATTTTGGCGTCGCCCCGGAAATTCTCAATCACGATGTGAGGCGTCTTGCCGACCGACTTCTCGATGGTATTGACGGAATAATCGTGCTCCTCGCCGAACGCTTCCACGCCTCGCTCAAAACCGGCGCGCCGCCACCAATTGTCGGGCCGTCGAACCTCAAAGGTGGTCAAGCCGACAATGCAAATCAGGATCACGAGCAGCCAGCCGCCGCCCGAGATGCCGTTGGTGGGGATGGGATTCCCGCGAGCGGCGCGAATTGCGATTTCGAGCAGCGCTACGACGCCCCAGGCGATCAAGACATACGGCCAATAGAGAGCAAGGATTTCGCCGATGCGGAAATCGGGCGAGACCGCGTGAATCAGGAACAGGGCGCCGATCGCGATGAGGACCAGCGGCCCGGTGAGGGACCCTCTCGATTTCATCACAGGATACCCGGCGGCGAGGGAGGCTGTTGCGCCGCCATGCGCTCAATCAGCTTCATCAGGCCGATCACGATAATGATGAGCGGCCAGGTGCGCGAGAACGGAATCACGCCGTTCTGATGAATGACAAACAAAATGCCAATGGTGATCAGCAGTACCGGGCCGCGAGCCGCCTGAGCCAATAACGCCCGTCTATTGTTCATGGCCGGTCTCCACTACATGCTTGGGAGTTGTCGCGGCGGGCGGCCTGTCCGACGCGCCGGAGGAAGGAGCGATGGGACCCGGCGACGAAATCCGCGCGTACAACATGTAAGCTCCAACGACGATCAGAATTACGGGCCAAAAACGTCCGATCTGGCGGAATTCGATTACGTGCAGGGAATCCAGAAGAAAGAGCACGCCAATCAGAATGAGGAGCACCGGACCGACCGGGGCGCGCCCCGAATACCGGTTTTGGGATAGCAGACTCGACCATTCGTCCATGCGTATACCCATCTGGCGCTTCTTGGCGGTGTGGTAAGCCTCGAATGCCATATAGAACACAAATCCAGTCAGCATCATGGCCAGTAAAGGCTCACCTGAGGTATTATCAGCGCTGTTTATCAAACTGATCAGCAATCCGAAGATCACGGCGTGAACCAAGCCCTTTAGGTATTGGCCGTTGTAAATTGCTCCCACGCCGGGAATCCACCCGAGAAGGAAAGCCAATACGGGCGAGGTCTGGACGACCGGGGAAAGTATCGGCGCGGGCTGGAAGTAGGGGTTGGCGGCCGAAGCGCTGGGCTCGGCTGGATTTGCATAAGCGGGGATAGGCACGTGATCCTGACAGAAAATAGTTCCTTCGTAAGGTTGCTGGCAGAGGGCGCAAAGCGGTCTCCCACACGAGCGGCAGAAAGCCGTTGCGGGCGTTTCCGGATGTAAATAGCAGTTCATTTCTTCAGTTCCCCCTGACTTGGCGCGTGGTTTGCCGTGCCGTTCTTCCGTGTCTGGGCGGCTTGCCCAGTTGAGCGCTTGCGGGCCGACGCCGGATTTTCCGAAGCCGCCTCCTGCTGATCTTCCAAGTCCTTCAGACGGGTCTCAATGTCGTAGACCAGCCGGATGTTTTCGTAGTATTTCACGGCGCGGTCCCGGGTACGGAGTGCTTTGTCTTCGACGCCGCCCCAAATCCTTACGGGATTCAAATCCGCCCCCTGGATGGTCTGGACCCGCACGCCGGTGCAGCGCTCCAGCATGGAAAACGACAGAATAGTCATGGCCATGCCCATGGCCAGTCGCGGCCGCAAAATGGGCTGAAGCCATTTCACGGCGAGCCTGCTGAAGAAGCCCTGTTTTTCAAAAGGCTGCCGCGTTCGGCCGATGGGAGCGTGATAGGCGATGCGCGTGACCAGCTCGGGCGGCGGGGTAACGTCGGCGGCCTGCGCCAAGAACTTCATTGCGCCGGCGGCATCGCGCAGGAACTCGCGGCAACCCTCACACTGGGAAGCATGCTCGTCGAGCGAAGCGCGCTCGGCTTGGGCGAGGGTGCCGTCCAGGTAATCGGCGAGGAGGATTTCAAAATCCGCGCAGTTCATACGCTCACCTTGTTCCGCCTCAACACCCGGGCCAGTTCGGCGCGCCCGCGGTTCAGCCTGGATTTCACGGTTCCCTCAGGCACGTTGAGCACGCGCGCGATCTCCCGGTATTCCAATTCCTGCAGGTCGCGCAAGATAACGGCTTCGCGCAATTCCGGCGACAGCTTCTGTAAAGCCGCTTGGAGCAGCTCTCCCGCTTCGCGCCCGGCGAGCAATCCGTCGGTCCGTGAATACTGGGCTGTTTTCTCTTCGAGAACCGCCAGCTTATCCTCAATGGCGTCGGTTACCCGGTCGTGCTTGGTCCGGCGGTAATGATCGACCAGCAGGTTTCTGGTCAGGCGCGCCAGCCAGACCCCGAAGGAACCCTCGCCGGAGCGGAAGCTGCCGAGCGTCCTGAATACCCGTAGAAACACCTCCTGGGTAAGATCCTGCGCTTCAATTTCATGGTTTGTGAAGCGATAGCAGATCGAATAGACACGTCTGGTATGCAATTTGATGAGTTCTTCCCACGCGCCCTGTTCTCCGCTTAAGCAGCGCTCGACCAGACTAGTCTCAGGATCCAACCGATGCGTGGTCTCCCAGGCCACCACATTTGCCCAATTCCAAGCCGCACCTATCGCCTTCGAGCTTAACGAAGTATTCGAGTTTCGCGAAATTTGTGCAACCGCCGCGGCTGACATCTATTTCCCTGGAAGGTCTATAACAGCCCTCGGACGCCTGACGCCGTGGGCCTGCATTCAATACACCCATATAAACGATAGATTGGGTCTGGAAGTTCAACCCGAGACACAGGCTGGGCCGCTTATCTGTATGATGTTGAGGATTCGACTTTCCATGCGGAGCAGTAAAACAGAAGCGGGGCGCCCATGACCTGTCCTTTTTGCGGGTATCGTGAAGACAAAGTAATCGACTCCCGGGAAAGCAAAGAAGGCGATTCCATTCGCCGCCGCCGCCAATGCCTCGCCTGCGAGCGCCGCTTTACTACTTACGAGCGTTGCGACGAAGTGCCCCACATGATCATCAAAAAAGACGGGAGACGGGAGCAGTTTGATCGCCAAAAGGTGCTCAACGGGCTCCTGAGAGCCTGTGAGAAGCGGCCGGTCAGCATGGGGAAGCTGGCCGAACTGGTCGATGAAGTCGAGACGGTGCTGCTTGAAAGCGCGGACCGGGAGCTTGAATCCACGCTGATCGGGGAACGGCTGATGGACCGGCTGCGGGCTCTAGACAAAATCGCTTATGTGAGATTCGCGTCAGTCTACAGAGACTTCCAGGATGTGGAAGAATTTTTGAAAGAACTGAAAAAAACCTGATACCTCCTGGCAAGCGGCGGGGACTAAGGTGTAAGATTTTCCACGTTGCTTTTTGGCGGGATTTTACGTCTGGTAAACGTACTTATCTTTTGTGTAACCAATCACTTTGGCGAACATCTTCTGAATAGGGTGTTCACTTGGGCAGAAAAACGGGTATAATCGAATCGCGCAATATTTACAAAGTTGGCGCTCCTATCCAGGCTTCGCGCCCAGTCGATGAAGCACTGTCCCGATTGTAAAGGCGAGGCGGAATAAACGGTATCGCGATCTTCGGTTCTCTCATTGTGTCCCCTTCCCCCCAAGAGCGTTTAGGGCCCGGCGCCGATCCGGGAGCGTGCATGGCGCTAGCCGGCGGCCGATGTGCGTCCGAAAAGATAAGAGAGGGTTTGCGAGTAGAGGTGATTAGGTAAGGTGGATCAATTCGAAGATCAATATTCAGCTGAGGGACGCGAGCCGACAAGCCTTCCGTTCGACGAGGACGCGAACTTTTTCCATCCCGAAGAGGTTCAGGAAGAAGAGTTCCACGGCGCACAGCAGGTAGAAGAGTCGATCTACACCGACGATCCGGTGCGGGTGTATCTGCGTGAAATGGGTTCAGTTCCACTGCTGACCCGCGAGGGCGAGGTGACCCTTGCGCGCAAGATGGAACGCGGGAAACTGCGCATGCAGAAGGCGATCAGCCGGTCGCCGCTGATTCAAAGCGTGGTAGTGGGGTTCGCGGAATTGGTCCGCAAAGGCGCCGAAGACGTCGACAGCTATGTCGATTTCGGTCCCTCGGATATTGAAGAGGGCAGCGCGGCGGACATCAAGCGCCGGACCGACATCAGCGATTTGTTTGTAGCCTACCTGGCCGCGCACAAGAAAGTGCAGCAGACCGGCGATAAGCATGCCTCCGTGCCGGCGGCGAACAAGAAGTTGCGACGGCGCTGGGCGGGTAAAATCCTGCGGTCGCAGGTGGAGGTCTCGAAAGCGCTGCGGACCGTTCCGTTCAACGCGGCGCGTTGGAAGGAGTTCGTCCGGGCGATCGAGAGGACCGGGGATGAGATGGCCATCCTCGAAACCGAAGTCAAGAAGCTCGAGCTGCGCAATTCCGTTTCCGCGCAAGCGCGGGGGAAGGAACTCAAGCGCGATCTCAAAAAGAAAGAGACCGAAGCGGGAGCTTCGCTTCCGGACTTGCGGCACAGCCTCTCGGTAATTCGCCACGGCGAAATTGAGGCGGAGCGGGCCAAGAAAGACCTGGTCGAAGCGAATCTTCGGCTGGTGGTTTCGGTCGCCAAGAAATACGTCAACCGGGGCTTGCACCTGCTCGATCTGATCCAGGAAGGCAACATCGGACTGATGCGCGCTGCCGATAAATTCGAATATCGGCGCGGCTACAAGTTCTCGACCTACGCGACGTGGTGGATTCGCCAGGCGATTACGCGCGCCATTGCGGATCAGTCGCGCACGATCCGCATTCCCGTTCATATGAACGAGAGCATGAACAAGTTTCTGCGGGCCACTCGCGAGCTCGAGAAGGAGCTGGGCCGCGTTCCGACCAACGAAGAGATTAGCCGACGCATGGATATTCCCGTCGAGAAGGTCCAGAAACTCAAGACCATCTCGCGCGATCCGGTTTCTCTCGAAACTCCGGTCGGTCGCGACGGCGAGTCGGCGCTGGGCGATCTTATTGAAGACCGCTGGGTCGGCTCTCCGGTGGACGCCGTCATCGATTCAAACGTCCGGGACGAAACGGCCAACATTTTGAAGACGCTCTCTCCCAAAGAAGAGAAAGTCATCCGCCTGCGGTTCGGCATTGGATGCGAGCGGGAACACACGCTCGAAGAGATCGGCCAGGAGTTCGACGTCACTCGTGAGCGCATCCGTCAAATTGAAGCCAAAGCGCTTCGCCAGCTACGCTCTCCGGAGCGTGCCCGCCACCTCCGCGCGCTGTTAGCAGCGCGTTAGACTACCGCCTAGTATATCGTTTCAATAAAACATAAACAAAGAAGAATGTTTGCTGCTACACTGATCGTGTGGCGGGCACGCTCCAAACGAGCGCACCTGAAACTGAGCGCCGAGGAGATTGGGCGCCTCAGGACTTTGAGGGATTCACGGACTGCGCCATGGCGGGAAACGCAACGGGCTCGGATACTGCTGCGTTCTCATTCCGGCGAGAACGTGACGCAGATTGCCAAGGCGGTCGGCATGACCCGCAAGAGCGTCGACAAGTGGATCGGCAAGGCCCTGGCAATGGGTTCCGGGGCGGCGCTAAAAGATGCCTACCACCGGCCCAAAGAACCCGCCATTACCGAAGACGCCAAAGCCTGGGTGGTTCATTTGACCTGCTCGAAGCCGAAAGATCTCGGTTACGCGGCGGAGGTATGGACGCGGAGTGCGCTGGCGCGGCATGTGCGGGAGCACGCTTCTCAAGCAGGCTATGCATCCCTGGCCCATGCCGCCAAGGCGACGGTGCACAGAATTCTCGCCCAGCAACCGCTACATCCGGAGAAGGTGAAGTATTATCTGGAGCGGCGCGATCCTGAGTTCGAAGCCAAAATGCGCGAGGTCTGCTGGTTTATCAGGAAGTTGCGCTGCAGAACCAGAACGGCGGGATAGTCCCGGTGATGGTGACGGTTTCGGTCGACGAAAAGCCCGGTTTGCAGGCGATCGCCAACACCGCCCTGGATCTGCCGCCCGTGCCGGGCAAGCATTCCGGCATCGGACGCGACCACGAGTATAAACGCCTCGGACGTGCTCAATTCTGGCTGCACTGGACCTGCACAACGGCCACGTGACCGCCCGGGTTAACGCCGGGCAGCTCCTCCAGCTCTAGAAGAACGAGTCCGGAATTTTGAGCTCCAAGCTTGACGAGATTGCCCGCCCGCTCCAGCACGGCCAGCCCTATCGCTTCCGAGTAGAACTGCACGGATTTTGCGAGTTGCGACACTGCGAGGCGCACGCGCCCGATCCTCCCCGTTGCCGGCAGGCGAAAATTGGGCGGACGGATACCGAAAAAAGTCGTGTCTGCCGGGGTGGGACTAGCGATGCTCATTAGTACCTCTGTTGTGTATGCGCGTCGGTTGTATGACACCTATATGTTTAGTTCGCCTTTGCGCGTTTCCATTTCAGATACGAATTCACTTTCTTCCCGCCTGACTGAATAGGGCTCGCCGTGCTTAGGTAAAGATCGTCTCCTTCGATCTTCACAACACGAGGCTGTGTCTGCCCGATCCAGTTCGGAAAAAGGGAGATGAACATGGAGTGGGTGAGCTTCTGCGCCTCTTCGTCCACATGGAACTCGCCCGTATAAGCGATATACGTGGAGGCTTCCTGCTTATAGTCGTCAGCAGACCCTTTGAACCAATCGCCCGAGGCGAACGGCTTGCGATCCGGCTTGCTCAGTTGCGCGGACATATAGCCGTCCGGCGTATACATGATGATTCCCATGGGCCGTTCGGTCATGGGGTAGAACGAGGGCGAGCCATCAACTGGCCGCTCCTCATAGGAGACGAGCTTCCATGCTCCGATAAGTTGTTCGCGAAGTGCTTTAGCCATGACAAATCCTCCTGGTAGTGTAGTTATGACGCCTTAAGTGCGCCGTTGTCAATTGGGATGACCTGCCCGGAAATCGACTTGCCTGCGTCCGAGGTAAGGAAAACGCAGAGCGAAGCGATGTCCTTCGGATCCACGAACTGCTTGAGGGCTTGAATGCTAAGCATGGACGCTCTCTCTTCTTCGACGCTCTTGCCCTCTGCCTTCGCGCGGCCTTGAAGGACGTTTTCTATCCGCCGGCCACCTACTGCTCCAGGAGCAATCGCATTGGAACGGATCTTGTGATCGCCTAATTCAATTGAGAGCGTCTTCGCGAAGCCGATCAGGCCTGCCTTGGCTACGTTATAGGGGCTGCGATTCGGATACCCGAAGCGCCCTCCCAGGGAGGACATCATGATGATGCTTCCTGCCGAAGACTTTTTGAGATGCGGGATGGCAAGGCGGGTTACGTTGAAGGTTCCGACCAGATCGATCGTCATGACCTCTTCCCATTTGTCCGGATCCATCTCCTCGACAGGTGCAGTAGGACCTGAGATACCGGCATTGTTCACGAGGACATCCAGCCCGCCCAGCGCCTCAACGGCAGTAGGGACCATTTTCTCGATATCAGCGCGTTTGCCGTTGTTGCACAAGGTTGCGAGCAAGCCGGGAATTTCCTGCTTCGCGGCCTCAATCGCCTGTTCATTGATATCCGTGATAAACACCGTGGCCCCGGCTGAAGAAAATGCACGAGCGATCTCGAGCCCGATTCCAGACGCAGCCGCAGTAATAAGTACTTTTTGTCCCATAATGCCTCCTGGCTAGCCTGGCAGCCAAGCGGTGCTTGGTCAACACTCCTTAAGTAATCTCCTTCATCCTCGCCAAGCCACCGCGCAGTGCGTTGCCGGCGATTACTTAGGAGTTGTTTGTTCTGTTGTTCGCATCGGTTTTGTTTGAAGTGACCGCCTAGTTGACACTTTTTCCGATCTTTGTTGTTACGCTGGGTGGCCCGATCCGGTTGCGGTCCTCACTCTCGTATCGGTGCGAGAGTGGGATCGACGATGCCCGTGGGTCAGACCATGGTGCAGTCGGCGTCTGGGGACCCAGATTCAGCAAAACGTTTATAAAGTACTCTATTGCTACGCTGTGTTGTTCGCGCTGTCGCCACCGGTTACGTCATAGGTCGCGCCCGAAACCATGCGAGCAGCATCGGACGCAAGAAAGACGACAACCGGTGCAAGGTCAGCTGGTTCAATCCATGGCACATTGAGTGGTGATCTCGTCTGAAGGATTTTCTTGGCGTCTTCTTCCTCCTGTTGCACGTTGCCCGTAGGCGTCCTGCCTACGGTCTGGAGGATCTGAGCGTACATTGTCAATGGATACGGCTACGCGCCCCTGCGGAACGAGGGCCGTTTGCTCTTGCGAGCGCATAGCCCGGCCATGCCGAGCAAGCCGATGCCGAGCAAAAGCAGCGATCCAGGCTCCGGTACAGGACTCGTGGTAAAAGAGCCGTACTCTCCCGGGGGCACTCCGGAGTCGGGACCGTCGTTCGGGTCGTCGACAAGACTAGTCGCATTCGCAAGCCCAGCCGCGTATTGGATAGGCCCGCCCCCCACGTCGCCGTTGCTCCAAAGTTCAGCAACGTACCCACCAGGTCCAGCTACGTCAAATGCCACGCCAAAGATGTCGAATTGGCCGCCGGAAAATGGATAGGTTAGCGTGGGGACGCCGTGGACGAGGTCATAACAGATCGTGGGGGAGTCTCCCGCCGGGTAGAACAGGTCGTCGTAAGACAAACCGCCTGTGGTAAACGCAACACCGGGGCTAGCCAGAGTGTCGCTCACATAGGATATTGGCGTGTAGAGACCGGTAATCGCACCGGAGACAGTGGCGCCGGCGTTCGTATCCGAAAATGTTCCGCTCATGCCGGTGATCTCATAGCCGGGGGGATTAGCGGAGTTAGTGCTCTGCTGTCCAACCCAGAGCACGCCGGTAGCGCTGATCCCGTTTCCGTTGAACGAAAAATTAAATCCATCTGCCATCGCGGCTGGCGCAACCGCAACCCCCGCTGCTAATCCGAGCAATGTAAAATAACCAATCTTCATTTTTTCTCCTGTAAGGTCCTTCGCTAAAGATGTAAGAGCAGGAATAAGACGCATCGATTACAGAAAGCTTTCTGGGAAAACCGAAAACGAGTCCTGGCGGTACCATAAACTCAACCCTTGACAACGCACCCGGGGCCGACGTTGGTCTGCCTGAAGTGAAAAGAATAACGAACCGAATTTGGCTCCTGCCCCTACTCGTTCTGCAGGCGGGCATCCCTGCCATCGCGCAAACTCAGGCGCAGCCGCAAGCCTGAATCTCCAACGGAGTTCTCCACGTTCGCCTCTAGGCTCTAGAGTCACACGAGTGCCATAACAACACAAGCGTGACATTACTGAAAGCGAAAACTGGCTGGCTCACAGTCCGGCTACATGATCTTGCCGGCGCAGCGGGCAGGTAAAGTCAGCCTCATGCAGGAAGTGGGCCGAAACTACCTGGATGTGGTCGCAAAACCGGGTTGTCGGAAATTGGCCAACTCCGGGATAGATCCTTCCTTACGGCGATGTGCAGATCTAACCTTTTCCCAGTCCTCGACAAGTGGCGTTGCAGGACCAGTGACTCGGCAGCTCTGACAATGCGCGAAGCTCCTGAGGCCGATCAGATTTCCAGCTTGTCCATAATTCTTTGTTCGACCGCCCCCGGCTTGCGCCACTCGCCTTTCACAAACTTCAGCGTTTGAGTGGTTTCTCCTAGTTTGAAATCGATGGAGAGTTCATCGGATGCTGGACCCCCGCGAGCGGTTGCGGCGTAACGGGTCTTTTTGAGTTTGTCGAAAGCCCGGTTGATTTCCTCGGCGACGGGAGGGGGAGCGGTTACCACGTTGTTCGGCATAAGTTCCTTACCAGAAGATTATATTCAGTGCGATGAACACAACCGTCACTGCGCCGGCCAAGAATAGGGGGCGGCGATAAATCGGGAGATCGCCGTCGGATGGTATTTCGGTTGCGCCGTAGACCAGGCCAACCAGCTCGGCATCCGGTTTGGGCTTGGTGAGCATGGTCACGATGACCGTAACGACCACGCAGACGATCCAGGACCACAGAGCGCGGTACATGTTCTCGGCCATATCTTTGGCGCGCGGCGATAGCGCGATGTAGCGCAGCGCCGTGGGATCGAGCTTGACCCAGATCCACATCCCGATCGACGATAGCGTTCCCATCAGCAACCCCCAAAAGCCGGCGGCCGGGCTGGTCCGCTTCCATAACATTCCCAGAATCACTGTGCCGAAAAGAGGCGCGATGAAAATGCTGAAGAGCGCCTGCACGTAATCCATAATGCTCTGAAACTGCATCACGAGATAAGCCGTCCCGATGCTCACTAGAACGCCCAGGATGGTGCACCATCGGCCCATCGAGACATAGTGAGCGTCCGAAGCCGTGCGGCGGATCAGCGCGCGATAAATGTCGTACGTCCAGACGGTTGCAAATGCGCTTACATTGCCGGCCATCCCCGACATGAATCCGGCGATCAGCGCGGTAATTCCCAGCCCCAGCAGGCCCGGGCCGCAATAGCGCGCAAGCATCAACGGCAGAACGTCATTATAAGTATGCGCGCCGTTTACGGCCTGCTCCGCTCCGACCAATTTCTCCGGAAGAACGGCCAACGCCAAAAGGCCCGGCAAAATGACGATAAAGGGCACCGCCATTTTGAAAGCGGAACCAATAATGGGGGCCATCTTGGCGCTACGCAGATCTTTCGCCGCGAGCACGCGCTGCACGACCAGAAAATCGGTAGTCCAGTAGCCGAAGGAGATCACGAAGCCGAGTCCCAGGACAATGCCCGTCCAGTGAATGCCCATGGGATTATTCGCGAACGAGCCGAGACCTTTCCATAAATGTGTATAGTCCTGGCCCGGGCGGTTTATCGCGATGCGATGCAGCATGCCGCTCCAGCCGCCGGCCTCGATCAGCCCCAGAACCGAGACCACAATCGCCCCCAGCCAAATCAGAAAGAACTGAAGAACTTCATTGAAGATGGCCGACAGCAAGCCCCCCAGGAAAACGTAAGCGGCGACGGTGACCGAAGAGACCCAGATACTGAAGCTGATATCCCAGCCGAGAATAATTTGAAGAACCAGGGCCATCGCGTACATATTGATGCCGCTCATCAGAACCGTCATGATGCCGAAGGTGATGGCTGAGAGCGCCCGCGCGGGTTCGCCGAAGCGCAATTTCAAATAGCCGGGAACCGAGTGCGTTTTCGAGATGTAATAAAAAGGCATCATCACCAGGCCCAGGAAAAGCATGGCCGGAATGGCGCCGATCCAGTACCAATGCGCGGCGAGAATGCCGTACTGGTAAGCCGAGCCGGCCCAGCCCATGAGTTCGAGCGAGCCGAGATTGGCGGCGACGAAGCTGAGGCCCGCCACCCAGGAGGTCATGTCGCGGCCGGCCAGGAAGAAGTCCTCGCCGGTCTTGGTGTATCGCTTCAGGTAGAAGCCGATTCCAAGCACCATCACAAAATAAAGCCCAATGATGACCAGATCGATCGGGCTGAGGGAGAGAAGCTTCTTGGGCGCGGTTTGGAGTACGGCGAATGCGTTTAGCATTGTAGGCTCGGAATTGTACATTACAGCCTATCCTATGAGCGCATCGCGACCCGCGCTCTCGCCAAAACGAGAATAAAATACTGTTGCCTAGCGTATGGCATACTGATAGTATCGATACGAAGAAGTAAAATAAAAAGTATATTCATATGCTATTTCAGACGCCGGAGCCTGACAGCTTGGAGGTGGCCGTCATTCATGAGATTGACGATCTGAGAAAGACGCTGAAATATGCGGTTCAATCCCCAAAACGATGGCCTGGGCTTTTGCGGCGGGCGCTATTTGCGCGCGCGATCCGGGGGTCGAACTCAATCGAAGGATTCAAGGTTAGTGTGGAAGATGCGCTGGCGGCGGTACGGGGCGAAGAGCCGATCGAGGCCGGCGAGCTCGCCTGGAAGGCAGTAACCGGTTACCGGACGGCGATGACGTATGTGCTGCAGCTTGCGACTGATCCGCACTTTCAGCATTCGGCCGACTTTCTCCGAAGCCTCCACTTCATGATGCTCGAATACGACCTCAGCAAGAATCCGGGCAGGTGGCGTCCAGGTCCCATTCAAGTGGTGGATGAAGCTAAGGGCGAGGTAGTTTACAAAGGGCCCGACGCGGAGCAGATTCCAGCCCTGATGCAGGAGTTGGTGGTGTCTATTAACCAGCCGGATACTTCGGGCGCGAGCATGGTTCGCGCCGCAATGGCTCATCTGAACCTCGCCATGATTCATCCATTCTCCGATGGCAATGGAAGAATGGCGAGATGCCTCCAAACGCTGATTCTCGCCAGATCCGGTACTTTGGCTCCGGAATTTTCGAGCGTTGAAGAGTATCTTGGCCGCAATACCCGGAAATATTACGATGTCCTGGCTCAGGTAGGCGGCGGACACTGGAGCCCGCGGCGCGATGCGCGTCCCTGGATTCGCTTTTGCCTTACGGCGCACTTCCGGCAAGCACGGACAATACTCAGAAGAACCAGGGAGCTGCAGCAGATCTGGGATGCGCTCGAGGCGGAAATCAAGAAGCGCCGATTACCCGAACGGACAATTCCCGCTCTCTCGGATGCGGCGTTCGGCTTGCGGATAAGAAATGTGGGATATCGGAATGTTGCCGACGTGTCTATTCAGGTTGCGACGAAGGATTTGAAGCTGCTGGTAAATCAAGGACTGCTGGCTCCAACGGGAGACAAGCGCGGCCGGTTCTATGAAGGGACGGATGTGCTGCAGCGGATACGGGCGCGCTTCCGCGAAACCACAACCATTTCAGATCCCTTTGCAAAGCGGCCTGGACGGCGTGTTGTCTGACCTGGACTTCCAGCGCGCCTGACTCACTGGAAATCCCGAGGCTTCCGGCAACTTCGATAAGATAGTTTGCGAGACGCGAACTGCCGGTCAAGGCGTTTAAACTAACCATTCCCGCTAGGTAACGTCCAGATTGGTGTAAGCGTCTTAGCGCACAGGAGATGCGATCCTCCGCGCCGCATCGAATCAGCCGCTGAAGGCAGCCCGTTGCCGTCCGTTCCGCTTGACATATTGAAGGGAGATTGTGAACCCGCCCGAAACGCTAGAACCGCATCCAACTAAGACCCGCGAGCCTGAGACGCATCCACTCGAAACACGCTCGAATAGAACTCCCATGCTCGATCTCGACGAAGACGGCTCGTCGAGCAGCCATTGGTGGGTCTGGCTTGTCGTTTTCGCCTTAATTGGATACGGCTGCTACCGGCTGTATCAATATGAGAACGGCAAGAAGGCGGCCATCGCGCAGGCGAAGGGCGCGGTCATGAAGGCGCGCAGCGTTCCAGTGGTGGCGGCTGCGGCGCGCAAAGGCGATATGCCGGTTTATCTGCAAGGCCTTGGTACGGTGACCGCTTCTAATACGGTAACCGTGAAAACCCGAATCGACGGGCAGCTCGTCAGCGTGGGATTCGCCGAAGGGCAGTTCGTGCATAAAGGGGATGTGCTGGCGGAGATCGATCCGCGGCCTTACCAGGTCGCTGTGGATCAAGCCACCGGAAACCTCGACGAAGCGAAAGGCAACCTGGTAAAGGATCAAGCGGCGCTGCGCGATGCGCAAGTCAATTATGTCCGCGACCAGGAACTGTTCAAAGAACAGATCGTCGCCAAGCAGCAGTTGGATACCCAGCTTGCGGCTGCGGATCAGGTTCGCGGATCGATTGAAGCGGATCAAGCCACGATTGCGGCGGATCAAGCGGCGATCGACAGTGCCAAACTCAACTTGCTTTACACCAAGATCACGGCGCCCATCAGCGGGCGCATCGGATTGCGGCTGGTCGATTCGGGCAACATGGTGCATGCCGCCGATACGAGCGGATTAGCGGTGATTACACAGTTGCAGCCCATCGCGGTGCTGTTTACCATTCCTGAAGATCAGCTCCCGCCGGTTCTTCAGAAGCTGCGGCAGGGCGCCAAGCTGCGGGCCGACGCCTATGATCGCGATTTGACCAAGAAGCTCGCCGAAGGCACGCTGCTGACGGTGGATAACGAGATCGATGCCACCACCGGCACTTCACGCCTGAAGGCGGTTTTTTCCAATAGCGATTACGCTTTATTTCCCAACCAGTTCGTAAACATCAAGCTATGGCTGGACACCAAGCGCGGTGCGACGATAATTCCGGCGGTGGCCATTCAGCGCGGGCCGACGGGCACTTTCGTCTACTTGGTCCAGAACGACAACACAGTGGCCGTGCGGCCGGTCAAAGCCGGGCTCACGGACGGAAATAATGTATCCATCGACGACGGTCTCGAACCGGGCGACCGCGTAGTCGTCGATGGCGCGGAGAAGCTGACGGAAGGGATGAAAGTTTCCCTGCGCAAGGGAGTCGTCGGAAGTTCCGCGCAAGGACCCCAGGAATGAGTCCGTCTCGGCCGTTTATTCTGCGGCCGGTTGCGACCTCGTTGCTGATGGCCGGCATCCTGATCGCCGGCACGATCGCCTATAAGCAGCTTCCGGTTTCCGCGCTTCCCGAGGTCGACTATCCCACCATTCAGTGTCTGACGTTTTATCCCGGAGCAAGCCCGGAGGTGATGGCGTCTTCCGTGACCGCGCCGCTCGAGCGCACTTTCGGACAAGTGCCGGGCCTCAAGCAGATGACCTCGACGAGTTCGTTCGGAAGCTCCATCATTACCCTCCAGTTCGATCTCGACCTGAATATCGATATCGCCGAACAGCAGGTGCAAGCGTCGATCAATGCGGCGGGCACCTATTTGCCTCCCGATCTTCCGAATCCTCCCATCTATAGCAAAGTGAATCCGGCGGATGCGCCCATTCTGACCCTCGCGCTTACCTCAAAAACGGTTCCCCTCACGAAAGTAGAGGATCTGGCGGACACCACGCTTGCGCAGAAAATTTCGCAGCTTCCCGGAGTGGGTCTCGTAACTTTGAGCGGTGGCGAAAAACCGGCCGTGCGGGTTCGCGTGAATCCCACCGCGCTCGCCGCTTACGGGCTTAGTCTCGAGGACGTGCGGACCGCGCTCAGTCAAACCAATATCAACGAGGCCAAAGGAAATTTCGACGGCCTTCGCCAGGCCTACACGATTGGCGCAAACGATCAAATTCTGACCAGCTACGGCTATAAGCCGGTGATCATCGCCTACAAAAATGGCGCGCCGGTGCGGCTCGAAGATGTAGCCACGGTTGTGCAGGGCGCTGAGAACACCAGACAAGCCGCCTGGGTGAACACCACGCCGGCGGTCATCATGAACATCCAGCGGCAGCCCGGCGCCAACATCATCTCCGTGGTCGACCGCATCAAAGCGCTCCTGCCGCAATTAAAAGTATCGATCCCCTCATCGGTCGACGTGGCCGTCGTCACCGACCGCACCACCACTATTCGAGCGTCGGTGAAAGACGTGCAGTTCGAGCTGATGTTGACCGTCGCGCTGGTGGTCATGGTCATTTTCCTGTTCCTGCGTAATCTTTCAGCGACGGTTATTCCGAGCGTCGCCGTGCCGCTGTCGATCGTGGGCACATTCGGCGTGATGTACCTGCTCGGGTACAGCCTGAATAATTTGACCTTGATGGCGCTCACCATTTCGACCGGCTTCGTGGTAGACGACGCCATCGTGATGATCGAGAACATCTCGCGTTATCTCGAAGAAGGCTATTCGGCTCTCGAGGCCGCGCTCAGAGGATCGGAACAGATCGGCTTCACGATTGTGTCGCTGACCGTTTCGCTGATTGCCGTGCTGATTCCGCTGCTCTTTATGGGAGACATCGTAGGACGTCTGTTCCGCGAGTTTGCCATTACCCTGGCAGTCACCATCCTGGTCTCGGCAATTGTTTCGCTCACCTTGACGCCCATGATGTGCGCGAAAATCCTGAGGCATCGCCACGAATCGGAGCGAGGCTGGTTTTACGCGAAATCGGAATACGCGCTCAACTGGGTGATCGCCAAATACGGCAGCACTTTGGAATGGGTGTTGGAACATCAGCCGCTGACCCTTGCGGTAACCGCCGCGACCCTGGTCGGCACGGTGGTTTTGTACATCGCCGTTCCCAAAGGCTTTTTTCCGGTGCAGGACACCGGCGTGATTCTCGGCGTATCTCAGGCGCCGCAAACGGTATCGTTCGCGGAAATGTCGGACCGCCAGCAGGCGCTCGCGAAAGTGATCCTCCAGGATCCGGCGGTAGAGAGCTTGTCCTCCTTCATCGGGATTGACGGCATAAACACCACCATCAACAGCGGGCGCATTCAGATCAACCTCAAGCCGCTCGAAGACCGCCGCATCAACGCGAGCGCCATCATTCGGCGTCTGCAACCGCAGCTTGCCCGCGTGGATGGAATCACCTTGTTTATGCAGCCGGTGCAGGATCTGACGGTCGAGGATCGCGTCAGCCGTACCGAATTTCAATACACGCTTGAAGATGTCGATGGCGCGGAGCTGAACGAATGGACCGCGCGGCTCGTCGAAAAGCTCCAGACAATCCCTTCGCTGCGGGATGTCGCAACCGATCAGCAGAACGGCGGATTGCAGACCACCCTGGTCATCGATCGGGACACCGCGTCGAGATTAGGCATCGGCATGCAGCAGATCGACGACACGCTCTACGACGCTTTCGGTCAGCGCCTCGTATCGACCATGTTCACGCAGTTGAACCAGTACCACGTGGTGCTCGAGGTGGCGCGCGATTTCAGGCGCAACCCGGCGTCCTTAGACGACATCTATCTGCATTCCTCGAACGGCGCGGAAGTGCCGCTCAGCTCCTTTACGCATTTTGAGCAATCGACCACTCCCTTGACGGTGGATCACCAGGGGCAATTCCCGGTGGTCACCATCTCGTTTAACTTGCCCGCGGGCGAATCTCTCGGGCACGCTGTGAAGGACATCAAACAAGCGGAGCAGGAGATTGGATTGCCGCTCAGCGTACACTCCAGTTTCCAAGGGACCGCGGCCGCGTTTCAGAATTCGCTTGCGAATGAAGCCTACCTGATTTTGGCCGCGCTGGTGGTGGTGTATATCGTCCTGGGCGTGTTGTATGAGAGCTACATTCACCCCATTACGATTTTGTCCACGCTGCCATCGGCCGGTATCGGCGCGATTCTCGCGATTTATATTTGCCATGACGATTTCAACGTGGTTTCGCTGATCGGGATTATTCTTCTAATCGGCATTGTCAAGAAGAACGCCATCATGATGATCGATTTCGCGTTGGAAGCCGAGCGCCAGGAAGGCAAGCCGGCGCGCGAGGCAATCTATCAGGCCTGTCTGTTGCGTTTCCGTCCCATCATGATGACCACCATGGCCGCGCTATTCGGAGGATTGCCGCTGGCTTTAGGCACCGGCGTCGGGTCCGAGCTCCGACGGCCGCTCGGAATCACCATCGTCGGCGGCCTGCTGGTGAGCCAGGTTCTGACGCTCTACACCACTCCTGTGGTGTATCTGTTCTTCGATAGATTGGCCAAGCGCGTGACCGGTTGGCGCGCCGATAACGCAGCGCGACAGCCATCGCGGGAGCCGGCGCAGGCGGAGCACGCGCGGTGAACATATCCGCGCCATTCATCAAGCGGCCGGTCGCCACCTCTCTATTGACCGCCGCGCTGGCGCTTTCCGGAGCCCTCGCCTTTCGATTGCTGCCCGTTGCGCCGCTTCCCGAAGTGGATTTTCCCACCATCCAGGTTCACGCGAATCTGCCCGGCGCTAGTCCCGAAACCATGGCATCGTCGGTCGCGACGCCCCTCGAGCGCCAGTTCGGGCGCATCGCCGGCGTAACTGAGATGACCTCGTCCAGCCAGTTGAGCAGTACTTCGATCACGCTCCAGTTCGATCTGGACCGCAACATCGATGCCGCCGGACGCGACGTGCAAGCCGCCATCAACGCCGCCCAGGGACAATTGCCCGCCGATATGCCGAGCCATCCCGGCTACTGGAAATCGAATCCCGCCGACGCCCCCATCATGATGCTCTCGATGAGCTCCGATATTTACGCCCGGCCGCAGATGTACGACATGGCGGATTCGATTCTCGCGCAGAAGCTCTCTCAAGTCGAAGGCGTCGGCGAGGTGCACGTCTTTGGCAGTTCCCGGCCCGCCGTCAGAGTTCAAGTGAATCCGACCATCCTGAATACCGTCGGCCTGGGCCTCACCGACGTCGCCACGACTCTGCAAAATGCAAACGCCCATCAGGCTAAGGGATCTTTGAGCGACAATGACGTTCGCTGGCAGGTGAACGCGACCGATCAATTGTTCCACGCTTCTCAATACGCGCCGCTCATCGTGAGCTATCGCAATAATGCGCCGGTGCGGTTACAGGACCTAGGCAACGTCATCGATTCGGTCGAAGATACCAGGAACGATGGGCTGGATAACGGCAAGCCCATGATCATCCTCGCGGTTGCGCGCCAGCCTACCGCGAATATTATCGATGCCGTCGATCACATAGACGCGGTGCTGCCGCGATTGCAAGCCTCGATTCCACCCTCCGTTCACTTGAAAGTGGCGCAGGATCGTACCATCACCATTCGCGCATCGGTCCACGACGTCGAATACACTCTCCTCGTTTCCATCGTCCTGGTCATCCTGGTTGTCTTCGTTTTTCTCCGGAACGTCTGGGCGACTCTCATCCCCGGAATCGCCGTGCCGCTCTCGCTGTTGGGAACCTTCGGAGCGATGTACCTGCTCGGATACACGCTCGACAACCTGTCGCTCATGGCGCTAACGGTATCCACCGGCTTCGTGGTGGATGACGCCATTGTGGTTATCGAGAACATCACGCGCTACCTGGAGCAAGGCTGGACGCCCGTAAAGGCGGCGCTTCAAGGCGCGAAAGAGATTGGATTTACAGTGCTCTCGATGAGCACTTCTCTGGTCGCGGTTTTCATTCCGATTCTGCTGATGGGAGGAATCGTCGGCCGCCTGTTCCGCGAATTCGCGGTCACCTTAACCATCGCAGTTTGCATATCGCTGGTGGCCTCCCTCACCAGCACGCCCATGATGTGCGCCAGGTTTCTCCGCTCGCAGGGCGATCGCCGGCACAATCTCGCATACCGGGTGAGCGAGCGCGGGTTCAATTTAATTCATGGGGCCTACGCCAAGACGCTGCGCGTCGTGCTGAAGCATCCGCAACTGACGCTGGTCATCACCCTGGTCACCATCGCCATCAATATTTATCTCTACATCATCGTTCCGAAAGGATTTTTCCCACAGCAGGATAACGGACGCATCGGCGGCGCAATTGTAGCCGACCAGGACATTTCCTACGCGGCCATGCGCGAGAAGCTGCATCAGTTCCTGCGCATCGTCGAGACCGACCCGGCCATGCAGGATGTGGAAGGCTTTACCGGCGGCGGAACTCTCAACGTAGCCTCGATGTGGGCGCAGCTGAAGCCGCTCGATCAGCGTAAAGCGTCCGCGGAGCAAGTCATTAACCGGCTTCGCGCCAAGATGGCCCGTGTGCCCGGCGCGACCCTTTATCTGCAAGCGTCGCAAGATATCCGCGTGGGCGGTCGCGGAAGCAATTCTCAATATCAGTACACGCTGCACTCCGACAATTTGAAGGACCTCAACGAATGGGCGCCCAAATTATTGGCCAGGCTGAAAACGGTTTCGCTCGTTCTCGATGCGAATAGCGATCAGCAGGTACACGGCTTGGAAACGGAATTGCTGATCGACCGCAGCACCGCCTCCCGCCTTGGAGTGAATCCCTACGCGATCGACACCACGCTTTACAGCGCGTTCGGCCAACGGCAGGTGTCTACGATGTATACCGGCATCAACCAATATCATGTGGTGCTCGAAGTTCTGCCGGAGTTCCAGCAGAATCCCGCGTCTTTGAATTCCATTTACATTCAGTCGAATAATGGAACGCCCATTCCAATCTCCACTTTCACGCATTACCGGACGGCGATGACCTCGCTCACCGTGAATCACCAGGGGCAGTTTCCATCCATCACGCTGTCGTTCGCTCTGGCGCCCGGAGTGGCGCTGAGTGAAGCCGTGGATGCGGTCGAGGGCGCGGAGGAGGACATTGGAATGCCTGCGAATGTTCGCGGCGCGTTTGCCGGAACCGCGCAGGCTTTTCAACAATCGCTCAAGACTGAGCCGCTGTTGATTCTAGCCGCTCTGATCGCGGTCTACATCGTCCTCGGCATGCTGTATGAGAGCTACATCCATCCCATCACGATTCTCTCCACGCTGCCCTCCGCCGGCGTCGGCGCTCTTCTCGCGCTGATTATTTTCGGAGTCGATTTGACCGTCATCGCCTTGATCGGTATTATCCTGCTCATCGGAATCGTCCAGAAAAACGCGATTCTGATGATCGATTTCGCGCTCGAGACGGAGCGCAAGCAGGGCGTTTCTTCAAAGGAGGCGATCTATCAGGCTTGCCTGCTCCGCTTCCGCCCCATCATCATGACCACCATGGCGGCTCTTCTCGGCGGCTTGCCCTTGGCCCTCGGCACCGGCACAGGATCGGAAATGCGTCGGCCTCTCGGCATCACCATCGTTGCGGGATTGATGCTGAGCCAGCTCCTGACTCTCTATACGACGCCGGTAGTTTACGTCTATTTGGATAAGCTGCAAGTGTGGTTTGGCCACTCGCCCCAATTAAGTCCACGGCTGCAAACGATGTTGACCGACAGCCCGGGGTAGGGAAGCCATGGCAATTACCGCCTGGGGGTAATCGTGCTCATTAAAATCGGGGCCGATAACAAGCTTGAGAACGATGGTGGCGCGTATCCGCGGCGAATGTCCGCAACCGAAATCGGTCTCCAGCCCGATATAGCTTCTCTCGAAGCGGAGTTGAAATCGACGGTTCGCGGCGAAGTTCGATTCGACCCCGGCAGCCGCGCGCTTTATTCCACCGACGCCTCTAACTATCGTCAAGTGCCGATCGGCGTCGTAATCCCGCGCGATAAAGACGACGTCGTATGCGCCATCGCCGCTTGCTATCGCCATAAAGTGCCGGTGCTCAATCGAGGCGGCGCGACCAGTCTCGCGGGACAGTGCTGCAATGTCGCCGTCGTGATCGACATGTCGAAGTACATGCGGCGTGTCCTCGAAGTGAACCCACAGGACCAGCTCGGCCGTGTCGAGCCCGGCTGCGTTCTCGACGATTTCTGCCGCGAAACCGAAAAATACGGTCTTATCTTCGGACCTGATCCCGCCACGCACAATCACTGCACCCTCGGCGGCATGGTGGGAAACAATTCCTGCGGCATGCACGCCCAAATGGCCGGAAAAACCACCGACAACATTGAGCGCCTCGAGATCCTTACCTACGACGGCCTGCGCATGTGGGTCGGAAAAACCAGCGATGAGCAGCTCGAAGCCTTCATCCTCGAAGGCGGCCGTAAGGGAGAAATTTATAGCAAATTGAAATCCCTGCGGGATCGGTATGCGGACCGCATTCGGGCGAGATTTCCGAAGATTCCGCGGCTTGTCTCCGGTTATCCATTGAACGAGCTGCTGCCCGAGAACGGCTTTCACGTGGCCCGCGCGCTCGTCGGTACCGAGAGCACCTGCGTTACAGTTCTTGAGATCGTCGGGAACTTGGTACCCAACCCGCCCGCGCGCGTGCTGCTCGTTTTGGGTTATCCCGACGTCTATAGCGCCGGAGACCATCTTCCGGAGATATTGCCATACAAGCCGATCGCCTGCGAAGGTTTCAACGACCAGTTCCTCGACGATTACAAAAAGAAAGGAATTCATCTGAAAGAAATTCAGATGATGCCCGCCGGAAAAGGCTGGCTGATCCTCGAATTCGGCGGCGAGACCAAACAGCAGGCTGCCGATCAAGCTCGCGCTCTGATGGAGCGTCTGAAAAAGCAAAAAGATGCTCCCAGCATGAAGCTCTACGACGACGAACTTCGCCAGCATCAGATCTGGGAAGCGCGTGAAGCGGCGCTCGGCGGCTCGTCGTTTGTGCCCGGCAAGAAACCGACCTGGCCGGGATGGGAAGATTCAGCCGTGCCGCCCGAAAAGGTCGGCCCCTATCTTCGGGACTTGGATGCGCTCTTCGGCAAATACGGATGGAGCCCATCCATCTTCGGACATTTCGGCCAGGGCTGCATCCATATCCGCATTCCCTTTGAGCTGACTACCCAATCCGGTCTCGATAGCTTCCGCTCTTTTATGGAAGAAGCTACTACGCTCATCGTCCGCTACGGTGGGTCTTTTTCGGGAGAGCACGGGGACGGACAAGCGCGAGCTCAATTTCTGCCGAAGTTATTCGGCAGCGAACTCGTCGAAGCTTTTCGTGAATTCAAGGCCATCTGGGACCCACAGGGCAAGATGAATCCCGGCAAAGCCGTAGACGCTTACTCAATCACGGAGAATTTGCGCTTGGGCACCGCCTACGACCCTCCCCAGCCGAAGACCCATTTTCACTACGAGGGTGACCAGTTTAGCTTTTCCAATGCCACTCTGCGCTGCGTCGGTGTCGGAAAGTGTCGGCGCGAAGAGCACGGCGTCATGTGTCCCAGCTACATGGTTACCCGCGAGGAGATGCATTCTACTCGCGGGCGCGCCCGGCTGCTGTTTGAGATGCTGCAAGGCAACCCTCTCGCCGGCGGCTGGCGCGATGAGCACGTCAAAGAAGCCTTGGACTTGTGTCTTTCGTGCAAAGGCTGCAAAGGCGAGTGTCCCGTCAACGTGGACATGGCCACTTACAAAGCGGAGTTCCTGTCGCACTACTACGAAGGAAGATTGCGGCCTCGCGGCGCGTATGCGTCCGGTCTCATTTATCGGTGGGCGCGATTGGCCTCCGCCATGCCTTCGGTCGTGAATTTCTTTACTCAAACGCCTGGATTCAGCCATGCCGCGAAGCTAGCCGCGGGCTACTCGCAAAAGCGCAGCATCCCTCCTTTTGCTGCGGAGACATTCAAGCGCTGGTTTGTTCGCCGCGGCGCGCGCAATGCGGATAAACCACCCGTGATCTTGTGGGCGGACACATTCAATAATCACTTCACGCCGAATGTCGCGAAAGCGGCGGTTGAAGTTCTGGAACATGTCGGATATCAAGTGAGAGTGCCGCGCGAAAGCTTATGCTGCGGCCGTCCGCTCTACGATTACGGCATGCTCGATCTGGCCAAAAAACTCTTGTTGCAGATTCTCACTGCGTTAAGGCCGGCTATTCAAGGCGGCGTTCCCATCGTTGTTTTGGAGCCCAGTTGCGCCACCGTATTTCGCGACGAGCTGACGGATCTCCTCCACGGCAACCAGGACGCCCAGCGGCTTCGGCAACAGACCTACCTGCTGAGTGAATTTCTGGAGTGCCAGGTGAAAAATTACCAGCCGCCTCAACTCAACCGCAAAGCCGTAGTGCATGGGCATTGCCATCATAAGAGCATTCTCAAATTCGACGACGAGGAAAGTGTCTTGAAGAAGACCGGTCTCGATTACCGGATTCTCGATTCCGGCTGCTGCGGCATGGCCGGCGCTTTCGGCTTTGAGAGCGACCATTATCAAGTCGGAATCCAGTGCGGAGAGCGCGTTCTCCTTCCCGAGGTTCGCAGTGCTCCCCGCGACGCTTTGATCGTCTCGGACGGTTTCAGTTGCCGCGAACAGATACGGCAGCAGACAGACCGGCAAGGGCTGCATTTGTCCCAAGTACTTCAAATGGCTCTGAAGCAGGAGTCTCAGCTTGCCGTCTCAGGCTTTGGCTTCGAACAACCGGTTTGAATCGTCGAATGCCAGGGGGTGCTCCAGCATTGCCTCATACGTGCCCACGCTCTTCAGTTCTTGAGCGATGCGCCGGGTCAGCCCCATCGTGGCTCTCATAATTCCCGAGCCCATGCTCAACCGCGCCACTCCCAATTCCTTCAGGCGCTGCACCGGCGGCGTGCCGACCCCGGCAAGAACGTTCAACGGGAAGTGGAGTGCTTCCACAAAGCGCCGGATCAAATTCTGATCCGTAATCCCCGGCACGAAAACGCAGTCCGCCCCCGCATCGATGTAGCGTTGCAGCCGCTCGCAAGTCGCCGCAAAGCGCTCGCTCGGATCGCCGATCTGGCCCAGATAATAATCCGTTCGAGCGTTGATGACGATCGGTACCCGCGCTTCGTCGCCCACGCGGCGCACAGCCTGAATACGTTCGATCTGCTGCGAAATTCCGACCAGTTCCCCGGACTCGGGATCGTCCCGATCTTCGAGGTTCAAGCCCACAGCGCCCGATTCGAGTAACGCCGCCGCCGTCCCCGCCGGGTCGCCATAGCCCGCCTCCAGATCGGCTGTCACCGGTACACTCACGCGACCGGCTATTTTCTTTACCCTCGCGAGCATCTCATCTCGGGAAATGTGCTGCCCATCCGGATACCCGAGCGAGAACGCAATGCCCGCGCTGGTGGTCGCGATCGCCGGAAATCCGGCCTGTTCGAAAATCCGGGCGCTCGCGCAATCCCACGCGTTCGGCAAAACCAGGACTTCCGATCCACGATGCAATTTTCGCAGTACTTCCGCTTTTTGTGCTGAATTCATAATTGAATTTTATTCGTTTCGGGTGCGCGACAAGCCAACGTCGTTGCCGAGCCGCGACCGCAAGGGAGTAAGCATGGCCCTACGGGCCGCGGAATCGCATGAAAGTCGCTCGCGAGTGCGATAGGTTGAAGCAGGGTTCAGCGGCAAGGCCGACGACGCTCTGG
>Ga0208220_1000141_pt1 | contig 27765 bp, 26 predicted proteins | sample NGESurdeep092012_9_FD_184484 | JGI IMG/M metagenome (GOLD analysis project Ga0208220, IMG submission 184484) | Arctic peat soil microbial communities from Barrow, Alaska - NGEE Surface sample F53-1 deep-092012 (SPAdes) | ecosystem: Environmental > Terrestrial > Soil > Wetlands > Peat ...
GCGGAGATAGCCACGGTCGCCCAGCAGGACGACTTCATGAAGCGCGCCCGCGGCAACGGCGGAGCGCGCACCGCGCTCCGGCCCGAGGGGGTCCTGGTCCTCGGCCACCAGGACAACGACCCGCTGGTGGCCGCAGCGCTCGGCCTTCCGGTTCCGCGCAAGGGCGAATTCGTCTCGGCGCGAGTGGTGCCCGCGCACGAGGACTGCGACAACCCCGTCGCCATCATCGACAGTCAGCCATGGGTACTGGCGCGGCCAGGCGACCCGCAGGTCCCGGCCCCCGTGATCCCGCGTCGGCCCGAGGAACAGATCGCCGAATAGCCTCTTAAGCCCTGCCTGCCGCGCCAGTCCTAGCTCAGAGAGCGGAAGGTCTCGATCGAGGTGAGCACGGCACGGCCAAGGCGCAGGGTGTCCTCGGCGGACCGGCCGTTGATGACCAGAAGTTCCGGGCGTATCGGGTCGAGGTCGAAACCGCATCTGCTGCTTTCCACCAGGGGCCGCAGCGCCTCTGCGTGGATCCTGTCGGCGGCGAACATCACGACCGGGACTGCCGACCATGAGTCGGGATCCGCGTGCCCCCGGCAACTCGCTGCCGGAAACATCCCGGCCGCCGATAGCGCGTAGACAAGCCCGGCGACCCCGACCTCCAAGCCCTCCAGCGCTGGCTCCCCGGTCAGGTAAGGTGCCAGGGCCGACAGGCTCTCCGCGGTGATCTCGTCGTCATCACCGATACTCCCCGTCTCGACGGCCGCCGCAAGGATGTCGAAGTCCGCGGCGTCGTGGGCAAGGTCGGCCACGACCCGGCACAGCAGCTCGTCCTCCTGGGCGACGGCGATCGCGTTGTCCGCCGATACACCAGTGATTGGCCAGACGTCTTGGAACAGGCCGAAGCCCTCACAGTCGTCGATTTCATCAGGCTCCGGAACCCAGAACTCGGCGTTCTCCGGGAGCGAGGGGTCTAGGTCGATGTCCGCAGTTGGGTACACACAGAGGGTTATACCTCGTGGCTAGCGATTGTGGGGCTCATGTCCCGATGATGGCCTCCTTCCGACCCAGCAGAGCCAGATTCAAGCGCTACATCAGTCGCAGCGCGAGACCCGGCCCCGACTGTTACCTGACCGCTCAGCTAAGCCAATCCTGAGGGATGAGCTTGCGGCCGTCGCGCCAGTTGTGGACGACGGAGTCCTGGAACCATTGGTCGGACAGGTTGGCGTGGTCGCACACGATGATCTGAAAGCGTGGCGCCAGTTCTTCCGCGATTTCATAGAGCAGGCGGAACATGCGGTTGACGGCGACGCGGTCGGCGTCGGCGTCGGGGATGCCGCTTTGCTTGGAGACCTCGGAAGGGTAGTGGGCCTGGGTGGGCTGGTCGAGTATGAGGAAGCGCGGCATTCTGATAGGCGGATATCACGACGAAGGCAAAGGCGGTGTCTGTGGCCGATCAAGCATCCTCGGCATCGCCGTCGGCGGACGCTCGCGCAGTCTGGCCTTCCGCAGGCGCAACCCAGCAGTTGCTGCCCGCGGGGGACGGCGGCGTGAAGTTGGTTGCCAGATTCTTCCGCGCGTTGAGCGATCCAGCCCGGCTGCGGCTGCTCGAGTTCCTGCTGCTTGCCGAGCGCTCGGTGTCCGAATGCGTGCGGCATGTCGGCCTATCCCAGGGGCGGGTCTCCGTGCACCTTTCCTGCTTGGCTGACTGCGGTTATGTGCAGGCCCGCCGCGCGGGCCGTTCCACTTGCTACCGCGTTGCCGACCCGCGGGTGGCCGACCTAATCGCTCTGGCCAGGTTGCTCGCTGCGGACAACACTGCTGCGCTTGCCGAGCGTGTCCGCATCCCCTGAACCCCGCTGGAGAGGAAGGCCCACGAGCCTGCCAACGGTTCGGCGACGACAGCGACGACTTCGTTGCGGCCGTGATTGAGGTGCGCCGGCTTGGCCGACCGCGAGATGACCGTGAAGACGATGATCAAGATCAGTCAGGGTTTGGACCGCCTCGCGCGGCCCGCTGCCGACAGCTAGTCGCGACCGCACGTGGTCGCCTACCGCACCCAGAGCGTTAGTCATGAGGCCGGGTCGGCTTCCGTCCTGGGAAAGGGATGACGTTGCTGTCGGCGTCTGCGCGCATTTCGCGGAGCTGCTGGTTCTCTAGAGTGAGCTGGTTGACGACGCGGACGAGGGCGGGGACGTCAGCGCGGAGCTGGGTGAGTTCCTTGTTCTTGGCGGCGATCGTCTGCTTCAGCTTGGCGATGGTGGCGCGGAGGCGCGCCTCGTCACCGTTGTCCGCGCCGCTCTCCTTGATGCGCTGGTAGAACTCGTCCTTCAAGTCGGTGTGCCGCTGAGTGAGGGCGTTGCGGGGGACGCCAGCCTCGATGGCGAGCGCGACGACGGTCAGGGCCCCGTTGGACTGCTCGGGAGCGCCGGCCAAGATACGGTCCATCGCCGCGTGGACCCGGGCGCGCTCGTCGGGCATAGGGCTCATTCGGGTTCCGCGGTGATGATGATTCGGGTGCGGTCGTGCTTGTCGGCCTGCGCGCGGAGCCTGGCGGTGCTCGCACGCATCCGGTCCCCAACGGGCTGTGGGACGTGAGCCGCCTGGCGCTCCAGGACGGCCGCCCGCTCGCGGAGTTGGGCGGCCTGCTGGTCAGTTCGGGCGATGTTGCCACAGCCGGGCACGCATCGGTCCAGGCTGGGCGTGTCCCTGGCTTCGTCACGGTGGCAGAGGGCTTTCTCGCGCTTGTAATGGCAGAGCACGAGGGCATGCGGGTTGTCGTAGATCATGGCGTCCTCGTTCTTCAGCAGCTTGCGCGCGCTGGCGAGGGTGATGGGAGTACCGACGAACCGGGGGGCCGTGGCCGCGGCCCTAATGGCGCGGCGGGCTGCCGGACCCGATACGCCGCCCCCGCTCTCAAGGTCGTCGTGCAGGGCGGCGACCGTGTCAGCGACCACACGGGCGGTTTCCAGGTCAATGAGATCGTGGATGCCGTCACGGCTGCGCGCGCCGTATCCTTCCGACGCCCACTGGAAGTTCGTGCGCATGTGCCCGTACTGGATGGCCAGGGCTACCAGGCCGTTCGGACGGCGCGCGATATGCCACGCCAGGGTCCGCCGGAACCGGCTGGCGGTGACCTTCCCATGCGGGTCTTCAGGGATGGCCTCGGCGGGCAGGCCGAGGCTGGCTGCCTCGCGGTTGACCCAGGCTGTGAAGTCCTCGATCCGCTTCGTGAACGCCTCCGGGCGTGGCCGCGTTCCGGCAGCGACGCCCGGTGCCCCCGCCCGCTCACGACGCGCCCGCAGCGATGGCATGGCCGAGGTCGTCGAGATCCTGGATGCCCTCAGAATCGCGCGCCACCCTGGCGAACACCGCGTCCAGTTCCGGCATCGGCGCCGTGATTGGCTCCGGTGCCCCGGCCAGCATCGACCGTAGTTCCAGGTCGGCCACGGGAGCCAGGTAATGCTTCACGGTTGTCTCCCGCGAGGCATGTCCGAGGAACTGCTGCACCATGAACCAGGGATCTCCGTAGAGTTCCCGGAATTCCTTGCGCTCCTCCTCGGTGAACCCGTACTTCTGGTCCATCAGGACGTTGAGCACGACCAGCATGTACAGCGCGAAGCTACGCCGCGCAGAGTGCGGCGTCGCGTACGGGGCGTGGACTCGGTGCGGGTCCAGGCCGATCCGGTCGGGCGGAGTCAACACTCGCTTGCAGCGCTCGTTGGCCGTCCGGAACACGCCGTCCCACGAGTCCACCGCGAGCGGCATGCCCTGCTCGTTCAGCCACAGCCACAGTGGCTCCAGCCCGCGCGGCCCCTCGGCGTACAGCAGCATCCGCTCCCGTACCGTCACCTCGTTCAGCGGCTGCCTGCCGACGGCCCCGTCCAGGCCGCGCCACCGCACGACCGGGTTCTGCTGCCTGGTTACCTCAGTGACCACCCGCAGTCCCGGCAGCCGCTCGTACAGTCCCTTCCGCTGCGCCCGCCGCACTGCCCACGCTCGAGACGAGTCTGTGTAGGCCTCGATATCCCCGACTGCGTCCGCCGCGACGTAGAACGTCCGGCTCCTCTTCGACCTCGTCACCTCGGCCGCCACCTTGCCCCGGTAGTAGCGGCCCCCGTCCAGCTTCCGCTCGGGCACCTCGAACGTTAGCAGGGACCCGCCCTCGGCGCGGCGCAGGCCCGAGCTGACCAGCAGCCGGGTGAACGCCACATTCCGGTCCTCTACGCGGCTCGCCCACCCTGCTTCCGGAACCCCGTCGCGCCCGTGGCCGCGCAGCCCGACGTCGGTCCACCGTCGCCACGTTCGGGGCGTCAGCCAGTGCACGTTCGACGGCCTGGCGTCCTTCGCCCGCGCCGCTGCGGAGGTCATTACCTCCCCGTTCCGGCCGCGGACGTTCTTCATCGCCACCGGGTTCCTGGGCACGTACTGGTTGGCAGTGGCCCACTGGTACAGGCTGACGAAGGCCGCCAGCTCCCGGTCCCACTTCGAGCCCCCGATCCGCTCCGGGTTCTCCGGGGCGAACCGGCGCCAGTGCTCGTAGTCCTCCAGGTCCCGCTCCACCGCGTCGGTCCACGCCCTGCCCTGGCCCCACAGGAACGTCAGCAGCAGCGCGATGTCCTGCGCGTAGTTCCGCCGGGTCTCCGTCCTGTACCGCCGGAACTTGGACGACTGAAAGTACAGGCTCAGCAGTGCGTCCACCCGGTGATCCGGCGACAGCAAGACCGGATCACCGGGCCTCACCCCCACTTCCTTCTCCCGGGCCGACAGGTCCTTCCATCCAGGCAGTACCTGAGGTCGTACCCCTGTCCGCGCCGCATCCTGCGGTACCCAGAACATCCGCCACATGGCCCCCGATTCTCCCATCCGCGTGCTCGTTCATCTGCATCAACACGTTCATTCAACAGGGAAATGGTGGCTCGACTGCTGGGCTGGGACGACACCGAGTACCGGTGGACGTTCACCGGGCGCAAGACCTCCAACTACCGGCAGATCGGCAACGCCTTCCCGCCGCCGGTCGCCCGCGCCATCGGCGGGCGGATCCGGCGCGCCCTCGACCACGCGGGCGCCCCCGGCCGGCTGGTCGAGCAGGGCAGCGCCGACCACGACCCGGTCTACGCGATCCTGCGGGACGACGGCGGCTTCCTGAGCATGGAGCAGATCCTGCGCCGCCTGCAGGCCCCGATGGAGATCCCGGCCTTCGAGCGCCACCTCGCGCACCTGCGCCGCGACTTCCGCATCGAGGTCGACCACCGGAAGGCAGGCGACGCGTACCGGCTGGGCGAGTTCAGGGCCTTTGTCGGCCAAGACGACCACCTTCGCCACGACGCGTTCGCTCATCCCACCAAGATCAGCTGAGGATCCCGCTACCCTGCTGTTGACCGGCCTCGATCACTGTCTGGAGTAGATCGATCACTCGCCGAAACTTCAGGGGGGAAGACGCTATGAAGCGCGGCCTGGCACTCGCCGCGGCGCTCATCGTGATCGTCGGCGTGACCATCGGCCTCGCGGTATTCGCAGGCGCGCGCATCATCAGCGCGATCGAGGGTCCGACGACGACCGCGACGTACTCGATGAAGGTCGGCCGCCTGACCAGAAGCTGGGAGGTCATCGCCCCGACGGCCGCGCTGCCCCAGTCGGCGCCGATCATCGTCGTGCTGACCGGGAAGGCCGCCACCAACGGCCAGGAGATCAAGCGGGACCGGCTCGTTCCCTACGTCGACGCGGGCAAGACCGAACTCGTCTACCCGCTGGCGATCAGGCAGTCGTGGAACGCGATCGGCTGCTGCGGCGCCGCCGCCCAGCACAAGGTCAACGACCTGGGCTTCCTCAAGGCGCTGGTGCCGCGGGTCGACCCGGGGCGTCGGCGGCCGATCTACTTCGTCGGCTACAGCAACGGCGGCCGGATGGCCTACCGCCTCGCCTGCGCCGACCCGGGGCTCTTCAACGGCATGGCGGCCGTCAAGGCCGACCCGATGCCGGGCTGCGTGATCACCAAGCCGGAGAACGTCCTCGTGGTGTCCTCTCACGACGACCCGTCGATCCCGTACAAGCCGGGGGGCAAGGGCAGGGAGACGCCCTCGGCCACGGTCCAGGTCGCCCGGCTCCGCTCGGCCCTCGGCTGCGCCAGGCCGCCGACGGTCGCGGCCTATGAGGGCGTCATGACCCTCACCGCGTGGCCGTCCTGCGCCGACGGGAAACGGCTGGCCTGGGGAGTATGGCAGTCGGGCGGGCACAATTTCCCGCCGCCCTCGGCCCACGCTCCCGGCGCCGATCAGATCATCTGGTCCTTCGTCACCAAGACCACGGTCGCGCCGATCCCGCGCTAGCCGGCAAGATCAGTTAGGAGAAGGCGCGATGAAGCGCGGCCTGGCACTCGCCGCGGCATTCCTCGTGACGACCGGGGTCGCCGTATTCGCCGGCGTGCAGATCATCAGCGCGCTCGGGGGGCAGACGACGACCAACACCTACTCGATCAAGGTCGGCAGCCTGACCAGGCAGTACGAGGTCATCGCGCCCACCGCCGCGCTGCCCGAGTCGGCGCCGATCATCGTCGTGCTGTCCGGGGCCGCGGCGACCAACAGCGACGAGATCACCAGGGACCGGCTCATGCCGTACGTCACCGCGGGCAAGGCGGAGGTCGTGTACCCGGTGGCGATCGAGGAGTCGTGGAACGCGATCGGCTGCTGCGACGGCGCCGCCGAGGAGAACATCGACGACGTCGGGTTCATCAAGGCGCTCGTCCCCGCGATCGACCCGGGGCGGGCGAGGCCGATCTACATCGTCGGCTACAGCGTCGGCGGGCGGCTGGCCTACCGCCTCGCCTGCACCGACCCCACGCTGTTCGACGGCATGGCGGCGGTCAAGGCCGACCCGATGCCGGGGTGCGTGGTCACCCAGCCGATGAACGTCCTGGTGTTCTCCTCGCTTGACGACAAGTACGTGCCCTACAAACCCGGGGAGAAGGGCCTGGAGACGCCTGCGGCCACGGTCCAGATCGCTCGGCTGCAGACCGACCTGAAGTGCTCGGGCAAGATGGCCGCTACCCACGGCACGATGACGCTCAGCACCTGGTCCTGCGCCGAAGGGAAGACCCTCCAGTGGGCGCTCTACCAGACCGGGGGCCACAACTTCCCGCCCCCCGTCGGCGACACTCCCGGCGCGAACCAGCTCATCTGGTCCTTCGTGACCAGGAGCCCGCTCGCGCCGGTGCCGCGCTAGCCGCGCTAGGCCGCGCTTAGGCGAGCCGCTCCAGGATCAGCTCGCGGACGCGGGGGGCGTCGGCCTTGCCGCCGGTGGTCTTCATGACCGCGCCGACCAGCGCGCCCGCCGCCGCGACCTTGCCGCCCCGGATCTTGTCGGCCACCTCCGCGTTGGCGGCGATGGCCTCGTCGATGGCGGCCAGCAGGGCCGAGTCGTCGCTGACGACCGACAGGCCGCGAGCGGCGACGACCTCGTCGGGAGTGCCCTCGCCCTCGAGCACGCCGTCGATGACCTGGCGGGCGAGCTTGTCGTTGAGCGCTCCGGAGGCCACCAGCGCGGCCACCCGGGCTACCTGCGCGGGTGTGATCGGCAGCTCGGAGACGTCGACCCCCGAGTCGTTGGCGCGCCGGGCGAGCTCGCCGAGCCACCACTTGCGGGCGTCGGCCGGAGAGGCGCCGGCCGCGACCGTCGCCTCGACCTCGTCGAGGGCGCCCGCGTTTCGCAGCGCCTCGAACTCGAGCTCCGACAGCGACCACGACTCGATCAGCCGGGCCCGGCGGGCGGACGGCAGCTCCGGCAGCGTCTCCCCGATCGACTTCACCCAGGCGGCGTCCGGTGCCACCGGTACCAGGTCGGGCTCGGGGAAGTACCGGTAGTCCTGCGCCTCCTCCTTCGACCGTCCGGAGGTGGTGACGCCGGAGTCCTCGTGGAAGTGCCGCGTCTCCTGGATGATGCGCCTGCCGGCGTCGAGCACAAAGGCCTGCCGCTCGATCTCCGAGCGGACCGCGCGCTCGACCGAGCGGAGCGAGTTGACGTTCTTGGTCTCGGTCCTGGTGCCCCAGACGCCGGAGCCGCGGATCGACAGCGACGTGTTCACGTCGCACCGCATCGAGCCCTCCTCCATCCGCACGTCGGAGACCCCGAGCGTGCGGAGCACGTCGCGGAGCTCGGTGACGTAGGCCTTGGCGACCTCGGGGGCCAGGTAGCCGGTGCCGGGCACCGGCTTGGTGACGATCTCGACCAGCGGGATGCCCGCCCGGTTGTAGTCGACGAGCGAGTACTCGGCCCCCTGGATGCGGCCGGTCGCGCCGCCGACGTGCAGCGACTTGCCGGTGTCCTCCTCCAGGTGAACTCGCTCGATGCCCACCCGGATCGTCGCCCCGCCGACGAGCACGTCCAGGTACCCGTCGGTGCACAGCGGCTCGTCGTACTGGGAGATCTGGTAGTTCTTGGGCATATCGGGGTAGAAGTAGTTTTTCCGCGCGAACCGGCACCACGACGCGATCGAGCAGTTCAGCGCCAGCCCGATCCTGATCGCGAACTCGATCGACCGCCGGTTGACGACCGGCAGCGAGCCGGGCAGGCCGAGGCAGACCGGGCAGACGTGGGTGTTCGGCTCGGCGCCGAAGGCGGTCAGGCAGCCGCAGAACATCTTGGTCGTGGTGCCAAGCTCCACGTGCGTCTCGAGGCCGAAGACCGGCTCGTAGGTCTGCAGCGCCTCTTCGTAGGTGACGGTCATGACGGGATCAGCCCCTTCGCCTCGGTGAGTAGCGGATGTCCCCAGCGCGAGGTGAACGCGGCCTCGACGGCGGCCCCCACCCGGTACAGCCGGTCGTCGGCCAGCGGCGGCGCCATCACCTGGAGCCCGACCGGGAGGCCGTCCTCGTCGGCCAGGCCGCACGGTATCGAGATGGCGGCGTTGCCCGCCAGGTTGGTCGGGATCGTGCACAGGTCGGCCAGGTACATCGCCATCGGGTCGTCGGCCCGCTCGCCGAGCCGGAAGGCGGTGGTCGGCGTCACCGGCGAGACCAGCACGTCGACCTGGCTGAAGGCCGCGTCGAAGTCCTGGATGATCAGCGTCCTGACCTGCTGCGCCTTGCCGTAGTAGGCGTCGTAGTAGCCGCTTGAGAGGGCGTACGTGCCGAGCATGATGCGCCGCTTGACCTCGGCCCCGAACCCGGCCGCCCGGGTCAGCGCCATGATCTCCTCGGCGCTGCCGGCGCCGGTCCGCAGGCCGAACCGCATGCCGTCGAACCTGGCCAGGTTGGAGGAGCACTCGCTGGGCGCGATCAGGTAGTACGCGGGCAGCGCGTACTTGAAGTGCGGACAGCTCAGCTCGGTGACCTTGGCCCCGAGCGACTCGAGCACCTCGACCGCCTCGGTGAACCTGCTCATCACGCCGGGCTGGTACCCCTCGCCCGACAGGTCGGTGACCACGCCGACCCGCAGGCCCGCCACGTCGCCGTGCCGCGCCGCCGCCACCACCGGCGGGACCGGCGCGTCGATCGACGTCGAGTCCATCGGGTCGTGACCTGACATCGCCTCGTGCAGCAGGGCGGCGTCGAGCACGGTGCGCCCGAACGGCCCCGGGGTGTCCAGCGAGGAGGCGAACGCCACCACCCCGTACCGTGAGGAACCGCCGTAGGTCGGCTTGGCGCCGACGATCCCGCAGACAGAGGCGGGCTGGCGGATCGAGCCGCCGGTGTCGGTGCCGAGGGCGAGCGGCGCCTCGTAGGCGGCGACGGCGGCGGCCGACCCGCCCGAGGAGCCGCCCGGCACCCGGGCCAGGTCCCACGGGTTGCGGGAGGCGCCGTAGCCGGAGTTCTCGGTCGAGGAGCCCATCGCGAACTCGTCCATGTTGGTCTTGCCGATGAGGATGGCGCCGGCCTCGCGCAGCCGCCTGGTGATGGTCGACTCGTAGGGCGGGTACCAGCCTTCGAGGATCTTCGACCCGCACGTGGTCGGCGCCCCGACGGTGGTGAACAGGTCCTTCACCGCGACCGGGACCCCGGCCAGGGCGCCGAGCGGCTCGCCCGCCGCCCGCCGGTCGTCCACCCGCCGGGCCTGGTCGAGCGCGTACTCGGCGGACACGTGCAGGAACGCCCGCACCTCGCCGTCCACCGCGGCGATCCGGTCCAGGTGCGCCTGGGTGACTTCGGCCGCCGACACGCTTCCTTCGGCCACCGCGGCGGCCAGTTCGGCCGCGGTCTTCGTGGTCAGATCGTCCATGGGGTCTCCCTCACTCCTCGACCAGGATCCTCGGCACCTTGAACCGCTGCAGCTCGACGGCGGGCGCCCCGCTGAGCGCCTGCTCCGGCGTCAGGCAGGGGACCGGCACGTCGTCGCGGTAAACGTTGTCAATGCCGGTCGCCTGCGTGGTCGGCGGGATGCCGTCCGCCGCGACCTCCTGCACCTGCGCGACCGCCGAGATGATCTGGTCGAGCTGCGGGGCAAGGTGGTCGAGCTCTTCGTCGCTGAGCGCGAGCCTGGACAGCCGGGCCAGGTGAGCGACCTCGTCGCGGGTAATGGGCATGCGCTCCATCCTAGGGCGGACCGCGCGCGAACTCGTAAGCGATTAGGCGTCCGCGCGTCAAACCGGTGTTAAATCCGCCCGCCGGAAGCTGCAAGTTCGTCCTTGCGTGTCGCTGAGGGGCCCCTGACGGTTTCCTCCGTACTGTTTGAGTAACCCCCGCCACTTTCAGCTCAGCAGAAGCACACACCTCAGTGACGACAGGGGCAACATGAGAAAATTGAGTATCGCGATTGTCGCCGCGGCCGCGCTTGCGGCGACGACGACGGCCGTTGCCGCCAGCGGGCCGGCGGCGCGCGCGGACTCCGGCCCCACGGCCGGCGGCGCGGTCGCGATCCTGGCCGGCAGCACCGCGCCTTTCGCCGTGGCTGACGACGCGACGGGCACGGTCCCCGCGGGCAACCGGCTCACGATTCAGTTCTGGCTCAAGTCGCAGACGGCGGCCGCCGCGAGCTACGCCAGCGCGGTCTCCACCCCCGGCAACCGGCTCTTCGAGCGCTACCTGACCCCGGCCGCCTACACGGCCAGGTTCGGCGCGACGGCGCCGGAGGCGGCCTCGGTCGAGTCGTGGCTCAAGTCGGCCGGCTTCAGCGGCGTCTCGGCCGACTCCGGCCGCGACTACGTGTCGGGCACCGCGCCGGTGTCCACGATCGACTCGGCGCTGACGACCCGGCTCCTGTACTACCGGCCGACCGCCGGCATCAACGCGGGCGGGTACCAGCTGCGCGCCAACGACCGCGCGGTCTCGCTGCCGAAGGCGGTGGCCGCCAGCGTCCTCGGGGTCACCGGCCTGGAGAACGCCGCCCCGGTGAAGACCTACGACACGCCCAAGATCTCGGTCGCGCCCGGCGGCCCGGCCGGCCAGCCGATCTCGTTCCCGTGCTCGTCCTGGTACGCCCAGCACTACGCGCGCCGGCTGCCCAGGCAGCACGGCGCCACCAGCTTCCCGACCATCGTCTGCGGCTACTCGGCCGACCAGCTCCGCGCGGCCTACGGGTACAACCGGCACAACATCGGCAAGGGCGTGACCATCGCCCTGGTCGAGATCGGCCTGGCCCCGGACATGTTCGAGACCCTGCAGGACTACGCCAGGGCCAACCGGATCGAGTCGCCGTCGGCGAGCCGGTACGCCGAGCTCTCGCTCGGCCGGGGATCGACCTGCGGCGACGAGTTCAACATCGAGGAGCAGCTCGACGTCGAATCGTCGTATGACATGGCGCCGCTGGCGAACCAGCTCGTGATCGGCGGCGACTCCTGCAACAACGGCTTCTACGGGCTGCAGGCCCTGTTCGACGCGGACACGGCCATCCTCAACGGGGCCGACGGCCACCCGCTGGCGCGGATCGCGTCCAACTCGTGGGAGGGCACCGACGAGGCGCAGCCGCTCAACCTGGTCAACATCGAGCACGCGTACCTGCTGCGGGCCGCCGCCGAGGGCGTCAGCATGCTGTTCTCGGCCGGCGACGGCTCCGGCGTGCTCACCCCGTCGAGCGACCCGTACGCCACCGCGGTCGGCGGCACCACGCTCGGCATCGGCCGCAAGGACCCGAGGCTGTTCGAGACCGGCTGGTCGACCGGCCTGGAGTTCGACGTCAAGAACCGCTGGATCCCCCAGGGCGAGGCGTACGCCAGCGGCGGCGGCCCGAGCCTGCTCTGGGCCCAGCCCGGATACCAGCGCGGCGTGGTGTCGAACTCGCTGGCCAAGGCGCCGGGCAACCGGGCCGGGCTGGTCCGCGCCCTGCCCGACATCAGCGCCGACGGCGACCCCTCGACCGGCATGGGCGTCGGGCTGCTGAGCTTCAACGTCAAGGGCAACGTGAACGGGTTCTACGAGCAGTCCATCGGCGGCACCAGCCTGGCCGTGCCGCTCGTCGCGGGCCTGGTGGCCGACGCCGAGCAGTACCAGCGGCCGTTCGGGTTCCTCAACGGCGGTCTGTACCGGTTGGCGGGAACCCACGCGGTCACCGACGCGCTGCCGATCACGGGCACGTCGCCGTCCAGGTACCGCGGGGTCGCCTGCGACGTGGCCGACTGCGGGGTGCTCTCGTACTTCCCGTTCGACGTCCAGAGCTGGTCCATGGCGGGCTACACCGGCCAGGTCACCCGCACGGGGTACGACACCATGACCGGCATCGGCAGCCCCAACGGCCAGGACTTCGTCTACAGCCTGCGCCGCATATTCGGCTAGCGGTCACCCGCGCTGGTCCGGCGCCCCTGGCCAGGGGCGCCGGACCAGCGGCGTTTTAGCTGGGGACCGGGGCGAGCGCCGTGTTGGTCATGAAGGACCAGATGAGCTGGTTGCCGCCGGGGGTGTTCCCGATCGGGATCGGGAAGCCGTGGCCGCCGGTCTTGTCGTACGCCCACTCGAGGCGCTTCCCGCCGGCGCAGGACCACGTGCTCACGGTCATCTGGCCGAGTGTGACGACTTTCTTGTCCGAGCACTTCAGGTCCGTCTCCAGCCGGGCTATCTGGACCGTTGCGGGCGGCGTCTCGTAGCCCTTCTCCCCGGGTTTGAACGGGACGTACTTGTCGTTGAGCGAGGAGAACATGATGACGTTGGTCGGTTTGCTGACCACGCACCCCGGCATGGGGTCGGCCTTCACCGCCGCCACGCCGTCGAACAGCGTCGGGTCGGTGCAGGCCATCCGGTAGGCCAGCCGTCCGCCGTTGCTGTAGCCGACGACGTAGATCGGCCGGGCGTGCCCCGGGTCGATGTTGGCCACCAGCGCCTTGATGAACCCGACGTCGTTGACGTTCGCCTTGGCGGCGCCGTCGCAGCAGCCGATCGCGTTCCACGATTCATCGATCGGCACCGGGTAGACCAGCTCGACCTTGTTGGCGGCGGCGTAGGGGACGAGCCGGTCGCGGGGGATCTGCTGGACGGGATCGACCGCGGCCCCGCCCAGCGAGACGATGATCGGCGTCGAGTCCGACAGCGCGCTGGACTTGATGACCTCGTACTGCCGGGTGACGCTGCCGACCTTCATCGAGTACGTGGTGGTCGTCACCGTCTGCCGTTCGACCGCGTTGATGATGTGCACGCCGGCGAACGTAGCCCCGCCCAGCGTCACCACGAACGCCGTGATGAGGACAAGAAAGCGGCCCATCATCTTTGGTCGCCGAACACGTAGCTTCACCCTCAACCCTTCTTCTTCGGCGCGTACTCGCGCCCGGTCAGCATCAGGCTGGCCGGCGTGCGCCGAGCGGCCGAGGCGATCAGCCAGGCAACCGCGTAGATGATCGGCACCGCCACGAAGAGCAGCACCACGACGGTGAGGCCGTCCGGCGCCCGCCGGATCGCGCCGAGCCATCCCCCGTGGGGACCGAGGAAACTGGCGCCGGCCACCAACAGTAGCCCCTGCAGGACGAGCGGGTGCGCCAGATAAATCCCGAAAGAGCTGGCCGAGCCCGCCGCGGCGAACTTCCGGTGCGGCGCGCCGCGGTCGCTCCACAGCAGCCCGGCGCCGAGCAGGGCCCAGCCCAGGGCGAGCGCCTCCAGGATCACGACCGGCTGGAACACCGCGCTCGCGTTGTTGGGGGTCGCGCCGAAGCCGTAGATCTCGATGAAGTAGGTGCCGAGGCCGGCGATCACGCCGATCGCCGCCGCCAGCGTGATCCTCGGCACGGTCCCGAGGAGCCGCCGGGTGAGCGCGCAGAGCTGCTCGAAGTGCCAGCCCGCGATCGCGCCCGCGATGACGTACAGCACGTAGGTGTCCACCCAGTAGCCCTGGCCGACGCCGTTCAGGAACTGCGCGAAGCTTCCGTTAGTGGGCCGCCCCAGGTGGTAGTGGAGCGCGCAGGTCAGCCAGAGCTGGTACGCGACGGCCGCCGCGAGCAGCCAGCGATGATAGCCCTCGGTCTTGCGCAGCACCCAGCGCAGGGCCGGGAACAGCAGGTAGATCTGCATGCTGACGAGCAGGAAGTACAAGTGATAGCGGGCGCCCGCGTTGAGCAGGTCGTGCAGGAACGCCGACGGGAACGCCCCGCGGCTGCTCCCGTCGGCCGCGTAGTAGATGGCCGACCAGGTCACGTAGGCCGGGACGACCAGCCAGTACCGACGGCGCCAGAACTTCAGCGTGTTCAGGCGCGGGCGGTGCCCGTAGTTGTAGGTCAGCACCAACGCGGTGAGCAGGAGGAACAGCTCGCGGCTGGTGTGGAAGACGGTCGTCACCGCGCCGAGGGCGAGCGTGACCTGCCCGCCGCCCCAGGCCAGCGTGTGCACGCCGACCACGAAGACCATGATGACCAGCCGGATCATGTCGAACGCGACGATGTGCGGCCGGGAACGGGCAGGCGGCGCGGCGGGGGCGGGGGGAGCCTGCGCGGCGGCGGGCTGCGACTCGTCGCCGAGCGACGCCAGCGGCCCGGTGTCTGAGAGGGTGGTACTCACGGCCGCGAACTCACCAGGTCCTTCAGCTGCCGCCGGGAAATCTTCCCCGTCGGCCCGAGCGGCATCTCCGTCACCAGGCAGAATTCGCTCGGCTGCTTGTGCCGGGGCAGCTGGGCCGCGCACGCCTCGCGCAGCACCGCCTCGATCCCGGCCGCCACGGAGGCGTCGCTCACCACGTAGGCGACCGGCCGTTCGCCGAGCACCACGTCGGCCGCGCCGACCACGGCGGCGGAGCGGACGCCGGGCTGGGCGAGCAGGATCTCCTCGATCTCCCGGGGGTAGATCTTCTCGCCGCCCCGGTTGATCACGTCGTCGGCCCGCCCGACCAGGAACAGGTAGCCGTCGGCGTCCAGGTAGCCGAGGTCGCTGCTGTCGAGCCAGCCGTCGGCGTCGATCACGCCCGGCCGGCCGCCGCTGTCGTAGCCCGTGATCACGCCCGCGCCCCGGATCCGGACCCGGCCGACCTCGCCCGGCCCGGCGCTCGCGCCGTCGGGGAGCTCGATCTTGACCTGGGACCCGGCCGGCCGGCCGGCCGACCCCGGCTTGCGCGGCCCGTCGACCGGGTTGGCCGTGATCATGCTGGCGGCCTCGGTCATGCCGTAGGTCTCGACCACCGGCACGCCGAGCGCCTGCTCGAACCGCTGCAGCGAGGCCAGCGGCAGCGGCGCCGACGCCGACCGGACGAAGCGCAGGCCGGCCGGGCGGTCGGCGGGCGGCTCGATGGCCAGGATCGAGATGATCGCGGGGACCGCGTTGATCCAGGTGATGCGGCGCTCGCCGATCAGCTGCCAGAAGCCGCGACGGCTGAACTTGCGGTCGAGCGCGAGGTACGCACCCGCCCGGAGGGTGGCGAGCACGCCGACCACCTCGGCGTTGACGTGGAACAGGGGCAGCGAGCAGTAGCCGCGGTCGCCCCGGCCGAGCCGGTGGCATTCGACCACGCTGGCGGCCACGTGCGCCAGCTGCCGTTCGCGCAGCAAGATTCCCTTAGGCGTTCCGGTGGTGCCGCTGGTGCAGAGGAAGATCCCGCCGCCGGCGACAGCCGGGGCGGCGGAGACAGGCGCGGCGGCCACCTGCGGACCGGGCTCGAGGGAGTCAATGACGTCAAAGTCAAATTCGATGTGATCGAACGGTCGCGTGGCTTCGCCCGTCAGGTCGGGCTGGTCCCGACCAGGGGCGGCGTCCACCCGGTAGATGACGGCAGCCGGCTGGGCCACCCCCAGCACCCGGGCGACGTCGGTGTCGGGCGCGGCCGGGTCCAGCGGCACCGCCACCCGGCCCGCCGCGACGATCGCCACCAGCGCGGTCGCGTACTCGAGGGGCTCGCCGAGCCGGACCACAATCCGCGCGCCGGGCGGCAGCCCGGCTGCGTCCAGCCGTCGTTCAACGTCGGTGACGGTGTCGAGAAGCCCGGCGTAGCTCAGCGCCGCCGGCCCGCGGGCATCCGCCAGGTACAGGTCGCCGCCGTGGCCGGCGGCCGCCTGCTCGATCCAATCGCGTATCAAGGTAGCCATCCGTCCGGTCAGTACATCATTCGCGGGTCGTTGTAGTGCTTGAACTCGAGGAGGTTGCCGGTGGGGTCCAGCAGCACGAACGTGCGGTGCTCCTCCACCAGGCCCTCGAACCGCCGCGACACGTCGTGGTAGAAGGGGATCTTCCTGGCGATCGCGCAGGCGTGCAGCGCCTCGAAGTCCGCCGCCTCGCGGAACGTCACCCCGAAGTGGTTCGGGTAGAGGCTGCCCGGCTTGGCCGGCTCGCGCCCCTCGACCAGGTGGCATACCACCTGGTCGCCGAAGAAGTCGAGGGTGATCCTATCGGGATACCGGCGGGCGAGCTTGCAACCCAGCCGGGTCACGTAGAAGTCCAGTGACTCGTCCAGGTCGTGGGTGGCGATCGCCAGGTGGAAGGCATCGGTGGTGGTGCGCACGGATTATTTCCCCTCGAAGGCGGTGAGCGTGTCCGAGCGGAGCCCAAGCCGGAGCGTCTCCAGCCCGACGACGCCGGCCGCCGGGATGTTGCCGAGGTTCACGTCCGGCCCGATCCGGGTGATCAGGTGCGCCTGCAGCTCGGTGTTGGGGGCCTCGATGAGCAGCTTGTCGACCGAGACGCCGCCGTGCAGGATGTCCTCGAGCAGGCCGTACCGCAGCTCGCCGTCCGGACGGCAGATGCCGGAGCTGCCGCTCTCCCTGGCCTCGAGGGTCACCAGCGAGGCGCCGGCGTCGAGGTCCTCGGCGATCGCGGCGATCCACTCGCTCGGCGGCTGCATCTCCGACTTGCCGGAGTCCTTGAAACCGACCTCGGACACGACCTCGAAGTCGTCGGCCAGTTTACGGATGTAACCGGCCTTCTCCGAGTTGGACATGTCGATCGTGCCGTTGGACGCCTCGACGTGGGTGGCGCCGTAGCCCTGGCAGAACCGCCGGAAGTCCTCGAACTGCCCCTGCAGCGCGAACTTCTCGAACAGCGTGCCGCCGAAGTAGAAGCCGATCCCGTGATGGCTGAGCACGTCGATCTTCTGGCGCAGGCAGTTGGTGACGATCGAGGTGCCCCAGCCGAACTTGACGTAGTCGATGTACTCCGCGCCGAGCTCGATCTGGTCGGCGAACAGGCCGAGCGGCACGCCGCCGTCGATCACCATGGTGAGGCCGGCGGTGCGGGGCTTGGCTGCCCGCACGGGCAGGGTTAGCGCGGTCTCGATCATCGGGTGCCTCCTTGAGAGTGGTGGAGCTGTTGCTGGGGGAAGGGCGGGATAACAGTTGTCGGGCGGCAGGTGAGATGGAGCCTGCGCGCGGGTATCCCCGCAGCCCGGCGCGGAAGTCGGGAATCCGCACGACAGTGGCGTTCTTGACCGGGCCCCAGTCCATCTGGTCAGCCGGAACGCCGCGCAGGTGCGCCTCGATGACCCGCACGGTGCCGCCGTGCGCGACCACCACGACGTCCCCCGCGGCGCCGTCATCGACCCTGGCCGCGAGCTCGTCTATGAACTCGGCGGCCCGGTTGTACAGGTCGCGGACGGACTCGCCGCCGGCCGGCCGCGCGTCGGGATCGGCCACCCGGCCGTCGTCGAGCCCGGTCACGGACGGTCCGATCGTAACCGAGGGGACGCCCTCGAGTACGCCGAGTGACCGTTCTCTGAGCCTTGCGTCGGCGAAGACGGGCTGCCCGAGCACCGCGGCGAAGGCGGCGGCGGTCTGCCGCGCGCGGCGCAGGTCGCTGGCGTAGATCGCGCGGACCGGGCGGTCGCGGAACTGCCGGGCGGCGTCTGACGCCTGGTCCAGGCCGCGGTCGGTCAGCTCCGCGACGTCGTTGTGCCCCTGCGCAAGCCCGGCGACGTTCCAGGTCGACTCGCCGTGCCTGACCAGCCAGATGGCGGGTCCGACACTAGGGTCGGGAGAGGGATTCCGGTCGTCCATGCCAGGCAGCCTGGCCAGCCAGTGTTAAAGAACGATGAAAATGTAAACGACTTCAGGTAACTCTAAAGAAACTCTAAAGATCTTCAGGTTAACTCGTTAAGCATGCAGCTACCACCCGGGGGACCAGCCCCCAGACATGGGGGGCTCCCGCCCCCCATCCCCCCCGGCCCCCGAGGCGCGTCCGATCAGGCAAAAATATCGGACGCGCAGCGGGTGCTGGTCGTTGACGATGACGCGGACGTGCGCGACTCGCTGCGCCGTGCCCTCGGCTACGCGGGCTACGAGGTCGCGACGGCGGTCAACGGCGCCGAGGCGCTGAAGTCGGTCGCCAAGTCGCCGGTCGATCTGATCATCCTCGACGTGCTGATGCCGATGCTGGACGGCCTCGGCGCCTGTCGCGCGCTGCGCGACCGAGGGGACGGCACGCCGGTTCTGGTCCTGACGGCCCGGGACTCGGTCGACGACCGGGTGGCCGGCCTCGACGCCGGGGCCGACGACTACCTGGTCAAGCCGTTCGCGCTGCGCGAGCTGGTGGCCCGGATGAACGCGCTGCTGCGCCGCACCCAGCCGCTCCGCGACGTGCTCGGCTACGCCGACCTCACCCTCGACCTGACCGCCAGGACCGTCCGCCGGGGCGACGCCGAGCTCAGCTTCACCAGGATCGAGTTCGCCCTGCTCGAGCTGCTCGTCCGCAACGCCGAGCTGGTGCTGGAGTACGACGTGATCATGGATCGGGTGTGGGGCTACGGCGAGGCCCCCGCCTCCAACGCGCTCCAGGTGTTCGTCGCCTTCCTGCGCCGCAAGCTCGAGGCCGGGGGCCGGCCGCGTCTGGTGCACAACGTGCGCGGCGTCGGGTACGTGCTGCGGGCCGCCCAGTGAGGATCCGGCTCACCCTGAAGGCGCGGTTCATCCTCGTCGCGGGGGGCGCGGTGGCGGCGGTGGCGCTCGCGATCACGGCCGTCGCGTTCCTGGCGATCCGCACCGACCTGCAGAACCAGGTGCGCCAGGAGGTCGCCGCCCGGGCCGACAACGTCCGGCACGAGGCAGGCCAGTACCACGGGCGCATACCGGACGGCTGGGTGCCGCCGCACTCGAGCGGCGGGTTCGCGAACCTCACCTACACCCAGGTCGTCACCGCGGACGGCCAGGTCTGGGCGCCGCCGGGCGACCTGCGGCTGCTCGCGCCGAGCGCGGCCGCCATCGCGGTGGCGGGGGGCAAGGAGGACTCGTTCTACTCCTCAGCCCGGATCAACAGCATCAGGGCGACGGTGTACACCGAGCAGATCGCCCCCGGCCTCGCCATCCAGGTGGCCGAGGCGACGACCACGACCGATCAGGAGGTCTCGGACATCGGCACCACGCTCGCCGTGCTCAGCGTGATCGGCGTGCTCTCGGCCACCCTGCTCGGCTGGGCGGTCGCCCGGGCCGGGCTCGCGCCGGTCGCCCGGCTGGCCGGCGTGGCCGAGGAGGTGACGCTGACCGGTGACCCGGGCAGGCGGGTCGTCGGGCGGGGCCTGTATGCAAGCCGCCCGGACGAGCTCGGCCGGCTGGCGATGTCGTTCAACGCGATGCTGGGGGCGCTGCAGCGCTCGCTGGACGCGCAGCGGCGGCTGGTCAGCGACGCCAGCCACGAGCTGCGCACGCCCCTCGCCAGCCTCCGCATCAACGCCGACCTGCTGCTCGAGCACCCGGAGATGCCCGCCGCCGAGCGCACCGAGATCCTCGCCCGGGTCGCCGACCAGGTCCAGGAGCTCAGCCGCCTGGTCGTCAGCGTCACCGATCTGGCCCGGGGTGAGCCGCTGCAGAAGGAGCGGTCGCGGATCCGGTTCGACGCGGTGGCGTCCGACGCCCTGGAGGCGGCCCGGCGAGACTGGCCGAACACCGAGTTCGACGCCGACCTGGCCGCCTGCACGGTCGACGGCAGCCCCGACCGGCTGCGGGTGGCGGTCAAGAACCTGCTCGACAACGCGGCCAAGTTCGGCCCCCCCAAGGGACCGATCCAGCTGCGGCTGGCCGACGGCGAGCTCACCGTGCGCGACCACGGCCCCGGCATCGACCCCGACGACCTGCCGCAGGTCTTCGATCGCTTCTACCGCGCCACGTCGTCCCGCGCCGCCCCCGGAGCGGGGCTGGGCCTCGCCGTCGTTCGCGAGATCGCGCTGGGCCACGGCGGGACGGTGACGGCGGAGCCGGCGCCCGGTGAGGGCACGCTCATCCGGTTCAGCATCCCCTGCCATGCCCAGCCTGACGCGCAGGCCAAGGACGGCCCCGTGACCGTGCCGCCGGGCGTCATGGCGGCTAACCCGGCCCGCCGCGGCTAGGCCGTCTCCGGGTGCAGGCGGTGCACCCGGCCGGGCCAGGTCGCCGCGAGAAGTCCCACCAGGCGCGAGATGGCCGCGTTGACCGGCGCGTCGACCAAGAGGGCGGCCGCGCGCGCCGCGATCGCGCCGTTGAGGTGCGCGATCTCGGTCGGGCGGCCGTTCATCAGGTCCTGGAGCATGGACGCGAGGTGGTCGCCGGACGCCGACGGGTCGAACTGGGCCCGCATCAGCCGCAGCGCCGCCGCCGTGTCCACGGTCACGCCCTCGGCCCGGGCGACGGCCGCGATCTCGTCGAGGATGGACGAGGCGAGCGCGTCGAACCCGTCGTAGCGGGCGAGCGCGGAGACCGGGATCGAGGCGATCGAGCAGAGGCTGTTCATCACGCAGTTGAACGCGACCTTGGCCCAGATCAGGTCCAGCGCGTTCGGCGACACCAGGACCGAGATCCCGGCCTCCGCGAGCGCGGCCGCAACCCGCTCGGAGGCCCCGGCTGCGCCCCGCTCGGCTGCGCCCCGCTCGGCGGTGCCGGCCCCGGCCGGTCCAGGGGCATTGAGCCCGGCGGCGCCGGGTGCGGCCGCTGCAGTCGAGGACTCGCCCGGCAGCGGGCCGAGCACGGTCTCGCCCGACCCCAGCGCTCGGATACGCCCCGGGCCGAGCAGTTCCGTGCCGAGCGTCGTCGTGCCCGCCAGCAGCCGGTTCGCGGGCACGTGGGCGAGCAGCGCCTCGATGTTGCCGAGGCCGTTCTGCAGCGTGAGGACCAGGGTGGACGGCCCTATCGCGCCCGCTACGGTCGCGGCTGCGGTCACGACTGCGGTCGCCGTCGCCTTGGCGAACACGATTACTAGGTCGGCCGGGTCGTCGACGCGTTGGGCCGGATGGGCGGGCTCGGGAGTGGGGCGGGCGGGGCCGGGAGTGGGGCGGGCGGGGCCGGGAAAAAGAACAGCGGGGATGGGCAGCACCCGCGTGCCGGTCGCGTCGGTCACCCGCAGGCCGGCCTCGTTGATCGCGGTCACGTGCTCCCGCCACCCGTCGAGCAGCGTGACCTGGTGGCTGGCCTCGAACAGCGCCGCGCCGAACCGGCACCCCATTGCCCCGGACCCGGCGATCGTGATCTTCATGACCTCAGTTAGCCCCTAGACAGTGCTCATTTCAATCGTGGGCGTCCCCTCGGACGGGCGCGCGGTCTTGTTCTACTGCACGAGGCGGAGCGCCTCCGGGGTCAGGTCGGCCAGCGTCGGATACCCGTCGACCGCCATGATCAGGTCCGCCTCGGCCAGGATGGATCGCAGCACGTGGACGGCGCCCGCGGCGCCGCCGATGGCCAGGCCGTAGGCGTAGGGGCGGCCGATGCCGACGGCGGCGGCGCCGAGGGCGAGCGCCTTGATGACATCGGCGCCGGAGCGGACGCCGGAGTCGAACAGCACTGGGACGTCGCCGGCCGCCTCGATCACGCCTGGCAGCATGTCCAGGGCGGGCAGCCCGCCGTTGGCCTGGCGCCCGCCGTGGTTGGAGCAGTAGATGCCGTCGACCCCGCCGTCGATGGCGCGCCTCGCGTCGTCGGGGTGGCAGATTCCCTTGATGATCAGCGGGAGCGTGGTTATCGACCGCAGCCACGGCAGGTCGTCCCAGGTGAGCGGGTTGCCGAACAGTTGCGCCCACTTCAGGATGGCCGCCCCGAGGTCCAGCTCGGGGTCCTGGCCGAGCAGCTTGCGGAAGACCGGGTCGGTGAAGTAGTTCGCCAGGCAGTGACCGCGCAGCTGGGGGAAGTTGCTGGCGGCGAGGTCGCGGGGGCGCCAGCCGGTGACCCAGGTGTCGAGCGTGACCACGATGGCCTTGAACCCGGCCGCCTCCGCCCTCCTGACCAGGCTCTCGGCCAGCTCGCGGTCGGTCGGCGTGTAGAGCTGGAAGAAGCCCGGGGTGTCGCCGAACTCGGCCGCCACGTCCTCCATCGGGTCGACGGTCAGGGTGGAGGCGACCATCGGCACGCCGGTGCGAGCCGCCGCCCGCGCCGTCGCGAGGTCGCCGTGGCCATCCTGGCAGCACAGCCCGATCACGCCGACCGGCGCCATGAACAGCGGCGTCGGCAGCGTCAGGCCGAACAGGTCGACCGACAGGTCCCGCCTGGCGGCGCCCACGAACATCCTCGGCATCAGCCCCCAGCGCGAGAACGCGGCGACGTTCGCCCGCTGGGTGCCCTCGTCTCCCGCCCCGCCGGCCACGTAAGAGAGCACCGACGGCGACAGCGCCTGGGCGGCCCGCGCCTCCCAGCCCGCGAAGTCCATCGGGTAGTCGGGCACGACCCCGCTCAGGCCGGCGAAGTAAATCTCGGTCTGGAAGCTGCCGTAGTCCGCCATGCCGAGCACGCTACCGTCGGGTCAACGCAACAGGGAAGAGGTCAGGCCGGCGACGGCCAGTCCGACGTGACCGCTTCCTCCGGCGCTCCCACCGGGGGCGTGCCGTAGTGCCGGAACGTCGACGGCAGCCGCGCCCCCCAGCCGGGCTTGGCGGCGTACTCGGCCGGCGTCCACACGACGGGCTCGTCGTCCGGGTCGAAGCCGAGGTAGCCGCCGGAGCAGATCTCGATCCGGTTCCCGCCCGGCTCGCGGGTGTACAGGTAGAACCCCTGGATCGGGATGTGCCGGGACGGCCCGGCCTCGATCGGCACCCCCGCGTCGTTCATCAGGTCGGCCGCGCGCAGCACGTCCTCGCGGGAATCAACCCAGAACGCCAGGTGGTGCAGTCGCGCGGCGCCGCCCAGGTAGTCCCGCACGTAGATGACCTCGTGCCCCTGCGCGGTGGCCGACAGCCAGGCCCCGTCCTCGGATCCGTCGCCCTGCCTGATGATCTCGAACGTCCGCAGCCCGAACCCGTCCGCCCAGAACTCCCGGCAGGCCCGGACGTCGCCCGCCATCAGGTTGACGTGCTCGAGCCGCCGCACGTTGGCGCCCCGGCCGGCGTAGCGCTGGTGGTTGGACTTCATCGCCGGGCGCTCCCCGGGCGGCGGGGCGTACTTCGACGTTTCGTGGTAAATGCGGACGGGGTGCCCGTCGGGATCGCGGAATTCGTAGGCGGGCCCCTTGCCGCCGTCGGGCTCGGTCCAGGTACCGGGCACCCCGGCCGCCTCGAGCCAGCTCACCCGCCGGGCGAGCGCCTCGGGCGACCACGCCCGGACCGCGAGGTGCCCGAGCCCGGCCTGATCGGACGCGGTCAGCTTCAGGCTGTACGGCTCGTAGTCGCCGTATCCGCGCAGGTACCACGATCCGCCGCCCTCGGCCGCGACGGTGAGACCGAGCAGCGCGGTGAAGTACTCCAGGCTCGCTTCCGGCGTCGGGGTCAGCAGTTCCGCATGCCCGATGTGCGCGACGTCCCGCCAGCGCTCGGTCACCGGGGGACTACGGCAGGGCGGAGCGGCGCCAGCCGCCGACGGCCGGGTGCACCGGTGAGCGCAGCTGCCGGGCCCGGGAGTTCCAGTTACGGGCGGCTGGCGGTGGTTCGGCCGGGGCCGCGGCCCGGGAGGCGGCGACGGCGGTCAGGGTGGCTACCAGCGCCGCGATCTCCTCGGCGCTGGCGTCGCCGCGGACTACGCGCAAGTACGGCGCGCCCGCAGTCGCCTCGGTCCGTTCGAGCTGCGAATGACTTTGACCTTGACCCTGCTCTTCAGCCACGGGACTTTCCCACTCCAATGCCGAACTCGCGGTGCACCCGGGCCCAGAAAGCGTCCCTGAGCCACTCGCGCGCCTCCTGATAGGGGCGCAGCGACTGTCCGAGCTCCTTCTCCGCCTCGACCAGCAGTTCCTTGTCGATGACGGGGGGCAGAATCGGGCCCGGCAGCAGGTCCCTGATGTTGTCGGCGCCGCGGGTGAGGATCCACTTGTGGGCGACGTGCTCGCCCGCCTCCTCGACGTGCCGCCGGTCCGGGCCGAGCCGGGGCAGCCCCCCGGTCTGGGTGATGTGCGGGTTCCGGCTGAGCTGCACCGGCGGCCGCGGGTGGCGCTCGCCGAAGAGCTGGGCGGGCGACGGCACCGAGGCCTGGACGTCCGGCCGCGGCTGCGGCTCGGCGGCCGGGTTCCTGGTGAAGTACGGGCGGACGAACGCGGAGTCGAGCACGTCGACCGTGTCCGACTCCCAGACCAGGCGCTCGGCCTGGTTGGTGCCGTAGGGCGGCTCGATGCCCCACAGGTGGATGCGGGCGCCGTACGCCTGGGCGGCCTCGACGGCCGGAACCATGTCCTCATCGCCCGCGATCAGCACCGCGTCGGTGATGGCGCGATGCCGGGCGAGCGCCTCGATGTCGGAGCGGATGTTGGCGTCCACGCCCTTCTGCTGGCCGCGCGCGTTGAGGTTGCCGAGGCGGAGCTTGACCCAGGCCATCTGGGCGACGACGCGCTGGTCGATGGTGGGCACCCGGTCGCGGGCGGCGTCGTACCAGTAGACCCGGAGCAGCTCGCCCCGGAACAGCTCGTCGGCGTGTTTGGTAACCGCCTGGATGAGGCCGACCGCGTCGACCCGGTAATCCCGGCGGGCGCTGGTGCCGAATAGCAACTCGCCTGCGGCCGCGTAGATATACCCGACATCAACCATGACTGCGTATCTGGCGAGGACGGGCATTGGGGCGGCGAATTCGCTCATCGTCTTATGACTCTAGGGCAGTTTGGACCGTGCGCGTGCCACTTGGCGTGGGATTGCCGGCGGAAGCCTTCCGAAGGGTCACCGATGGTGATTGCGCTCACTGTGCGTCGCCCCGGCCGGGTCACAACGGGATGTTGCCGTGCTTCTTGGGGGGCAGCGTCTCCCGTTTGGTGCGCAGGCTGATGAGGGCGCGGGTGACGGCGGCCCGGGTCTCGGCCGGGCGGATCACCGCGTCCAGGTAGCCGCGTTCGGCGGCGATGTACGGGTTGGCCAGGGTGTCCTCGTACTCGGTGGTCTTCTCCTTGCGGAGCGCGTCCGGGTCGGCCGCCCCCGCCAGCTCGCGGCGGTAGAGGATGCCGACGGCGCCCTGGGCGCCCATCACCGCGATCTGCGCGGTCGGCCAGGCCAGGTTGACGTCGCCGCCGAGATGCTTGGAGCCCATGACGTCGTAGGCGCCGCCGTAGGCTTTCCTGGTGATCACGGTGATCTTGGGGACGGTGGCCTCCGCGTAGGCGTAGAGCAGCTTGGCGCCGCGGCGGATAATGCCCGCCCACTCCTGAGTCACGCCCGGCAGGAAGCCGGGCACATCGACAAAGGTGAGGATTGGTATTGAAAACGCGTCGCAGGTCCGGACAAATCGGGCCGCCTTCTCGGAGGCGTCGATGTCCAGGCAGCCGGCCAAGTGCATCGGCTGATTGGCGACCACGCCAACCGGCGCGCCCGCCACCCGGCCGAAGCCGACCACGATGTTCGGCGCGAAGGCGGCGTGGACCTCACAGAACGTATCTTCGTCGAGCACCGTCTCGATGACCCGGTGGATGTCGTAGGGCTGGTTGGGCGAGTCGGGGATGAGCGTGTCGAGCTCTTCGTCGATGGCCGTGATCGTGAAGTCGGGGGTGGTCGGGATGACCGGCGGCTCGTCGAGGTTGTTCGACGGGAGGTAGGAGAGCAGCAGCCGCGCGAACTCGATGCAGTCCTGCTCGTCGGCCGCCTGGTAGTGCGCGACGCCGGACTTGGCGGCGTGGGTGTGCGCGCCGCCGAGCTCCTCCATCGTCACGTCCTCGCCGGTGACCGTCTTGATCACGTCCGGCCCGGTGATGAACATGTGGCTGGTGCCCTCGACCATCAGCGTGAAGTCGGTGATCGCGGGGGAGTAGACCGCGCCGCCCGCCGCCGGGCCCATGATCAGGCTGATCTGCGGGATGACGCCGGAGGCGCGGGTGTTGCGGAAGAAGATCTCCGCGAACAGCCCGAGCGCGACCACGCCCTCCTGGATGCGGGCGCCGCCGCCGTCGTTGATGCCGACGACCGGGCAGCCGGTCTTCATCGCGTGGTCCATGACCTTGACGATCTTCTCGCCGTAGACCTCGCCCAGGCTGCCGCCGAACACGGTGAAGTCGTGGCTGTAGACCGCGACCGGGCGGCCGTCGACAGTGCCGACGCCGGTGACCACGCCGTCGCCGTAGGGGCGGTTGCGGGCGATCCCGAAGTCGTGCGCGCGGTGCCTGGCGAGCTCGTCGAACTCGACGAAGGATCCCTCGTCGAGCAGCAGGTCGATCCGCTCGCGGGCGGTCAGCTTGCCCTTGGCGTGCTGCTTCTCGATCGCTGCAAGCGACCCTGCGTGCACGGCCTCGTGCCTTCTGCGCTCGAGATCCGCGATCTTCCCGGCGGTCGTGTGCGGGTCAGGCAAGTCGCCATCAATCGTGTCAGCTGCGGTCATGGGGGAAAGGTTAACCCGGCGGACGGTTGGGGTCACCACTCGGCGGTTACTCTCATCCTCGTGAACATGGCCACCAATGACCGGATCAAAGACTCCGCCGAGCTTCCCGAGCGCATGCGCCGCGACGTCCGGCTGCTTGGCGACGTCCTCGGCGAGGTGATCAGCGAGTCCGGCGGCGCCGACCTGCTGGCGGACGTCGAGCGGCTGCGGCACGCGGTGATCGACGCCCGGCGGGTTCCCGACCGCTCGTCGGCGACGGCGGCCGAGGCCGCCGACGCGATCGCCTCGCTGGTCGAGTCCTGGTCGCGAGACCGGGCGGAGCAGGTCGCGGGCGCCTTCACGGTCTACTTCCACCTGGTCAACCTGGCCGAGGAGCAGCAGCGGGTGCGCACCCTGCGGCATCGGGACTCGGGCGACACGCCGCCGCGCGAGTCGCTGGCCGACGCGGCCGAGCGGATCACCGCCGAGCAGGGCCGCGCCCACCTCGACGCGCTGCTGGGCGACCTGGTCGTGCACCCGGTGTTCACCGCGCACCCGACCGAGGCGCGCCGCCGGGCGGTCGTCGCCTCGCTGCGCCGCATCGGCGGGCTGCTCGCCTCGGTCGACGACGACCTCGCGCGCGAGGTGGAGACGGGCACCGCGATGTCGTCCCGCGGCGCCGAGCTGCGGCGGCGGCTGCGCGAGGAGATCGACCTGCTGTGGCGGACCGCCCAGCTCCGGGTGGCCGGGATGACCCCGCTGGATGAGGTCCGCACGGTGATGACGGCGTTCGACGAGACGCTGTTCCGGCTCGT
>Ga0208220_1000143_pt1 | contig 27706 bp, 27 predicted proteins | sample NGESurdeep092012_9_FD_184484 | JGI IMG/M metagenome (GOLD analysis project Ga0208220, IMG submission 184484) | Arctic peat soil microbial communities from Barrow, Alaska - NGEE Surface sample F53-1 deep-092012 (SPAdes) | ecosystem: Environmental > Terrestrial > Soil > Wetlands > Peat ...
TGCCGCCGCCCGTGGGCTGCGACTCATCAGCTATGACAGGCCAGGCTACGGAGGGTCCTCGCCGCAGCCGGGGCGCACCGTCGCCGACTGCGCCGGCGATGTCCGGGCCATCTGCGCTGAGCTCGGCATCGACCGGCTGGCAACGTGGGGCATCTCAGGCGGCGGCCCGCACGTGCTCGCGTGCGCTGCCCTGCTCCCGGACCTGGTGACCGCCGCCGCCTCGCTCGCCTCGCTCGCGCCGTATGGCGCTGACGGCCTTGACTATTTCGCCGGCATGGGCCAGGGCAACGTGGATTACTTCCGCCTGTTCCTCACCGACGAGGCTGCGGCCAGGGCACAGACGGACGAGGACCGGGAGGAACTCCTGGCCACGTCGCCAGAGGATTTCGCCAAGGTGCTTGAGTCGCTCCTCACGCCGGCTGGCATCACGGTCCCGGTCCTGTTGCTGCACGGCAGGTAGGACATGATGGTGCCGTTCGGCCACGGCGAATGGCTGGCCGCGCATATTCCCGGCGTCGAGGCCCGGCTGCTCGACGACGGGCACCTGACGCTACTGCAGAATCGTGTACCCGAGGTGCATGCCTGGCTGTCAGAACACCAATAGCGCGCCAGTGAGCCCCTGCCTTGCTGCCGGTCAGTCACCTACCTGGCGGGCGAGGTGGTGTCCGTCGCGCTGGGGCCTGGGGTCTGACCGGGCAAGTTCAGAATCCCCTGATTTGCTCCCGCCGTCCTGGCAGGCGCCCGCTCAGCTCAGCGGCTTCAGGCGGGTCCGCTCGACGTGGGCGAGCTTGCGGCGCAGGCGCTCGTACTCGCGCTCCTGCTCGGGGGTGCGCCGGTAATGCCGGTAGACGAGGTTCGTGCGCTCCAGCGGGTCGGTCTTCAGGTCATACATCTCCCATTGCTCAGGGATCTTGCCGTTGGCGTCGTAATACCGGGCCAGCTTGTAACGGTGCTCGCGGATGCTGACGACGTGATTCGGCGGCTGCGGATACGGACCGCTCGCCTGCCCGGACTGCCAGTCGTCGTAGGTGAAGACCGTGTAGTCCTGCCCCGGCCCGGGAGACGGACTCAGGACCTGGTCCGCGTAGTCGATCCCCTGCCAGGCAGTCCGGGCCTCGGCCGGGGCGTCGAGGAGGCTCGCGAGCGTCGGCAGGAAATCGACGTGGGAGACGATGGCCTCGCTGGTCTCGGGGCCCTTGAACAGGCGAGGGTTTGAGTAGATCATCGGCACCCGGATGGTCTCCTCGTAGAAGTTGAAGTTCTTCTGGCGCAGCCCGCCGTGGGCAGTTCCCATCTCTCCGTGATCGGCTGTCGCGATCACGAGCGTGTTATCGAGCAGGCCCACCGTCTCGAGCGTGTCGAGGATCTTCACCAGATAGGAGTCCGAGGCCTTCATCAGGTTGCCGTAGAAGTTCAGGTAGTTGCGCTTCATCTGCGGTGTCGGGATCGGCCCGCTGAGATTGAAGATCCGCCGGAACTGCTCCTGGACGGTCGGCTTGGTCGACAGGTCCTCGTTCACCGTCGCGGGCAGCCCGATCTCGCCTTCCAGCCATGCCTGGTCATAGCCGCCAGCGAGGTAGTTCGTCGGGTAGAACAGCACGTCGTGCGGGTTGACTAACGAGACAACCATGAAGAACGGCTGGTTCAGCGCGGCCGTCCCGCTCAGGTACTGCAGCGTGCCCTCGGTGCCCGCTTCCGGTGTGCCCTGGGAGTTGATGAAGCGGCCGTCGTTGTCGTAAATGCCGCCCCCTTCCTCCGGGATGCTCTGGTCGGCGCCCGCGTCGGGCGGGTCCCAGCGGGTGAAGCCGTACTTGTTGACGTCCTCGGGGACCCAGGTCGAGCCGTTCGCGGGCTTGTTGCAGTGGAACTTGCCCTTGTAGACAGGCAGGTAGCCGGCGGCCGTCGCGACGCTCGCCAGGTTCTTGAAGCTGGTGGCGAGCTCGACCTGGGGATACGTCGGCGCGGGCATGTCAATTTCCAGCGTGTACTTGACGCCGTGCTGGGCCGGGAAGTACCCCGACATCAGCGTCGACCGCGCCGGCGAGCACATGCACGCGTTGGTGAACGCGTTGTCGAACGACCTGCCGCGCTCCTGCAGCCGGGTCATGCCCGGCAGGTTCTGCCTGCTCCAGCCCCGCGGGAAGTGCTGGACGGCGCGCTGCTGGTCGGTCAGGAACAGGAGCACGTTCATGCCCGCGATTCCCCTGGAGACCGACGCGGGGCGCGGTTGCGGGCGCGGGCGGGCCGCCGCCGCGGCCGGCAGTCCCAGGAGCAGCCCCGGCGTGGCGACGGCCGCGGCCTTGAGTACTTCGCGGCGGGTGTTCCCGCCCTGGTCGGTGTCGGCTCCGGATTCCATGTCCCTTCCTTTCCTGTCATCCGGGAGCCATGATCGTCGGCGGGCAGGTCAAGAGCCTGCGCCGACACCCTGACCTGCCGAAGATTTTGCCGCGGACTAGCCGCCCAGGTAACTGACCTCGGTGGACCAGTAGGTCGGTAGCTGCGCATAGGGGTTAGGGAGGGCCTGGTCGGTGACGTAGACGTTCCCGAAGCCGTCGGTGCCCGCAAGCCGCGCGGTGGCTTCCATGGCCGACGTGCCGGACACCTGATAGACGGTCGCGAGGAACCGGGACCGGTTGTAGCTGGCCATCCAGCTCGGCCGGCTCCAGGAGGTGAGGTTCGCCTGGGTCCCCTCGAAGATCTCGATCATGTCACTCGCGGCCATGTAGCACGAGTTGCTGGTCGTGCCGGGATTAAGGATCACCTTTCCGCCCAGCGCGTGCACGTACTTGTAGAGCGGAAGATAATACGAGCTTTCGGCCGCACAGGAGGTGGATGCTCCGTCGAGGAAGACATTCTTGAGGCCATACCACTTCGCGTAATCCTGGATTTGCGCCTCGGCGGTGGCAATGGGTACCGACCCGTAGTTGGTCCACACATAGCCGTAGAACGTGATCCCGGCCGCCTGATCTTCCTGCATATCCGACAGCGTCGCCCGGTTCACCGCGTCGCCGGGACTGCAGGTCCCGTCGGGCGCGCACGGGTTCAGGATCGCGTTGGCGACGGTGGGCGAGCCGTCGGCGGCTAGGTTCGACCAGGACGAAGTGCCTGGGTACCAGTAGGCCGGGACCACGATGTGCGCAGGTAACGTGGCCGCCGACGCCGGCGCGGCCGACGTGAGCAGCGCCAGCGCGGCGGCGGCCACCGCTACCCTGGCGAGTTTGAGCTTGATCACGGTCATCCTTTCCGGGCGCTATTCTTTGCGGCTAGCTCCAGGTCTTTTTCGGGTAATTTACTGTTATAACTATGGCTCAACGTACAAGTGTCTTTTCAAGCTTATGGCAGCAAATTCTCCGCCATTGCACCGCGGCGCGGGAGCGCGGCGTTCCCCGGAGACGCTGCCGAGCTCAACCTGCAGTCCGAGGAAGCTCCTCCTCGCGTCCCGGCGCCGGACAGCCTCACAGGTGGCAGGGTCAGCCGCCGCCGCGTTGCCCGCCTCCTGCTCACTGACGCAGAACACGGCCGTTGCCTCGTCCTGGCCCATGCCGAGGAAGGTCCGGCTCCGGACCTTGAAGACGGGGACGTGGAACCGGAAATGACTGGTTTCTTCGACCTCAGGCAGCGCCGTGGCCCAACGCCGGATGTCATCCGTGGTGGCCACGCACACACCATATCCCGCGCCTGCTGCCGTACATTCCCGCGCTGATAGTCCAGGAACACGGCGGCTGGACCCACGCGCCCGCCCATTAGGCGGCCACTGGCGGCCGCGTGGAACAGCCCGGCTGCCCCCCGAGTCCTGGCCGAATACCCAGGACGCGGCGCCTGCGAAGAAGCAGCCCCGTGGCGGTCCCGCCGGTGCGGGCCACGCGTTCTGGAAGTGATGGGCGCCGGCCGCCAGCACGGTAGCGGTGGCCAGGACTAGGCCCGCGGGCCGGGCGATGGGCCGGCTCTGGTAGCGGATCAGGCCAGCGATCGTGCACCAGGCCACCGGGCCGGCGGCGAGCAAGCGATACTTCGGCCAGCGATCTAGTGGCAGCGCCCCGGCCGCGCGTCGGGCCGGCTGATCTGCGAGGGTTAGCTCGAACAGCCGGCGATCATGAAGGTCCGAGCCCCGCAGCGCCCCAACCCCGCGCCCCAACCCCGCAGGGCCGATGCCGGCCGCCAGGGAGGCTGCATGCGCGCCATCGTCGTCACTGAGCCGGGCGGCCCCGAGGTACTCGCCGTTGAGCAGGTCCCCGACCCGGCCCCGGCTCCGGCCGAGGTCGTCATCGAGATAGCCGCTGCGGGCGTGAACCGCGCCGACATCATGCAGCGGCAGGGTCTTTACCCGCCGCCGCCCGGGGCCCCGCCGTATCCGGGCCTGGAGTGCTCGGGCCGGATCGCCGCTCTCGGCTCGGAGGTGACCGACTGGCAGGTGGGCGACGACGTGTGCGCCCTGCTGGCCGGCGGCGGCTACGCGGAGCAGGTCGCCGTCCCGGCGGGCCAAGTACTGCCGCTGCCGCCGGGGATCGGCGTCGTCGACGCCGCCGCCCTGCCCGAAGCGGCGTGCACGGTCTACGCCAACGTCTTCATGCAGGCGGCCCTGGCGCCGGGCGAGACCTTCCTCGTGCATGGCGGATCGAGCGGCATCGGCACGATGGCGATCCAGCTTGGCCACGCCCTGGGCGCTCGGGTGGCGTGCACGGCCGGCTCCCCGGCCAAGCTGGAACGATGTCGCGAGCTGGGGGCCGACCTGGCGATCTCCTACCGGGACGAGGACTTCGTCGAGGCCATCGATCAGTTCACCGACGGGCGCGGGGCGGACGTGATCCTCGACATCGTGGGTGCCGCCTATCTCGCGCAGAACGTGCGGGCGCTGGCCACCGGCGGCCGGCTCATCGTCATCGGCATGCAGGGCGGCACGACCGGCGAGCTGAATCTCGCCGAGCTCCTGGCCAAGCGCGCCAGCATCTTCGCCGCATCGCTGCGAGCCCGGCCGGCGGGAGAGAAAGCGGCCGTCGTGTCGGCCACCCAGGCAAACGTGTGGCCGCTGATCGGTTCCGGCAAGGTCGTCCCGGTCATCGACCAGATCCTGCCGCTAGAGCAGGCCGCGCAGGCGCACCGGCTCCTGGACGCCAGCCAGCACATCGGAAAGATCCTGCTGGCCACCTGAATCTGACCCCCGGCCGTGCGGAACGCTGACCGCCTCGACAGACTAGGGACATGAGCGACGAGACGAACCCTGACCAGCCGGACCCACAGGCGCAGGAGCATCCTCGTGTCGTGGTGGTCGGCCCCGACGGTACCGCCGTGGAGACCGACCCGGCGGTGAGCCGGGAGCGCCCCGTCACCGAGATGGTCGAGCAGCCCGCCAAGGTGATGCGGGTGGGCAGCATGATCCGCCAGCTCCTCGAGGAGGTCCGGGCGGCACCACTGGATGAGAAGAGCCGGGCCCGGCTGAAGGAGATCCACCAGAGCTCGATCAAGGAGCTCGAGGACGGTCTCGCTCCCGAGCTGATCGACGAGCTAGAGCGGCTGTCGCTGCCCTTCGCCGAGGATGAAGTGCCGAGCGAGGCCGAGCTGCGCGTCGCTCAGGCACAGCTAGTCGGCTGGCTCGAGGGCCTGTTCCACGGCATTCAGACGACGCTGTTCGCTCAGCAGATGGCGGCCAGAGCGCAGCTCGAGCAGATGCGCCGGGCCCTGCCGCCTGGCACGCCCGGCATGGTGCAGATGGGACCGGGCGGCCCGGAAGAGGCCCAGCAGCTTCCGCACGCCTCGGGGCCGTACCTGTAATCAGCTCTGACGGGTCCGGTCGCGGTCGGCCCGCGCACGGCTGGCCCGGGCGCGGCGCGCGCGACGGGTGGCCGGCTCCCGGGCGGCGAGCGCGCGGGCGACGCCGGCGAGCTGCTGCGCTCGGTGCAGCTGAGATCGCCAGTCGTTCCCGGTAGCGCGGTGCGCCAGCGGCACCTCCACCTCCATGATCCGCATGCCCTGGCGGATCAGGTCGATGGTCAGCCCGGTCTCGATACCCCAGCCGGCCGCCAGCGGCAGGGCAGCCTCGAACGTGGGCCTGGTCAGGCAGCGCTGCCCGTTGAGCGGCTGGGCCGGCCGCCATCCGGTGGCCCGGGCGATCCCGCTGCCGGAGGCCGCCGTGACGAAGCCGAAGCCGCCGCGACGCACCCGGTCGCTAAAAACGGCGATGGTCATATCGGCCGTTCCGCGCCGCACCGGCTCGGCCAGCGGCCCGGCCTGAGCGGCGCTCTCACCGAGATCGGCATCAAGGAAGAGCAGGTGATGAGGGACCGCTGCGCCGGACTCGAGCAAGCGGACGATCTCCGCGCCGGTCTCCAGCGCGGCGGCCTTGCCGCGGTTGCGCGCGTGCCGCACGACGCGGGCCCCCGCCGCGGCCGCCACGGCGGCGGTCCCGTCCGTCGACCCGTCGTCCACCACCACGACGATGTCAGCACCGGGGATGGTCGCGGCCGCCCGCACGGTCGCGCCGATCAGGTCGGCCTCGTTCCTGGCGGGGATGACGACGCCGAGGTCACCTGGCATAGCTGCGATCCTAACGGCGCCCGGCGCCGCTGGCGGGGCGCCGGCGTTACGGGCCGGTGACCGCGGCCGGGTGATCCACCACGGTGAAGACTGACTCCAGCCCGGTCACCTGAAGGACCTTCCTGATCGCGGGCCTGGGGCTGGCCAGCTGCAGGTCACCGCCGTCCTCGCGGGCCCGGCGGTGCGCGGCCAGCAGGACGTTCATCCCGGTGGAGTCGCAGAACTCGACACCCGTCATGTCCACGACCAGCCGGCGGGGCGCACCCCCCGGCAGCGCGGCCATTAGTTCCGAGTGGAGCTTGGGTGCCGTGTACAAGTCGATCTCGCCGGCGACCGACATGACGGCATAGTCGCCTTGCGACTGAGTCGTTACCTTTAGCTCCACGAGCGCACCTTATCGGCTCAGAGCCGCCTCGCCTAGATGGTTACTCTGCGCACATTGGCAATCCACATGCAGTGAGCACTGTTCTGCGCGAAACTGGTCAGGGACACACTTTGCCGACGGAGCTGGAGTCCTCGGATGCACAGGCAACCAGACCAGGCAGAACACGACCAGACACCGTTAGCCGCTCCGGTACAGGCCGACGATCGAGCACAGCCGGCCAAGGCGGAGGCGGCCAAGGCGGAGGCGGCGAAGGCGGTCGGCCCCGCGGCGCCATCGCCGCGGACGGCGCCGGCGGAGTGGGTCATCCCGGCCAGCCTGCTCGATGCCGCCAAGGAGCGAGTCGCGCCAGAGCCGACCGCGCCAGAGCCGGACAGGCGGGCCGCCGGCCTGCGCGAACACCTGGAGGAGATCCGGTCCCGGGCCCTCGGCGCGGCATCGTGGCTCGAGACCAGCCAGAATTACGCGCAGTTGCTCAACGCCGAGGGAGTCGTCCCGGTGACGGCCCGCTTCGACGCCCGCGACCTGGCGTTCCTGGGCCAGGCGCGACAGGACCTGCTGGCCTTTGCCGAACTGGGACTTCGCCTGGCCGACCTGCACCGGCCGCTCGACGCCGGCGGGACGACCAGCGATCCGGCCAATCCCGCGCTGCGCTGCCGTAGCTGCATGTGGCGGTGGCCATGCCCGACCCTGCGCCTGATCACCGAGATGCTCACCGACCACGGTCCCCACCAGCCCAGCTGACCCGCCGCCCAGTTCCCGGCGGTCCCGCGGTGACATCACCGGCCGGCTAGCCGTACCTTGGATGCATGATGCGCGCACTCTTGCTGGGCCTGGCCGCACTGGTCGTGGTGATCCTGGTCTTCGCGGTCCTGGTTCCGATCCTGCACTTCTTGTTCCTGGTCGTCCTGGTGGGCGCCGTGGCGTTCGTCGTGCTCCGGGTCGGACGCCGGTCGTCGCGACGCTCCCGCCGCTAGGCCGGAGCTAGTTCCGGCCGGGCGAGTTCTCCCTGGTCTAGTTCCGGCTGGCCGAGTTCGGGCTGGCCGAGCACCGGGCCGGGGTCCAGGTGGCCGCCGCCCACCTGGACCGACTCCCGGTACAGGACCCTGGCCGGCTCGCCAGCCGCCGGGCCACCGGAGTCCCGCGCGCCCTCGGCCGCCGGGTCCCGGCCGATCGGGCACGACATGCACCGAGGGCCGCCGCGGCTGCTGCCCAACTCGCTGCCGGGAACCTGGATGACCTGAACGCCGGCCGCCTCCAGCCGGGTGATGGTCTCGGTGTTGCGCTCATGGCAGACGGCCAGACGGCGGCCCAGCGCCAGCGCGTTATTCCCGTCATCCCACTGACGCCGGTGTCCGGAGACCGGCTCCAGGCCGGTATCGATGACCTGGAGGCGCTCGATGCCCATCGCCTGCGCGGCGGCCTCCAGGAACGGCTGCGGCCGGGATACCCGCGTTCCGTCCGGCCGCGGCGTGATGGTGTGGGCCGTGAGCGTGAAGGCCGTGGCCGGGTGCATCACCACGGTGTCGGTGTCGATGACCGTGCACAGGGTGTCCAGGTAACCGGACCCGGGAGCCTGATCGACGGGAATCGCCAGCACCGTGTGCGCCAGGCCCGCGTCGAGCACATGCCGCGACAGGCGCTCCACCCCCGCCGGCGTGGTCCGCTGCCCGACGCCCACGGCCAGCACGCTCGGTGCCAGCAGCAGGACGTCGCCGCCATCCACCTGCTCGAGCTCGGGGCCGTACAGGCGCTTGATGCCCGCGAACCGGGGGTGGTGGCCGTAAATCACCTCCAGCAGCTGAGCCTCCCGGCGCCGGGAGGGGGCGGCCAGGCTGCTCACCGCGACCCGGTCGCCGACCCAGAAACTGGAATCCCTGGTGAAAACCAGGTTGGGCAGCGGGTCGATGACGAACTCGTGCCGGTCGAGTAGCTGGAACACCAGGCCATGACCGCCCGGCAGGTCCTCCGGGGTCAGCCCGGCGATCAGGACCTGACCCAGCTCCTCGGGGCCGAGCGAGTCGAGCCGGGCGTTGACCTGGTTCCTGAGCTCGTCGCCGAGTTCAGTGCCGGCCAGCACCGAGGCAATCGCCTCGTCCCTGGCTGGCTGGTACTCCAGCGCGTCCTGCAGCAACTCGGTGACGTAGAGGACCTCCACACCCTGGTCGCGCAGCGACTGGGTCAGGACGTCGTGCTCCTGCTGGGCGCGGCCCACCCAGGGCAGCGTCTCGAACAGCAGCCGATCCTTATTGCGCGGTGTCATCCGCTTGAGCTCGAGTCCGGGCCGGTGCACCAGCACGGTCCGGAGCTTGCCGACCTCACTATCCACCCCGTGGGCGTACCTCACTGTTCCCCCCGCAGTGATCACCGCGCCCCCTACGCGATGACCTCTGCATGGGAGTATCACCAGTTAGCCGCCCGGTTACGCATCACAACTCCGGTCATTAACGCGAGCTGCCGCCGGGCGGCCTCAGCGGCACCGGCTGGTCCCGCCGGGCCGGGGCGCCGGAAGCACGGCCCAGACGGTCTGGCCGACGCCATCGGTCCTGATTCCCCAGTTGTTGGACAGATGCTCGACGATGCCCAGACCGCGGCCGCCTAGCGAGGAAACCAGGGGGTAGGCCTGCCGCGGACGGGTCGGCCCACCACCGTCGCGGACCGCGACCTCCACCGACCCCTGATCGACCGCCCAGGTCACCTGCAGCTTCTCACCGGGCAGCGGCCAGGCGTGCTTGATCGCGTTGCTCAGGAGTTCGCTGACTACCAGGGCCGCATCACCCACGGCCTGACCAAAGACACCTGCGGCGGACAGATCAGCGGCTAGCTTTCGCCGTGCAACGCCGACGCTCGAGGGCGCGCACGGCAATAGCACCACGTTCGTCGCTCTCACCTCCTTGGCATCCGACCCGATGCCATTCTCGCGACGTGGAACAAACGCTGTCCGAAGATGCCCCGTGGCGCGCTACCGAAACAGGCCACCCGCGGCGATGGGCCGCGAGGGCCGCGGAGTGACCCGGTAGCGGCCTAGTTGCGCTCTAGCCCGGGGCCTGATCGGGGGCGGCCTGATCGGGGGCCGGCGCGTCGGCCAGCAGCCCCTCGGCGGCCAGGCCGCGAACCAGGCCACGCAGGCCCGCCGACAGGCCGACCCGCTCCTCGGCGGACAGCGCGCCGAGAATCCTCGCCTGCCGGGACTGCCACGCCGCCCACACCTGACCGGCCACCGCGCGTCCCTCCGGCGTCAGGTACAGGCGGACGTAGCGCTGGTTTTCCTCATCCCGGCCGCGACGGATCCAGCCCTTGCGCTCGAGCCCGGCGGCCAGGCGGCTCACGGTGCTCTTCTCCAGGGAGAGCAGACCGGCCAGCTCGCCCTGGGCGATGCCGCGGGCCGAGACCAGCTCGATGAGCGCCCGCGCCTCCGAGGCAGACACCGCCGGGATGTCGGCCTGGCCGCCCGCGGGGGGGCGCGGATGGTCTGTTGGCGAGGTCACGGTCGCCAATCCGGGGGACGGCTCAGCTGCGCGAGGCGCGCCATTACTGGCGGCCGCGGTAGTGCCGGCACCGTCGGAGCGGACGCTTGCGGCGGCACTGCCGGCCGGCCGGGCCGGGCCGGGCGGCTCGCCCGCCGGGGCCGGGCTCACCACCCTGAGCAGCTGCGTCAGCAGCTGCTCCAGTTCCGTGTCGTCCATGGACTCACTAGCCACGCCCACAGTTGTACCGCACAACTGGGGCGGTGGTACATTCGCCGCGTGATAGTTGCCCTCTACAACTCAGGCGCGGGCCAGCGCGGCGGCAGCCGCGGGCCCGCTTCCCCGCCGGACGAGCCCCCACCGGGCATCGTCTCGAACGTGACAACATCCTCCAGGCTGTCTTGTCACGACATAGGGTCGGCGGCGTGACCGACGACAAGCGCTCCCGGCGCTCCCGTGCGGCAGACCGGGCCAGCGCGCGCGAAGACGGACGGCTGAGCGCGCCCGGGCGCCTGCAGCAGGGCGAGGACGTCGCCGTCGGCGGCGTCCTGACCGCCGACCTGCCTGCCGAGCCGCTGGCCGAGTACGCGGCCGCCAACGGCCTGCGGCCCAGCGCGGCGCGGCCCCCGGTGCTGATCTACCTGCGCCAGCTCTGGAACCGGTGGAGCTTCATCATGGCCTTCGCCACCGCGCGAAACATCGCCATGTACACCGAGGCCAGGCTCGGCCAGCTCTGGCAGGTCCTGACCCCGCTGCTGAACGTCGCCGTTTACTGGCTGATCTTCGGCGTGATCCTGAACACCAGCAAGGGCATCCCCGACTTCATCTCGTTCCTGGTCGTCGGGGTCTTCGTCTTCAACTTCACCCAGCGCGCCTTCATCTCGACCTCCACCGTGATCACCAGCAGCCTGCCGCTGATCCGCGCGCTCCAGTTCCCCCGCGCCGCGCTGCCGCTCGCCTACGTGATCATCGAGCTGCAGCAGATGTTCCTGTCGATGGCGGTGCTGATCGTCATCATTCTGATCAACGGCGAGCCGGTCACCTGGTTCTGGCTGCTGGCCATCCCGGCGCTGCTGCTGCAGACGATCTTCAACGTCGGCGTGGGCATGTTCGTGGCGCGGCTGGGCTCGACGGTGAACGACTTCAGCCAGTTGCTGCCGTTCCTGCTGCGGACCTGGATGTACTTGTCCGGCGTGCTGTTCAGCGTGATGACGCTGTCGCAGTCCGCCTTCGGCAAGGCCCACCACGAGCTCGTAGCGATCTTGCAGCTCAACCCGGCGTCGATCTACATCACGCTGGTCCGTAATGCGATGCTGCTGTCGCAGCGGCTGAGCGCTCCCGGTACCAAGCCGACCAACGCGCGCATCTGCCACAAGTGGCCGGGGACGCCCCAGCATCCGCACTATTACGCCAGCGCCTACTGTCACGCGGTCATCGACCCAGGCCACCTGTGGTACTACGCCATAGGCTGGGCAGTTGTCGCTCTCATCATCGGGTTCTTCTTCTTCTGGCGAGCGGAGGCGAAGTACGGCCGTGGCTAAGCCAATGGTGGTCGTCGACGACCTGCACATTGTCTACCGCGTCTACGGCGCGGGCGGGGACAAGGGCACCGCGGCGACCGCGCTGCTGCGGATCATGGGCCGCAAGACCCGCGGCAACATCCGCGAGGTGCACGCGATCCGCGGCATGTCCTTCGTGGCCTACCGCGGCGACGCCGTCGGCATCATCGGACGTAACGGCTCGGGCAAGTCGACGCTGCTGCGGGCGATCGCCGGCCTCCTGCCACCCGAGCAGGGCAACGTCTACAGCACCGGGGAGGCGTCGCTGCTCGGCGTCAACGCCGCGCTGCTGGAGGACCTCACCGGCGAGCGCAACGTGATCCTGGGCTGCCTGGCCATGGGCATGACCAAGCAGGAGGCCAGGGACAAGTACCAGAGCATCGTGGACTTCTCCGGGGTCGGGGACTTCATCGACCTGCCGATGAAGACCTACTCCTCGGGCATGGGCTCGCGGCTGCGGTTCGCGATCGCGGCGTCCAAGAGCCATGACGTGCTGCTCGTCGACGAGGCGCTCGCCACCGGCGACGCGGAGTTCCGGGTCAAGAGTCATGCCCGGATCGAGGAACTCCGGGCCGAGGCGGGCACGGTCTTCCTCGTCGCGCACAACCTGGAGGAGGTCGAGGCGACCTGTAACCGGGTGATCTGGATGGAGCGCGGCCAGATGGTGATGCAGGGCGAGGACGTCATCGGCATCATCGACAAGTACATCGAGGCCTCCGGGGGCTCGCCGGTCGTGCGCGACCCGGTGACCAGGGAGCGAGTCGGCTCGACGCCGCGCGTCCCCGCCAAGACGTAGCCCTCACGGCGGCAGCCGCGGGCCGGGGATCTCCGCGCCCGCCGCTACCTCCGGGCCGACGACCTCAGGGACCTCAGGGACCTCAGGGACCTCGGCGGCTGCGGCTACCCGCAGCCGCAGCCGCATCACCGTGCCACCGCTTGCGCCGCCCTCGGCCGCCACCTCGCCGTCCTGAGCCCTGGCCAGCTGGCGGACGATGTACAGGCCCAGGCCGATGCCGCCGAACCGGCGGCGGTCGCCGGTCTCGCCCTGGACGAACCGCTCGAAGACGCGCTCACGGTCGGCGGCCGGGATGCCGATGCCCTCGTCCGCCACGGTGACCTCGATCCGGTCTCCGGCCTGCCGGGCGCCCACCGTGACGCCCCCGCCGTCGGGCGAGTACTTGAACGCGTTCTCCAGCAGCTGGCCGACGATGATGTCGGTGGCCATCGGGTCGCCGTAGGCCTGCGGGAGATCGTCGGGAACGTCGGTGACGAGTGCGTGCCCGTCCGCTAGCGGGCGGAAGGCGACCGTCGCGCCGCGCAGCATCCCGGCCAGGTCGAACGGGCCGTTAGTCACGGTCAGCTGGTCGGCGCCCGCCCGCGAGCCGAGCAGCAGCTGCTCCACGAGCCTGGCCAGCGACCCGGCTCGCTCGGCGATTGTCTGCACGGCCGACCGCCGGTCGGCGTCGGCCAGCTTGTCCCACCGGCTCGCCAGCGTGCTCGCGAAGCCCTGCACGACCGTGATCGGCGTGCGCAGCTCGTGGCTGGTGGTGGCCAGGAAGAGATCCTTGGCCTCCTCCAGTTCCTTGGCCGCGGTGATATCACGGAAGTCCAGTACCTGTTCCTCGCGGCCGCTCAGCCCCGTGCACAGCAGATCCATCCAGCGGCCGTTGGGCAGCCGGTGGGTCAGCTTGGCGCCGGGCTCGGGCACCGGGAACGGCGGCGCCTTTCCGGTGGCGTCCTCCGGTGACACGCCGGTCAGCCGGTGCGCGGCCGGATTCCACTGCCGGACCAGCCCGTCGGAGTCCAGCACGGCGATGCCGTCGGCGCTGCCGTCGATGACCGCCCGCTCGTGGGCTCGCTGCTTGACGACTTCCTCGAAGGCGGTGACGTTCGACAGGGCCACGCTCGCGTGCCCGGCCAGCAGCTCCAGCAGCTCCAGGTCGATGTGGCCGACCTTGCGCCCGCTGTAGAGGGCGTAAAGCGCGCCGAAGGGGCGGCCGCTCACGTGCGACAGGCTGAGGGTGATGGTGTGCAGGCCCGGCAGGGCGGACCAGATCAGGTCATCGAACCGTCCCGACTCGCCCGTCGCCATCAGCACCGTCTTGCCGGACCGCATCAGCTCGCCGACGGTGCTGCTGGCCAGGTCCGCGGTCCGGCCGCGCAGCGTCTCGGGCAGGCCGTCGAGGCTGACCAGGCGCAGCCGGTCCTTCTCGATGAGGACGAACCCGCCCGCGTCGGCCCTGGTCAGCTCCCGCAGGCTGGCGGCGATCCGGTCCAGCACCGCCTCCAGGTCCAGCTGGCCGTTCATGTCCGCGACCACGTCGCCGAGCCTGCGCACGACCCTGGCCCGCTCGGCCATATAGTGCCGGACCGCCTCTTCGTCCCGCGTCTGATGGCAGATGCTCACCCAGCCGGTCAGCTGGCCGTCGCCGTCGAGCAGCGCACTCGCGTCGATGCGCAGATCCACCAGGGATCCGTTCTTACGAATCCGGCGGGTCGCGAAAGAAACCTGGCCGCCGCCCGCGACCCGCTCCAGGACGGCATTGTGCTCCGCCATGAGTTCCTCGGGGATGAACGGCGGCTCCTGGCCCACGACCTCGGCCGCCGCCCAGCCGAACATCCGCTCGGCGGCGGGGTTCCACACCGCGACGGTCCGGTCGGTGCCGACCGCGATGATCGCGTCGGCAGCGCACTCGATAACCGCCCGCGAGGTCGCGTCCGCCGGATCACGAGCTGGCGCCTGCTCCTTGCGCGTCATCGCCAGCCTCAATCCCACGGCCTCATGTTGCCATCGCGAGGCCGCCTCTGGTCAGCGAAAACTCAATGAGGCCCGGTGCAGATCCGGGCAGCGGGGCCGATGCCCGGCACCGCGGCGGCAAAGCCGGCCCTGTGCCGACGGAACCGGCGCGGCCCCGGGCGCGTCCAACGAGCATGAGTTCAGACACTCCACGAGCTCACTCGAGCTCCCGGTTCCAGCTGTCCGCCGCCCGGTGCCTGATCGCCGTGGCCGGCGTGATCCTCGCCGCCGTCATCGCCGCCTGCGGGAGCGTCGCCGCGCCCGGGACCGGCGGCCAGACCACCAAGCCGGCCCCGGTCTCACTGCACATCACCGTGCAGAACGGGATCGGCACCACGCCCAAGTCCTGGACGCTGCGCTGCGACCCGGCAGGAGGGACCCACCCCCACGCGGCCGCCGCCTGTAGCGCCCTGATGGCCCTGAAGCAGCCGTTCGCGCCGCCGCCGGCCCACCAGATGTGCCCGATGATCCTGGCCAGCGCCAAGCGAGCCACTTTTACCGGTACCTGGTTCGGCACCAAGGTGGCGCGGACCATCACCGACGGCGGCTGCGATCTGGCCCGCTGGGCCAAGCTGGGCCAGGTCGTGAACTGATCCGCTACTTGAGCAGGCGGGACATCCGGCGGTCGGCCAGCGGCTTGCCCCCGGTCTGACAGGTCGGGCAGTACTGCAGCGCGGAGTCGGCGAAGGACACCTCGCGGATGGTGTCGCCGCACACCGCGCAGGGCTCACCGGCGCGTCCGTGCACGCGCAGGCCGGCCTTCTTCTCCTTCTTCAGGTCTCCGGCGGCCAGGCCGTCCGCCCGGGCGATCGCGCCGGTGAGCGTGGCCACGATGACCTCGTGCAGCGCGGCGACGTCGTCGGGCGTGAGGCTGGAGGCGAGCCGGAAGGGCGACATCTTCGCCGCGTGCAGGACTTCGTCGGAGTAGGCGTTGCCGATGCCGGCGATCAGCTTCTGATCCCGCAGCACGCCCTTGATCTGGGTTCGGCGGCCGGCCAGGATCTCGCCCAGAACCTGCGGGGTGAACGCGGGGTCCAGCGGATCAGGGCCGAGCGCGGCCACGCCGGGCACGGCCGCCGGGTCAGTGACCAGGTACACCGCCAGCCGCTTGCGGGTGCCCGCCTCGGTCAGGTCGAAGCCGGCTCCGTCGGCAAACCGGAGCCGGAAGGCCAGCGGGCCCTTGCCGGGCCGCGGCGGCGCGGCGGGCAGGGACTCGCGCCAGCGCAGCCACCCGGCCCTGGCCAGGTGCGCGATGAGGTGCAGCGGCGGCCCGCCGCCGGCCGGCTCGGCAGCGAGATCCAGGAACTTGCCGTGCCGCCCAGCGGCGGTGATCTTGGCGCCCGAGAGCGCGGCCAGCGGCGGATCGAAGGTCTTCAGAACCGAGAACTCGGCTACGTCGCCGCGGTCGATGACGCGGCCGACGGCGCGCTCACGCAGGTCGGCCACGAGGGCTTCTACCTCGGGGAGCTCGGGCACAACTTCGATTCTGCCTCGTCAGGCCGGGTGCCCGCACCTGCCGAGGGCCGCCGGCGCCGGCCGCCGGGGCTCGCCGCCGGGCTCAGGGCTGCCGGGGGGCGGTCAGCAGCTGGGTCAGGTGCTGCTTGATGGCCGGGCGGGATCCGAAGACCAGCAGGAACAGCGCCTCGCGGGCCAGCCGCTGCGGATGTTCCCCGGCCAGGATGGCCCGGCTGCCCGTCCCGGCCACCAGGGCGCTGGCGGCCTGCAGCGCGAACTGGGACGCCGCCGCCCGCGCAGCGGGCATGGCGTCGGCCCCCGCGGCGTCGAGCTCGGCGCGCCGCCGGGACAGCTCGCCGTCCAGGGCGCTGCGGCCCGCCAGCGCGCAGCACCGCGCCCCTACCCCCAGCGACAGCGAGCCGTTCGCGCGCAGACCGCGGGCGTCACGCGCCACCCAGTCGGCATAGGAGATCACGTCGACGACGCGGTCCGCCGCCACGAAATGCCCGTCGAAGCGCAGCTGGACCGTGCCGCTGGCGTTCACGGCCACCAGCCGCAGCCGCTCGGCCGCCAGCGTCGGGCCCTCGTCCGCCGCCAGGAGCGCGGTCACGAGGTCGCCGCGGGCAGAGCGGGCCACCGCGTACAGCGTGTCGATCATGCCCCAGCCGGTGACCCACGGCGACATGCCATCCAGCACGTAGCCGCCCGCCACTGGCCGCGCGCGCAGCGCGGGAGCACCGGGCAGAGCGCCGCCCAGGGCGAGGCCGGCCCGGCGGTCGCCGCGGCAGAGGGGCTCCAGCCAGGATTTCCGCACGGCCTCGTCGGGCGCGGCCGCGGCCGCACGGACCGCCCGGTGATGCTGCAGCCAGACAAACGTCGTGGCCAGGCAGCCGCTGGCGAGCATCTCGGTCACGTCGTTGACGGTCGCCGGGCTGGCCTCGAGGCCGGCCGCGGCCGCCGGGCCGACGAGTCCGTACAGTCCGGCCGCCGCCAGCTCGTCCAGGTGAGCGCGGGGAATCCGGTCCGCCGCGTCGACCGCCATCGCCGCGGGGAACAGCACCTCGTCGGTGATTTTCCTCGCGATGCCCAGTGCCCGCCCGGCTGCGCTCGGTCCCCGTCCCGCTGCCATGCCGCCCATGGTGCCCATGGTGCCAGTCCGGTCCCAAGCAGACACATCCGGTGACAAGGACCCGGCCGTGCGCTTATGCTGCGGCCAGCGTGTAGGCGCTGGCCAGATTCTGGGGTGAGCCGATGATCGTGAAGTACGTGTGGGCGAGGAGGGATTTGAACCCTCACGTCCTTTCGGACACACGGACCTGAACCGTGCGCGTCTGCCGTTCCGCCACCCGCCCTGGGCAGCTGTCAGGTTAGCACGTCCGCAAGCGCTGCCATGTCGCCTATACGATCGGATGCGAGTAGCGAGAGGAGGTACCAACGGTGGGAGTCCTGCAGCGGTTTGAGCACCGCCTGGAGGGGATGGTCGAGGGTGCCTTCGCGCGGGCGTTCAAGTCCGAGCTGCAGCCGGTCGAGGTGGCGAGCGCGGTTCAGCGGGAGATGGACGACCGGGCGGCCATCGTGGCGCAGGGCCGGACCCTGGTCCCCAATGATTTCGTAGTGGAGCTGGCCGATGCCGATCACGAGCGGCTCGAGGTGTACGCCGACAGCCTCGGGATCGAGCTGGCCACGCTGGCCCGCGAGTACGCCAGGGAGCAGGGCTACTCGTTCGTCGGGCCGGTGCAGATGCGATTTGAGGGCGTGCCGGAGCTGACTACGGGAACGTTCCGGATCCGCTCGGGCGTTATCCGGGGCACCACGGTGGAGGACGGCGAGATCCGCCGGCCGGCCAGCGACCTGCCCCGCCCGCCGGGAAACCTCAGCGGAAAGCCCCGCCTCCTGGTGTCCGGCCCGGATCCGGGCTCGGACGGAAGCACGCAGCGGACCTACGACCTGACGGCGCCGATCACGATCCTCGGCCGCGGCACCGACTGCGACCTGCGGCTGGTGGATCCCGGCGTCTCACGGCATCATGCGGAGCTCCGGGTCGAGGACGGTGAGGTGATACTGGTCGACCTCGGCTCGACCAATGGCACCTTTGTCAACGGTCAGCCGATCCGGCGCATCACCCTGACCGATGGCACACAAGTCACCCTCGGGCGCACCACACTGGTGTTCCGCCGGGACAGCATTTACTGAGAACAGCATTGACTGGACACGTACCCGGGCGCCCGCCGGCGCCCGCAAGAACCAGAGGGCAGTTAAGGCCGGCCAAGGACTCATGACCCGATGAACGCGCTTGAGCTCACACTCGTCAGGCTCGCTTTCCTGGCCGTGCTATGGCTGTTCGTCATCGCCGCGGTAGGCGTAGTCCGGACTGACCTGTTCGGGTCGTCCTCGCGGCGGCGCAAGCAACCTCGCAAGACCCGGCCGCAGCGGCCCGCGCCGCCCCCGGCCGCCCGGCGCAACGGCGGACGTCCCAGCCGCAGCGCCCCCCAGCAGATGGTGGTCACCGCCGGAACGCTCGCCGGGACCGTCATCGGGCTATCGGACATGCAGATCACCATCGGCCGGGCCGATGACGCCACGCTCGTGCTCACGGATGACTACGCTTCCACCCGTCATGCCCGGCTCTTTCCGCAGGATGGTCAGTGGCTCGTGGAGGACCTTGGCTCCACCAACGGCACCTATCTCGACCGGCAGAAGGTGACCCAGGCCACCCCGGTCCCTGTTGGCGTGCCTATTCGAATCGGTAAAACCGTCCTGGAGCTGCGCAGATGACTCTCGCACTGCACTACGCGCTCCGCTCAGACGTCGGACTCCTCCGTGAGGGCAACGAGGACTCCGCGTACGCGGGTCCGAACCTCCTGGCGATCGCCGACGGCATGGGCGGGCATGCCGCGGGTGAGGTCGCCAGCGCGGTTGCGATCTCCGCACTCGCCCCGCTCGACCACCAGAACCTGCACGACAGCAAGGCCATGCTCGCAGCGCTGGCGCACGCGGTGGCCTCGGCCAACAACACGCTGCATGAGATGAGCATCGCGGACCCGTCCGTCGAGGGCATGGGCACGACGCTGACGGCGCTGCTGTGGTCGGGCGCGCAAGTGGCGCTCTGTCACATTGGCGACTCGCGCGCCTACCTGCTGCGCGACGGAGACTTCTACCAGATCACCCGCGATCACACGCTGGTGCAGTCGCTGGTCGACGAGGGCCGGCTGAGCCCGGAGGCGGCGGCGACGCACCCGCAGAGGTCACTGGTGATGCGGGCGCTGCAGAGCAGCACCGACGCCGAGCCGGACCTGGCCATGCGCGAGGCGAAACTCGGGGACCGGTACCTGCTGTGCTCCGACGGGCTGTCCGACGTGGTCACCGAGCAGACCATGCACAAGACCCTGGTCACGTTCTCCGACCCTGAGCAGGCCATCCTGCAGCTCATCGACCTGGCCATCCGCAGCGGCGGCCCCGACAACATCACCTGCATCGTCGCGGACGTCGTGGACACGGTCACCGGCCCCGTGGCCCCGAGCGAGGCCACGGTGCTGGCCGGCGCGGCTGCCAACGGCGACGGCAAGCCGCGGCCGCGCAGCGACAGCCCGGCGACCCGGGCCCACCTGCTGACCCAGGAAGCGCCCGGGGTGACCCGGCCGACGGCGCGGCCGGCGGAGCAGGCGCCCGACGCTCAGGACCAGGACGACGATTACGATCCCGACGGCGACGGGGGACGGCGGCGCTGGCCGGTGGTCACCTCGATCCTGGTCATCCTGATCGTGCTGATCGCCGGCGGCAGTTACACCGCCTGGCGCGTCACGCAGGGCCAGTACTACGTGGGGACAGATGCCGGCCAGGTGGTCATCTACCGCGGCATCAACCAGAACGTGGCGGGCCTGACCCTGTCGAGCACCTTCCAGCGGACCGGAATCCCCACCTCGCACGTGCAGGGCAGCGTGCTGGTGCTCCCGACCGCGTCCGGCACTCTTACCGAGGCGCGCCGGACGGTGCAGAACATCCGCCGCACCTACCAGTGCAAGCAGGCCAACGCGGCGGTGGTGACGTGGGAGGCCAATAAGCCCAAGCCGCCCGTCATCGCGAAGGGCCACAAGCCGACCAAGACGCAGAAGGCGGCCGAGGCGAAGGTCAAGGCCTACCCGCCGAAGCCGGCGGTCCCGTCCTTCTGCCCGGCGCAGGGGGCCGGATGACCGGATTTCCCGCCGCGTTCGGCGCGCCGGCCGTCTCCTCCGCTCCTGTCCCGATGCCCCGGGGCCGGCGCCAGACCGAGCTGCTGATGCTGGTCTTCGCGCTGCTCGTGGTCGTCCTGGCTTACGCTTTCGTAGGCCTGGGGCTGAACGGCAAGGTGCCGGCCAGCCTGGTGGAGTACTGCGGGGGGTTCGCGGCCATCATGCTGGCCGCGCACCTGGCCGTGCGCAAGCTCGCGCCCTGGGCGGATCCGCTGATGCTCCCGCTGGCCGCGCTGCTGAACGGCCTCGGCGTCGTCATGATCTACCGGCTGCAGGAATCGGGACGGAACGGCAATCCAGGCAACGTCATCTCCACCCTGACCACCTCCGCCACCGTGATCCAGCTGGTGTGGACCGTCGTCGGAGTGGTCGGCTTCGTCCTCGTGCTCGCCGTCATCAGGGAGCCGCGCATCCTGCAGCGTTATACCTACACCCTCGGCGCGATCGGGCTTGTCCTGCTGGCCATCCCGGCCCTGCTGCCGTCCAGCGTCAGCGCCGTGCAGGGCGCGAAGGTGTGGATCCGGGTGGGCGGGTTCTCGATCCAGCCCGGCGAGTTCGCCAAGCTCGCGCTCGCGGTCTTCTTCGCCGGCTATCTCGTGGCCAAGCGCGACGTGCTGGCCCTGGCGGGCAGGCGGCTGCTGGGTATCGACCTGCCCCGCGGCCGCGACCTAGGTCCGGTGCTGATCGCGTGGGCCGCCAGCCTGCTGATCCTGGTCTTCGAGACCGACATCGGCACCTCCGCGGTCTTCTTCGGGCTCTTCCTGGCGATGCTCTACGTCGCGACCCAGCGGACGTCCTGGCTGCTCATCGGATTGCTCCTGTTCCTGGGGGGCGCCTACGCCGCCAGTACGCTCTTCGGCCACGTGGGCGCGCGGTTCACCGACTGGCTGCATCCGTTCGCCGGCAACAACGCCGCAAATTCGGCTTATCAGCTGGTCCAAGGGCTGGAAGGAATGGGCTTCGGGGGCATCTTCGGCACGGGCCTCGGCCATGGCCAGCCGTACTTCACCCCGCTGGTGCAAAGCGACTTCATCATCACCGCGTTCGGCGAGGAACTCGGCCTGACCGGCCTGATGGCCCTGCTGCTCCTGTTCGGGCTCCTGGTCCAGCGCGGCCTCCGGGCGGCGATCGCCGTCAAGGACCCGTTCTCCAAGCTGCTGGCCGGCGGCCTGGCCTTCGTGCTCGCCCTGCAGGTGTTCGTGATCGTCGGAGGCGTCACCCGCCTCATCCCGCTGACCGGCATCACCACCCCGTTCCTGTCCCAGGGTGGCTCGTCGCTGGTGGCGAGCTGGGCGCTGGTGGCCATGCTCATGCGGATCAGCGACACCGCGCGCAAGCCGGCGCCGCAGCCGATCCAGGACGAGGGCATGACCCAGGTGGTGCGAACCGGATGAACCGCGCGCTGCTTCGCCTCTCACTGGCCTGCCTGGCCATGTTCGTGCTGCTCCTGATCAACATCAACTACGTGCAGGCCTTCGAGTCCACCAGCCTGGCCGGCAAGCCGGGCAACAGCCGGACCTTCTACCAGCAGTTCCAGTACCAGCGCGGGTCCATCGTCGCCAACGGCGACGGCACCGACCTGAAGATCGCGGAGTCCCGCCTCGTCAAGGGCGGCAACGGGAGCTACCAGCGGGTGTATCCCGACGGGCCGGCCTATGCGCCGGTGACCGGCTACGACTCCATTTTCAGCGCCACCGGCATGGAGTCCGCCGAGGACAAGGAGCTGGCCGGCACCGCTCCCCAGCTCCAGGTGCACAACCTCATCAGCCTGATCACCGGCAAGCAGAAGCAGGGCGCTACCGTCGCGCTCACGATCAGCCCGCGGGCCCAGCAGGCCGCCTACCAGGCGCTCGCGAGCGACGGCGGCCACCAGGGTGCCGTCGTGGCGATCGACCCGAGCACCGGGGCCATCCTGGCCATGGCGTCCTATCCGACGTTCAACCCCAACAAGTACGTCACGCTCAACGGCACCCAGCTCCAGAAAGTGGACGACAACTACCGCAAGGATCCGGCCCAGCCGCTCCTGAACCGGGCCCTGGAGGCCACCTTCCCGCCGGGTTCCAGTTTCAAGATCGTCACCAGCTCGGCCGCCTTCTCCACCCACACGGTGGCGGGCCCGAACACCCCGATACCGGCGCCGAACACGCTGCCGATCGGCAACGGCCACGTGCTCATTAACGACAACAACGAGACCTGCGGCAGCGGTAACCCGCCGATCATCCAGGCCTTCTGGCTCTCCTGCAATACCGCGTTCGGCAAGCTCGGGATCAAGCTGACGGGCACGGTCTTGCACCAGTACGCCGACGCCTTCGGGGTCAACAACCCGAACCTGAAGATCCCGCTGCCGGTCGCCGCCAGCGTGGTTCCCACCGAGACCGACCCCGCCTTCACCGCGTTCACGGCGATCGGCCAGTTCGACGACCAGGTAACCCCGCTGCAGGAGGCCATGTTCTCCGCCGCGATCGCCGACGGCGGCACGCTGATGAAGCCGCACCTCGTGCAGAGCGTGCAGGCGCCCGACCTGTCGACGATCGAGGCGGCGCCGCCGACCGCGCTGAGCCATCCGGTCACGCCGACCGTGGCCAGCGACGTGACCCAGATGATGGAGCAGGTCACCCAGAATCCGGCCGGCACCGCCTTCGCCACGGCCAACAGCAGCATCGCCGGCGTCCAGATCGCCGGCAAGACCGGCACGGCGCAAAACGGCCTCAACAATACCAACCTTGATGACGCCGTATTTACCTGTTTTGCGCCGGCTGCCAACCCGAGGATAGCCGTCGGCGTCATCGTGAAGGGCGGCGGTTTCGGGGCGGCTGCCGCCGCGCCGATAGCCGTCAAGGTCATCCGGGCGTACCTGAAGGTGAAGTGACCACTCCATGATCGGCGCACCGCCCGGCCATGCTGGCCAGAGCCCTCAACAAGCAGGACGGTAACGTAAGTGCGAGACATGACTCAGCCACGGCTGCTCGGCGGCCGCTACGAGCTCGACGGGATCGTCGGGCGTGGCGGCATGGCCGAGGTCTTCCGGGCCCGCGACATCCGTCTGGACCGCATCGTCGCGGTCAAGACCCTCCGCGACGACCTGGCCCGTGATCAGACCTTCCAGGCCAGGTTCCGCCGGGAAGCGCAGTCGGCCGCGTCCCTGAATCACCCGTCCATCGTCGCGGTCTACGACACCGGCGAGGACATGGTCGGCGGCACGCCCGTCCCCTACATCGTCATGGAATACGTCGACGGCCGGACCCTGCGCGACCTGCTGCGCGATGACCGCAGGCTGCTGCCCGAGCGCGCGGCCGAGATCACCGACGGGGTGCTGCGCGCGCTGGACTACAGCCACCGCAACGGAATCGTGCACCGCGACATCAAGCCCGGCAACGTGATGCTCACCCGCACCGGCGACATCAAGGTCATGGACTTCGGCATCGCCCGGGCCGTCAGCGACGCGCAGGCCACGATGACGCAGACCGCGCAGGTCATCGGTACCGCCCAGTACCTCTCCCCGGAGCAGGCCAGGGGCGAGCGGGTAGACGCCCGCAGCGACCTGTACTCGGCCGGATGCCTGCTGTATGAGCTGCTGACCGGCCGGCCGCCGTTCACCGGCGATTCCCCGGTCGCGATCGCCTACCAGCACGTCCGGGAGGACCCGATTCCGCCGTCGCAGGTCGACCCGGAGGTGCCGGCCTGGGCGGACGCGATCGTCCTCAAGGCCATGTCCAAGGACCCGGCCGACCGTTACCAGTCGGCCGGCGACATGCGTAACGACCTGCAGCGCGCGCTGTCGGGTGCGCCGGTAGCCGCGCCCATGCGCACGAACGCGTACGCCGCGGGCACCCGGCGCATGGGCCAGGCCACCCAGGTCGCGGGCGCCACGAGCGCCATCCCGCCCTACGCCTACGGCCAGGACAACGGCGGATCGGACTATGACGAGCCGCCGCGCCGCAAGGCGTGGCCGTGGATCCTGGTCGGCGTGATCGTCCTGCTGCTGATCGGCGGCGGCATCTACGCGTTCAAGTTTGCCTCGGGCAACGGCGGCAACATCTCCGTGCCGCAGGTGGACAACCTGACCCTGGCCGCGGCCAGGGCCAAGATCGTGAAGGCCGGCCTGGTCGTGGGCACCATTACGCCCAAGGTCTCGCAGACCGTGGCCGCCAACCATGTCATCTCCACCAGTCCGTCCAACGGCACGAACGTCAAGGCCCACGCGGTGGTCAACATCGCCGTGTCCAAGGGGCTCGGCAGCAAGACCGTGCCGAAGGTCGTCGGTGAGAGCCAGCTGAACGCGGAGGCCGCCATCACCAAGGCTGGCCTGCAGTACAGCGTGAATAACGTCGCCTCCGCGAAGCCAGCCGGCCAGGTGGTCCGCCAGAACCCGCCGCCGAACACGCAGGTGACACCCGGCAGTCAGGTGACGATTGACGTCTCCCAGGGAGGCGTGACGATCCCCAACGAGATCGGGCAGACGCAGGCGGTGGCGACCGCCGCACTGCAGGCCAAGGGTCTCCAGGTGAATGTGGTTTCCGCGACCGCGCCAGCCGGCTTCGCAGCGGGCGCCGTGTTCAGCATGAACCCCCCTGCGCTCAAGGTGGTGCCGCCCGGCACGACCGTGACCATTGATGTCGCGGCCGCGCCGCCGTCCACCAGCCCGCCGCCGTCCACGAGCCCGCCGCCGTCCACGAGCCCGCCGCCGTCCACCAGCCCGCCGCCGTCCACCAGCCCGCCGACCCCGTAACCGCCCGCAGCGGCGGCCCGGGCGGCGGATGGTCACCGCCACGGGTAGCGCGACATGCCGCCGGAGCAACTACGCTTACCGCGATAGGCCGCGTGCACAGCGCGGCATCCCGCGCCGCCGCGAGCGTCGCCAGGCGGCGGGCGAGTCGAGCAGGAGAAGACCGTGCCCAAGTCCCGCACCAGAAGCAAGGCGGTCTACACCCCGCCGCCGAGGTCATCGAAGGCGAAGGTCAGCCCTCGCTGGCTGGCTCCCACCATGCTGGGCTGCCTGCTCGTCGGCCTGGCCTGGATCGCGACGTTCTACGTCAGCGGCGGCTCCCTGCCGGTGAACGCCCTCGGCAGCTGGAACCTCGTGGTGGGCTTCGGCTTCCTGGTCAGCGGCGTCGTGCTCTCGACCAAGTGGCACTGAACTAGGTGGCACTGAACTAGGTGGCACTGAGCGCCGTTACAGCCGGACGGCGCCCACCAGCTGGTGGTCCCTGATGATCACCCCGACGATCAGGAGGGCCACGATCACCACGGTCGCGGTCACCTGGATCAGCGTTCGGTTCCGCCGGGGCGCGTAGGCATAGGCGGCCGTGAGCAGCCCGCCCGCGATGAGGCCGCCGATATGTGCCTGCCAGGCGATCGCGCCGCGGAACACGAAACTGATCACCAGGTTGAGCACGATCAGCATCACGACCTGCCTGCTGTCGACCCGCAGCCGCCGGGACAGCACGAACCAGGCGCCGAACAAGCCGAAGATCGCGCCGGAGGCACCGAGCGCTCCCTCGTTCACCGGAGCCAGGAAGTAGAACAGCACCGAGCCGCCGAGCGCGCTCACCAGGTAGACGGCGAGGTAGCGCGCCCGCCCGAACTGGCTCTCAATCGCCGGTCCGACGAGGATCAGCGCCCACATGTTGAAGGCGATGTCCAGCACTCCGCCGCTGCTCAGGCCGGTGGGCGGCAGGAATGCCGCCGTGATCAGCCGGTACCACTGACCGTTAGCCACGCCGCCCGCGTACATCGCCCAGTCGTTGCCGATGCTGGGCCGGACCAGCCCGAACAGGAACAGGGCCACGTTGATGGTGACCAGCGCCGAGGTCACTACCGGCTTCCCGGCCCGCGCCTGCCCGCCGAACCTGCCGGCGGGCAGGCGCGTGGTCCGGCTGCCCTCGCGGATGCAGTCCACGCACTGCTGACCTACCGCGGCGGAGCGCAGGCAATCCGGGCAGGCCGGACGGTCACAGCGAACGCAGGACACGTAGGTCTCACGGCCGGGATGGCGATAGCAGGTGGGCACTGCGGAGGCGGACTGCGGGTCGGGGCCCGCAGCACTGTCGGGACCCTCGGGCCCCGGGGGGGTAGCCACTTTTTCCTCTTAACCTGCGGATTCTCCGCCGCTGGCGTCGTCGACGATCTCGACGCTCTCCAGCACTATGTCCTGCATCGGCCGGTCTCCGCGGCTGGTCTGCGCCCGGCTGATCTCATCGACCACGTCGGCGCCGGACACGACCTCGCCGAAGATGGTGTGCTTGCCGGTCAGCCACGGCGTCGGCGTGGTGGTGATGAAGAACTGCGAGCCGTTGGTTCCGGGGCCCGAGTTGGCCATCGCCAGCAGGTAAGGGCGGCTGAAGGACAGATCGGGATGGAATTCGTCGGCGAACTTGTAGCCCGGGCCGCCGGTCCCGGTGCCGAGCGGGTCGCCGCCCTGGATCATGAAGTCGGGGATGACCCGGTGAAAGACCGTTCCGTCATAGAGCCTGTCCTTCGAGGCCTGGCGGGTACGGGGGTCCGTCCATTCGCGCGACCCTTCCGCCAGGTCAACGAAGTTCCGCACGGTCTTAGGTGCGTGATCAGGGAAGAGCCGGATGACGACGTCCCCGCGGTTAGTCCGCAGCTTTGCGGTGAGCGTGTTAGTCATAGAACGCATCCTTGCATGTCTGTGCCGGCGGGCGGACACGTCCGTATCTGGGAGCCGGAGGATCTGCGCTGCCGCCGGCGCTCCGGCGGCCCGTGATTGACACGGCCTGTGGTGGGAAGTGTGGAAGAGCGAACTGTAAAAATAGTCTGGGAGGACTCAGTGTCACTAATGACCAGGAAGCACCCAGTCGACAACGTAGTCGGCGTCCGGGACCGTGCCGTGCAAGGCGCTCAGCGGGCCGTGCCAGCGGCGAAGAAGGCGGTGCCCATCGCTAAGAACGCGGGCACGGCCGTCGTGCGCAGCGCGGAGGATGCCGCCGCCTGGGCGAAGCCGCGGGTGGACGACGCCGCCGCCTGGGCGAAGCCGCGGGTGGACGACGCCAGGGCGTGGGCGGCGCCGCGCCTCGAGCGCTCTGGGGTGGCCGTCCAGGAGACCATCGCGCCCGCTATCTCCGAGGCCATCGTCTCGGCGGCACGCCGGCTGGACGTCAAGCCGGCTCGCAGGCGCCGTCGCTGGGCCCGCGTGCTGGCCGTCACGATGATGCTCGCGGCGGCCGGGAGCGCGGCAGCGGCGGTAGCCCTGCGGCGGCGGCCGCCGGTGGTGGGCTACGAGCCAACCGACGTGACCGCCGATGACGTGGCGGCCGCCTCGGCCG
>Ga0208220_1000145_pt1 | contig 27591 bp, 23 predicted proteins | sample NGESurdeep092012_9_FD_184484 | JGI IMG/M metagenome (GOLD analysis project Ga0208220, IMG submission 184484) | Arctic peat soil microbial communities from Barrow, Alaska - NGEE Surface sample F53-1 deep-092012 (SPAdes) | ecosystem: Environmental > Terrestrial > Soil > Wetlands > Peat ...
TCGAAGGCGACGATCCACGACGCCGCCATCAGCAGCGCGCAGGAGATGAGAAACGCTGTCAGCACCGACATGCCGCGGGTCGAACGCTGGTAGTGGTAGAGCAGGATCGGAAGCACCAGCAGCTTGGCGGTCGGACTGATAGCATAGAGGCGCGCGCCCCATGGCGCGTCCGACCACAGGGTTCCGACCACCGCCAGCGCGAACAGCGCGATCGGCAGGGCGCTGATCGGATGCTTCAGGGACGCCGTGAACGCCCCTGGATCAAGCGTCGGCACCACCGCGATCATCCACACCACCACGAAGATGCCGACCAGCGACGTCGACCATGGCAGCGCCAGCGCGATCAGAACCGCGACGACATCCGCGGTCCTGGCCCAGGCCTGCGGGTCGCGCCAGACCGGCAGCACCGGATCTGCCGAGGAGGTTATCGCACCGACGTTCACTGCCCGCCTCCGCGGGCGCGGTCGACCAGCGACGTCGTGCTGAAGCCAGGCAGGATATCGACCAGCCGCACCTCGCCGCCATAGGCTTCGACGACCTCGTGGCCGACCACCTGCTCGCGGGTGTAGTCGGCGCCCTTTACCAGAACGTCGGGCCTGATCTGCGTGATCAATTGGATCGGCGTGTCCTCCTCGAACAACACCACCAGATCGACCGCCTCCAGCGCCGCCAGCACCTCCGAGCGGGCGTGCTCGCTCTGCACGGGGCGGCCCTCGCCCTTCAGCCGCCTGACCGAAGCATCGCTGTTGAGCCCTACGATCAACCGGTCGCAGGTAGCTCGCGCCGCCGTCAGCAATCTGACATGGCCGGGATGCAGAATATCGAAACAGCCATTGGTAAATCCGATCCGCAGGTCCTGCTTGCGCCAATCCCGAAGCTGGGCGTCGAGTTCACCGCCCGCCGCGATGATCTTTTCTTCAGCCGCAAGGAATGCGTGCGGCAAAATCTTGCGGCGCAATTCGGCCAGCGTCACCACCGCGACGCCGATCTTGCTGACGGCGACGGCCGCCGCGGCGTTGGCGATCCGCAGCGCCGCTTCCCAATCGGCACCTGCCGCCACCGCGACCGCGAGCACCGCAGCGACGGTGTCGCCCGCGCCGGAGACGTCGCGGACCCTGACCGGATGACCTGGCACATGAATGGCCTCAGCGCCACGCCGCACCAGCGTCATGCCATGCTCGCTTTGCGTCACCAGCACGGCTTCGCAATCCGCCAGCTGCATGATCTCCTGCGCCGCCTCGGCGATGTTGCTTTCGGTGTCGGCGCGGCTGCGGGTCGCCTCGGCGAACTCCTTGCGATTGGGCTTGAGCAGCGTCGCGCCGCGGTAGATCGCGAGATTCGCGCTCTTGGGATCGACGATGACCGGCTTGCCGAGCTTGCGCGCGGCGTCGATGACGTTGCGGATGACGCGCGCCGTCAACGTGCCCTTGGCATAGTCGGACAACAGCACGATGCCGGCGCGCGGCAGCAGCGGCAGGATGGCGTCGATCAGTCTCCGCTCGATATCGACCGAAGCGGGCGTCGCCAGTTCCCAGTCGGCGCGCAACATGTGGGTGGAGAAATGCTCGGACACGAAGCGTACCTTTCGCGTCGTCGGCCGGGTTGAATCGCAAACCAGCACGCATTCGATCAGGCTTTCCCGCACTAGCCCGGCCTGCAGGGCCTTGCCGGCATCATCCTCGCCGATCAGTCCGACCAGGATGCAGCGCGCGCCGAGGGCGGCGATATTGCGCGCGACGTTGCCGGCACCGCCGATATCGGTCTCGCTGCGCTGGACGGCGATGACCGGTGCGGGAGCCTCCGGCGAAATCCGCGACACCTCGCCATAGACGAATTCGTCGAGCATGAGGTCGCCGATGCAGAGCACGATCTGGCGGGAAATTGCAGGCGACAGGGCGTCAAAATCGAACATCTGTTCTCGTTGTCTGTTGCCGTCAGCGGAAACGGTCGGCGCGATCGAGGAAGCCCTTGACGTAGCTCTCGACCGCCGGCTCAAGCGCGGTGAAGCCGCCACTATAGCCGGCGCGCTGCAACCGATCGACATCGCTCTGGGTGAAATACTGGTAACTGCCGCGAATTGATTCGGGCATGTCGACATACTCTATGTTGGGAGCGGTGCCGAGCGCGGCGTGGGCGGCGAGTATCAGATCCCTGAAGCTGCGGGCCCGCCCGGTGCCGACGTTGAAGAGGCCGCTGACCGATGGCGTCGCAAGCAGCCACATCATCACCCGGACCGCATCGTCGACATGGATGAAATCGCGCCGCTGATCGCCGTCGGCGATGCCCTCGCGGTGCGACCTGAACAGCTGCACCGCGCGGCCCGCCTTGACGTCGTCGAAGCGGCGCGCGAGCACGCTCATCATGGCACCCTTGTGGTATTCGTTGGGGCCGAACACGTTGAAGAATTTCAGGCCCGCCCATTGCGGCGGCAGCTTCCCGCCGCTCGCCACACGCTCGGCAACCGCCATGTCGAACAAATGCTTGCTCCAGCCGTACAGATTGAGCGGCCGCAAGGCCTTCAGCGCCGCCAGTGACGGGTCGTCCCGGAAGCCTTGCGCGCCTTCGCCATAGGTCGCAGCCGACGAGGCATAGATGAATGGGGTCGCATGGACCGTGCACCAGTCGAGCAGCCGCATCGACTGGCGGAAATTGGTCTCGATGACGAGATCGCCATCGGTCGCGGTGGTCTCGGAAATGGCGCCGAGATGGATCATGGCGTCCAGCCTGCGGCCGCCCAGCCAGTTCAGCAATTCGGCCGGCGGAACGAGATCGGCGAGCTGGCGCTTGGCGAGATTGCGCCATTTGCCGTCATGGCCGAGCCGGTCGCAAACCACGACGTCGGCGCGGCCCGCTTCATTGAGCGCGGCCACGACGTTCGATCCGATAAAACCGGCACCTCCGGTCACCAGCAGCATGACGGTCCCTGCCCTGATTGCGCAGTGGAAGCTTTGCCCCAGTCCCGCGCGGCAGGCAACTTGGGCCGCCACGCATGGCGAGGACGGCAGGCGGCTTTACCTCTCGACGGGGAGCGGTTACAGACAGGTGCGAATCGACCGGGACGACCGGACATTGAATAAATGAATTATAATTCACCATATGGAGACGCCGACGATCCGGATGACAGCCGACCGATTCTCGTGGTGCCCTACACGTGGATCGGTGACTTCGTGCGCGGTCACACCGTGGTGCGGGTGCTGAAGCAGCGCTGGCCAAAGCGGCCGGTGGACCTGCTGGTAACGTCCCTATGCGCGCCACTGGTCGATTATATGCCCGGCATACGCTCTGGCATCGTCTGGGATTTGCCGCGCTCGCGCCTCGCCGTGGCCAAGCAATGGGGCCTGGCGAGCGACCTTCGAGCCCGGAACTATGGCACCGCGCTAGTGCTGCCGCGCACCTGGAAATCGGCCATCGCGCCGGCGCTGGCCGGCATTCCGGAGCGGGTCGGCTTTGTCGGCGAAGCCCGATTCGGACTGCTCAACCGCTGGCGCTGGGGCGAGAAGGCGCTGCCCCGCTTCATTGACAAGAACGCCGCGCTGGCGCTGCCGGATGGGGCGCCGCTGCCGCCGCAATGGCCGGTGCCGCAGCTTCAGGTTCCCGCCGCGGAGGCCGGCCGCTGGCGGCAGCAGAATGGCCTGGGCACGGGTCCGGCGATCGCGCTGGCTCCGGGTTCGGTCGGCGCGTCCAAGCGCTGGACCTATTACCCGGAAGCCGCACGGCGTCTTGCCGAGCAGGGCCTCGATGTCTGGGTGGTCGGCGGCCCCGGCGAGAAGGCGCTGGCAGCAGAGATCGTTGCCGGCGGCGGCGCGCGGGTGCGCGACCTTACCGGCGCCGACCTGCGCAACGGCATCCTGGCGATGGCGGCCGCGAAGGTCGCGATCTCCAACGATTCCGGCCTGATGCATATCGCGGCGGCGCTCGGCACACCGACCATGGGGATTTTCGGCCCCACCAGTCCCTACCTTTGGGCGCCGCTGAACGGCCTTGCCGCGACCGTGCAGACCAAAACGGTGGTGCCGTGCCAGCCGTGCCACCGTCCGGTCTGCACCATGAACGAGCACCGCTGCATGCGCGACATTCCCGCGTCCGACGTGGTCGCGATCGCCGCGCGCGTACTGGGCGATGCCGCGAGCAAATGACCGGCGCCGGTTCGCACCGTTCCGCGCCACCGATATCGGGGCGGCGGAAGGCGCCGGGCTGCCGGGCTTCCTGTTTGCAGGCGGCGATCTCGACGCGTTCGTCGCGAATGTGATGGGTCAGACCAGAACGCGATAGACTTCTGCAATCCGGCCCGCTTCTGCAGCGAGGCTGAATTTTTCCAGCACGCGCGCGCGGGCGCGCCGTCCCATCGCGGTGCATGACGCCGGATCGCGCATCAGCGGTTCGAGCGCTGCGACCAGCGCATCGACATCGCCGGGCGGCGTCAGCACGCCGGTCACGCCGTTTTCGACCACGAGTTCGGCAGCACCTGCGCGCGAGGCCACCAGCGCCGCGCCCACCGACATCGCCTCGATCAGCGTCAATCCAAAGCCTTCGTTGCGCGAGGTGAAGGCATAGATGGTCAGCCGCCGGTACCAGCGCTGCACGTCTTCAATCGCCAGTTCGCCGGTGATGACAATGCGCGCCTGCAGGCCCGCCGCCTCGATGCGTTTTCTCAGTCCGCCGGCAAAGCCGGTCTGCTCGACTGCAACCGCGCCGACGATGACGGCGGTAAAGTCGGGATAGCGCGGCAGCAGCCGGCACATCGCCTCCACGAACACATCCGTGCCTTTTTGCGGGCGCACCCGGCCGAAGCAGCCGACTGCGTAACGGCCCGGCAGTCCGGCTTGCGCGAACGCTGCCGCGCGATCTTCCGGCGGCGCATAGCGATCGGTGTCGACGCCATGCGGAATCACGGTTGCTTCGCGCTTGAGGTACGACGCCGAGATGTCGCTGGTCGCGATGATCGCGTCCATCCGCCGGATCAGCCAGCGCGTGATCCAGCTATGATGGCGCTGCGCCGCCGAAGTGAACAGCAGTTTCAGCGGCCAGCCGAGCGACCGCAACAATACACCGACGATCATCTCGTTGTTGCGCCGCGCGTGCCAGATCAGCGGCGTGCGCCGCCGCCACAATCTCAGCAGATCCGCCACACCGATCCGCGCGATGCCGTCGGGCGCGTCGGGACCGAGCCACGCCGCGCAAAACATTTTCGCAAGTTTCGGCGCCACCATCCGGTTGGTCGCGGTGACGCCGGAATAGCGTCTGTGCAGATTCGGCACGAGCAGTTGCAGATCGCCGGCGGAATTGTTCTCGATCGGCACGTCAGGCTCCGTTTCGCACAAATGCTATACGCAACATTAAGCATAGTGACCAGTTCAGTTGCGGCGAAACCCACTCTTCACCGCGCGGCGGATAGCATCCGTCCGGCAATTGGGAAAGGGGTGAACTCATGACCGTGCTCGTCACCGGCGGCGCCGGCTACATCGGAAGCCACATGGTTCGCGCACTGGCGGAGGCCGGCGAAAGCGTTGTCGTGATCGACAATCTCTCCACCGGGTTCTCCGCATTCCTGCCCGAGGGCGTGCCGCTGTTCATCGGCGATGCCGCCGATGAAAATCTCGTAGAGGGTGTGATCACCGCGCATGGCGTCGAAAGCATCATCCATTTCGCCGGCTCCGTGGTGGTACCGGAATCGATGCGCGATCCGCTCGCCTATTACCGCAACAACACCATGACGACACGCAGCCTGCTGAACGTCACAGTCAAGTGCGGCGTCAACCGCTTCATCTTTTCGTCAACCGCGGCGGTGTACGGCAATCCCGATCAGGTGCCGGTTCCCGAGCACGCGCCGACCCGGCCGCTGTCACCCTACGGCTCCTCGAAACTGATGACCGAAATCATGCTGCACGATGTCGCCTCGGCGCACGGCATGAACTACGTCGTGCTGCGCTATTTCAATGTCGCGGGCGCCGATCCGCTGGCACGCATCGGGCTCGCTACCGTCGGTGCGACGCACCTGCTCAAGATCGCGGTCGAGGCGGCCACCGGACAGCGCGCCAAGATCGATGTGTTCGGAACCGACTATCCGACCCCGGACGGAAGTTGCATCCGCGACTTCATCCATGTCAGCGATCTGGCGCTGGCGCATCGCGCGGCGCTGTCCTATTTGCGCGACGGCGGCGCGTCGGTGACGCTGAATTGCGGCTACGGCCGGGGCTATTCGGTGATCGAGACCATCGAGGCGGTGCGGCGCGTCTCCGGGCGCAGTTTCGCGGTTCAGTATGGCCCGCGCCGGCCCGGCGACATCATGACCATGATTGCCGACACCGGCCGGATCCGCCGCACGCTGGACTGGACGCCGCAATACGACAATCTCGAGACCATCGCCACGCACGCGCTGGCATGGGAAGAGAAGCTGTTCCGTGAACGCAGCGGCGAGGCGCAGCAGGCCGCATCGGCCTGAAATCCCGTTTGATGCAAGGCCGGAATGGGGCTTGAAAATCCCGGCTATAGCAGGCAAGGAATCATTTCGCAGCAGCCCTGACGCGCCGCCCGGAATCCGGCCTGCCCGTCAATGGAACGCGGATGACCGAGCTTCCAAAGAAAATCACCGACGACCCCTATGGCGCGGCAATCCTGATTCGCCGCCTGATCACCGAACAGGGCGCTGCCTACTGGCGGCGCTACCTGCTGGCGTTCGCGCTGATGGGAATCTCGGCGGCGACCACCGCCGGATCGGCCTATCTGCTCGGCGAGGTCATCAACCAGGCCTATGTCGACAAGAACATCCGCGGCATCGCACTGCTGTCGGGCGTCACCATTGTGATCTTCATGCTCAAGGGGGCGGCGACCTACGGCCATACCGTGATCCTGTCGCAGATCAGCAACGCGATCCTCGCCAACAACCAGCGGCGGCTGTTTGCCAAGCTGATGAGCGAAAGCGTCGCGTTCTTTTCGGAGCGGCATTCGTCCGAATTCCTGGCGCGGCTGACCGCCGGCGCGACCTCGGTTACACAGGTCCTCAATCTGCTGATCAACGCGGTCGGGCGCGATCTGTTGTCGCTGATCGCGCTCGTCATCGTCATGGTGACGCAGGACCCCTACATGGCGCTGTTCGGCTTCATGGTGGCGCCGCCGGCGATGCTGGTGCTGCGCAAGCTCGTGAAGCGGATCAAGGGCCTCGCCCATAACCAGTTTACCGGCACCGCCGATATCATGGAGACCATGCAGGAATCGCTGCAGGGCATCCGCACCGTGAAGGCCTTCACGCTGGAACAGACGATGCGCGAGCGCATCGATGTCAGCATCAGCGAAGTCGAGCACAACGCCAACAAGATGGCGCGCGTCTCCAACCGTTCGAGCCCGCTGATGGAAACGCTGGGCGGCTTTGCGATCGCGGGCGGGCTGATGTATGGCGGCTATCGCGTGGTCGCGATGGGCGCGACGCCGGGCCAGTTCTTTTCCTTCCTGACCGCGTTCCTGCTCGCCTATGAGCCGGCGAAGCGGCTGGCGCGGCTCAATATCGAACTCAACAGCAGCCTGATCGGCGCGCGCAAGCTGCTGGAGATCGTCGACAGCCCGGCCAGCGAGCCCGCCGACGACGACAAGCCGGCCTTAAAGCTGACCGACGCGCGTGTCGAATTGCGCGACGTGAGCTTCGGCTACCGTCCGGACGAACCGGTGCTCAACCGCATGAGCTTCGTCGCCGAGCCCGGCAAGGTCACGGCGCTGGTCGGCCCCTCGGGCGGCGGCAAATCGACGGTGCTGGCGCTGCTGCTGCGGCTCTACGAAGCCGGGCGCGGCGAAATCGTGATCGACGGACAGGCGATTTCGGCGGTGTCGCGTCATTCGCTCCGCCAACAAACCGCCTATGTCGGCCAGGACGTCTATCTGTTTCGCGACACCATCCGCGAGAATATCGCGTTCGGCAGGGCCGGCGCCACCGAAGCTGAAATCGTGGCGGCCGCCAAGGCGGCCTGCGCCCACGATTTCATCATCGGCTTCCCGCTCGGCTATGACACGCCGGTCGGCGAGCACGGCACCCAATTGTCAGGCGGCCAGCGTCAGCGCGTCGCCGTCGCCCGGGCGCTGGTGAAAAATGCTCCGATCATTCTGCTCGACGAAGCGACCGCTGCACTGGATTCGGAATCCGAACAGCAGGTGCAGGAAGCGATCGAGCATCTGTGCCAGAACCGCACCACCATCGTCATCGCCCACCGCCTGCACACCATCATGCATGCCGATGCCATTCTGGTGGTCGAGGGCGGCGAGATCGTCGAGCGCGGCCAGCATGACGATTTGCTGCGCCGCGGCGGCCGTTATGCCTCATTCTTCCGCCTGCAACAGCGCGATACCGGGCCGCCGACGCTGGCGCCGGCCAGCGCGACCGCGTAAAGCTGGCATCGCATTTCCATCCGCAACCCCGCCGAGACCGCTTCATGACCGCCACCTCCTTTGTCATTCCTCCTTCGCCACAAGCCTCGATTCCCGTCGCGGGGGAATCGAAATCGTTTCCGGTTCGCCGCATCTGGTGCGTCGGGCGCAATTATCTCGAACATATCCGCGAGATGGGCAATGACGAGCGCGCGCCGCCGTTTTTCTTCGCCAAGCACCCCGACATGCTGGAGCCCGACGGCGCCACCATCCCCTATCCGCCGCTGACCAAGGATCTGCATCACGAGGTCGAACTGATCGTAGCGATGAAGAGCGGCGGCCTCAACATTCCCGCCGACACGGCACTCGACCACGTCTATGGCTACGCCGTCGGCATCGACCTGACGCGCCGCGACCTGCAGCAGGCCGCGCGCAAGAAAGAGCGGCCGTGGGAGATCGGCAAATCGTTCGACCATTCCGCGCCGTGCTCGGCGCTGCAGCCGGCCGCGAAGATCGGCCATCCGGCCAAGGGTAAGATCTGGCTTTCGGTCAACGGCGCCGAACGGCAGCAGGGCGACCTGACCGAACTGATCTGGAGCGTGCCGGAGATCATCTGGCAGCTCTCGCAGCAGGTCGCGCTCGCCGCCGGTGATATCATCATGACGGGAACGCCCGCCGGCGTTGCCGCACTGTCGCCGGGCGACAAGATCGAATGCGGCGTCGACGGCGTTGGCACGCTCAAGGTTGCGATCGGCAAGCCGGCTTAGGCCGAAGGCCGTAGCACAACTGCCAAAACCGGGCCCCGGACGCCGTCCGGGGCCTTTTATTGCGTCCGGATTCCGCAGTTTTCCAGCCAGCCAGCGACAAATTCGCAGTCCATTAACCATACCGACCTTAAATGGGCGGACCGCACGACCACACGCTGGAGTCGCCATGACGCCCGACTGGACTGCCATCCGTCTTGATTTGCTTCAGATCGACGAGCCGATGCGGGTGACGCTGCGCGAGATGCGGCCGTTTTTCGCGAGATCGCTGCCGGCTATCCTGGCGCGGTTCTACGACAAGGTCCGGCACTACGATCCCTCCTCCGGCATCTTCAAGGACGCAACGGTGCAGGAGGCGATCCGCCAGCAGCTGCATCACTGGGACCTGATCGCGGTCGGCGATTTCGGCACCAACTACCTGAACTCCACCACCCAGTTTTGCGAACTCAATCACCGCGCCAAGGTCGCGCCGCAATGGTACATCGGTTGCCGGCAGATGTTCATCTGCGACCAGCTGATGAAGGCCGTCGAAGCCGAGGTGGCGGTTCCGCGCTTCGGGCGCGCCGCGCGGGCCGCCCTCAACCGCAAGGCTTCGATGCTGAATGCCGTCGCCAGGGCCGTGATGCTGGACACTGAAAACATCGTCGCGATTTATTTCGGGTCCAACCGTCAGACTCGCAAGAATACGATTGCCGACGCGAGCGACCGCTTCCGTTCCATCATCACGTCGCTGTCGACGGCGTCCAGCGAACTGGAAAATACCGCCCGCGCGTTGAGCGACAATGCCGGCAACACCACCCGGCTTGCGGCGGTGGTCGCCAATGCCTCGGAGGATGCCTCCAACAATGTGCAGTCGGTAGCGTCGGCGACCGAGGAGCTCGCGAGTTCGGTGCGCGAGATTTCGGCGCAGGTGCAGGAATCCAACCGGATTGCCGCCGACGCCGTGCAGCAGGCCAATGAGACCGACTCGCGCATCAACGCGCTGTCGCAGGCCGCCGGCCGGATCGGCGACGTGATCAAGCTGATCACCTCGGTCGCCGAGCAGACCAATTTGCTGGCCCTGAATGCGACCATTGAGGCCGCCCGCGCCGGCGAAGCCGGCCGCGGCTTCGCCGTGGTCGCCCAGGAGGTCAAGGCGCTGGCCGCCCAAACCGCCAAGGCCACCGACGAAATCGGCATCCAGATCGCGGGCATGCAGACCGCGACGCAGGAGGCCGTCGGCTCGATCAAGATGATCAGCTCGACCATCGGCAAGATTTCCGAGATCACCAGCGCCATCTCGGCGGCGATCGAGGAACAGGGCGCCGCCACACAGGAAATCTCCGGCAATATCCAACGCACGGCCAATGGCACCACGCAGGTGGCCGGCACCATCGCCGAAGTCAGCCAGGGCGCCAACCAGACCGGTGCAGCATCGAGCCAGTTGCTGTCATCGGCCCGGCAATTATCGGATTCCACCACCAGCCTGCAGGCCGAGATCGACGGGTTCCTGAAATCAATCGCGGCGACGGCGTAGAGCGCGCGCCGTCACGAGTACCGCATCACACCGTCATCGACCTTGCCGAAGCGCAAGGAGACGATGTCGAGCGCGTAATTCTGATAGAGCCGCCACGGCCGCTTCGATCCCTGTTTCGGCATCTTCGCGACCGAGCGCTGCACATAGCCGGAGGAAAAATCCAGTGACGGCAGTTCGGTGATGGTGAGGTCGACATTATGGGGCATGCACTGCCTGTAGCCGCGGCGGTCCATGTAGTTGATCAGGCGGCAGACGTATTCGCAGGTCAGGTCGCATTTCAGCGTCCACGACGCGTTGGTGTAACCGAACGCCGATGCGAGGTTCGGCACGTCGGAATACATCATGCCCTTGTAGTTCAAGGCGCGCGCAAAATCGACCGTGCGGCCGTCGACGCTGACCTCGAGGCCGCCGAGCACCTGCAAATTGAGGCCGGTGGCGGTGACGATGATGTCGGCCTCGAGCTCGCTGCCGTCCTGCAGCCTGATGCCTCTTGCAGTGAAGGTATCGATCTGGCTGGTGACCACCGAGGCGCGCTTTTCCCTGATCGCATTGAACAGGTCGCCGTCGGGCACCAGGCAGAGCCGCTGATCCCAGGGATTGTAGCGCGGCGTGAAATGGGTGCCGATATCGTAGTCCGGCCCGAGCGCCATTCGGACGCCGCCGAGGATCAACTGCTTGACCCGCTCCGGCTTGCGCCGGGAGAGCTGGAAGAAATACATCCCCCACAACACATTGCGCCAGCGGATCAGAAGATAGGCGAGTTTGCTCGGCAGCCGCGCCCGCAATTTGTTGGCGACCGGGTCCTGCGCCGGGCGCGACACCACATAGGTCGGCGAACGCTGCAGCATAGTGACATGCGCGGCCTTCCTGGCCATCTCCGGCACCAGCGTCACCGCGGTCGCGCCCGAGCCGATCACCACCACGCGCTTGCCGTCATAGTCGACGTCGTCGCTCCATTTCTGCGGATGCACGATGCGGCCTGAAAAATCCTGCGCACCGGGAAATTCCGGCGAATAGCCGTTTTCGTAATTGTAGTAGCCGCTGCACATGAACAGGAAACTGCAGGTGAAGCGGACGGTTTCGGTCGTCCCATCGCCCTGGCTGCGTTCGGCCTCGACGGTCCAGCGGGCCTGCGGCGACGACCACGACGCGCGCTTGACCCGGTGGTTGAAGCGGATGTTGCGGTCGATGCCATTCTCGGCCGCGGTCTCACGGACGTAATTCAGGATCCGCGGCCCGTCCGCGATCGCCTTGGGCTCGGTCCACGGCTTGAACGAATAACCGAGTGTGAACATGTCGCTGTCGGAGCGGATGCCGGGGTAGCGGAACAGATCCCAGGTGCCGCCGATGCAGCCGCGGCCTTCGAGGATGAGGCAGCTCTTGCCGGGACAATTGGCCTGCAAATGATAGCCCGCGCCGATGCCGGACAGCCCGGCGCCGACGATCAGCACATCGACATGTTCTGATGGCGTAATGGTTTCCATGGGGCTGCCCAACTTTACCGCCGTCATGCCCGGCCTTTGTGCCGGGCATCCACGTCTTCTGTTCGCGTCGTCAAGACAAGACGTGGATGCCCAGGACATAGGCGAGCGGAAGCGACGCCGTCCTTCGGACGGCTATGCCCGGCCACGACGCAGGACATTGCTGCAATCAGGTCGGCAACTCAATACCGGTAATGGTCCGCCTTGAACGGGCCTTCCGGCTTCACGCCGATATAGTCGGCCTGGTCCGGCCGCAGCTTTGTCAGCTTGACGCCGATCTTGGCGAGATGCAGCCGCGCCACCTTCTCGTCCAGCGATTTCGGCAGCACATAGACCTTCTTTTGGTATTTGCCGCCCTTGTTGTTGGCGTAAAGCTCGATCTGCGCCAGCGTCTGGTTGGTGAAGGACGCCGACATCACGAAGCTCGGATGGCCCATGGCGTTGCCGAGATTCACCAGCCGGCCTTCCGACAGCAGGATGATGCGGTGCTTGTCGGGGAATTCGATCTCGTCGACCTGCGGCTTGACGTTGGTCCATTTCAGGTTGCGCAGGCCAGCGATCTGGATCTCGTTGTCGAAGTGGCCGATGTTGCAGACAATGGCGCGGTCCTTCATGGCACGCATGTGCTCGATGGTGATGATGTCCTTGTTGCCGGTCGCGGTGACGAAGATGTCGGCGCGCGGAGCCGCGTCTTCCATGGTGACGACTTCATAGCCTTCCATCGCCGCCTGCAGCGCGCAGATCGGATCGACTTCCGACACCATGACGCGGCAGCCGGCCTGGCGCAGCGACGCCGCCGAGCCCTTGCCGACGTCGCCAAAGCCCGCGACCATCGCCACCTTGCCCGACATCATCACGTCGGTGCCGCGGCGAATGCCGTCGACCAGCGATTCCCGGCAACCGTAGAGATTGTCGAATTTCGACTTGGTGACGCTGTCGTTGACGTTGATCGCCGGGAACAGCAGCGTGCCGGATTTCTCCATGTCGTAGAGCCGGTGCACGCCGGTGGTGGTCTCCTCCGAGACGCCCTTGATGTTTTTCGCGATCTCGGCAAACCAGCCCTTCGGCTTTTCCTTCAGCATCCGCTTGATCAGCGCGAAGAACACTTCTTCCTCTTCGCTGTTGTGCTGATCGAGAAAGGCGGTTTCACCGCGCTCGGCGCGCAAGCCCTGATGCACGAACATGGTGGCGTCGCCGCCATCGTCGAGGATCAAGTTGGGCGTGCCGCCGCCATGCCAGTCGAACAATTTCGCCGTGTAATGCCAGTATTCGGCGAGGCTCTCGCCCTTGACCGCGAACACCGGAATGCCGGCGGCCGCGATGGCGGCCGCGGCGTGATCCTGGGTCGAATAGATGTTGCAGGAGACCCAGCGGATGTCGGCGCCGAGCGCCGCCAGGGTCTCGATCAGTACCGCGGTCTGGATCGTCATGTGCAGTGAGCCGGCGATGCGCGCGCCCTTGAGCGGCTGCTTTGGGCCGTATTCCTCGCGCGTCGCCATCAGGCCGGGCATCTCGGTCTCGGCCAGCGAGATCTCCTTGCGGCCGAACTCGGCGAGCGAGAGGTCCTTGACGATATAGTCGGTGAAGGCGGGCTTCTTGGCGGTGGCGGTCATGAAGTGGTTTCCTCTATCCTCGCGCGAACACCGGTTCGGCGAAGGGTGTGCAATTTCTTTCTCGTCATGCCCGGCCTTGTGCCGGGCATCCACGTCTTGGTCACAACAACAGAAAGACGTGGATGGCCGGGACAAGCCCGGCCATGACGGCTTAAATGTGTCGCACTCAAATCCGCATCACACCGCCCGCTTCAGCGCGTCGGCGAGATCGGTCTTTTCCCATGAAAAGCCGCCTTCTGCATCCGGCGTCCGGCCGAAATGACCGTAGGACGAGGTCCGCGCGTAGATCGGCTTGTTGAGATCGAGATGCTTGCGGATACCGCGCGGTGTCAGATCCATCGCCTCGGCCACCGCCGTCTCGAGTTTATCCTCGGGGATCTTTCCTGTACCGTGGGTGTCGATATAGATCGACAACGGCCGCGCCACGCCGATGGCGTAGGCGAGCTGCAGCGTGCAGCGATCGGCAAAACCGGCGGCGACGATGTTCTTGGCGAGATAGCGCGCGGCGTAGGCCGCGGAGCGGTCGACCTTGGTCGGGTCCTTTCCGGAGAATGCGCCGCCGCCATGAGGAGCCGCACCGCCATAGGTATCGACGATGATCTTGCGGCCGGTCAGGCCGGAGTCGCCGTCGGGGCCGCCGATATAGAATTTTCCGGTCGGATTGATGTGCCAGATGGTCTTGCCGTTGATCCAGCCCTTCGGCAGCGCCTCGCGGACATAGGGTTCGACGCGATCGCGGACCTGGTTCGAGGTCATGTCCTCGACCAGATGCTGGTGCGAGACCACGATCTCGCGCACGCCGATCGGCTTGCCGTTTTCGTATTGCACGGTGACCTGGCTCTTCGAGTCCGGACCCAGCACCTTCTCCTTGCCGGAGTGTCGGGCTTCCGAGATCAGCCGCAGAATCTTGTGGGCGTAGAAGATCGGCGCCGGCATCAGATCCGGCGTTTCGTTGCAGGCATAGCCGAACATGATGCCCTGATCGCCGGCACCCTCTTCCCTGTTGGTGCCGGGCTGCAACGCGTCCACGCCCTGCGCGATATCGGCCGACTGCGGATGCAGCAGGATTTCAATGTCGGCCTTGTCCCAGTGAAAACCTTCCTGCTCGTAGCCGATGTCCTTGATCGCCGCGCGAACCACGCTCTCGATCTGGTCGTTGGTGACCGATTTGGGACCGCGCGTTTCGCCCGCGATCACGACCTTGTTGGTGGTAGCGAGCGTCTCGCAGGCGGCGCGGATCGCCCACGGATCGATTCCCGCTTTCGGGCCTTCGCGGAAAAACAGATCGACGATTTCGTCAGAAATCCGGTCGCAGACCTTGTCCGGATGGCCCTCGGAAACCGACTCACTGGTGAACAGATAAGACGCGCGCATCAACCAACCCCTTTATTTCCGCCGGACCTCGGCGGCCGTTTTCGCGATATGTCCTGAATGTCAATCGCGACGCCGCGAGATGACGTAGGATTCGTCGTAGAACCAGAGCCCGTTATGCTTGCGCAGAACATCTCTGGCGGCATCGAGATAACGGCCGCTCTGGGTCATTTCCGTCAATCGGTCGTCTTCGATCTGGGCGACATACACCGCCGCGTTCCATGCTGCAAAGGCCGTCGAGGTTCCGATCGATCCGGTGACCTCATTGGGCAGCGCTTCCATATCATAGCGAAAGATCGAACGGTTATCCGCGTAGGCATTAAAATTGAGGTCGCGCCCGGCCGAACCCAGCTCATATCTCACGGCGCGCAATAGCTCATGCCGGCTTACGGAGAAAGGATTTTCTCCGGACCACACGGTCTGGATAATCTCGAGGCCGGGATCCTGCCCGTGAGAGTGAATTCCTATTAACCGGCCGCCGGCCCGCAGCGCGCGGGCCAAGGGTGCGATGATGCGTTTGGCGCGGAAATTGACCGAGGATTTGGCCCGGTAGGGCTGAGAGGCGATGATCAGGTCGAAATTGGCCTCTGAACGGCCGGCCCGCGGGATAATCGCATCGAGCAGGAAACGATGATCCTCCCGGTACAGCACGATCGCGACCGGGCGCTCATAGACCGGCATGCCCGAGCGCGGGCTGACATTGGCGCGCCAGTTCTGCTCCAAAAACGGCCCGAGTTCGGCGATCTGGGCCTCGAATTCGCCCGACGACGCCCCGCGCAGCGCGACTTCATGCCAGATCATCCCTGCGGCCGCCGCCGGCGAGGCCGGCGTCAGCCAGGGCGCTTCGGCGTAATACATGTTGGTCAGCACAAACACGGTCGCCGGATGCTCGAACAGCCGGTCCGGCACCTTGTCGAGCGTCAGCCGGACATCCTCGAGGCTGAGTTCCTTGCCGGCGACATAGAACGGCATGTGCGGGAACCGCCCATGCATCAAGCGCATCACCCGCATCAGCACGGTGCCGTCGCCGACGCCGGCGTCAAATACCCGTAACGCCGGCGGCCGGGGATGGATGCTCGCAAGCTCGAGCGCCACCCGCTCGGCGATCACCCGCTTTTCGCTGCAGGTGTGGACAAACAACAGGTATTTCTGCCGGTTCTCGAAAAAGCGGAAATTCCCCCGGGGATCGCGCTTCTCGGGCGGCACCTCGAGGCGGCGCGGCGGCGGCATCCCGCCGGGCATGGAAGCCGCAATATAGGCCTGGATCCGATCCAGGGTGTCGATGGTGATTCGCTTGCCCTCACGCAGCCGATGCACCAGCTTGCCGTCGTTGACGGCACGGCGGCCAAAGGTCGATTCCGCCATATCCACCTGGCGGCAGAATTCGGTGATCTGGCTGAGAATCTGGTCGTTTTTCATCAGGCCGGGATTGGGACAACGGGGTGGGCAGCGCGAGATTGCGCCGGTGTCCTACCATCATCTGCCCAATGGGGAAATGCGGAACGGCTACGGTTTCAGACGTGCTTTTTGGCAAGCACGGCAATGCGCTGGGCTTCGAGACCAACCTCCCGGAACTGACCGGTCGCTGCGGTGATTTGACCGCAGAAATAGAGCCCGGGTTCCCTGGTCGTCCGACCTGTCAGAAGCGGCATCCCATGCTCGTCGAGGACACCTTGCACATCGGGCATCAGTTGGCGCAGGTCGGGACGGAAGCCGGTGGCAAGAATGATCGCGTCGAATTCTTCGCCCTCTTGGTCGCAAAACACGACCGTATCGGAGGTCAGGCGATCGATGCCCCCGCATATCTTGATGGAGCCATCCCTGATTCTGTCGAGGGTGCCGATATCGATCAGCGGCACCCGTCCACGCTCCTGGATCAGCTGCAGCGGTCCCTTTGCCGCAAGGCGCAAACCCAATTTGTCGATCCGACCAAGGGCGAGGCGCAATATCGGGGCATTGATCCGGTCGACCAGCCGTGCCGGCAGATATTGATAGAAGATGGCCCAGGTCACGATCGGAAAACCCAACAGATCGCGTGGCAGGACCTGCACCGGGCCGCGAACCGAAAGCGTGACATCGACGCCAGACTCGGCGAGATCCAGGGCGATCTCACCGCCGGAATTGCCAAATCCGACAACCAGCACGCGTTTTCCCGCATACGGCGTCGGATTGCGATATTCACTGCTGTGGATGACCGGACCCCGATAAAGCTCCATGCCGGGCCAGGAGGGGCGATACGGCGCATCGGCCAGGCCCGTCGCAACGACCGCAACAGGCGCGGATATCGAGTCTCGGGCTGTATCCGCAAACCATCGTCCACTCTCGCTCCAAAGGCCGCAAACCGTCGTATTGAAAACCGGCTGGATATCAAAGCGGGCGGCGTAGTTCTCGAGATACTCGACCACCTGTTGCCGAGACGGATACAGCGGATAGGTTCGCGGCATGGCCATGCCGGGCAAGCCGGAATGCTTGCGATCCGAATGCAGATGAAGGCGATCGTAATGGCGTCGCCAGACTGAACCGACGCTATCAGCCTTCTCAAGCACGGTAGCGCGGAGCCCCGCCTTGCGCATGGTCATGGCGCAAGCGAGACCCGCCGGGCCAGCACCCACGATGATGGCGTCAAGGCTTGACGACATGATGGCTCCCGCTTTGCTCATTGCTCCGTCATTGCGAGGAGCCTTGGCGACGAAGCAACGGCGGGAAACCTAGTTCCCCCACACCTCATTGGCGATATCGACGACGCGCCTCAGCTTGGCCCATTGCTCTTCCTCGGAGAGGATGTTGCCCTCCTCGGTGGAGGCGAAGCCGCATTGCGGCGACAGCGCAAGTTGATCCAGCGGAGCGAATCTGGCGGCCTCTTCCAGCCTGCGCTTGATGTCGTCCTTGCTTTCGAGCGCGCCGGTCTTCGAGGTAATGACGCCGACCACCACGATCTTGTTGCCCTTTGGCAGATAACGCAGCGGCTCGAAGCCACCGGCCCGGTCGGAATCATATTCGAGAAAGTAGCCGTCGTAATTGGTGCCAGCCAGCATGGTCTCCGCCACCGGCTCGTAGCCGCCGGAGGAAATCCAGGTGGAGCGGAAATTGCCGCGGCAGACATGCGTGGTGATCACCATGTCGGCCGGCCGCTCGGCAATCGCATAATTGATGACGCGCGCATAGATGTCCTGCAGGCCGTCAGGATTGTCGCCGCGTTCGCGCGCCTTGTTCAATTCATCTTGCGAACAGAGATAGGCCCACACCGTGTCGTCGAATTGCAGATAGCGGCAGCCGGCGTCGTAGAAGGCCTTGACCGCCTTGCGGTAGGTCTTGCCGAGATCCTCGAAGAACGGCTCGAGATCGGGATAGACCGCGTTCGAGATCGACTTGCGACCGCCGCGGAAATGCAGCACCGCAGGCGACGGGATCGTCATCTTCGCCGTCACACGCGCGGCGTCGGCATGCCTTTTCAGGAAGCGAAAGTGGTCCAGCATCGGGTGGTCGGCGGGGAAATCCAGCTTGCCGATCACCCGGATGGCGTCATGCCGGGTCTGCACGCCGGCGAATTGGATGCCCTGGTCGGGATGAAATAATTCGCAGCCGGTTAGCCTGGCGAGAAAATCGAAATGCCACCACGAGCGGCGGAACTCGCCGTCGGTGGCAAGCCGCAAGCCGGTCGAGGCCTGTTTGTACACGGCTTTCTCGATTTCCATGTCCTCGATCTTGCGCAGATCGTCGGCCGAGATTTCACCCTGCTCCAGTCTGGCGCGCGCTTCCTTGATGCGCGGCGGCCGCAACAGGCTGCCGACTTCGTCGGCGCGAAAAGGGGCTTTTGTTCTTTGCATGGTCTTCACTCCCTGAAATCAACCATTTCTCGTCGAATACAACAGCTCAAATCCGTCATTGCGAGCCAAAGGGTCGCGCGAGTGAGCGCCCCATGACGGGCTCCGCGAAGCAATCCACAAACGCTCCTCGCAATGACGGCACATGTCGCCATCAGGACTTTCCCGCTACACCCAGGTAACGTTCGAGTACCGCGGGGTCGGCCTTCAGCGCGGCACTCGCCGCGTCATGGACGATCGCGCCGCGTTCCAATATCACAACGCGGTCGGCGAGCCCCAGAATCTTTTGCGCATTCTGTTCCACGATAATGGAACAGGTGCCGCCGGCGCGGGTGATGCTGCCGATCGCCTTCAGCAGTTCCTCGACGATGATCGGAGCCAGCCCCTCGGTCGGTTCGTCCAGCAGCAATACTTTTGGATTGAGCGTGAGCGCGCGGCCGATCGCCAGCATCTGCTGCTCGCCGCCGGAGAGCTGATTGCCGAAATTGTTGCGGCGCTCCTTCAGCCGCGGAAACATCTCGTAGACCCTGGCGACCGTCCACGGTCCGGGCTGAGCCACCGCGGTCATGTTTTCTTCCACCGTCAGCGAGCGGAAGATGTTGCGCTCCTGGGGTACCCAGCCGATGCCGGCCCGGGCCCGCTGGTCCGGCCGCATCGGCGTGATGTCAAGGCCGCCAACCCTGACGGTTCCGCCAAAACGGCGGGTGACGCCAACGATTGAATTGATCAACGTGGTCTTGCCGGTGCCGTTGCGGCCGAGCAGCGCCAGCACCTCGCTTTCGGCAAGCCGCAGCGACATGCCGGGCAATACCACCGCTTCGCCATAGCCCGCGCGCAAGCCTTCGATGCTCAGGAGATCAGGCATCGGCGCCCTCGCCGAGATAGACCGCCTTGACCTGGGGATCGCGCGCTACCTGGTCCGGCGGACCTTCCACCAGCATCGCCCCGTTGACCAGCACCGAGATGCGGTCGGCGAACGAGAACACGAGATCCATGTCGTGCTCGATCAGAAGCACGGTGACGTCGCGCGGCAGCGCGGCGACGGCGGCCAGGATATCGTGGCGCTCGCTCTCGGGCACGCCGGCGGCGGGCTCGTCCAGCAGCAGCACGCGCGGTCTGGTCGCCAGCGCGACGGCAATTTCCAGCAGGCGCTGCTTGCCGTAGGGCAGTGTCACGGTCGGTTGGTTCATGACGTCGAGCAGATGGAAGCGGGTCAGGTTCTCGGCGATCTCGGCGTTGACGTCGTCGCGGGTGCCCATCCGCCGCCACCAGTCGGCACCGCGGCCGAGACGTTCCGACACCGCAAGCCCGACGGTCTCGAGCGGCGTCAGGTCGGCGTAGAGCTGGTTGATCTGGAAGGTGCGCGACAGTCCGCGCAGCACCCTCGTATGCACCGGCAAATCGGTGATGTCGCTGCCTTCGAGCAGGATGCGTCCGCCATTGGGCTTGAGCACGCCGGTCAGCAGGTTGATGACGGTGGTCTTGCCCGCGCCGTTCGGGCCGATCAGCGCGTGGCGGGCGCCCTGTTCGACCTTGAGAGAAAGTTCGCGGGTGACTTTGAGCCCGCCGAACTGCTTTTCCAGTCCCCTGGTTTCCAGCGCGACGGTCATGGCGCGTCACTCTCGGGAACGACCACGACGGCCTTCCGCCCGGTCAACTGCCGGATTACCAGATTCGGTACCCACAGTACCGCGCGATGCAGGCGCTGGCGGCCGACCAACACGATCACCACCAGCACGAGACCGATCCAGAACTGCCAGTATTGCGGTGTGAGCGTCGAAAACACGTCCTGCAGCATCCTGAACAGCACCGCGCCGATCAATCCGCCATACAGATAACCGGTACCACCGATCACCAGCACCAGCATCAGGTCGGCCGAGCGCTCGAACGAAAACACGTCGAGCGAGGCGAGCGCGTTGGTCTGGGCGAACAGCGCGCCGGCTACTCCGGCATAGAACGCGGCCAGCGTATAGACCGCAATCAGCCTGCGGTTGACGGGAATGCCGATGGCGGCGGCGCGCAGCGGGTTGTTGCGGATCGCACGCAGCGACAGGCCGAACGGCGAGTGCACGATGCGCCGCGCCAGCAGGAACAGCAGGAACAGCACGGCAAGCGAGTAGAAGAAACCAACCTTGCCGAACATGTCGAATGCGAACAGGCCGAGGATCGGCTGCATCTCGATGCCCTGCAGCCCGTCGGTACCGCCGGTAATGTCCGAGAAGCGCTCCGCCAGCGCCTCCAGCAGCAACGCTATTCCCAGCGTTACCATCAGCCGGGTGAGGTCGACCCCCCTGATGACCAGAAAGCTCGTGAGAAAGCCGAGCACCGCGGCGGCAACGCCCGCGACCACGAGTGCCAGCACGGGTTCACTGACGATGCCGTGCAGCGCCATCAGCCCGGCCGAATAGGCACCGACCCCGAAGAACGCGGCATGGCCAAGCGAAACGATACCGGCGTAACCCAGGATCAGATCGAGCGACAGCGCAAACAGCGCCAGCCGGACCGTGTCGGTCATGATGAGATAGCGGGAGGGAAACAGGAACGCGCAGGCGAGCGCGAAAATCCAGAACGCGATCTCGCTGGCGCGCCAGCGCGCGTGCTGTCGGGCGTGGTGTCCGAAGTCGGCTGGCGCGGTCATAGCGGCGTCAGCGCGCTGCAGTGCGGCCGAACAGGCCATTCGGACGCCAGATCAGGATCACGATCATGATGGTGTAGATCACGAACGGCCCCATTTTCGGCACGTAGTATTTCCCCGCCACGTCGCCGATGCCGAGCAGCAGCGACGCCAGGAACGGCCCGGTAATGCTGGAGGAACCGCCGACGGTCACCACGATCAAAAAATAGATCATGAATTTAAGCGGAAAATACGGATCGAGGCCGAGAATCTCGGCACTGAGCGCACCGCCAAGACCGGCAAGACCGCATCCGAACGCAAAGGTGAAGGCAAACACCTGCGGCACATTGATGCCAAGCCCGCTGGCGGCGCGCGGATCGTCCACCGCCGCCCGCAATCGGCTGCCAAATCTGGTGCGCGCCAGCACCAGTTGCAGCGCCGCGGTCAGCAGGCCGCAGATCACGATGATCATCAGCCGGTAGCGGCCGATGCCGACGCCGAACACATCGAACTGCCCCTCGAGCGCCGCGGGCAGCTTGATGAAGATGCGCGACGATCCCATGAAGTAGTCGACCGCAGCCACCGACATGAAGACCAGACCGATGCTGAACAACACCTGGTCGAGGTGACTGCGATGATAGAGGTGACGGTAGAGCGAACGCTCGAACACCGCGCCGATCAGGGCGCTCGCGACAAACGCGAGCGGCAGCGCCGCAAAGAACGGCCAGCCGGACTGATTGACGAGAAGTGCGCAGATATAACCGCCCGCCATCGCAAAGGCGCCGTGCGCGAGGTTGACGAAGTTCATCAGCCCGAGCGTGACCGCCAATCCGCAGGCCAGCACGAACAACAACATGCCGTAGGCAACGCCGTCGAACAGGTTGGTAAGGACAGCGGTCATGGACAGGGCCGAAATCAGCGGGACGTGAAAAGCAGCACGGAATTAAATACACGTCATGGCCAGGCTTGTCCCGGCCATCCACGTCTTCCTCACTTGAAAAGGAAAGACGTGGATGCCCGGCACAGGGCCGGGCATGACGGAAAGAGCGAGCCGGAAAACCAACGGCGACCGGGAAGACCCCTACCGGTCATTTCTTGGTCTTGCCGGGATCCTTCACCGCATCGAAGGTCTGGAACTCGACGTTATACAGCTCGCCGTTCACCTTCTCGACCTTTCGGATGTAGACGTTCTGCACGATGTCGCGGGTCTCCGGATCGATCGAAATCGGGCCGCGCGGGCTTTCCCACTTCATCCCTTTCATGGCTCCGATCAGCGCATCGCCATCGGTCTTGCCGCCGGTCTTCTTCAACGCGGCGTAGATCAGGTGGATGCCGTCATAACCGCCGACCGCCATGAAGCCCGGGCGGGAACCAAACGCCTTCTTGTAAGCGGCGACGAAATCCTTGTTCGTCTGGGACGGGTGCGCCGCCGAGTAGATATGCGCCGTGACGGCGCCGATCGCGGCATCGCCCATGCTGTTGAGAAGATCGTCGTCCATGACGTCGCCGGGGCCGATCACCTTGATGCCCGATTTGTCGAGCCCGCGCTCGGCATACTGCTTCATGAAACTGCCACCCTGCCCTGCCGGAACGAACACGAACATGGCGTCGGGTTTGGAATCCTTCATGCGCTGCAGGAACGGCGCGAAGTCGGGGTTGGCCAGCGGCACCTTGACTTCCTCGACGATCTGGCCGCCCCCGGCGATAAAGTGCTGCTTGAAGAAATTGAGCGCATCGTTGCCCGGCGCGTAGTCCGAGGTCAGGGTTGCGACTTTCTTGATGCCGTTCTTGGCCGCCCAGTCGCCGATGATGGTGGACGACTGCGCCAGCGTGAAGCTGGTGCGCACGATATAGGGCGATCGCTCGGTAATGATCGAGGTGCCCGCCGCCATGACGACTTCCGGTACCTTGGCTTCGGTCGCCAGCGGCGCGGCCGCCAGCGCAGCCGGGGTGATGCCGAATCCGGCAATGAAGCTCACCTTGTCATTGACGATCAGTTCCTGCGCGAGGCGCTTGGTATTGTCGGGAAGCGCGGCGTCGTCCTTCAGGATGATTTCGATCTTCTTGCCGGCAACGCTATCGCCGTTCTGCTGCATGTAGAGCTTGACGGCATTGTCGATCTGCTTGCCGGTCGAGGCCTGGCCGCCGGTCATCGGCAGGATCAGGCCGATCTTCACGGTCTCCTGCGCCTGCGCCTGCGCCGGCGCCAATGCGACAGTTCCCAAAACCGCGGCGCCGACCGCGGCCCATGACAACATCTTCGTGCGAACGAACATGAACGCTCTCCCCTGATCGGTTTTGTGCCTCGAACCGAGTCGCCGGCCCTGCCTCACCATAGCCTGGATTATTCAGCCGTGGATGGGCGCGGCATGGCGTCTCAGCCGCGCGCGATTGTCAATCACGACAATGGACGCAACCCGCGCCAATTCCTCTCAATTTTGTGCCACACAAGGTGCAGCTCGCGGCCTGCTTTGTGGTATTTTCTTACCTCCTACTTCCGTTAACGATCACATGCAACACTTTTCGCCATACTCCGTAACTTCGCCATCCAAGACTGCAACGCATCGCAAATGTCCCTTCGCTTCCATCACCTGTTGATCCTGCTGGCCATGGCGCTCCCGACCTGCGGGCTGAGCGGGTGCGGAACCATCAACGAAAAGCTCGCGGCCGGGGTGGGCGACTACGTCCCGCAATGGCTCGGCGGCCTGCCTCCCGACGCGCCACCACGGCCCGGCACCGCGAAATACGACGAGTACATGAAGGAACGGGAACGCAAGCGTCTCGAGCCCGCGGCAAAGACCGATGCCACCAATACGCCGACCTCTTCGGCCGGCCTCAGTCCGCTTCACTGAGCGCGCATCGCGTCAATCCATGAACACCACTGTCTTGCGACCGTTGAGGATGACGCGATCGTCGAGATGATGGCGCATCGCGCGCGCCAGCACGCGGCGTTCGATGTCGCGTCCCTTGCGAACGAGACCCTCGGGCGTGTCGCGATGGCTGATGCGCTCGACATCCTGGTCGATGATCGGCCCCTCGTCGAGGGCGCTGGTGACGTAATGCGCGGTGGCGCCGATCAGCTTGACGCCGCGCTCATGTGCCTGATGATAGGGTCGCGCGCCCTTGAAGCCCGGCAGGAACGAATGATGGATGTTGATGCAACGTCCCGACAGCTTCGCCGACATCTCGTCCGAGAGGATTTGCATGTAGCGCGCCAGCACCACGAGATCGGTTCCGGTTTCTTCCACCAGCCTCCAGATCGCGTTCTCCTGCTCCCGCTTGCTCTCTTTCGTCACCGGCAGATAGTGAAACGGAATCTCGCCGAAATCGAGGTTGTCATAGGTCTCTTTCGGATGATTGGAGACGATGGCGGTCGGAATCATCTCCAGTTCGCCGGTCCGCCAGCGATAGAGAATATCGGCAAGACAGTGATCGGATTTCGAGACCAGCAGCATGACCCGGCGGCGGGAGGCGCGGTCGCGCAGCTGCCAGTCCATCCCGAAGCGCTCGGCGATCGCCGCGAATCCGGTTTGCAGGGCGGCAAGATTGACCGCGAGATCGGCCGGGTTGAACACCACCCGCATGAAGAAATGGCCGGTTTCGACATCGTTGAACTGCTGGGCATCGAGAATGTTCTGCCCGCTGTGGGCAAGGAAGGTCGACACCGCCGACACGATACCGGGGCGATCCGGACAGGATAACGTCAAGACAAATTGGTGGTCGGACATGGCGCGCCTTGATGACGGTCCCGGGATGACGTGGACGGCGATGACGGGCCCTGCTCTATCACCGGCACAGCCCTTGCGCCAATCCCGGCCGAGGCGCCATGATGAACAAACCCGAGTCAATCAGCGTTAATCATGAGCGCAATTTCAGGGCTGCACGACCTTGGCTGACCGACTGAACGGCTATCGCATCCTGATCCTGGAAACACGTGAAGAAGCGCAGTTCTCACGGCTGCTCACCGAGCAAGGCGCGGACGTGGTGCAATGCCCGATGTTCGCCATCCACGACGCATCCGATGCCGCGCCGATCGAGACCTGGATCAGGCGATTTATTGAACAGCCATGCGACGACCTCGTGCTGATGACCGGCGAAGGCCTGCACCGCCTGCTCAAGGTCGCGCGGCGGATCAAGGTCGAGCAGGATTTTATCGCGGCGCTCGGCAAGTCCCGAAAATTGGCCCGTGGGCCCAAGCCCGGCCGGGCGCTGCGCGAGCTCGGGCTGGAGCCGCAGGCGACGACGGAAAAACCCACATCCGAAGGCATCGCCGAGATGCTGGCGCGGCTCGATCTCGGCGGACATCGCGTCGGCCTGCAGCTTTATCCCGACAAGGATCACAGCAAGCTGATCGGCGCCATCACGGCGCAGGGTGCCGAGGTCGATCCGGTGCTGCCTTACGTCTACGACGCTCAGGCGGCCGAGGCCAATATCATCGCCGCGATCGACGAGATGGCGCAAGGCCGCCTCGATGCCATCGCATTGACGAGTTCGGGCCAGGTCCGCCGCCTGATCGAGGTTGCGAAGGCGCACAATTGCGAAGCGCGGCTGCGCGAGGGGTTGGCACGGACCCCGATCGCCGCGGTCGGGCCGGTGGTCTCCGATGAGCTCACGGCGCACGGGCTGCGGACCGATATCGCGCCCGCCAATGACGCCTATTTCATGAAACCGCTGATCACGGCAATGGCGGCAGCGCTGGGCAAGACGCCGCCACGGGCGGTACGACAGGCGGATTGAGCTCGTCGTTGCGGAGCAATGACAGCCGATTAGCCGGCGGCCTGTTCTGACTCGCTCAGATACGCCTGATAAGCGAGCCTGATACCATCCTCAAGCGTGGTGCGGGCGCGCCAGCCGAGTTTGGCGAGGCGGCTGACGTCGAGCAATTTCCGCGGCGTGCCGTCTGGCCGCGAGGGGTCGAAACGGATCGTACCGCTGTAGCCGATGGCCGCGGCCACCACTTGGGCGAACTCGGCGATCGTGATGTCCTCGCCGGTACCGATGTTGACCAGCTCGCCGCTGGAGTAATTCTTCATCAGGTGGATGCAGGCGTCCGCGAGGTCGTCGACATAGAGGAACTCCCGCCGCGGCGTGCCGGTGCCCCAGACCACGACATCGGCAAGGCCGGACCGTTTCGCCTCGTGAAAGCGGCGGATCAGCGCGGCGACGACGTGGCTGTGTTCAAGGCGATAGTTGTCGCCGGGCCCGTACAAATTGGTCGGCATCACGCTGATGAAGTCGGACCCGTATTGGCTGCGATAGGCTTCGACCATCTTGATGCCGGCGATTTTGGCGATGGCATAGGGCTCATTGGTCGGCTCGAGCGCTCCCGTCAGCATGCAATCCTCGCGCAGCGGCTGCGGCGCCAGCCTCGGATAGATGCAGGACGAGCCAAGAAACAGCAGCTTCTCCGCGCCGTTGAGATGGGCGGCGTGAATCACGTTGGCGGCGATGGCCAGATTGTCGTAGAGAAATTCGCCGCGCAGCGTGTTGTTGGCGACGATGCCGCCGACCTTGGCCGCGGCCAGAAACACCGCCTGCGGGCGCTGCTCGGCGAACCAGCGGAATACCGCGGCCTGGTCGCGCAGATCGAGCGCGCTGCGTCCGACCGTCAGCAGCTCGACGTCTTCCCGCGCGAGCCGCCGTAACAGCGCCGCCCCGACCATGCCGCGATGTCCGGCAACAAAGACCGTCTTGCCTTTCAGCTCAAACGGAACTCTTGCCATTGGCGACCTCCTGCCGCGCCGCCGCGAGATCGGCTGCCACCATCTCGCTGACAAGCTGGGCGAAGGTTGTTTTCGGCTTCCAGCCGAGTTTCTCTCGCGCCTTGCTGGCGTCGCCGATCAGCTCGTCGACTTCGGTCGGGCGAAAATAGGTTGGATCGACGCGAACAAGTGTCTTGCCGGATTTGCGGTCGACCGCGGTTTCATCGACGCCCTTGCCGCGCCATTCGACGCTGCGGCCGACTTCCGCGAACGCCAGTTCGACAAATTCGCGCACCGAGCGGGTCTCGCCCGTCGCCAGCACGAAATCGCCAGGGACATCCGCCTGTAGAATCC
>Ga0208220_1000146_pt1 | contig 27591 bp, 33 predicted proteins | sample NGESurdeep092012_9_FD_184484 | JGI IMG/M metagenome (GOLD analysis project Ga0208220, IMG submission 184484) | Arctic peat soil microbial communities from Barrow, Alaska - NGEE Surface sample F53-1 deep-092012 (SPAdes) | ecosystem: Environmental > Terrestrial > Soil > Wetlands > Peat ...
TGAAAATGGAGCGGACTGACGTCCGCTGCGGCAAAATCTGGTCAATTCGGAAATTTGTAGTGGATCATCAGCACGCCCGCCGCCGCGACCAGGCAATAGAAGCCGAAAAATTTCCAGCGTCCGGCTTCGAGCCAGCGCGAGAGCCATTTCAACGCGAGCAGCCCGGCGGCAAAACTGAAAATCATTCCGACGAGGCTCGGCAAAAAAAGATGCAGCGCGGAACCCGGCCCGCTCAACGCATGGGCTTTCAGCAGACGGAGCGCCTCTTTTGCAATGATTGGCGGCGTCAAAACCACGGCGAGCGCGAAGCTGAATTCTTCCAACTTTTGTTTTGGCAATCCGAGCAGCAGCCCGGTGGAAATGGTCGAGCCGGAACGGGAGAATCCTCGAAACGGCAGGCAGATTCCCTGGACAATGCCGATCCAAACGGAATGTTGCGGCTGAATTTCCGAATGGCGCGGGATTTTTTCTTCGCGATAACCAGCGTAAATGATCAGCAAGCCGACCGCCGCAAGCGCGCCGGAGATCAGCGGCAGGTTGTCAAACAAATCCTCGACTTCCGCGTGCGCCATTCCGCGCATAACAATTTTCTCGATGATTTCTTTCAATCCGTAGCCGATGATTCCGGTGCAAACCGTGGCGATGACGATTTGAATCGCGAACCATTGAAGCTTTCCCGAAGTGGAAAAATAATCACGCCGCCAGCCTTTCCAAAAATAAACGATGACGGCGAACATCGTTCCCGTATGCAACATGACGAGCAGCATCGTCATCGCGGGGCTGGACGGATCGAGTCCCATGAGCTTTTCCGCCACGATGACGTGCGCGGAGCTTGAAACGGGCAGCAGTTCGCACGCGCCTTGGATCAGCGCGAGAATCAGGATTTGAAAATAATTGAGCATATTTGTTTCAGCGCGATGCGCGGCGGACGGGAAAACTTGTCGCGGCGGGATTTATTTTTTTTTGCCGAAGAGCGACGTTTCCCCGTTGCGCTGCTTGATTTTGAGCTGCCCCAGGATCGAATGCCAGCCGATGTAAATCTTGTGCCAGTTGTTTTCGATGCCGCGCAGGTCGCCCTCGCCCATCTCGCTCAGGTAGCGCAGCGACGGCGCGTGGCCGATGAGCGCGATGATTTCGCCCTTCGTCGGCGATTCGACTTCGATGGACGCAAAAATAATCTCCAGATCCTGCGCGATGATGCTCTTGAGTTCGAGAAACCGGGTTTCGTCGTCCGGCCCGAATTTTTTGGCGCGGGCGATGTTGACGAAATGGTTGAACTGTTTCCAGCATTCGATATGCAGCTCGGTCTGGGCGATCAATTGTTCAATCTTGGCGCTCATGGTTTTGCTGTGGCGGGCGACGGGGTCGCGAGCGGATTTTTGGGTGAAAGGAAAATGATTGCGCCGCCCTGCATATCCCGCGCGCTGACCTGAAGGCCGGCGAAATCAAGGCTCACTTCGGCCAGCGGCATCTGTGCCGTGCGCGCCTCCTTGAAAAGAGACAGGATTTCTCCGGCGATTTCGTGCAGAAGCGACGCCGGGAAGTTGGCGCCGACGGTGGCACTCATCACCTTGCCGTGGCGGTCAACGGTAAAACTTCCCGACGGCAGGTTGTGGACTGTCGGGCCCGGATTTGAAAACCAATTCAGGAATCCCATGCGAATGTCAATTTTTTGGTTTGCTCGAACAGTTTTTCGCCGATCGCCTCCGGCGGCCAGCCGACGACGAGTGTTTTTCCATTTTGCGGCAGTAAAAGCAACTGGCGTTCCAAGTTGTTTCCCGCGACGTAATTCAACGGCCCCGCGCTCAAAATCTCGCCGAGCCGGAGCGCGGTCTTTTCGGCGTGACGCGCCCAAGCGGTGAGATTCTCCGTGCTTTTTACGCCCCAGCTTTTCGGCGCGATTTCTTTTTTCGCGGGGATGGACACGAGAAATTCCGCGCCTTCGACGGCGATGGCGGCAAGCTGTTCGACAAGTTTTTGCTGTTCCAATTCTTCAGGGGAGCCGGGGTTGACGTATTTGTCAATGCGCTGCTCCGATTCAGCCACCAGCGCATCCACCGATTTGGTGATGGTGCGGACGTGCTCCGGCTCGGCGGGCAGGCTTTCAAACGTGCCGGACTTCCATTTCAAGATGCGCCGGAACGCCGCCTCGCCGTCCGCGCCCTCGGCGGCGGCGTCAACCAGTTCTCCGTGATGAAACCATATTTTTGCCACGAGATTGCCGGAAGTGATTTTCAGCATGCTTGAGTTGTCCGCAAGACATTCCATCCGGATCACGTCGAGAAGATTTCTGGCCTGGTTGTCCCGGAAACCGTCGGCGTCTTCGCGTCCCAAAAGCGATTCGATGCAGTCCAGAAACATCTGCGAATTCTCCTGCATATCCGGCTTGAGCCAGAACAAATCCACGCCCAGCGCGTAGGCGCGCGAACGGAACTGGTCGTCCTGAAGCCCTGTGAGGACCACCGTGCGCAAACTGGGAAAACGGCGGCGGACGATGGACAAAACCTGCAGGCCGTCCATGCGCGGCATTTTCAGGTCGCAGATCAAAACGCGGAACTTCTGCGCGTCAAGCATGGCCAGCGCGCGGACGCCCGAAGCCGCGATGCGGATTTCCGGCTGGCTCGGCAACTGCGCCAGAAAATCGCGGCAGGTGTCCAGCCAGTCTGTGTCGTCGTCCAAAATCAGGATTTTGTGCTTCGTCTCCATTCGGTCGGGGACAATCGCTAACGCCAACGCCGGCAAAACTCAAGACAATTCTGCTTTTGAAAAACTGTGACCCATGAATCGTTGTGCCGGAAACGATTGCAATTCAACAATTCAACGAATCATGGCAACTGCGCGTGGCTGCCGTCACAGAAACAGCCGTTCTGTGAATGCTTGCAGCCGCACCACGCCACGGTTTTGGCCTCGGCGATTTCCTGCTTCTTCGGCGTGAAGCCCGTGCCTTTGTGCGAGCCGTCGCAAAACGGCTGCGACTTTGACCGGCCGCACGCGCACCAGAAATAGGTGCCGGGTTCGGCCTTTTGGACAAACGGCGACTTTTGGGCAATGACAGGTTCGCTCATGCATTCTTTTTAACGGCGGCCCGCGATCAACGCAACAAAAAGTTTGATTGTCAGGGAAAATTCCCTGGCATGGCTTCACGTCCTGTTCGCCCCGCCTTTGATTTGCGAACGGGCGGCGCGCACGGAGTGACGCGCCCCACCAAAAAATTCCAACCAAAAAAACTTGCCGGAAAGCAAAAAATGGCCTATGTAGAATCCGCATGAAGAATACATTGACCATCACCAAGGGCCACGCGAAGTTTCCCGCGCTGTGCCGGAGCGGAAAAACCTCCGCCATCACGCGGAACGGCGAAGTCGTCGCCTTCATTGTGCCACGGAAACGGATGGCGGACTTGCTGGAACACATGGAAATCCTGTCCAATCCGAAAGCCATGAAAGCCATCAACGATGCCAGGGCGGGCAAAGGAAAATACTATCCCTTGAGCGTGCTCGATGAAGATTGAAGTCATCGTCGAGGCGCAGCCGCTGGCCTTCATCCGCCGCCAGTCGCCCGACGCGCGCAAGAAACTCCGCGCGGCCATCCACGAGGTTGAACGCGGCGAAACCTTTCCCGAACCGCTTGAGGACAAACTGGAAGGATTCTACAAAATGCGCGTGGAAAACTGCCGTCTGATTCTCCAGCACGAATCCGGCGGCAAAGCCCCGCTCTTCAAAGTCGTCTTTGCCGAACGCCGCAGCGTCGTCTACGAAATGTTCCGCCAGATCATCGCGCTGGAATAAAAAAAGCGCGTCCGCTTGATGCGACACTGTCCGTGTTCCTACGTGGCGAGAATTTTCAATGCTTAGGACTGACCCTTTCAAAATCTTACTGCACCATGACGCGGTAAAATCGCATTGGTGAATTAGTGGCGTCGGGATCGGTAAACTGGTTGGTGCCGTTGGTAAAATCGAGATTGGTCAACATTAACCAAGACGACAACAAATTGGTAGTGGTTTGGATTTGCACTGACGGGCGGGCTAGACCAGAGATGGATGCCACTGGCACCTGATTGGAGAGTGAAAAAGAACTGATGATTGGCGGAATAACTAGCTTAAACACTGTGCCAGCACCAACATTTTCGCCATTATAACTAGCGCCACCTTCTTCTGTTGTGCCGTAAAAATTGCCGTCGTTGCCAAGTGCCAGTGACGACATGGGCCAGCTTCCATTTGTGCCGCTAAAGTTAACCACTGAAGTCAATGTCCCATTGGTTGTGAATCGAAATACGCTTCCATTGTTATAGCCACCTCCAAAAGTCGTGCCATAAAAACTGCCATCATTGGCCAGCGTCAACCCTGCTTCTGGATACGCTCCGTTGGTGCCAGCGAAGCTTGCTAACGTAGTAAATCCGACATTGGTGGTAATTCGGAACACGGTGCCAAAGCCACCGATACCGCCGAACGCAGTTGTGCCATAGAGATTACCATCACTACCAAGTGCCAATGCCGCAGTTGAATATGTTCCGTTGGTGCCATCAAAGTTTGTCAGCGTTGTTAATATGCCGTTGGTGGTAATTTGGAACACAGTCCCATCTCCATAGGAACCACCTTCGGAAGTGGTGCCGTAAAAATTGCCATCGTTGCCAAGTGCCAGTGCCGCCATTGGATACGCTCCATTCGTGCCAGAAAAACTTGCCAATGTGGTCAGAGTGCCATTGGTGGTAACTTGGAATATTGTGCCATAGCCAGTATTGCCACCGTATTCAGTCGTGCCATAAAAATTATTGTCATTGCCAAGCGTCAATCCCGCATACGGACTCGCTCCGTTGGTGCCATTAAAGTATACCAGTGTGGTCAATGTGCCGTTGGTGGTTATTTGGAATACCGTGCTAACTGAATTGTAACCGAAAGTCGTTCCGTAGAAATTGCCGTCTTTGCCAAGTGTCAATCCAGCCAATGGATTTACTCCGTTCGTGTAGTTAAAGGTTGCCAGTGTTGTCAATGTGCCGTCGGTGGTGACTCGAAACACCGTGCCAACATTGTTGTTGCCATCAGAAGTTGTGCCATAAAAATTACCATCGTTGCCAAGCGTCAATCCTGCATACGGATTCATTTCGTCTGATTCCCAGAGAACAAAGTTTGCCAGCCTATAAAGCGTCGGTTGTGCTTGGATTGTTCCAATCAGCAGCATGGTTGCCAGTAAAGTAGCTAAAAATTTCATGTCCGATTCATTTCTCCTCAACGCGCTGAATCCGCGCGCCGAGCTTCCACAATTTCGCGTCCATCTTTTCGTAGCCGCGATCCAGATGATAAATGCGGTTCACCTGCGTCGCGCCTTTCGCCGCCAGCCCGGCGATCACCAGCGCCGCGCTCGCGCGCAAATCGCTCGCCATCACCGGCGCGCCGCTCAACGGCCTGCCGCCCTTCACGATCGCGCTCGGCCCTTCGATCTCGATCTCCGCGCCGAGCCGCGCCAGTTCGCTGACGTGCATAAAGCGCGATTCAAAAATCCGCTCGGTGATGATGCTGATGCCCGGCGCGAGCGCGAGCAGCGACATCATCTGCGCCTGCACGTCCGTCGGAAAACCGGAATACGGCAGCGTCGTCACGTCCGCCGCGCGTAATTTTTTCCCGCGCCGAACAATCAGATTTCCGCCGCGACTTTGAATTGAAACTCCGGCTTCATTCAACTTGTCAATCACCGCGCGCAAATGGTCGGCGCGACAATTTTTAATTGTGATTTCTCCATTTGTCGCAGCGGCGGCGATTGCAAACGTCGCCGTCTCAATCCGGTCGGGAATGACTTCATGTTCCGCGCCATGCAATTTTTTCACGCCCGTAATTGTAATCGTCGGACTGCCTGCGCTGGAAATGTCCGCGCCCATCGCGTTCAGAAAATTTGCGAGGTCAACAACTTCCGGCTCGCACGCCGCGCTTTCAATGACCGTCACGCCGTCTGCCAAAGTCGCCGCCATTATCACGTTCGCCGTGCCGAGAACCGTCGAGCCCGCGCGCCCGCCGAGAAACATCGTCGAGCCAACCAGTCTTTTTGCCGTCGCGTCAACGTAGCCGCCCTCAATTTTAATTTTCGCGCCGAGCGCCTCAAAACCTTTCAGGTGCAAATTGATTGGCCGCGCACCGATGATGCAGCCGCCTGGCAAAGAAATCCGCGCCTTGCGCAACCGCGCCAGCAGCGGCCCGGCGATGCAAATGGAGCCGCGCATTTTGCGGACGAGTTCGTAATCCGCATAGCCGCGAATTTTTTTCGCGCGAACCGTTAGTGTTCCATTCTCAAATTTCACCTGCGCGCCAAGCGATTCAAGAATCTGCGCCATGAACCGCGTATCGCTCAAATCCGGCACGCCGCGAATGACGCACGGCTCGTCCGTGAGCAACGTCGCGGCCATGATGGGCAGCGCGGCGTTTTTGCTGCCGCTGATTTTTACTTCGCCGTGCAATGGCAGGCCGCCTTTGATTAAAAAACTTTCCATGATTGCCTTTTGGAAATTAAATCTGGTTCAAGAACATTAAATGTATGAGAAAGCGGTATAAAGCCAGTGATGACAAGGCGAAACTGGTGTTTTCGGCGGTCGCAAATTTCTGGCGGAAATAAATTCATTTCAACCGCACTTCCGCGCTGTTCCCATGCGCGCCGAGACCTTCGAGTTCCGCGAATTTTTTCACCGTCTTCAGCGCCTTCTTCAGCGATGCGCGACTGTATTCCACCACACTCGTGCGACGCTGAAATTGATCCACCGTCAGGCCGGCAAACGACGCGCCCGCGCCGCCGGTCGGCAGCGTGTGGCTCGGCCCGGCCACATAATCGCCCAGAACTGTCGGCGAAAATGCGCCGAGAAAAATCGCGCCCGCCGTCAGGATTTTTTCGGAAACTTTGCGCGGATTGCGCGCCATCACTTCGCAATGCTCCGGCGCGAGCTGATTTGTGAGCGCAACCGCGTCGTCGAGCGATTTCACCAAAATCAGCCAGCCGTTGTTTTGCAACGCACGCTGGATGAATTCTCGCCGCGCGAGTTCCGGCAATTGCCTCGAAATTTCTTTTTCCACGGCCTTGAGAATTTTGTCCGAAGTCGTCACCAGCCAGACGCGCTCGTGGCCTGAACCGTGTTCGGCTTGTGCAAGCAAATCGGCGGCGGCGAATTTTGGATTCGCAGTTTCATCTGCGAGCACCAGCAATTCACTTGGACCGGCCAGCAAATCAATTGTGACGTGGCCGAAAAGCAGTCTTTTGGCGGTGCTGACGTAAGCGTTGCCGGGACCAAATATTTTTTTCACACGGCGAATCGTCTGCGTGCCGTAAGCCATCGCCGCAATCGCCTGCGCGCCGCCGACACGGTAAATTTCCGTCGCGCCCGCCGCACGCGCCGCGAAGATCAGCGCTGAATTGATCGAGCCATCCCTGCCGCAAGGCGTGCAGACGGCGATTTCCTTGCAGCCTGCGACTTTCGCCAGGGAAATTGTCATCAGCGCCGTCGAGACGAGCGGCGCGGTTCCGCCGGGAATGTAAATGCCGACGCGCTGGAACGCATCAAACTTCTCGCCGACGCCCGCGCCGTGCGAATTTTTTGCCGACCAGTTCCTGCGCAAAGATTTTTTGGCGAACGACGCGATGTTTTTTTCAGCTTCCGAAACCGCCGCGCGGAGCGGTTCGTCCGCCTTGATTGAAGCTGCGAGCAATTCCGCCTGCGTCACAGCCAGTTGCTCGGCGGAAAGTTTTGCGCCGTCGAATTTTCCCGTAAAGTCCAGAACCGCGTCATCGCCGCGCACAAAAACGTCATACAGGATGGCGCGCGTCCGATTTTCAATTTCGGAGTCGAACAAACTGGAGCCGGCGGCAATCTCGCGGAGTTTCGCGGAGAAATTCGCGTCAGTGTGGCGGACAATCTTCATGGTCATAGATTAGGGAAAATCTGCGGCCAAGTCAAAATCCGCCGTAAATTGGCGGGCAAGCGAAAAACTTTTCTTTGGTTTTCATCTGTGCTTATCTGTGTCCATCTGTGGCTGACAAAAATCCCATCATTGTGGCGCTCGACGTGCCGACGGCGGAACAGGCGCTGAAACTCGCGAAGCAAATCGCGCCAGTCGTCGGCGCGTTCAAGATCGGCAGCGAACTTTTCACCGCCGCCGGGCCGGACATCGTGAAAAAAATCCGCGCGATGGGCGCGGCCGTTTTTCTTGATTTGAAATTTCACGACATTCCCAACACCGTCGCCAAAGCCGTCGCCGCCGCCGTGCGACTCGAGGTGCAGATGCTGACGATTCACACGGGCGGCGGATTGGAAATGATGCGCGCGGCGGAAGAATCCGCGCAGAAAACAGCAAATCAGGCCGGACTGAATGCGCCGCTGGTGCTCGGCGTCACGGTGCTGACAAGTTCCGACAGCCACACGCTCTCGGAAATCGGCTGCGATCAAAACATCGGCGCGCAAGTCGAACGGCTGGCGAATCTCGCGGTGAAGGCGGGATTGCGCGGGCTGGTTTGCTCGCCGCTTGAAATTGCGGACTTGCGGGAATTTTTGCCTTCGCATTTTCAACTCGTCACGCCCGGCATCCGCACCGGTGCAGAAAAAGCCGACGATCAAAAAAGAACTCTGACTCCACGCGAGGCAATTGACGCGGGCGCAAACTGGCTGGTGATTGGCCGTCCGATTTACGCGACGGAAAATCCGCGGGCAGCGGCGGAGAAAATCCTTTCTACGCTCGCATGACGGTTTCAGAAATGAACGCGGCGATTTTCTCCGGCTTCGCGGAAATTTCAAACGCGGATTGAATTCTGGAAAGTGCGGCTTGAGCTTTCCCCTTGTCAGCAACGTGAACGCGGCAAAGGGTTTGTGATTTTTCAATTCGACTGCCGGGCTTAACGATTTGGTCAATGCCAACGTCGTGATTGATTTTGGAATCCTTCGTCAAACGCCCGCCGCCCAGGTCGCGGATGACTTCGCCGATGATGCACGCGTCGCAACGCGAAACAAACCCGGCGCGCGGAGATTTTAATTCCAAAACAAATGGCGCGGTGGAATCGCGCAAAAGTTTTTTGTTGAACGCCTTCAAGTCCGCACCTTGAGCAACGATCATTTCGTCCCACTTCGCGCGCGGTGCGCCGGAGTTCAAACAATGTTCCGCCAGCTTGCGCGCGGCAGTGAGCGTTTTGGATTTCTTCGTTTGAACCAGCAGATGTGCGGCGGAATCAATGACAAGTTGTTGCAAATCATTTGGCACTTTGTTTTCAAGGCAATCAACCGATTCTTTGACTTCCAGCCAGTTGCCGGCGGCGCGGCCGAGCGGCGTGTTCATGTCCGTCAAAATCGCGCGCGTGTTCGTGCCGCATTCGTTGCCGAGTGCGACCATCGCTTTCGCAAGCTTGCGCGCGTCGGCTTTGGTTTGCATGAAGGCGGCGCTGCCGAATTTTACGTCGAGGATTAGTGCGTCAAGATTTTCTGCCAATTTTTTGGAAAGAATTGAAGCGACAATTAAAGGAATGCTTGGAACAGTTCCGCTGGCGTCGCGGAGAGCGTAAATTTTTTTATCGGCGGGAACCATTTTGTCCGTCTGGCCGCAGATGAGGCAGCCGACTTTTTGGACTTGAGCGATGATTTTTTCTGCGGGCAAAAGCGTTTTGAAGCCGGGAATGGAATCCAGCTTGTCGAGCGTGCCGCCGGTGATGCCGAGGCCGCGACCGGAAATCATCGGCACGCGGAAGCCGAGACACGCGAGCAGCGGCGCAAGCGGCAGTGAAACCTTGTCGCCGATGCCGCCGGTGGAATGTTTGTCCACTAACGGGCGAGAGTCTTTGGGAAATTTCAGCACGTCGCCGGAATCGCGCATGGCGAGCGTGAGCGCGGTGGTTTCGGCGGTGTCGAGTCCGCGAAAATAAATGGCCATGAGCAGCGCGGCCATCTGGTAATCGGGGATTTTTCCGGCGGTGAATTCGCGGATGAATTCCTGGATCTGCTCCGGCGCGAGAGTTTTGCCTTCGCGCTTCGACTCAATTAACGAAAGAAAGTTCACGAGAGTTTTTCCGGTTCAGGCTTTCCTTGCAAAATGATTGCATCAATTCCCGAAAATCGCTTGAAGCCTTCATCAAATGTCACAATTGCGCAGCCGCCTGCCTTGGCAAATGCGGCGAGATACGAATCCGTCCACAAGTTTTGTTTGAAGTCGGCGCCATCGGTCATTTCCATCCATGATTTTTCAAGTTCCGCCGGTTCTTCGGCGAAGACAATGCGCGGGTCGGCTCGAAATTTTCGATAAGTTTCCCAGGCTTGTCGCGGCGTGAGAACATCGGCGCCCATGACTTTCGGATTTGTGATGAGGCGCAGAAAAGCCATTTGTGTGACGCGGCAAAAGACGAGCGGCGCGGCTGCGGCGTCGAGCCAGCTTTTGGCTTCGGGATGGTGGCGGTGCCGGCGTGCCGCCGCCGCGAGCCAGCAATTGACATCAAGCAAGTAATTCTTCGATGTCGGCATTGGTGAGGTCGAGAATGCCCGGCTCTTTGGAATCAATCAACGGCAATTGCACGCGTTTGGGCGCGGGATTTTTTGAAACGACATTTTGCCGGGCGAGCTTGTCCACCAAATCCAAAAGGGTTTTCTGCGCGGGTTCGGGAAGAACCTGCGCTTTCTCAAAAATTTGTTCGGCGACGCTCACGATTTCAGCATAGCCTCAAAACGGAATTCGGCAACTGATTTTGTGCCGCAGATTTTTCCGGCCGAATTCGCGGATGAATTCTTGAATCTGCTCCGGCGCGAGAATTTTTCCTTCGCGTTTCGATTCAATGAGCGAAAGAAAATTCATGTTGGTGAATTACTCGACTTGAACAATATCTTTACGCCATGAATGAACGTAATCGTCAAATCCAGCAACCGGAGAATTGGTAATCAAATGAATTCCTATAACTGAAAAATCGCCTTTGGCCGCAACCACTTTTTCCCAATCTTTTTCATAAATAGTATGACCCGACGTAAAAGTTCCTACGACAGGATGATTGGGTGCAACTTCCATCAAGCGAAAAACTGGTATTCCTTCCATTTTATTAATTCGATTGTTTTTGTAATCCACAATCACATCCACTTGATAATCCAACTCATATCTTCCGTAAAAATAAACCACAGTGTTCCAAACTACAGGCACATTTTTATCAAAGCCATATTGGGTAATGAAATGATCCGTCGGCGCATTTGGAAACATTTGTTTTATTTCCTGAACGTGCGGAACATTTTTAATTCCATCACGCACCGTCGCCTTGTAATCGTCCATTGATTGTCCGCAGCCGCCGACGATGAAACTTATCCCGAAGACACAAAGCCAATTTGCAATAATCAAATTCTTGGCTTTGGAATTTATTTTCATTTATCCGACGAATTTTTTCGCCGCGATGCTCGCATTATGCCCGCCGAAGCCGAAGGAGTTGTTGATGATGGCGTTGACCGGCATTTCGCGCGCGGTGTTGGGAACGTAATCCAGATCACATTCGGGGTCGGGCGTCTGATAATTGATGGTCGGCGGGACTACTCCGTGCTTGATGGCAAGCGCGCAGACGGTCATCTCGACCGCGCCAGCAGCGCCGAGCATGTGGCCGGTCGCACCTTTGGTGGAACTGACGGCGAGCTTTTTCGCGCGTTCGCCGAAAACGGTCTTGATGGCCTGCGTTTCGCAAACGTCGCCCTGCGGCGTGGACGTGCCGTGGGCGTTGATGTAGGAAATGTCTTCGAGATTCAGCCCGCCGGTTTTCAACGCCATTTTCATGCAGCGCGCCGCACCTTCGCCGTCGGGCGACGGAGCGGTCAAGTGGTAGGCGTCGGCGCAATTTCCGTAGCCGGTGACTTCGCAATAAATGTTCGCGCCGCGCTTTTTCGCGTGTTCCAGTTCCTCCAGCACGACGACGCCCGCGCCTTCGCCCATGACGAAGCCGTCGCGATCCTTGTCGAACGGGCGTGAGGCGCGCTTGGGATCGTCGTTGCGCGTGCTCATGGCGCGCATCGCGCAAAAGCCGCCGATGCCGACGGGGACAACCGCTGCTTCCGCACCGCCCGCGAACATAACAGGCGAGTCGCCCATCTTGATGGCACGCCAGGCCTCGCCGATGGCGTGGTTCGCAGTCGCGCAGGCCGAACAGGTGGCGAAATTCGGGCCGCGCAAATTGTAAAACATCGAGAACAATCCCGACGCCATGTTGCTGATGAGCATGGGAATCATGAACGGCGAGAGCCGGCCCGGCCCGCGGTCGAGCAAAATTTTATGCTGCTCGGTCGTCGTCGCCAGGCCGCCGATGCCGGAGCCGATGATGACGCCGATTTCGTCGCGGTTCTCTTTTTCGAGGTCGAGGCCGGAATCCTTCAACGCGCTCCACGCGGCATAGACGCCAAATTGCGAGTAGCGGTCCGTGCGGCGGATTTCCTTGGACGACGGAAACGCGGGCGCGAGGTCAAAATCCTTGACCTGCCCGGCGATTTGCGTGTCGAACGGCGACGGGTCGAAGGCGGTGATCCGGTCAATGCCGCATAACCCGGAAACCAGGCTGTTCCAAAAAACGTCCAGTTGATGTCCGAGCGGCGTGACGACGCCGAGGCCGGTGATGACCACGCGGCGGTCTGATGGGTTGCTTGCCATAAATAAAAAGGGCAGTTTGAGCTAGTCCAGCCAAACTGCCCCGAAGCGCGGAAAGCCGCAACTATTTTTGGTTGTCTTCGATGTATTTGGTCACGTCGCCGACGGTCAGGAGCTTTTCAGCCTGCTCGTCCGGCACTTCGACGCCAAATTCCTCTTCGAGCGCCATGATCAACTCGACCGTGTCGAGCGAATCCGCGCCGAGGTCTTCGATGAACTTGGCTTCCGGCGTCACTTGCTCCGCCTTCACGCCCAGTTGTTCGACGATGATGTCCTTTACCCGTTGGTCAATTGGTTTGTCAGCCATAATTTGTCCTGTTCTATGCCATGAATCCGAAAGCCGTTCAAGCTTTGAATTTTGAAATTTTTCTCGCCGCGTAAGTTGTTGAACCGCTGAATGGTGAAACGGCTCGTGATTTAACAATTCAACGCCATCACATCACCATGCCGCCGTCCACCGTCAAAACCTGTCCCGTCACATAGCGCGCCGACGCACTCGCGAGAAACAACGCCGCGTTCGCAACATCTTCCGCCGAACCGAATTTGCCCATCGGGATTTGTCGCAACACATTCGCCTTCAATTCATCGTTCAACTCCGAAGTCATGTCCGTCTCGATGAAGCCCGGCGCGATGCAATTGGCCGTGATACCGCGTGACGCGAATTCCCGCGCGACCGACTGCGTGAACCCGATCAATCCGGCTTTGCTCGCCGCATAATTGCTCTGCCCCGGATTTCCGATAAGTCCTATGACCGACGAAATGTTGATGATGCGCCCCGAACGCTGCTTCGCAAACGCGCGCGAAAACGCCTTCGTGAAAAAAAACGCGCCCTTCAAATTCGTGTTCAACACCAAGTCCCAATCCTCGTCGCTCATGCGCATCAGCAACCCGTCTCGCGTCACGCCGGCATTGTTGACGAGAATATCCACCTTGCCGCAATCGGCCAGGATTTTCTCGGCGGCGGCGCTGACGGCGGCGGAATCCGCCACGTTCACCACGAACGCCCAGGCCTTTTTCCCGAGCGCGCCGATTTCATTGGCGACTCTCTCGGAATTTTCCTGCGTGCGCGAAACGCAGACCACGTCCGCGCCCTCGGCGGCAAATTTCAGCGCGATGGCGCGACCGATTCCTCGACCCGCGCCGGTTACAACGGCGATTTGATTCTCAAGCTGGCTCATAAATATGATTTGAGGTTAGAACAATTTTCTTCAGCGCCGCTACAATTTTCGCGCGACGACAAACGCGTTGAACATCAAATAACGCCAGCTTCCAAAATTCAAAACCGCGTCAGCCAGTTTGGAAACGTAGCGGTCGGTGCATTCGACCGATTGAATTTCGCAGCCAGAACACTTCAAAAAAAACGCAATTTCATCTGCATTCGTGGCGACGATGGCGTCGTCGTCCGGCGTAAAAGGCTGTTTGACGATTGGCGTCATCCGGTCAAAACGGACGCGTTCCGGTGCAGTCTGCATTTGCGCGCGTTTTTGACGGAGCCGTTTCCAATTCCTCAACTTATTTCCGACGCCGCGCATATGCGGATGATAATCCCGAAATCCTAAAACCCGGAAAAAATTGGGGCTGGAAATGATTGTTTTTCCACCTCGCGCTGTCACGCGCACAATCTCGGTGATAAAATTTTCCGGTTCTTCAACGTGTTCAAGCACGTTCAGCGCCCCCACGGATGAAAAAACCCCGTCGGCGAACGGCAGCCGTTTCCCGTCGTATAACTGGCAACGCGGGCATGATTTTTTTGCGCGCTCAATATTTGGCTCCGAAACATCCACGCCATGCGCCTCAAATCCGGCTCCCTGCAACGCCCCGACCACCTGTCCGACGCCGCAGCCGACATCCAAAACCCGCCCGCCGGATTTTTCAGGCCGCAGGCGGTCGCCGTATTTCCGGTAGAAAGCCGAATCCCATTCCGACAGGAATTCTGCGTAGGACTCATTATGACGGTAACTTTCCTGATGGCTCATAATTTTTCAGCCACAGATGAAACACAGATTGAACACAGATTCAAAGAAACAAATTTTTCACAAAAATTGCTAATTTGCATTTGCGATGCGCTCTGGAAATTTGCGTGCGTAATTACCAATATTCAAAAACCCCGTTCTTCTCGGAGTAAGGTCACTCATTTATCTGTGTTTCATCTGTGAAAATCTGTGGCTAAACAGAAAGCGTCTTCACCGTGGCTTCCAGGCTCGCCGCGTCCGCGACGTTCAGTATTTGCGCCGATTTATCAATTCGTTTCATAAATCCGCTCAAAGCCGTGCCAGGACCGAGTTCGATAAACCGCGTGAATCCTTGCGACAGCAAATGGCCCATGGATTTTTCCCAAAGCACTGACGACGTGACTTGCTCCACAAGCCGTTTGGAAATTTCTGAATTGTGCGGCTGCGCCGTCACGTTTGAAATCACCGGAACAATTGTCGGCGAGAATTTTATTTTCGCCAGCTCATTTTGCAACTTGGGCTGCGCGCCAGCCATGAGCGGCGAATGATACGCGCCGGCGACCGGCAACGGGATCGCCTTTCGGGCGCCTTTGACTTTGGCCATCTCGCACGCTTTTCCAATTTTTTCCGCGTCGCCGGAAATGACAAGCTGGCCGGGACAATTCAAATTAGCCAGCACGACTCCGGCTTCCGCGCAGATCTCGCGCGTCGGCGCTTCGTCCAAACCGATGATCGCCGCCATGCCGCCGCGCGTCGCGTCGCAGGCTTCCTGCATGAATTTTCCGCGCTGCCGCACCACGCGCAGGCCGTCCTCAAAACTCATCGCGCCCGCCGCCGTGAGCGCCGTAAATTCTCCGAGCGACAAACCGGCGGTGGCCTGATAGTCCAAAGTCCGATGTCCAAAGTCCAAAGCCGTGACCGCCGAGCCGTGAATTTGGACTTTGGACTTTAGGCTTTGGACTTGCTCTTTGAGCAATTCAAAGCAAACCCAGCTCACGAGAAAAATTCCCGGCTGCGCGTTTTCCGTTTTTGTCAGTTCGGCGTCCGGGCCGTTGAAACAAATCGAAGCAAGGTCGTAGCCGAGCGCGGCGTTGGCGCGGTCGAACCACGCTTTGGCGGATGGATATTTTTCAGCCATGTCTTTGCCCATGCCGACGGCTTGCGCGCCCTGGCCGGCGAATAACAACGCAGTTTTGCTCATTCAGAAAATGTTAACCACAAAGGCGCAAAGACACCAAGTTTTGAAAATATAATTTTCTTTGTGTCTCCGTGTCCTGGTGTTTTAATTCCGAACCATGCTTTCACACATCGTCATTTTCTGGACCGACCCCGCGCAACCGAACGCCACCGCCGAACTCATCGCCGGCGCGAACAAATATCTTAAGGACATCCCCGGCGTGCTGCAATTCCATGTCGGCCGGATGTCGCCCAGCCCGCGCGCCGTAGTGGATCAGACCTATCAAGTCGCGTTGAATCTCATTTTTCCGAACAAGCAGGCGGAACAGGCGTATCAAATCCATCCGCAGCACATCGAGTTCGTAGAAAAAGTTTTCAAGCGCGTTGGCCAGAAAGTCATTGTCTATGATTTTGAGTGAAGCGAAACTTAATTGTTTCTGGTAGGAGACGAGGTGACGAGTCTCAAATTAAATAAAACCGGAAAGTTAGAGTCTCCTCACGTCGTCTCCTACATTTTGCTACGCGCGCGGATGAAACTTCCGGTGGATTTCGCGCAGCCGGTTGCCGGTGACGTGCGTGTAAATTTCCGTCGTGCTGATGTTCGCATGGCCGAGCAGTTCCTGGATCACGCGCAAATCCGCGCCGTACTCCAGCAGATGAGTCGCAAAGCTGTGCCGCATCATGTGCGGCGTGATGTTGCGCGAAACTCCGGCGCGGTGGACGCGGTTCTTGATGTGCAGCCACAACGTCACCGCCGCGAACGGCGTGCCGCGCTGCGTGAGAAAAACATTTGCCGGCGATTTGGGTGTGACGAGCTTTGGCCGGCCAACTTCAATGTAACGGTTCAATGCTTCAACGGCTTTTTTGCCGACCGGCACGACGCGCTCCTTGTTGCCCTTGCCGATGACGTTGATGAATCCGGCTTCGAGATGCAATTGTTCAAGGCGCAGATTTTTTAATTCCGACAAACGCAGGCCGGAAGCGTAAGCCAGTTCGAGAATCGCCTGATCGCACAAACCTTCCGGCGTTTCGGGATTTTCCGGTTCGAGCAATTTTTTTATTTCGTCGTTTGACAGCGCCTTCGGCAACCGTTTCCAGCGGCGCGGCAGCGAAAGATTTTCCGCGACGTTTGCAGGCAATAATTTTTCGTTCTCGGCAAATCTGTAAAACGCCCGCAGCGCGGCGATTTCCAAATAAACGCTCTCGCCGCTCAAACGCTTGGTGGATTCCTCCGGCTCGTCGGCGAGCGGACGCGCGCGTTCGTGTTGCAGGAACGCCATGAGATGTTTCAGCTCGACCGATTTCCAGTCCGTGAGATTTTGTTTCGCCGCCCAGTTGGTGAACTTGCCGAGCAGCGCGGCGTAGGTTTTTGCCGTGTTGTCGGACTGCCCGCGCTCGTGGCGCAGGTATTGCAGAAAATCCTCGACGAGATTTTGCATCAAGGGCCGTTGGCGACGACGGCTTTTTGGGGCTTGACGGTGAACTCGACGAACCGGCTTTTGTGCACGGCGATGGTGACGTTCAATGAATTGACATTGCGCGCGCCGGCGTATTGGTATTGATAATTGCCGCCGCCCCAGCTCAAGCCACGGTTTTGCAAATCATGGCCCTGGTCGTCGGTTGCCTTGAGCACCGTCATCCGTAGTCCGAGTCCGCCGGATTCCGGATCCGGGTCGGCTTTGATGGAATAGCTGACGGACGGGCCGTCATTGTTGTTCGGGTCTTGATATCGGATGGCGGGAAACAGTTTCAAATGAATGCCGTTGACCGTGGTTTCGGCGAAGGCCGGGTTGGGCCTGCCTGAATTGTTAAAATTGTTGTTCCAGGCATTCTGCACATCCTGCTGGCTGCCGGCGTTTATTTGAAGATTGGTCACCGACCAGATTTCGTCGTCACTGAATCCGGACTGCCGGGAAAATTCCACGCGCAATTTCCACGCCGGCTCATCCGGCCACAGGCCTTGCTGGCAGAAATACCCGGACGACTGGCCGTTTTGATAGTTTGGATTGATCCTTACTTGAAGCGAATTGCCGGCGGCATCGGACGTGACCACGCGCACCGGACTCCAGTTCGTCGCCGTCTGGCCGTTCTGTTGGATGTCAAAATCGAGCTGGACGCCTTTGTTGTAGGAATCGTTTTTCGGCACGCCGTTGCCGCGGTTGTAGGGCAATTGCGCCCCGGCGACCAGCTTGTTGAGTGTCACGGTCAAATCGCCGTCAGACTGCGAATCCGGCAGCGGTTCGACCGGCCATTTGGCAAACGAACGTCGGCTGGGATTGGAAACAACAAAATGCTCTTTGGAAATGCGCTGGCCACCGTTTCCATAAGAAAGGACGCGGAGCATTATTTTTCTGTCCCAACGCGGATAAGCATCCAGCATGAAACCCTGGATTTCCACGCCCGGCTTCACCTGCGACTGGTTCCTGGCATAAGTGCTGTCGCAAGCCGTGTCCGCCATGTCGGAAACCAGCAACTGGTAGTTGGGATACTGGTTGGGCTTGTGTTCGGCCTCAATCCAGACAACGAGCGTGTCATTCGGGCTGTCTATCCGCGCGCCATTGCCACGGGCGCGTCCGCCGGCAACCTTGATTTTCGGCGCGACGTGATGCTTGCCATAAGTGACGCCCAGCAGCGTCAGCTTTGTGCCGTCGTTCAACTTGATGATTTGCGGGCGCCGCAGCCACCAAAATCCGGCGCCGGCGATTCCGGCGATTAAAATCAAGGCAACGCTCCAAAAGATGATTTTTTTCATGGCCGTGATTTTTTATTGCGCCGCCGCCGTTTCCGGTTTAACGGTGAATTCCAAGAACCGGCTTTTGTGCAGCGCGATGGTGACATTCAGCGATTTGGCGTTGCGCAGCGTTTGCAACTGATATGTAAAATTGCCGCCGCCCCAGCTCGGATTCCAGCTTTCCAAAACCCGGCCATGATCGTCGGTGATTTTGACGAGGGCGATGTGCATCCCATCCGGTGCCGGGTCAATTTGAATGCGGAACCCGCCTTCGGGCTGTCCGTTTCCGCTCGGCACGTCCGTAAATTGTTCCGCCGGGAAAATTTTCACATGAATGTCGTTGAGGTTGGTTTCGGCAAAGGCGGGATTTGCCCGGCCATTTTGTCCGCCGTAATTCCACATATCCTGCTGGCTGCCGGGTTTGACCGGAAGATTTTCAACCGTCCACAGTTCGTCGTCGTTGAAACCGGACGAGCGCGACATTTCCACGCGACATTTCCACGCCGGTTCGTCCGGCCACAAACCCCATTGATAAGTCATCGTGGCGTCACCATTTTCGTCGCGGCTGTTGCTCCAACTGTTGTTGACGACGTGATTGCCCGTGGCATCGGAAGTTTCGATGCGCACCGGCTGCCAGTTGGTCACGACGACGCCTTTTTGTTCCGTGTGAAACGCCGCGAACACGGCCTTGTTCATCGGGTCGTCTTTCGTGCGGCCCATGCCGCCGCCAAATCCGCGCACGCCATAATTCAATTTCGTCAGCGTCACGTTCAAATCGCCGTCGGATTGCGTGTCCGGCACCGGCTCAGGCGTCCATTTTGCAAACGGGCCGCGAGCCGGATTGGAAATGGCAAATTCACTTTTGGCAACCTGCTGCCCGCGCGGCCCGTTGCTCATGACGCGCAGGTAAATTTTCCTGTCGCGCCGCGGAAAGGCGTCAAGCTGGACGCCCATGACATACACGCCGTTTTTAATCTGACGCGTATTCCCGTTTCCCCAGTTTCCGACGCAGGCTGTCGCCGCCTTGTCGTAAGCCAGCACCTGAAAATTCGGCCACTGGTTTGCCTTGTGCTCGCTCAAAATCCAGACGACCAGCGTGTCGTTCGCGGTCTCAAACGAATTCGGACCGCCGCCCGTGCGCCGTCCCGTCGTTTTTATGTTGGGATATTTATGATGCTTGCCGTATTCCACGCCCAGCAGCGTCAGCTTCGTGCCGTCGTTCAGCGTGATGATTTGCGGACGCCGCAGCCACCAAAATCCGGCGACGGTGATTCCTGCGATTAAAATTAAAGCAACGCTCCAAAAGATGATTTTTTTCATGGCCGGCAATGGTGAACTTCCTCACGGTCTAACCGGAATGTTTTGTTTCTTCAAGAACTGTTTTACGTCGCCGACGGTATAGGTGCCAAAATGAAAAATGCTCGCGGCGAGGACGGCGTCCGCCCGGCCTTCAAGCAGCACGGCGGCCATGTGCTCCAGCGTGCCCGCGCCGCCGCTGGCCACGACCGGCACGCCCACGGCTTCGCTCACGCGCCGGGTGATGACGAGGTCGAACCCGGCCTTGGTGCCGTCGGCGTCAATGGAGTTCAAAACAATTTCGCCCGCGCCGAGTTGAACCGCCTTTTTCGCCCACTCAATCGCGTCGAGGCCGGTGTCCTTGCGTCCGCCGTGCGAGAACACGCCCCATTTGTCCGGCGCGATTTTCTTGGCGTCAATGGAGACGACGATGCACTGGCTGCCGAACTTCTCCGCGCCCGCACGAATCAAATCTGGATTCGCCAGCGCACTCGAATTGATGCTGATCTTGTCCGCCCCGGCGCGCAGCATCGTGAACATATCGTCCACGGACTTGATGCCGCCGCCGACGGTGAGCGGCATGAAGCATTGGTCGGCGGCGCGTTCGATGACCTCGACCATCGTGCCGCGACCATGCGCGGTGGCGGTGATGTCGAAGAAGACCATTTCGTCCGCGCCCTGCTCGTTGTAGCGGAGCGCGAGTTCCACGGGGTCGCCGACATTTTTCAAACCGCCCTTCTCGGCGACGCCAAACTGGACGCCGCGCGTGACGTGGCCGTCATGGACGTCGAGACAGGGAATGACACGTTTTGCAATCACGCGGGTAATTGAAACGCCAGTTGCGGCTCAAAGCAAATGAATCCGCGCGGGTTTGGAGGACGCCATCAGGCAGGCGATTTCATTCTTCAAAACACGAACGCCCCGGCTTGCACTCGTTCTTGTGGACGGGCCGGTCGTCCACGCCGATGACGGTCTGCGTGAGGTTGCACCAGAAATGGCTGTCCGAGGCTTGCTGGCCTTCCTGATCCGCAAAGGCCTCCTCCGGCGTCACGCCGATGAACATTTTTTTGGTCCGCAGATGTTTGCAGAAATTCTGGCTCATGCGTCTCCTTTCAGTTTCAGCAGCGCCCGGCGGATGAGCGCGTGGGCGAGCGGCACTTTATAGCCGTTGTGCTCCAGCGGTTTCGCGTCCTTCAAAATCAAATCCGCCGCTTGCGTTGCGGTTGCGTCGTCCAAGGTTTTTCCGTCGAGAAAATCGTTGGCGGCCTGGACTTGATGCGGCACGGGCGAAATGCTGCCAAGCGCGACGCGCGGCGATTTCAATTTGCCGTCCGTGACTTCCGCCGCCGCCGCACAACTGACCAGCGCCCAGTCGAAAGCGTGCTTGTCGCTGACTTGCAAATAGGCGCTGCGGCTGCGCGTCGTGGGAATTTCCACGCGCAAAATCAGGTCGCCGGGGTTGAGTGAATTGTGCGCGGGCGTGTCCGTGAACGCCTTCTGGTAAAGCTCGGCCATGCTCATCCGCGTTTCCTTGCCGGCGCGCAGCACGATGGCGGTGGCGTCGAGCGCGGCGAACGTCGTGGCCAGGCTCGACACGACGGGGCTGATGCAGTCGGTGCCGGTGAACAGGCTGTGGTAGCGGTTCTCGCTGTGGCGCGCGTAGCAGAGGTCGCCGCCTTTTTTGAGGCAGACGGTGTCGCGCTGGCGAAAATACCAGCAGCGCGAATGTTGCGACAGATTGCCGCCGACGGTGGCGACGTTGCGGATTTGCGGCGAGGCGATTTCGGAGGCGGCGTCGCGCAGGCCGGGGAAAACTTTTCCGATTTCTGCGTCGCGCTCGATTTCGCCGACGGTGACGAGCGCGCCGAAGATCCAAGTTTTTTCGCCGCGTTCAATTTTGTTCAAGCCGGGGAGCGACTTGATGTTGACGAGAATGTCCGGGCCGGGGACGAGATATTCCTTCAGCAGGCCGAGCAAGTCGTTGCCGCCGGCGAGATACGCGCCCTTGTCGCCGATGAGTTCGCGGGCGCTGTCGGTCGAGTGCGCGGTGGCGTATTGAAAGGCTTTCATGCGGTGACGGGTTTGGGGACTTTGCCGAGCGCGGCCAGCACTTTTGCAGGCGTGATGGGCAGGCTATAGACGCGCACGCCGATGGCGTTGGCGACGGCGTTGGCAATCGCGCCGGCGGTCGGTATGGTGGCCGGTTCGCCGATGCCTATGACGCCGCGCTCCGGCATATTGAGCAACGTGAGTTCAATTTCCGGAACGTCGCCGATGCCGGACAATTTGTAAGTCTCGAAATTCGGGTTCAGCACCACGCCCGACAAGTCGTCCATGACGCGCTCCTCGTAAAGCGCGTAGCCCATGCCCATGATGATGCCGCCGTTGATCTGGCTTTCGAGCGTGAGCGCGTCAACAATCAGGCCGCAGTCGTGGACGCCGACAACTTTTTTCACGGTCACCTGGCCGGTCTCCGTGTCCACGGCGACCTCGGCAAACTGCACGCCGTAAGCCGGGCTGGATGAAAGCGGCCGGGCCGAATCTCCCTGCTGCCACTGGCCATGGACAAGGAGCGGCGTGACACCGAGTTTTTTACACGCGGCAAACCAGTTGTCGCCGCGCGCGTCGGCAATGCCGGCCTGGGTCTGCAACTGCTCCAACGCCTTCGCACAAATGTCAAAAACCGTCGGCGAAATCGAGGCGCACGTCGTGCTGCCGCCGCTGCCGGGGCCGGGCGGAAAATTCGTGTCGCCGACCTTCACGGTAATCTGCTCCGGCTTGAGGCCGAGCATTTCCGCCGCGACGACGGCGATGACGGTTTTCGTGCCGGTGCCGATGTCCTGCACGCCAAGGCGGAATTCGATGCTGCCGTCGGGATTGATCTGCGCGTCGCCCCGCGTGTTCCGGCTCGGACCGCCGCCGCCCCAGGCGGCACCCGCGCAACCGATGCCGGTTTTCACGACGCCGGGCGAGCTGCCCGGCTTCTGATATTTTTCCTTCCAGCCGATTTTTTCCGCGCCGATTTTGTATTCGCGCTGGCGGACTTCGCTGGCATCATTTTTCAATCGGAACTCCAGCGGATCCATGCCGAGCTTGACGGCGAGATCGTCCATGGCGCTTTCCATGGCGTAAGACGCCGGCGGATGCGGCGGCGCGCGAAACGCCCGGGAAGCACCGGCATTGATGGCGACGTTTGTCTGCTTCACGCGCGTGTTCGGCACCCGGTAAATATAAGGCTGCGGGAGGTTCACGTCGCCGCCCGCGATGCCCGGCGTGCCGTAGTTGTCCAATTCAAACGCGTGCAACGTTCCGTCGGTGAGCGCGCCGATCTTGATTTTTTGAAAACTGGAGGGCCGGTTGCCGACCGCGAGCGCCTCGTCGAACCGCGTGAGCATGAGCCGGACCGGCGCTTTCGCTTCTTTGGACAGCCGCGCCGCCAGCACGCCCTCAACGCTGCCGTTGAGTTTGGCACCGAAACCGCCGCCCATGAAATCGGTGATGACGCGCACCTGGCTGTGATCGAGTTTCAGCGGTCCCGCAAAGCCGTCGCGCGCGGCGGAAATGGCCTGCGTGGAAGCCCACGCCGTCAAGCCCTCGTCCGTCCAGGAAACGGTGCTGCCGTGGGTTTCCATCGGGTGGTGAAGCTGCACTGCCGTGGTGTAAAATCCTTCAATGACGGCGGCGCATTCGGGGAAGGCTTGATCCACAGAACCTTGTTCGCGCGGCCGTCCGGGCGCGGCGTTGGGCCGGCCATCCCAGACCTGTGGAGCGCCGTCCTTCATGGCATCGTCTTCGTGAACGACAAACTGCCGCGGCTGCGCCGTGACTTCAATCGCGCGCAAGGCGTCGAGGCAGGCCTGCTTGGTCGTGCCGCAGACTGCGGCAATTTCTTCGCCATAAAAACGGACGTTCTGCGGCAAATCCTTCGCGGTGATGGCGGCCTTGATGCCGGGAATTTTCAACGCCTTATCCAGATTGATTGCGGAAATGGTTGCTGCCGGCCATTTGGATCGGAGAATCGTGCCGTAAAGCCAGCCGTTGGCCTGGATGTCCGACGAGTAATGCGCACGACCGGTCACCTTCTCCGGCGCGTCAATGCGCGTCGTGACGTGGCTGATGTATTTGGTTTGTTCGGGCCAGCTAGGCATTGATGACCTCCGTTTTGCTAGTGACTTGCGCGCCGGACGCCTGGAGCGCGGCCTGGATGATGTGCGGATGCGTGCCGCAGCGGCAGAGGTTTCCGGCGCAGGCGTGCCTGACCTCGTCGGCCGTCGGGCGTGGATTGAACTTTAGCAGCGCCGTCACGCTCATGATGAAACCCGGCGTGCAATAGCCGCATTGCAGCGCGTCTTTGTCCCAAAACGCCTGCTGCACCGGGCTTAATTTGCCGTCCTTCGCCAGCCCTTCGATGGTGGTGATTTCCGAATCTTGCGCCTCGATGGCGAGCTTCTGGCAGGAATAAACCGGCAGGTCGTCCATCAGCACCGTGCAGGCGCCGCAGGCCGCGCGGTCACAACCTTCCTTCGGGCCGGTCACACTGGAATAATTTCGCAGCGCGTCTAGCAGGGTCACGCGCGGTTCCAGCATCAGCTTGAGCTTTTCGCCGTTGACGGTCAGCGTCACGGGAACGGCGTCCGGGCCGACGACTTTTTCCGCGTTGACTTTTTCAAGTTCAGCGGCGACGGATCGAACCTGCGCCGTCGCGGCAGTGGCGGCCACAGTGCCGATGCTTTTAAGAAAAGTGCGTCGCGAGAACGCGCCAAAATTTTCAGGCTCCGGTTTTTTCATGCGGCTCAATTGGAAATTATCAGGCGTTTGTAATTCTCCGGCGTGTCCATGTCAAGCAACAATCCGGCATCGTCCACAGGTAATTGGACGCGCGGCACGGTCGAAAGGTTCAAAAAATCTTTTAACGTCGCCACGCCGGAATTTTTCAATTCCACAAATGCCTGCCGTGGCAAGATTACAGGATGCCCCGCGCGCGCGCCCAACATCGGTTGGCAAATGGCTCCCTTATTTTGCGCTGAAAATTCCAGCAATTGCAGCAAAGTTTCCGGGCGCAAATGCGGCTGGTCGCCAAGCGCAACCGCCCAGCTTGAGATTTCCGGCTGCCAGCCGGTCCAGTTCGCCGCGCAAACAATCGAGCTGAACATTCCGCGTTCCGGCTGCGGATTTTCGATGCGCGCCGGTTTCGGAAAATCCAGCCGGTTCAGTTCCGCCGCCAGCGCCGGATCATTCGCGCGCAGCACCACGGCGATCTGCGCCGCGCCCAGTTCGCGCCATTGTGAAAGCAGATGGCCGATGACCGTCGTGCCGCGCCACGGCAGCAGCAATTTTGGCCGTCCCATCCGCACCGACGCGCCCGCGCCGAGAATGACGACGCCGACGTCCCAAATTTTATCCGCGCTGCTCATCAGAAAATTTTTATTTCTCCAGTCTTTTCGGTGGAACGCAACGGGTGAATGGCTAATGACGAAGCCCTGATGACTAAAGAATGACGAAGCGCCAATGACCAAATCAATTCAACCGCGCACCAGGAAGTTTTGTCATTTGGAATTGGCAATTCTTTCGTCATTCGGATTTAGGATTTAGTCATTTTATCGCAGCCCGTTTCTGGATGAGCTGCGCCACGACGCTCACGGCAATTTCATGCGTGTCCACGGCGGCGATGTCCAGCCCGACCGGGCAGGCGAGCCGGTCGAACTGCTCCGCCGTCGCGATGTTTTGCTTCAAAAACTGTTCGCGCATGATGCGCGCCTTGCGCCGACTGCCGATCAGCCCCAGAAACGCGAACGGAAAATGAATCCATTCCGAAAGCGCCAGCGCGTCGTGCTGATGCCCGCGCGTGACGATCAGGCCGAAGGCTTTTTCCGGCGGACGAAATTTCAGCAGTTCGTGCCAGCCGCCAACTTGCAATTTTACAGCGGGCGGAAAAAATTCGTGGTTCGCCAGTTCCGGGCGGTCGTCGAAAACGGTGACAGCAAAATCCAGTTGCAGCGCGAGCGGCGCGACGGCCTGCGCGACGTGGCCGGAACCGGCAATCCACAATGTCAACGGCGGCGAAACCGTTTCATGGTAAAGCCATTCGGAAGATGTTGAATCGTTGAATCGTTGAATCGTTGAATCGGCGCGCACGATGGAAAAATCCTTTTTCACGCCCCAGCGGACGGGCGTGGCGACGTTGGGCAGTTCCTGCCAGAGATTTTTTGACTGCACGGCGTGCGGCAAAATCAGGCCGCTCACGCTGCCGCCGCAAATCAAGCCGTCGTCCCAGCCGAAATCGTGGTCGAGCAGCAGGTCAAATTCGGCGGGCCGGCCGGTTTTCAACGCCGTGAGCGCGCGGGCGTGAACCTCGGCTTCGAGACAGCCGCCGCCGAGCGTGCCGGTGATTTTTCCGTCGGCAAAAAAAATGGCCTTGGCCCCGGCGCGCTGCGGGCTGGAGCCTTTGGTGCCGGAAATCAGCGCGAGCGCGAACGGCCGGTTCGCGGCGCAGGCGGCGGCGAGTTGTTCGTAGAAACGGGTCATGCTGAATTGTTAGCGAGTCGCCGCCGGACTTTCAAACAAAACTTGCCGGATTCCCTTCAGCCGCCGATGGCCGTCATCACGCGCTGCGGCTGGTAATTGTTGCGGAACAGATGTTCGGACGGCTTCTGCCCGAGCGTCGCGCGGATCAATTCCCGCAGCCGCGCCGCGTCCATTTGCGGGCGCAGCGCCGGTTTCAAATCCGTCTCCAGATGATTGCCGAGGCACGGACGCAGCTTGCCGTCGCACGTCAGCCGCATCTTGTTGCACCGTTCGCAAAAATGCAGGTCGCTCAACGCGCCGATCAAGCCGACGGTCACGCCGCGCTTTTTAAGCCGGAAGTATTTTGCCGGGCCGAATCCGAACATTTCCGTGAGCGGTTCCAGTTCATCCTCGCGCTGCAACCGGGCGAACAGTTCCGTCACCGGGAAAAAATTCTTTTCGCTCAACATTTCCGTCAGGCTCACGGGCATCAGTTCGATGAAGCGGATGGCGATGTCGTGTTCCGCCGAGAAATCGAGCAGCCGGAAAATTTCGCCGTCATTTTTTCCACGCATCAGCACCGTGTTTAATTTCACCGACTCGAAACCCAGCTCCTTCACCCGCCGGATGCCGTGCAGAACCGGCGCCAGCTCGCCGTTCGTGATCGCGTGGTAGATCGCCGGGTCAAGCGCGTCGAGGCTGATGTTGATGCGGCGCAAACCCGCGTCAAACAAAGGTTTTGCCAGTTCCGGCAGCCGTGTGCCGTTGGTCGTGAGCAAAACCGATTCGACGCCCGGCGTGGCGATCAAATCGCGGATGAATCCCGCGGCGCCGGGCCGGATCAGCGGTTCGCCGCCGGTCACGCGAAAGCGTTTGAAACCCATCGCCGTCGTCGCCCGCACGATCGCGAGCAGTTCGTCGTAAGTCAGAATTTCTCCGCGCGGCAGCCAGTCCGAATAATTTTCCGGCAGGCAATACAGGCAGCGCTCATTGCACCGGTCGGTGATTGAGATGCGCAGGTAATCCACCGTGCGGCCATAACCGTCTGTTTGGTTCAAATTCATTTTTTCCATCAACCATCAACTTTCATCCATCAACAGTTTCGCGTGCGGATCTTCTCCGCGCAAATGCGCCAGTCCTTCGCGAATCGCCGGAGTCAAAATTTCCAGACACTCGCGCACCGCCGACGGTTTGCCCGGCAGGTTCACGATGAGCGTCCTTCCGCGCGTGCCCGCCACCGCCCGCGACAAAATCGCCGTCCGCACTTTGGCAAACGATTGCATCCGCATGATTTCGCCGAAACCGGGCAGCTCTTTTTCCAGCA
>Ga0208220_1000147_pt1 | contig 27542 bp, 24 predicted proteins | sample NGESurdeep092012_9_FD_184484 | JGI IMG/M metagenome (GOLD analysis project Ga0208220, IMG submission 184484) | Arctic peat soil microbial communities from Barrow, Alaska - NGEE Surface sample F53-1 deep-092012 (SPAdes) | ecosystem: Environmental > Terrestrial > Soil > Wetlands > Peat ...
CGGCTGTGTGCGGGGCGCTCACGACCTCGGGCTTTGACAGGCTGATCGCGAGCGGCTGGCACACCGGCGGGATCTTCATGCGGCTGTTCGCCGACCACTACCTGTCACGGGTCGCCAGCCTCGCCTCGTCCGGGATCGACGAGCTGCGCTGGCCCGTCCCGGTGCGTCCCGGAGACAGGCTGCGGCTGGGCACCACCACCACCGAAACGCGGCGGTCACGGTCCAAGCCCGACCGCGGCCTCGTCTTCACCCACGCCGAACTGCTCAACGCCGACGACAGCGTCGTGCTCAGCCTGAAGGCGATGAACCTGCTCCGCCTCCGCCGCTCGCGCGACTAGGCTTCCGGCACGGCGGCCTTCAAGTCATACACAGACCGTCGATGCACGCGCGACTCGGCATCGCACTTCAAGGCGGAACGCGCCGCCGGCGCAGCCCGTCCGTGGCCGTCCGTGAAACAGCCGACGGTGCGCACCCATCGTCCCGGGGCAGTCGGCTCAGCCTACGTTGGTTCGAACCCAACACCTGCCACCACCGGTAAGGCCTGGATTCCGAGCCATGGCCACAGAATGGGATGGGTGGGTAGGCTCTAGTCGATCGCCGTAAATCGTCTTAAGCTCAGCGCTGGCCATCCCATTGTGGCCGGCCAGCGGATGGCTGAACATTCTGCATGGAGCACCCGGAGCGCGACGGCTATGCGGGCGGCGGGAGTAGCCCGAGTCCGGAAAGGTCATACGTTTCGAACCAGAAGAACCAGTGGGCGGGGCGTGCCCTGATGGCGGTATCCATCGCCGCCGCGCAGCGCCCGAACGCCGTCTCCGTCTCGCCATCCATCGGCACCGGCGGCGAGATCTCCAGCACCTGGTGACGGTAGTCAGCCAAGCGGTGCACGAAAACCATGAGCACCGGGGCACCGGTCAACCGGGCGAGGGTCACCACCCCCGGCAGGAGCCTGGCCTGCTGCCCGAGGAAGGGCACTTCGACGCTACGGGCCCGGTCAGCGCCTAGCGGTGCGGCGTCGCTGCAGATCGTCACTACCTCGTTGGCGCGGAGCGCGGCTGCGGCCTGCACCGCGACCTGAACCCGGCCCGGCCACGGCTCGATACTCGGCCGCTGCCGATGGCGAAGCACGCGTCTGGCGTAGGCGAGGTCCCAGAACCGCCTCTCGGCCGTAGACAGACCGGGCGCGTAATTCCACCACCAGCGCCCGATGGTGGTGAGCGGGAACCCGCTGGCATGTAGTAGGGAGAAGGCGCTTTGGTACGAACCGAAGTGGGCGCTGCAGAGTATGGCCCCCTTGCCCTCGGCCAATGCAGTGTCCAGGTGCTCACGACCGCGGATCTCGACCAGCCTCCCGAGGGACGAAGCTCGGCCTCGCAGCCGCATCACGTCGATGAGATCGCAGGAGCGGAAGCGGAAGAGCTCCTTGGTCAGCCGCTCAGCCTCTTCCGGGCTGAGGCCGTCCCCCAGCACCTGGCGCAGGTTACGCACAGTCTCGGAGCGCTTCTGCGCCCAGTATCGGAAACTCCAGTCGCCATGTCGGCAGGCGACCCGGTAGGCAAGGCTGGCGGGCAGGCGCGCCACCATCGGGGCCACTGCAAGCCAGTAGGGAAGGGCGCCCGCTCGGCGCAGCAGTCGCCTGGCGGTGACGGTCCCCGGCCAGCCTGCCCTACCCGGCCGCCGACGGCGTGGGGGGACCGCCGCCTCACCCATGGCCGCCTGCCTGGCCCGCCTTGCCCCCGGCCTCGGAGCGGAGATAGGCGCAGATAGTGTCCACGCTGGCGAAATGCTCGGGGACAAGATCTAGATCGTCTACCGCGATGCCGAACTGCTCCTGGATGAACATCACGAGCCGCAGTAGGCTCAGCGAGTCGAGGATGCCCGTCTCAAGCAGCGGCGTCGCGTTCCCGAGCGGCAGCAGCGTCGCGTCCTGGACGAGTTCCCGGCTGATGTAGTCGTTGATGACCGCTTCCAATTAAGTGACCTCCGTAGTGCGCTGCTGCCCTATCACGTTCATCGCGTCCCCACGAGCAGGGCACGGTCGATCTTGCCGGTGGAGGTCCTGGGCAGCGCCTTGCGGAACTCCACGACGTCCGGCACCATGTACCCCGGCAGCCGCCGACGGCAGTGGTCGAGTACCTCCTCGCGGGTTAGACCGCCGGGGCCGCTCGCGCTGATGACCGCCCGGAGACGGCTGCCCAGCAGTTCGTCCGGCACCGGCAGCACCACCGCCTCGCGGATGGCCGGATGCCCGTAGAGCGCGCTCTCGACCTCTCCGAGTTCCACCCGGTAGCCGCGCGTCTTCACCATGCCGTCTCGGCGGCCGAGGAACACGTAGTTGCCCTCCTCGTCCAGCTTCACCAGGTCACCCGTCCGGTATGCGGGCTCGTCGTAAGCCGCCTGGAACGGGTTCTGGACGAGCATCCGGTGGGTTTTTTCCGGGTCGCCCCAGTAGCCTCGCATCAGCGCGGAGCCGCGCACGTACAGCTCGCCTTCTTCGCCGGGCTCGGATACCCGGCGGCCCTCGTCGGTGACCGCGAACGCGTCCGTGTTGGCGCAGGCCTGCCCGATCGGGACCGGGGCGGTGAGCGCGGCCGAGCCCGGCGGGACCTCATACCAGGTGCACACGTTGGTCTCGGTCGGCCCGTACCAGTTGAGGTAGCGCGCGCCGGGCAGTTCGGCCATCAGCCCGGAGAGGTGCTTGGCCGGGAACACCTCCCCGGCAAAGATGATCGCCCGCAGCGCAGAGAGGTCGAATCCCCGCAGGTTGCCGTGGGTCACCAGCATCGTCAGAACCGAGGGCACCGAGTACCAGATGGAGATCCGCTCCCGCTCCATCCACTGCGCCAGCCGCGCGGGGAACATCGACGTCATCTCGGGGACCACGGCCATGCAGGCGGCGGCCCGGCAGGTGGCGAAGACGTCAAAGACCGACAGATCGAAATGGAGCGGGGCCGGGCTGCAGACGCGGTCCTGCTCTCCGAGGCTGGTGCAGGCTGCGGCCCACTCGACGAAGGCGAGCGAGGCGCGGTGCGAGATCATCACGCCCTTCGGTGCTCCGGTCGATCCGGAGGTGTACAGGATGTAGGCGAGGTCGGTGTCGATCGCCGGGTCGGCGGCCAGCGCCTCGGCCGGCCCGGCCAGCACCGCGTCCCAGGGCACGACGACCAGACCCGGGGGCAGCGTTCCGGATGTCCGGCTGACCTCGGGTCCCCAGTGCGGACCCGTGACTATCAGGCTGCGCAGCTGGGGAACGCTCTCCGCCATCGCGGCTGCCTGCTGCGCCGTTCCCTCGTCGGCCAAGACCACGGCGATGCCGCTGTCGGTCATGATGGCGGCCAGCCGCCCGGCAGGCGACTTGGGGTCGAGCGGGACATAGCAGGCCCCGGTCTTCAGCGCGCCGAAGACGGCCACGACCGAAGCGGCCGACTTGAGGGCGAGGATCCCCACCCGGTCGCCCGGCGCCACGCCCTGGGCTAGCAGCGCGCGGGCCACCTGATTGCTCAGCCGGTCCAGCTCTTCGTAGCTGAGGAAGCGCTCTCCCGAGGCCACTGCCGGCCGGCCGGGTGCCCGTCCCGCGCTCTCCGTCAGCAGGTGCTGCAGCAGATATGCCATTTCCCTTTCTACCTCTCCTCGCTGCTGTCTTCCTGGCGGCCGGCTCACAGGCCCAGCATCCGGGCCAGGATGACCCGCTGGATCTCGGAGGTACCGGAGTAGATAGTGCTGGCGACCGCGTCGCGCAGGTCGCGCTCGATGCCGCTTTCCTTCATGTAGCCGTAGGCCCCGTGGATCTGGATCGCGTCCAGGCTGGAGGTGACCCACGCCTCGCTGGTGAACAGCTTGGCCGCGGCCGCCTCGGCCAGGGCCGGCTTGCCCTGCTGGCCGAGCCATGCGGCCTGGTAGATCAGCAGCCGGGCGGCCTCAAGCCGCAGGTACATGTCGGCCATCTTGCCCGCCACGGCCTGGAACTTCCCAATGGGCTGGCCGAACTGCTTACGTACCCGCGCGTACCCCACGCACGACTCGAGCTGACGCTGCATGACGCCCACCGCGCTGGCCAGGATGCAGCTTCGTTCCCAGGTCATCGACGAGTTGAAGATGGCCATCCCCGCGCCCTCAGGCCCCAGCCGGTTCCCGGCCGGGACAAGGCAGCCGTCCAGCACGACCTCGCCCATCGGAGAGGTCCGCAGGCCCATTTTCTCCAGGCTGCGCGTCACCGTGAACCCGGGCGTTCCCTTCTCGACGAGGAAGGCGGAGATGCCCGTGAGCTTGGGCTGGCCGGGGTCCGAGGCGAAGACCAGTACCACGTCGGAGACCGGGGCGTTGGTGATGTACAGCTTGGTCCCGTTGAGAACGTAGTGATCCCCCCGGCGTTCGGCCCGGGTCCGCATGGCGAACGCGTCGGACCCGGAATCGGGCTCGGTCATCGCGTGTACGCCGATGAGGTCCCCCGACACCAGACGTGGCAGGTACGCAAGCTGCTGCGCCGGGGTGCCGAACTTCACCAGAGGCAGCTCAAGGCTCCACATCTGCGCGTTCAGCGAGAAGATGAGCCCGTTATCGTGACAGCCGTACCCGAGGGCCTCCATGACTAGCGCTGTCGTGAGCATGTCGGCACCGCCACCGCCCAGCTCGGTCGGGACCGGCAGGCCCTGGATCCCGAACTGGGCGCAGGCACGCCATGCTTGCCGGGGAAACTGACCCGCCTCCTCGCGGGTGGCGAGATCCTGATCCAGTTCCCGGCGGGCGAAGGCGACAGCCGCCTCCTTGAACTCCAGCTGCTCGGCGCTCAGCGAGAAGTCCATGCCATCCCCCTGCCCGCCGACTGAACCAGGCCCCGCCCGGCCGCGGTCAATATGAGTCCGATCGGGTCCACCCTCTCCCCAATAATCCGGAAGGCAACGAGTCAACAGTTACGGAGAGTATTCCCCAGTGAGCCCATTGGTATTCTCGCTGGTCCCGCGCTTACTGCGCTCCCGGTGGCCTGGCACCTGGCGGCCGGCGACTTCGGGAGATGACCGATTCGCTCGGCCCGAGAATGTCAAGGCGGAACCCGCCCCAGCGGACCGTGTCCGTGGCCGTCCGTGAAAGCCGACGGTCCACCGGACCGCTCCCTCCGGCCGGACGTGGTCCGCTATATGTCCGTGAACACCGCGACACCCCGGTCTATAGAGACACAAGATGACACCCCACGGGACAACGCAAAACGGCCCGCCAGCCGGAGAATCCGCAGCTAGCGGGCCGTTTTCGCAGATGGTGGCAGGTGTTGGGTTCGAACCAACGTAGGCTGAGCCGACGGTTTTACAGACCGTTCCCTTTGGCCACTCGGGCAACCTGCCGTGTACCGCCGGACTGCGGCGGCAGCAGAGAGAAGAATAGCGGACATCGCGAGCGGGTGCGACGCGGACCGCCCGGCAGCCGTCCGCGAGCCACTAGCGACGAACGCTCGGCCACGACCGCGTGGCCGAGGTGACGAGCGGCACCATACCCGTCTACCCTGAAGTCCATGCCAAGCGAGTCAAGCTTCGACATCGTCTCGAAGATCGACCGCCAGGAAGCGGACAACGCGCTCAACCAGGCGGCCAAGGAGATCAGCACCCGGTTCGACTTCCGCAACGTCGGGGCGTCCATCGCCTGGTCGGGGCAGGACGGGGTGGAGATCCGCGCCAACAGCGAGGAGCGCGCCAGCGCGGTCCTCGACGTGTTCAAGGAGAAGCTCGTCAAACGCAGCATCTCACTGAAGCACCTGGACGCCGCGGAGCCCAAGGTCTCCGGCAAGGAGTACCGGATCGCGATCGCGATCAAGGAGGGCATCACCCAGGAGAACGCCAAGAAGGTCTCCAAGATCATCAGGGACGAGGGGCCGAAGGGCGTCAAGGCCCTGGTGCAGGGCGAGGAGCTCCGCGTCTCGTCTAAGAGCCGGGACGACCTGCAGTCCGTGATCAGCCTGCTCAAGGGCAAGGACTTCGACTTCCCGCTGCAGTTCGTCAACCGTCGCTAGCGCGGGCCGCTGCCCGCCACCCCCGCCAGGCCCTCCAGCCTGCGCACCCGCTCGCCGGTGGGCGGGTGCGAGCGCAGCAGGCGGCCGAGCCCGCGAGGCGGGAACGGGCAGGCGATCATCAGGTGGCTGGCGGCGGCGAGCGGTCCGCGCCGCCGCAGCGGCAGGGCGGTCGCCCGCGAGTCGATCGTGCGCAGCGCGCTCGCCAGCGCCAGCGGCTCCCCCGTCAGCAGCGCGCCGTCGATGTCGGCCCCGTACTCGCGGGCGGCCGGGGACGCGATCTGCAGCAGCAGCAGCGCCGTCAGCGGGCAGATCGCGACCAGCGACGCCAGCCCGGCGCACGACGAGGAGACCGCCACGTCGCGCCGGGTCACGTGCGCCAGCTCGTGCGCCAGCACCGCCCGCAGCTCGGCGGGCGGGAGCTCCTCAAGCAGCCCCTCCGTGCAGCACACCGCGGCCGACCGAGGGCCGTAGCCGACGGTGAGGATGTTCGGCTGCGCCGCCGGGGACACGAACAGCCGGGGCATCGGCAGCCGGGCCGAGCGAGCGAGCTCCCGCACCAGGCGGTGCAGCTCAGGCCGCTCCACCTCGCCTACCTGGCGGGCGCGAAGGGCGGTGAGCACCGCCTGTTCCGAATGAAAATAAGTGATCCACCCGAGGGCGACGATTAGCGCGCTTACCACCGCGGCGCCGACAAGACCGAGCCACAGCGAGGCGACCGCCACCAGGGCCGCGCACAGCCCGGCCGCGAGCAGCGCCGCGCGCAGTCCGTAGCAGCGCACCGCGGCTCCCCTCCACAGCGTCGGCCCCCGAGTTTCCGCCCCGGCCAGGCCGCCGTAAAACGGCAGCTCACCCAGTTAACGGTCGGAGTCGACCCGGAGGTTCCCGCACCGCGACGCCAGCCTACGGCGAGCGCGGCCCGAGGCCGTGTGACTGTCGGTGAAACACCGGCGACATTATGGACAAATAACAATAACTTTGTTGGTACGGAGCAGAAAGGTGGCGTGTCCCACACTCGGGTCGACAGCCACGCCGCGCCAGAGTCCGCATAGAATTTATCCCGTCCCGCACTCATACCCCGACCTTTGGGCTGGTGCTGCACGAGGGGCGCCCAGTCCCGGCGTGCGGAGGAGGCTTTGAGCTGTGACCAAGCAGGTCCAGGAGCTAGACCACGTAATCATTCGTTTTGCAGGTGACTCCGGTGACGGCATGCAGCTCACCGGCGACAGGTTCACCCAGGAGACCGCGGTCTTCGGAAATGACCTGTCCACCCTGCCGAATTTTCCGGCTGAGATCCGCGCACCGCAGGGCACGCTGCCCGGCGTGTCCAGCTTCCAGCTGCACTTCGCGGACCACGAAATTCTCACCCCCGGCGACGCGCCCGACGTGCTCGTGGCGATGAACCCGGCGGCGCTCATGGCGAACCTGAAGGACCTGCCGCTCGGCGGCGACCTGATCGTCAACACCGACGAGTTCACCAAGCGCAACCTGGTCAAGGTCGGCTATGAGAAGAACCCGATCGAGGACGGCTCGCTCGACGGCTACAAGGTTCACCCGGTGCCGCTGACCTCGCTGACCGTCAAGGCGCTTGAAGACCAGAGCATCTCCCGCAAGGACGCCGAGCGGGCCAAGAACATGTTCGCGCTCGGCCTGCTGTCCTGGCTGTACGGCCGGCCCTCGGAGGGCACGCTGTCGTTCCTCGAGGCGAAGTTCGGCAAGAAGCCGGAGATCTACAAGGCCAACGTGACCGCCTTCCAGTCCGGCTGGAACTACGGCGAGACGACCGAGGACTTCTCGGTTCGCTACGAGGTCAAGCCCGCCCCGATCAAGCCGGGCAAGTACCGGAACATCACCGGCAACACGGCGCTCGCCTACGGCCTGATCGCGGCCGGCCAGCTCTCCAAACTGCCGCTCTTCCTGGGCTCGTACCCGATCACCCCGGCCTCCGACATCCTGCACGAGCTGGCCAAGCACAAGAAGTTCGGCATTCGCACGTTCCAGGCCGAGGACGAGATCTCCGCCGCCAGCTCCGCCCTCGGCGCGGCCTTCGGCGGGGCGCTCGCGGTCACCACCACCAGCGGACCCGGCATGCTGCTGAAGGCCGAGACCGTGGGTCTGGCCGTCTCGGTCGAGCTACCGCTGCTCATCGTCGACGTGCAGCGGGCGGGCCCGTCGACCGGCATGCCGACCAAGACCGAGCAGGCCGACCTGCTGATGGCGCTGTACGGCCGGAACGGCGAGTCGCCGGTGCCGGTGATCGCGGCCGCCACCCCGTCGGACTGCTTCTTCGCGGCGATCGAGGCGGCGCGGATCGCGATCACCTACCGGACCCCGGTCATCCTGCTCTCCGACGGGTACCTGGCCAACGGCTCCGAGCCGTGGCGCATCCCCGAGGTCTCCTCGCTGCCGGACCTGAGCGCGGAGTTCGCGTTCGCGACCGAGGCCGACAAGCCCGCCGACGGCGACTTCCTGCCGTTCAAGCGCGACCCGAGGACGCTGGCGCGGCCGTGGGCGATCCCGGGCACCGCCGGCCTCGAGCACCGCGTCGGCGGCATCGAAAAGGCCGACGGCGCCGGGACGATCTCCTACGACCCCGACAACCACGACCTCATGGTCCGGACCAGGCAGGCCAAGATCGACGGGATCGCCGCCAGCATCCCGCCGCTCGAGGTCGACGACCCGTCCGGCCAGGCCAAGCTGCTGTTGCTCGGCTGGGGGTCCACCTACGGCTCGATCGGCGCCGCCGTCCGCCGCACCCGCCGCGAGGGGCACGCGGTCGCGCAGGCGCACCTGCGGCACATGAACCCGTTCCCGGCCAACCTCGGCGAGGTGCTCAGCCGGTACGACAAGGTGATCGTCCCCGAGATCAACCTCGGCCAGCTCGCGCTCCTGCTGCGCGGCAAGTTCCTGGTCGACGTGATCTCCTACAACCGCGTCAACGGCCTTCCGTTCCGCGCCGCCGAGCTGGCCGATGCGATCGAAGAGGTGCTCGCACATGCCTGAAATTCAAGATCAGCTTTCGTCGAACGGTCCCGGGCGACTCCAGTCCCTCACGCTCGTCCCGCACAAGGGCGGCCTGGGGACCAAGGACTTCAAGTCCGACCAGGAGGTCCGCTGGTGCCCGGGATGCGGTGACTACGCGATCCTGGCCGCCTTCCAGGCGTTCCTGCCCGAGCTGGAGGTGCCGAGAGAGAACGTGGTCGTGGTCTCCGGCATCGGCTGCTCGTCCCGGCTGCCCTACTACGTGTCGAGCTACGGCATGCACTCGATCCACGGGCGGGCGCCCGCGATCGCATCCGGGCTGGCCGCGTCGCGGCAGGACCTGTCGGTCTGGGTGATCACCGGGGACGGCGACGCGCTCTCCATCGGCGGCAACCACCTGATCCACTCCCTCCGGCGGAACGTGAACATCAAGATCCTGCTGTTCAACAACCGGATCTACGGGCTGACCAAGGGCCAGTACTCGCCCACCTCCGAGCAGGGCAAGGTCACCAAGTCGACGCCGTACGGCTCCCTCGACTACCCGTTCAACCCGGTCTCGCTCGCGCTCGGCGCGGAGGCGTCCTTCGTCGCCCGGTCGGTGGACTCCGACCGCAAGCACTTCCAGTCGGTGCTGCGGGCGGCGGCCGACCACCGCGGTTCGGCCTTCATCGAGATCTTCCAGAACTGCCCGATCTTCAACGACGACGCGTTCGCCCCCATCAAGGAGCCGAACGCGCCCGGCCTGATCCGCCTCGAGCACGGCTCGCCGGTCCGATACGGACCGGACGGCTCGATGGGCCTCACCTACGGCCCGTACGGCGCCCTGACGCCGGTCGAGGCGGCCTCGGTGCCCGAGTCCGACCTGGTCGTGCACGACGCGACCAGGACCGACCCGTCGTACGCGTTCGCGCTCTCCCGGCTCGACAGCTTCGACTTCGCGCACACCCCGATCGGCGTCTTCCGGTCGGTCGGGCGACCGGCCTACGACGACCTGATGGCCGCCCAGCTCGACCAGGCCCGCGCCACCGGCGCAGGCGACCTGGCCAAGCTGCTGGCGGGCAGCGACACCTGGGAAGTCGACTAGCCCGTCGCCGCGGCCTAGCCCAACCGCAGCCGCATCATTACACTCAGTGAGACGCCAGCTATTGCCGCTACACCGGCAATAGCTGGCATTTTCATGCGAGCGCCCCCGCCCCCCGCGTTCGGCCGCCACGTTCCAGCCCCCCGACTCTCGGCCGCGACGTTCCAGCCCCCAGCCCCCCGACTCTCGGCCGCGACGTTCCAGCCCCGCGACTCGCGGATGGCGACCTCGGCCCGGCGACCGCGACTCGCGGATGACCGGCGCGACGTCGATCCGGGCGCCAGCCTAGAGCGCGCGTAGTCGCTGTGGTGGAAGCCCGACTCGCGCCGCCCCGGACGCCATTCCCACCATCACCGCCCACCACAGCCGCCTCATCAGCACCACCCTAGCGCCCGATATTGGTCATTGTGTTCCGTTTGAGTCGTATAGCGCCCCCAACGGAACACAATGAGTGATCCAGCGCCGCTCGGACGGACCTAACGGCACACGATCATGCTTTCAGCCGCCCGGGCGAGGGCTACTGGCTGAGATACGCGGCGCCTAGGCGGTGCGGGTGATGACGAAGTCGCAAAGGGACTCGAAGGCGTGCCGGGCGGGGACGTCGGGGAGCTTCGCCAGCAGGGCGGTCGCGTCGCCGATCCAGGATCGCACGGTGTCGCGCGCCTCCTCGAGAGCGGCCGACTCGCGCAGCAGCGTGAGCGCCTCGGCGTGCAGGGCCGAATCGCTGAGGTCCGGCTCGGCCAGCAGCGCCCGCAGGCGGGCCTCCGACGGCGAGTCGCCCGATCCGCGCAGCGCGTAGAGCACCGGCAGCGTGCGCACGCCCTGGCGCAGGTCGGTGCCCGGCTCCTTGCCCGACTGGGTGGAGGTGGAGGCCACGTCGAGCACGTCGTCGGAGAGCTGCCAGGCGACGCCGATCCGCATGCACGCCTCGGCGATCAGGTCCGTCATCTCATCGGAGAGGCCGGAGAACATCGCGCCGAAACGGCCGGAGGTGGCGATCAGCGACCCCGTCTTCTCGGTGATCACGTGCATGTAGTGGTCGAGCGGGTCTTCCCCGGGCCGGACGCCTACCGTCTCCAGTAGCTGGCCGTCGACCAGGCGGCCGAACGTTTCCGCCTGGATCCTGATCGCGGCCGGGCCGAGATCGGCCAGGATGCGGGACGCGCGGGCGAACAGGTAGTCCCCGGCCAGGATCGCGATCGAGTTCCCGAACCGGGAGTTGGCCGACGGCTGGCCGCGGCGGATGGCGGCCTCGTCCATCACGTCGTCGTGGAACAGCGTGGCCAGGTGGGTGAGCTCGATGGCGACGGCGGCGGGCACGATGCGCTTGTCGCGGCAGTCGCCGAAGCGGGCGGCGAGCAGCACCAGCATGGCGCGGAAGCGCTTGCCGCCGGCCGCCATCATGTGCCGGGAGACCTCGGCGAACATCTCGTCGCCGCCGAAGGAGGTATCACGCATGGCGGCTTCCACGGCGGTGAGGTCGTCCGCCATCTCCGCGGTGAGGGTCGCGTCGGCGAAATCGACGGGAACAGCGATGATCACACGAACTCCATGTCGTCGGCGCATTTAACCCGAGCGTACGAACACACCAGCATACGCGGTTGTCTATCGGGTGGCAGGGGCAGGCTGTCCCATGACCGCGCCCGTAAGGACTCCGGGCAGCGCCATGGCCGCCGCCGCGCTCAGCGAGCGCAGGGCGACGGCCATGGTCAAAAACCTCTAACCCAGGGGCATTAGCGGACAAACAGCTGGGTGGCCGCGTGGTTGGCGAGGGAGAGCACCGGCTCGGGGAACACGCCCAGGACGACGGCGGAGAGCGCGCCGACCCCGACCGCGATGCCGGTGAAGACGGACGGCACGGCCACCACGGGGCCGTCGGGCACCGGGTCGCTGAAGAACATCAGCACGATCACCCGCGCGTAGAAGAACGCCGCGATCGCCGAGGAGACCACACCGACGACCACCAGCGCCAGGTCGCCGCCCGCGATCGCGGCCTGGAAGACCGCGAACTTCCCGACGAACCCTGACGTCAGCGGGATGCCGGCGAACGAGAGCAGGAACAGCGCGAAGATCCCGGCCACCACCGGCGACCGCTTGCCGAGGCCGGCCCAGCGGGACAGGTGGTCCGCCTCGCCGCCCTTGTCGCGGACCAGGGTGATCACCGCGAACGCGCCGACCGTGGTCAGGCCGTAGGTCGACAGGTAGAACAGCGACGAGGACAGCCCGTCGACCGACGAGGAGACGACGGCGGTCAGGATGAACCCGGCGTGCGCGATCGAGGAGTAGGCCAGCAGCCGCTTGACGTCGGTCTGGGTGATCGCGATGACCGCGCCGATCACCATCGTCAGGATCGCGATCGTCCACATCGCCGGGCGCCAGTCCCAGGACAGCGTGCCGAACGCGACGTAGAAAACCCGCAGCAGGGCGCCGAAGGCGGAGACCACGGTGCAGGACGCCATCAGCGCGGTGATCGGGGTCGGCGCGCCCTGGTACACGTCGGGCTTCCAGGCGTGGAAGGGCACCGCGCCGATCTTGAACAGCAGCCCGAGGCCGACCAGCGCGATCCCGGCGTACAGCAGCGTGTCGCTGCCGGTGCCGGACGAGACGGTCGTCGCGATGGTGGCGAGCGAGACCGACCCGGAGAAGCCGTACAGCATCGCGATGCCGAACAGGAAGAACGCCGAGGAGAACGAGCCGAGCAGGAAGTACTTCATGGCCGCCTCGTGCGAAAGCAGGCGGCGGCGGCGAGCGAGCCCGCACAGCAGGTAGAGCGGCAGCGAGAGAACCTCGAGCGCGACGAACATCGTCAGCAGGTCGTTGGCGGCCGGGAACAGCAGCATGCCGCCGACCGCGAACAGCGTCAGCGGGTAGATCTCGGTGTGCACCAGGCCGCGCAGCAGGCCCTCGCGCTCCTCGGTTGACCCCGGCACCGCCGCCGCCTGGCCCGCGAACGACGACACGTCGACCGAGTCGTCGGCGATCAGCAGCACCGCCACCGCCGCCAGCACCAGGATCGTGCCCTGGATGAACAGCGTCGGCCGGTCGACCGCCACCGCTCCCTCGGCGGCCGAGTGCCCGGCGCTGCCGTGGGCGAAGATCGTCGAGGAGGCGGCGATCACGCAGGTCCAGACGAACGCGGCCACCAGCGCACCGAACGTCACCAGCAGGTGGATGGCGCGGCGGAGCTCGCGGGGCGCGAACGCCTCGACGAGCACCCCGACGACGGCCGCGCCGAACACGACCAGCATCGGCGCGAGCTGGCTGTACTCGATGCTCGGGGCCGGGATCGCGCCGGGAACGGCAGCAGTGACAGCGGCGGCGGCGAGGCTCACGGCTGGTACCCCTTCTGGGCGACTGCGGGGTGGGCGGGCACCGGGTCGGTGGCTCCCACCTGGGACATCGTGGACTTAACGGCCGGGTTGATCACGTCAAGGACCGGCTTGGGGTAGATCCCCATCGCGATGATGAGCGCGACCAGGGGCACCACCGCGAGCAGTTCGCGCAGCTTGAGATCGGGCATCGCCGACACCGACTCGGCCACCGGCCCGTTCATCGTCCGCTGGTACATCCACAGGATGTAGATCGCCGCCAGAACGATCCCGGCCACCGCGAACGAGCCCGCCACCTTGTAGCGCGAGAACGTGCCGACGAGAACCAGGAACTCCGACACGAAGGTGGACAGGCCCGGCAGCGCGAGCCCGGCCAGACCGGAGACGAGGAACAGCCCGGCCAGCACCGGGGCGACCTTCTGCACGCCGCCGTAGTCCGAGATCTTGTCCGACCCGCGGCGGACGATGAGGAACCCGGCGATCAGCAGCAGCGCCCCGGTCGAGAAGCCGTGGTTGACCATGTAGAGGGTCGCGCCCGACTGCCCCTGCGAGGTCAGTGCGAAGATGCCGATGACGATGAAGCCGAAGTGCGAGATCGAGGTGTAGCCGATCAGCCGCTTCATCGAGGTCTGCCCGATCGCGACGATCGCGCCGTAGATGATCGAGATCACCCCCAGCACCAGGATCAGCGGGGTGAAGTAGTGGAACCCGTCCGGGAACAGCTCCAGGCAGTACCTGATCATCCCGAACGTGCCGACCTTGTCCATCACGCCGAGCATCAGCACCGCCGCCCCGGGCTGGGCCGACGCGGTGGCGTCAGGCAGCCAGGTGTGGAACGGCCACAGCGGCGCCTTGATCGCGAACGCGATGAAGAACCCGAGGAACAGCCACTTCTGCACGGTCGGGGACAGGGCCACGTGCGCCAGCGAGTAGAACAGGAACGTCGGGTGCTGCCCGTTGTGGCCCGAGTAGACGTACAGGGCTATGACCGCGACCAGCATCAGCAGGCCGCCGAGGAGGCTGTAGAGCAGGAACTTGACCGCCGCGTACTGCCGCGCCCCGACGCCGAACGACCCGATCATGAAGTACATCGGGATCAGCATGGCCTCGAAGAACACGTAGAACAGGAAGACGTCGGTGGCCGCGAAAACCCCGATCATCATCGTCTCGAGGATCAGCATCAGCGCGAAGTACACCTTGGGCGACCGCTTCACCGGGGGGGTCCGGGGGGCTCCACCTCCGGGGGGCACAGTGTCGGCGTCGTGCCACGAGGCGAGCACCACCACCGGCATCAGCACGACGGTCATGCCGATCAGCACCAGCGCGATCCCGTCCACGCCCAGCGCGTAGTGCACGCCGAACTGCGGGATCCAGGAGTACTCCTCGGTGAACTGGAACGTCGGGCCCGAGGTGTTGAACTGGGTGGCCATCACGATCACCCAGACCATCGTGATCAGCGCGAACGCCAGCGTTATCCACCGGGTCAGCCGGGCCGGGCCGAGCGCGACGCCGATCGCGCCGACCAGCGGGATGCCGCCGGCCACGGTCAGCCAGGGAAAACCAGTCCCCGCGACCGTGATAGCCGAGGTAGCAATCATCAGAGCCTCACCACCAGAAGGCCGGCCACAATCAGGACGGCGCCGATCAGCATGGACAGCGCGTAAGAGCGCACGTAACCGTTCTGCAGCCTCCGCAGCCGCGCCGAGCTTCCCCCGATGGTCGCCGCCGTCGTGTTGACGAGACCGTCCACGCCGCGGCTGTCGAAGAAGACCGAGAGCCTGGTCAGCCACTGGCCGGGGCGCATCAGGACCGACTCGTTGAACGCGTCGCCGTACAGGTCCGCCCGCGCGGCTCTCGTGAGCACCGACCCCCGCGGCGCGATGGCCGGCGCCGGGACCCGCCCGTACATCGTCCAGGCGACGCCGACGCCGAGAACCACCAGCACCAGCGCGATGATGCCGGGCCAGGACCAGATGCCGTGGTCAGGGAACGGCGCCCCGATCACCGGCGCGAGGAAGTTCTGCAGCGTCTCGTTGATGATCAGGAGCCCGCCGGCCGCGACCGACCCGATTGCCAGCAGGATCATCGGGATGGTCATGGTCGGCCCCGCCTCGTGCGGGTGGGGGACGTGCGGCTCGGTGTAGGCCGGGTGCGCCCCGGCCCCGCCGAGGACGCCGCTCTCCTCCCACCGCTTCGGGCCGAACCAGGTCATCAGCATGACCCGGGTCATGTAGAAGGCGGTGATGGCCGCGCCGATGATCGTGCACGCGGCCAGGATCCAGCCCGAGGTGCCGCCCTTGGCCCAGGCGGCGTCGATGATGCCGTCCTTGGTGAAGAACCCGGAGAACGGCGGGACGCCGATGATCGCCAGGTAGCCGAGGCCGAACGTCGCGAACGTGATGGGCAGGAGCTTGCGCAGGCCGCCCAGGCGTCGCATGTTCACCTCGTCGTCGGTGCCGTGCAGCACCGAGCCGGCCCCGAGGAAGAGCCCGGCCTTGAAGAAACCGTGCGCGAGCAGGTGCGCGATCGCGAACACGTACCCGGCCGGGCCGAGGCCGGCCGCCAGGAACATGTAGCCGATCTGCGACATCGTGGACCCGGCGAGGGCCTTCTTGATGTCGTCCCTGGCGCAGCCGATGATCGCGCCGAACAGCAGCGTCACCGCTCCGACGACCGTCACCGCCAGCTGCGCGGTCGGCGAGGCGTTGAAGATCGGGTTGGAACGGACGATGAGATAAACGCCAGCCGTGACCATCGTCGCCGCATGAATAAGGGCCGACACAGGCGTCGGGCCCTCCATCGCGTCGAGCAGCCAGGACTGCAGCGGCACCTGAGCGGACTTGCCGCACGCGCCGAGCAGCAGCAGCAGGCCGAGGGCGGTGGTCACCCCGGTGCCGCCCGCGCCCGCCTTCGCCTGCTCGAACACGCCGGGGAAGTTGAACGTGCCGAATTCCGAGAACATCAGCATGATCGCCAGCGACAGGCCGGCGTCGCCGACGCGGTTGGCGATGAACGCCTTCTTCGCCGCCACCGCCGCCGTCGGCTTGAACTGCCAGAACCCGATCAGCAGGTAGGAAGCGAGGCCGACGCCCTCCCAGCCCGCGTACAGGCCGAGGTAGTTGTCGGAGATCACCAGCAGCACCATGGCCGCGATGAACAGGTTCAGGTAGCCGAAGAACCGGCGCCTGTCGCTGTCGTGGGCCATGTAGCCGATCGAGTAGATGTGGATCAGCGAGCCGACGCCGGTGATCAGCAGCACGAAGCAGATCGAGAGCGGGTCCAGCAGGATCCCGATGTTCGCCTGGAACCCGTTGACCGGGATCCAGGAGAACAGGTGCAGGTCGCGGCTCCGGTCGGCCGAGCTATAGCCAATCAGCGTGAAGAACGCGATCAGGCCGTAGACGAACGAGGCGATCGACATCAGGCAGCCGAGCAGGTGCCCCCATTTGTCGGTGCGCCGTCCGCCCAGCAGCAGGACCGCCGCGCCGAAGACCGGGAACGCGAGCAGCAGCCACGAGGCACGGAGCACCCCGGACGCGGCGAGCGTCGTCATCGTGTCAATCCCCTCAGTTCTTGAGCAGGTTGGCGTCGTCGACCGACGCGGACCTGCGGGCGCGGTAGATGGCCATCAGGATGGCGAGCCCGACGACTACCTCGGCGGCGGCGACGACCATCACGAAGAAGGCCACCACCTGGCCGTCCAGATTGCCGTGCATCCGGGAGAACGTAACGAACGCCAGGTTGCAGGAGTTGAGCATCAGCTCGATGCTCAGGAAGATCAGGATCGCGTTGCGCCTGACCAGCACGCCGACCGCGCCGATCACGAACAGGACGACGGCCAGGAAGATGTACGGTGCCGGGCTCATGCTCCACTCTCCTCGGTGCCCCGGTCGCCCGACTCGATCGCCCGCTCCTCGTCGATCCGCTCGCCGGTGCCGAGGTCGACGGTGACGACCCCCTGCGGGTCGCGGCCGAGCTGGACGTCACGGCCGACCACCGCGTGCGACACCGACCGGTCCGACAGCGTGCCGTCGGGCAGCATGGCCGGCATGTCAACGGCGTTGTGCAAGGCGTAGACGCCGGGGGGCGGCTCGGGCTGGACGTGGCCGCTGTCGATCTTGGCGCGGGCCACTTCCCGCTGGGTCGGCTTGCGAGTGTTCCGCTCGCGGTGCGCGAGCACCATCGCGCCGAGCGCGGCCGTGATCAGCAGGGCGCTGGTGATTTCAAACGGGAACACGTAGGTGGTGAAGATCAGCCGCGCCAGCCCGGTCAGGTTGTCGGTGCTGTTGGCGCTGGTCTGCGGGGCGGCCGAGCCGATCGCGGCGTGCCCGATGCCCACGATGAGCAGGACCGCGAGGCCGATGCCGGCCAGCGCCGCCCACAGCCGCTGGCCCCTGATCACCTCGGTCAGCGACTCCACCGAGTTGGTGCCGATCAGCATGACCACGAACAGGAACAGCATCAGCACGGCGCCGGTGTAGACGATGACCTGGACGAAGGCGAGGAACGGCGCCCCCTGCATGGCGTACATGACCGCCAGGCAGAGCATCACCACCGCGAGCATGAGCGCGCCGTGCACCGCCTGCCGGACCAGGATCATGGCGATGGCGGCCGAGACCGCGAGCACGGCCAGGATCCAGAACAGCGCCGTGTCGTAGAGCGGGTCGAGGTTGGTCCCGCCCGGTCCGCCGTTGGCGAGGAAGAGGTGCATCATTTCTCGCTCCCCAGACCCACGACCCCGGCGCCGCCGAGGCGGTAGTAGTCCTTCTCGTCCTCGCCCAGCCGCATCGGGTGCGGCGGCGCCTCCATGTTCGGGAGCAGCGGGAGCAGCAGCTGCTCCTTGGTCCAGATGAGGCTCTCGCGGTTGTCGTCGGCGATCTCGTACTCGTTGGTCATCGTGAGCGCCCGGGTCGGGCACGCCTCGATGCACAGGCCGCACAGGATGCAGCGCAGGTAGTTGATCTGGTAGACGTGGCCGTACCGCTCGCCCGGGGAGAAGCGCTCCTCGTCGGTGTTGTCGCGGCCCTCGACGTAGATCGCGTCGGCCGGGCAGGCCCAGGCGCACAGCTCGCAGCCGATGCACTTCTCAAGCCCGTCCGGCCAGCGGTTGAGCTGGTGGTGCCCGTGGAACCGGGGGGCGGTCGGCCGCTTGTCCTCCGGGTACATCACGGTGTCCACCTTCCGGAACATCTCGCGGAAGGTGACCCCGAACCCCTTCACGGGGTTGAGGAAGTCAAGCACCGGTGACCTCCTTAGTCGCGTCGTCGGCGTCGCCGTAGGCCGAGCCGGTCAGCGCGGTGTCGCCGAGTTCAAGACCGTGATAGTGCGGCAGGTCAAGCGGTGGCACCGGGTACCTCGGCTCAGGCAGAGCGGGCTTGGCCACCTTGACCAGCTCGCCCTGATCGTCGTAGTCCCACTCGTCCTCTTCTTCCTCGACGCTCGGCTTGTCAGGCTCCAGCCGGGCCAGCCACTTGGTGTAGCCGTTGTCCCAGAAGGTGATCAGCGCGATGAAGAGCACCAGGACCACGCCCGCGACCGCGTAGACGACCGGCGAGTGGTTGTCCTGGCGCAGCGCCCGCACGGTGGCGACCAGCAGCAGCCAGACGATCGAGAACGGGATGAGGATCTTCCAGCCGAGCGCCATCAGCTGGTCGTAGCGCGTCCTCGGCAGCGTGCCGCGCAGCCACACGTAGCAGAACAGCAGCGTGAAGACCTTGATCAGGAACCAGAGCACCGGCCACCAGCCGCTGTTGGCGCCCGGCCAGATCGTGGAGATCGGCACCGGCGCCCGCCAGCCGCCGAGGAACAGCGTGGTCGCGAGCGCGGAGACCGTGGTCATGTTGATGTACTCGGCCAGGAAGAACATGGCGAACTTCATCGAGGAGTACTCGGTCATGTGCCCGGCGACGATCTCGCCCTCGCCCTCGGGCAGGTCGAACGGGATCCGGTTGGTCTCGCCGACCATCGTCACCAGGTAGATCAGGAACGAGGGGAAGAGCACCCAGAAGTACCAGTAGTGCTGCTGGGCGGCGACGATCTGGCTGGTGGAGAGCGACCCGGCGTCGAGGAAGACCGCCACGAAGGACAGCGCCATCGCGATCTCGTAGCTGATCACCTGCGCGGTCGAGCGGAGCGCGCCGAGGATCGAGTACGGCCCCCGGGAGGCCCAGCCGGCCAGCACGATGCCGTAGACGCCGACCGAACTGGTCGCCAGCACCAGCAGCACCGCGACCGGAAGGTCGGTCACCTGCAGCGGCGTCTGGTGGTGGAAGATCGATACCTCAGGGCCCCACGGGATGATCGCGAAGGCGACGAAGGCGGGCGCGCAGGCGAGGATCGGCGCGACGAAGAAGACCAGCTTGTCGACCCCGGTGGGGACGATGTCCTCCTTCAGCGGCAGCTTCAGCGCGTCCGCGATCGGCTGCAGCAGCCCCCACGGCCCGGCCCGGTTCGGACCCGGCCGGTTCTGCATCCGGCCGATCACCCGGCGCTCGAACCAGATCATGAAGATCGTGGTGAGCAGCAGGAACACGAAGACAATGCCGACCTTGAGCAGCACCAGCCACCAGATCTGCTGGTTGAAGTCGCTCAGCGTCGGGTCCGCCGCGGCGAGCGCACCGCTCATTCGGCCCTCCTCAGGGTTACCCGGCTCCCGTGGCCAGCGCCGAGGTCGGCACGGACCGCGCTGCCCGGGCTGTTAGTGGGAAGCCACACCACGCCATCGGCCATCTTCTCGGTGACGTCAAGCGGCACGGTCACCGAGCCGAGCGCGCTCTCCACGGTCACCTTGTCGCCGTTGTGCAGGCCCGCATCGGCCGCGGTGACCGGGGAGACCCGGGCCACGACCGGCCGCGCGGTGGCCGCCAGGTACGGCTCGCCGTCCTGCATCCGCCCGGCGTCGACCAGCTGGTGCCAGGTGGCGAGGCGGTGCTCGGTGCCGCCGGCCGCGCTGGGGTTACCAGGGACAACGGCGGGCGGGGCCGGACGGGCGCCCTTCCAGGCGCCGAGGGCGGCCAGCTCCGCGCGAGCGGCGGCCGCGCTCGGCAGGCCGAGGTGGACGTCCATCTCGTCGGCGATCGCGCCGAGCACGTACAGGTCGGTGCGGACGCCGGGCACGCTGAGGGCCGCGTTGAACGTGGCCCCGCGGCCCTCCCAGTTGACGAACGTGCCCGCCTTCTCCGCCACCGCGGCGACCGGGAACACCACGTCCGCGCGGTCGGTGACGGCGCTGGCCCGCAGCTCGAGCGCGACGATGAACGGCGTCTGGTCGAGCGCGCGGAGGGCGGCGCCCGGGTCCGGCAGGTCGGCCGGGTCGACCCCGGCGATGACGAGCGCGCCAAGACGGCCGCCGGCCGCCGCATCAAGCAGCGCCGACGTGGAGCGGCCGGGCGCCGACGGCAGGGTGGCCTTGTTCCAGGCCAGCGCCACCTCGGCCCGGGCCTTGGGGTCGCCCACCCAGCGGCCGATCGGCAGCAGACCCGGCATCGCGCCCGCCTCGATGGCGCCGCGCTCGCCCGCCCGGCGCGGAATCCACGCGAGCTTGGCGCCGCTGGCGTCGGCCAGCCTGACAGCCGCCGCGAGCGCGCCGGGGACTTCCGCCAGCCGCTCGCCGACCAGGATCACCGCGCCCGGCTTGGCCAGCAGGCCGGCCGCGTGGGCGGTGGCGTCGTCGGTGCCGCCGCCCGCGGCCAGCGCGGTCAGCGTGGCCGGCTCGGCCCCGGGGGCGGTCGGCAGCAGGGTGCCGTTCACCTTGGTCAGGCCGGGCGTGCCGAGCGCGGCGACCGAGAACACCCGCAGCGCGGTCTTGCGGGCCGCCTTGCGCAGCCGCAGGAACACGATCGGGGATTCTTCCTCGGGCTCGAACCCGGCCAGCAGCACCGCGGGCGCCGCCTCGAGGTCGGTGTAGCTGACCTCGATGTCGCGGCCGGCCACCCGGGCGGCGAGGAACTGCTCCTCCTCGGCCGAGTGCGGCCTGGCCCGCATGTCGATGTCGTTGGTGTTGAGCGCGACCCGGGTGAACTTGGAGTACGCGTAGGCGTCCTCCAGCGTCAGCCGCCCGCCGGTCAGCACGCCGACGCCGGACGGTCCCTCGACCGCGTCCCTGGCGGCGGCGAGCCCGCGCGCGGCCGCCGCGTAGGCGGCCACCCAGGAGGCCGGGCGGAGCACGCCCGCCTCGTCGCGGACGAGCGGGATGGTGAGCCGGTCGGACTGGCTGGCGTAGGAGAACGCCCACCGGCCCTTGTCGCAGTTCCACTCCTCGTTGACCAGCGGCTCGTCGCCCGCCAGGCGGCGGAGCACCCGGCCCCGGCGGTGGTCGGTGCGCTGATGGCAGCCGGCCGCGCAGTGCTCGCAGACGCTCGGCGTCGACACCAGGTCGAACGGGCGGGCCTTGAACCGGTAGGCCGCGCCGGTGAGCGCGCCGACCGGGCAGACCTGCACCGTGTTGCCGGAGAAGTAGGAGTTGAACGGCTTGCCCGCCGCGGTGCCGATGTACTGGCCCGGGCCGCGATCGATGAACTCGATGAAGTCGTCGCCAGCGATCTCCTCGGAGGTCCGCACGCAGCGGGTGCAGGAGATGCACCGCTCGCGGTCGAGCAGCACCTCGGCCGAGATCGGCACCGGCTTGGGGAACTCGCGCTTTTCCTCGAGGAAGCGCGACTCGCCCTGACCGTTGGCGAGCGCCTGGTTCTGCAGCGGGCACTCGCCGCCCTTGTCGCACATCGGGCAGTCGAGCGGGTGGTTGACCAGCAGCAGCTCCATCACGCCGCGCTGCGCCTTCTCGGCCACGGCGGAGGTGAGCTGGGTCTTGACCACCATGCCCTCGGTGCACACGGTGGTGCACGAGGCGAGCGGCTTGCGCTGGCCCTCGATGTCCACCAGGCACTGCCGGCAGGCGCCGATCGGGTCGAGCAGAGGGTGATCGCAGAACCTCGGGATCGCGACGCCGATCATCTCGGCCGCCCGGATCACCAGCGTGCCCTTGGGCACGGAGATCTGGTAGCCGTCGATCGTGACCGATACCGTGTCGACCTTTGGCTGGCCGGTGGTTGCCTCTACTGTCATCGGTTCACACCGCCCACGCTGTCGATGCGGCCGGGTCGAACGGGCAGCCGCCATCCTTCTGGTGCTGGACGATCTCGTCGCGGAAGTACTGGATGGCCGAGGTGATCGGCACCGGCACGGCGTCGCCGAGCGCGCAGAACGCCCGGCCCATGATGTTGCTGCCCACGTCGAGAATCGTCTCCAGGTCGGCGTCGGTGCCCTTGCCCTGCTCCAGCCGCTCCAGAGTCCGCACCATCCAGTAGGAGCCCTCGCGGCACGGCGTGCACTTGCCGCAGGACTCGTGCTGGTAGAACTCGGTCCAGCGGAGCGCGGCGCGCAGCACGCAGGTGGTGGTGTCGAAGATCTGCAGCGCCCGGGTGCCGAGCATCGACCCGGCGGCGGCCACTCCCTCGAAGTCGAGCGGGACGTCCAGGTGCTCGCGGGTCAGCAGCGGGGTGGACGACCCGCCGGGCGTCCAGAACTTCAGCTCGCGGTTCGGCCGCAGCATGCCGCCGGCCAGGTCGATCAGCTCCCGCAGGGTGATGCCCAGCGGCGCCTCGTACTGGCCGGGGTACTTCACGTGCCCGGACAGCGAGAAGATGCCGTAGCCCTTCGACTTCTCGGTGCCGAGGTCGGCGAACCAGTCCGAGCCGTTGGCGATGATCGACGGCACGCTCGAGATCGACTCGACGTTGTTGATGACCGTCGGGCTCGCGTACAGGCCCTCTACGGCGGGGAACGGCGGCCGGTTCCTTGGCAGCCCGCGGTAGCCCTCGAGCGAGGTCAGCAGCGCCGTCTCCTCGCCGCAGATGTAGGCGCCCGCGCCCGCGTGGACCACGAGCTCGAGGTCGAAGCCGCTGCCGAGGATGTCCTTGCCGAGGTAGCCCGCCTCGTAGGCCTGGGCCACCGCGAGCTGCAGCCGCCTGATCGTGTGCAGCACCTCGCCGCGCACGTAGATGAACGCGTGGCTGGCCCTGATCGCGTAGCAGGTGATGATGGCGCCCTCGATGAGCACGTGCGGGTTGGCCATCATCAGCGGGACGTCCTTGCACGTGCCCGGCTCGGACTCGTCGGCGTTGACCGTGAGGTAGTGCGGCTTGCCGTCGTTCTGCGGGATGAAGGACCACTTCATGCCGGTCGGGAAGCCCGCGCCGCCGCGGCCGCGCAGCGACCCCGCCTTCACCGCCGCGATCACATCGTCCGGCGCCATCGCCAGCGCCTTCGGCAGCGCCTTGTAGCCGCCGGTCCGGGTGTACCCGTCCAGCGTGAACGAGTCGGGCTGGTCCCAGTTCGCGGTCAAAACTGGGGTCAGGATATCCGTCATGCGTGTGCCTCCGGCTCCGGCGCTTTCCATCCGCGCTCCTTGGCCAGCTTGAGACCCACCAGGCTGGCGTGCCCGGCCGACGGGCCCTCGGCCGCCTGGCCGTCGCCGTAGCCGGCCAGGATCCGGTTGGCCTGCTTCCACGTGCACAGCCGGCTCGGGCCCCGCGTCGGCGCGACGTGCGCGCCCGAGCGCAGGTCGTCGACGAGCCTCTTGGCGGACTGCGGGGTCTGGTTGTCGAAGAACTCCCAGTTGACCATCACGACCGGGGCGTAGTCGCAGGCCGCGTTGCACTCGAGGCGCTCGACGGCGACCTTGCCGTCCGGCGACTTGATGTCGTGGTGACCGTTGCCGTGGGCCGCGTCCTCGCCGCCCACGTAAGCGGCGAGCTCCGCGTAGATCTGGTCGCCGCCCATGATCGCGCAGGTGGTGTTGGTGCAGACGCCGACCTGGTACTCGGCCGCAGGCTCGTGCTTGTACATCGTGTAGAAGGTCGCCACGCCGAGCACCTCGGTCTCGGTGATCTCGAGGGCCTCGGCGCAGAACTTGATCCCGTCTTCCGAGACGTACCCGTCCTCCGCCTGCACGAGGTAGAGCAGCGGCAGCAGCGCGGACCGCGCCTTGGGGTACCGGCCGATGATCTCGGTGGCGTCTTCCCTCAGTCGGATGAGGGTTTCCGTACTGAACGGCATTATCTGTCTACGCCTCCAATCACCGGGTCAATTGACGCGATCGCGGGGATCACGTCGGCGAGGAGGCCGCCTTCGCAGAGCACGGAGACGGCCTGCATGTGGTGGAACGAGGGGTCGCGGAGGTGCGCGCGGTACGGCCGGGTGCCGCCGTCGCTGACCACGTGGCAGCCGAGCTCGCCCTTGGGCGACTCGATCGGCACGTAGGCCTGGCCGGCCGGCACCCGGAACCCCTCGGTCACCAGCTTGAAGTGGTGGATGAGGGCCTCCATGGACTGGCCCATGATGTGCGCGATGTGCTCGGGTGACGGCCCCAGGCCGTCCGGGCCGAGCGACAGCCGGGCCGGCCAGCCGATCTTGGCGTCCTGGATCATCCACGGGTCGTTCGGCACGCTGGCGCGGTCGGCGAGCCGGTCCACGCACTGCTCGACGATTCGCAGCGACTGCTCGATCTCGAGCATCCGGATCTGGTACCGGCCGTAGGTGTCGCAGGTGTCCACCGTCGGCACGTCGAACTCGTAGGTCTCGTAGCCCATCGTCGGCTGCGACTTGCGCAGGTCCCAGGGGAGCCCGGTGGCGCGGAGGATCGGCCCGGTCACGCCGAGGGCCATGCACCCCTCGAGGTCGAGGTAGGCGATGCCCTTGGTCCTGGCGATGAAGACCGCGTTCGCGTCGATCAGCTTGCGCAGGTCGGTTACCCACGCGGGCGCCTTGCGCAGGAAGTCGCGGATCGCCTCGAGCCCGCCCGCCGGCAGGTCCTGCGCGACGCCGCCGGGGCGGATGAACGCGTGGTTCATCCGCAGGCCGGTGATCAGCTCGAACAGGTCAAGGACGTTCTCGCGCATCCGGACGCCCTGGAGGAAGATCGTCGTCGCCCCGAGCTCGAGGCCGAACGGGCCGATCCCGCCCAGATGCGAGGCGACCCGGTTCAGCTCGAGCATCAGCACGCGGATGATCTGGGCTCGCTCCGGGATCCTGTCCTCGATGCCGAGCAGTCGCTCCACCCCGAGGCAGAACGTCGCCTCGTTGAACAGCGGCGTCAGGTAGTCGGCGCGGGTGATGAACGTGGTGCCCTGGGTCCACGTCCGGTACTCCATCGACTTCTCGATACCGGTGTGCAGGTAGCCGATGGACGCGCGGGCGTCGGTGACGGTCTCGCCCTCGAGGGTGAGGATCAGCCGGAGCACGCCGTGCGTGGACGGGTGCTGCGGCCCCATGTTGACGACGATCTGCTCGTTGAAGCCGCGCTCGCTGTCCTCGGTGACGATCTCGTCCCAGTCACCGCCGGAGACGTTGTAGACCCGGCCCTCGGTCGCGTCCGCTTCCGCGTCGGTCGCGCCCGGGGTCGCGTGGGTGTCGGTGCTCACGAGTACGACCTCCTTTCGTCCGGCGGCGGCACCTTGGTGCCGCGGTACTCGACGGGGATGCCGCCGAGCGGGTAGTCCTTGCGCTGCGGGTGGCCGGGCCAGTCGTCCGGCATCTCGATCCGGGTCAGCGCCGGGTGCCCGTCGAACACGATCCCGAAGAAGTCCCAGGTCTCCCGCTCGTGCCAGTTGGCCGCCGGGTAGACGCCGGTGACCGACGGGATGTGCGGGTCCGCGTCGGGCGCCGCCACCTCGAGCCGGACCCGCCGGTTGTGCGTGATCGACACCAGGTGGTACACCGCGTGCAGCTCACGCCCCCGGTCGTCCGGGTAGTGCACGCCGGACACGCCGCCGAAGATCTCGAAGCGGAGGGCCGGGTCGTGCAGCAGCTTGTCCATCACCGCGACCAGGTGGACCCGGCGCAGGTAGAAGGTCAGCTCGCCGAAGTCGGTGGTGACCCGCTCGACCGCGTCGCTGAAGTCGACCCCGTCGGCCTGCAGCGCGCCGCCCAGGCCCTGGGCGATCACGTCGAAATAGCCGCCGTAGGGCGGTTCGGCCGACGGCAGCGGCGGCTGCCGCACGACCAGCCGCCCGTAGCCGGACGTGTCGCCGGTCGTCTTCGTGCCGAACATGCCGGTGCTGGCGACCGGCTCGGCCAGGCGTTCCTCGCCGAGCTTCGCGGGCAAGTTGGCGCTCTCCTCGGCGGGCTGCTCCCCACCGGAGGGGTCGGTCACAGTTCGCTCCCGATGTCGTTGATCCCAGCGGTGACGCGCAGCGGGAGCATGTTCAGGCGGGCCTCTTCGAGCTCGGTGATCTCCTCGTCGCGGTCGGGCCCGAGCTTGGAGTTGAGGATCTTGTCGTGCAGCTTGAAGATCGAGTCCATCAGCATCTCCGGCCGCGGCGGGCAGCCGGGCAGGTAGATGTCGACCGGCACGATGTGGTCGACGCCCTGCACGATCGCGTAGTTGTTGAACATGCCGCCGCTCGACGCGCAGACGCCCATCGAGATCACCCACTTGGGCTCGGGCATCTGGTCGTAGATCTGCCGCAGCACCGGGGCCATCTTCTGGCTGACTCGCCCGGCGACGATCATCAGGTCGGCCTCGCGGGGCGTCGACCCGGTCTTCTCCATGCCGAAGCGGGCCAGGTCGTGCCGCGGGCCGCCGGTCATCATCAGCTCGATCGCGCAGCAGGCGAGGCCGAACGTGGCCGGCCAGACCGAGCGGGCCCGCGCCCATCCGGCGATCTTCTCCACCGAGGTCAGCAGGACGCCGCTCGGCAGCTTCTCCTCAATGCCCATAACGCTCTAGTCCCATTCCAGGCCGCCGCGCCGCCAGACGTAGGCGTACGCGATCAGCACCGTAAGTACGAAGGTGACCATCTCGACCAGGCCGAACGCGCCCAGCTTGCCGAACGTCACCGCCCACGGGTAAAGGAAGACGATCTCGATGTCGAAGACGATGAACAGCATCGCGGTCACGTAGAACCTGACCGGGATCTTGACGCCGCCGAACGGGATCGGCGTCGGCTCGATGCCGCACTCGTAGGCTTCCATCTTGGCCTTGTTCCAGCGCTTCGGTCCCGCGACGAAGGTTCCCACCGCGACCGAGAACGCGGCGAAGCCGAGCCCGAGCAAGGCGAGCACCAAGATCGGGATGTACACCTTCAGCATGATCTGGCCCCCTTCCTGTGGTCATTCATCCTAGGCATCACGTCACCTGTCACCTGGAGCTGGGTGC
>Ga0208220_1000148_pt1 | contig 27443 bp, 23 predicted proteins | sample NGESurdeep092012_9_FD_184484 | JGI IMG/M metagenome (GOLD analysis project Ga0208220, IMG submission 184484) | Arctic peat soil microbial communities from Barrow, Alaska - NGEE Surface sample F53-1 deep-092012 (SPAdes) | ecosystem: Environmental > Terrestrial > Soil > Wetlands > Peat ...
TACAGCGACAGCGTCCCATGCCGGTAGTATTCAAATCCGAGCCGTTCGGCGCTCATAAGACGCCGCCCTCGCACTTTATGTATCACTGGGACAGTCCACTAGCGTATCCGCATTTGGGATATCGATTTGATCGAAATTCTGATACATCGTGGACCAGAACGCGCCGCCCCAATCCTGATTCAGCCGGTCAATCGTGCCATATTTTTCGCGCAGCCAGTCGCGGAATTTGACTGTCGCGGCCTGCGAGTACGAGAAGCGCCTTCCGTAATGACTTAGCTCGTTATCGATCTGCCAGCCCCAAACGCGAGGATCGTGTCCAAAGCGTTTCACCAGCTCCGTATCGATCTTTGTCACGTATTCGCGATATACCGGCGAGCTCCAGTCGGCGTGCTCGCGGCTGCCGTGATCCATCGTCCGTCCCTGGGCATCGACCATCAAGATCTCGGGATGTTCTCGCGTAAGCCAGATCGGCGGCGTCGCGCTGGGCGTACAAAGTACCACTTTTAACCCATTCTTTGCGGCCAGATCGACGTTCTTCTCCAGCCAGTCGAACTGATATTTCCCTTCTTCAGGTTCCATGAAGTACCACGCGAACTCGCCCATGTGCACGAATTCCATTCCGAGCTTGTGAATATTGCTCATATCGCGCGGCCATTGCGATTCGGGCCAAGCCTCGGGATAGTAATAAACACCGATGGTCAGCATGTCTTTCTTCGGAAACCAATCGGGATTCTGCGCCTGCACAATCGGCGCGGACAAAAGGCACGACAATACCAGCGCGGAAGCGCGGCGTCGATATCGAGTCATGATGGGAACATTAGATCACCTCTGAACTCTTGGATCGTACAATCGAGACCATGCGTCGCCTCACGCCTGCTTTCGTTTTAGCTGTCATGCTCGCCTCCTCTCTCTCCGCACAGACGATTCGATTCATCGAAAACCGGAAAATCTGGCTCCTCGCGACAACCCATAGCTCCTATGCGATGGGCCTGGATTCAGAGGGCGAGTTGCAACATCTGTATTGGGGCGGCCCGTTGTGGCGCGCCGAAGATATCCCCACGGCAGCTCAACGCCAGGACATCTCCTCCTTCGATCCGCATCAGATGCTCGAGAACGAAGAATTCCCCGGTTGGGGCGGTCCGCGATACTACGAACCGGCGCTCAAGATCACACGAGCCGATGGCGATCGCGATCTGGTTTTGCGCTATGTCTCTCATCACATTCAGGGAGACAATTTGGATATTTCGCTCAAGGACATTCGGGATGACATCGAAGCCACGCTGCACTATCGCGTTGACCCCGAAACCGGCATCATTCGGCGATCGGCCACGATTCGAAATCAAACCAAACAAGTCATTACCGTGGAGAGCGCACAATCCGCAACGTGGTATGTTCCACCCGGAGACGGATACCGGCTGTCGTATCTCAGCGGGCGCTGGGCCGCGGAAACGCAACTCAATCGAGAGCCGATTCACGAAGGCATGAAGGTGCTGGAGAGCCGGCTCGGACACACCGGGCACAATCTGAATCCGTGGTTCGCGATTGACGAAGGCCATGCCGGCGAGCAGCATGGAAGGGTGTGGTTCGGCGCTCTCGCCTGGAGCGGCAACTGGCGCATCACGGTCGAGCAAACTCCATACAAGCAAGTGCGGGTTACGGGAGGATTCAATACGTTCGATTTCTCTTACCCGCTTAAGCCCGGCGAAAGCCTGGAAACTCCGGCATTCTTCGGAGGATTCGCGGAACACGGGTTTGGCGAGGCTTCCAGGCTATTGCACCACCTCGAGCGTGCGGACATTGAGCCGCACGGCGCAAAAGCGCGAGCCCGGCCGGTGCTTTACAACTCCTGGGAAGCGACCGAATTTAACGTGAACGAAGCCGGCCAAAAAGAGCTCGCAGGCAAAGCCGCAAAATTGGGCGTCGAGCTGTTCGTCATGGATGACGGCTGGTTCGGAAAGCGGAACAACGATCACGCGGGGCTGGGCGACTGGTTCGTGAACCTCCATAAGTTCCCAAATGGATTGAACCCGCTGATTCAATATGTCAACGGGCTCGGCATGGATTTCGGCTTGTGGGTTGAACCGGAAATGGTCAATCCCGACAGCGATCTTTACCGCGCCCATCCGGATTGGGTTATGAATTTCCCCGGCAGGCCCCGCAGCGAATTGCGGAATCAGCTCGTCCTGAATCTTGCGCGCGAGGACGTGAAAGAATACATTTTCAATGTGCTCGACAAGCTGGCGAGCGAATACAACATACGCTACTTCAAATGGGACATGAATCGAACCTTCGCTGAACCGGGATGGCCGGAGCAGGCGCCCGCCGACCAGAAGGAGCTGTGGGTAAAGTACGTTTGGAATTTGTACGACATCATGGCCCGGCTCCGCGCGAAGCATCCGAACCTGGAAATTGAATCGTGCTCGGGAGGCGGCGGCCGAGTCGACTTGGGCATTCTACGGTACGTGGACGAATTCTGGACCTCCGACAATACCGAAGCTTTCGATCGTCTGCGCATTCAGGAAGGTTTTTCGCAAGCTTACGCCGCGAAGTTCATGTCGGCATGGATTACAGACGTTCCCAATATGAATGGGCGCAGCACGCCGCTTCAGTACCGGTTCCTTGTCGCCATGCAAGGCGCGCTCGGGATCGGCGCCAATTTGAACAAGTGGACGGAGGAAGATTCGCAGCTCGCCGCGCGAATGATCGCCTTGGATAAAAGAATCCGGGACACGGTTCAGTTCGGAGATCTCTACCGGCTCGTTTCTCCGCGCGCCAACGATACAACAGCCAATCAGTATGTTTCAAAGGACGGCAACGAATCGGTGCTATTTGCCTTCCGTCACTCCCAGGAATACAACACTCCGCCACCCACCATCTATCTGCAAGCTCTCGATGGCCGCGCTGTTTACCGGCTGGAGTCCATCGACGGAAAGTTGTCCGAAAAGCAGCCGGAGTTGAGCGGTGCTTATCTTATGCAAAATGGATTGAACCTTGTACTGCGCGGCGATTACAATAGCACGGCTGTTTTGCTGCACAAGCTTCAATGACACGAGGTCCCATGATTATGAAATCCACTCTTCTTGCTTCACTCTTTTTCTGCGCGTTCGTCGCCGCGGCTCAGGACACAAACATTCCTCATCTCGAGAAGCACGGAACCGCTACACAGTTGATGGTCGATGGCAAGCCGTTTCTGGTGCTCGCCGCCGAGATTCACAATTCCAGCTCGTCGAGCCTCGAGTACATGCGCCCGATATGGCCGCGGCTGGCCGAGATACCGCTGAATACCGTCCTGACGCCTGTTTCGTGGGAACTGGTTGAGCCCACCGAGGGTAACTTCGATTTCAGCCTCGTCGACGGGTTGATTCAGGATGCTAGAAGAAACAATCTGCATCTGGTCTTTCTGTGGCTGGCCAGTTGGAAGAACGGCATGTCGAGCTACGCGCCAGTCTGGGTGAAGCAAGACACCAGCCGGTTTCCACGCGTTATCGAGCAGGACGGCAAGCCTGTCGAGATACTCAGTACCCTGGGCCAAGCCACGAGGGACGCGGACGCTCGCGCGTTCTCAGCGCTCATGCGCCACATTCGCGAGGTCGATGGCCAAGCTCATACAGTGCTCATGATGCAGGTTGAGAACGAAGTGGGGGTGCTGGGCGATTCGCGGGATCGTTCTCCAGCGGCCAACAAAGCTTTCGAAGGGCCTGTGCCGAAGGAGCTAGTGAGTTATCTGCGGCAACACCGCGACACTCTGATTCCCGAGTTCCGAAAAGTTTGGGATGCCGCCGGCAATAAGACCGCGGGCGCATGGGAGCAGATTTTTGGCTCCGGCTCCGAAACGGATGAGATCTTCATGGCTTGGAACTATTCGCGATACATTCAGCACGTTGCCGCCGCCGGAAAAGCCGAATATCCGTTGCCAATGTATGTCAACACCTGGCTCGGGGGTGCGAATTCCTCTCCGGGCAAGTTTCCGAGCGGAGGACCCCAGCCGGAGGTGATCGATGTTTGGAGAGCGGCGGGAAGCGCTATCGATATCTACTCGCCGGACATCTATCAGCCAAATCTGGCCGAATGGTGCGACCGGTATAACCGATCCGGTAATCCGTTGTTCATACCTGAAGCGACCGGAGGCGCAACCGGCGCGGCCAACGTGTTTTACGCGCTTGGACAACATGACGCGATTGGCTTTTCTCCATTTGGGATCGATTCCTGGAACGACGCAGACAACGACCTCGGAACCAGTTATCGGGTTCTTACACAACTTGCCCCCATCATTCTGAAACACCAAGGGGCAGGAGAAATGACCGGCTTTCTGCTCAATAAGGAACATCCATCCGCATCCGCTGAACTTAATGGTTATCAACTCGACATCAGCCTGGACAACATCTTTGGCCGTGGGGCTGAGAAAGGTTACGGACTGGTGATTGCAACCGGGCCTAATGAATTTCTCGGTGTAGGGACCGGATTTCGCGTCTCGTTCTCACCCAAAACCGCAGGGCCGCCGCACGCTGGAATCGGCTACATCGAAGAAGGAAACTACTCCGACGGAGCATGGATTCCGGGCCGGCGGCTGAACGGAGACGAAAACGATCAAGGACACTACTGGAGATTCGCGCCGCGTCGGATCAACATCGAAAAAGTGGTGGTCTATCGCTTCGAATAGACCTATGCCTGTACCGCTTTGGAAACCTGTTCGCGCGCTGTGCGCAGCTTGGCTACCGGATCGCCGATCGGCAGAAACTCCATCGCGGCCATCCGATCGTACTTGAGCTCGGCGAGCTTCCGGTAGATGTTTTGGTAGTTGATTTCTCCCGTGCCTGGCTCGTGCCGGCCCGGAACGTCGGCAATATGCACTAAGCCGAGGTATTGAATGTTTTTCTCGAGCTTCTCGATCAGGTTCCCTTCCGCAATCTGCTCATGATAGAAATCGTAAAGCATCTGGACCTGCGGATGGTTCACCGCTCTGATAATTTCGAATCCTTCGGCGACGGAAGTGAGATAGTATTTTCGATTCTCCTCCGGATCGATGTTTTCGAGCAGCAATCGCACCGGCTGGCCATTGATCTGCTTTCCCTCCACCACAGCCGCTGCCCGCTTCAGGCCTTCAATGCAGCTTTGATGTTGGGTCTCGCGCGGCATACCGGGCACCACGTTGCCGGACATGACGATCACCGCGGGGCAATCGATCTTCTCCATAATCGGCAGTTCGTTTCGCACATCCGCCAGCATCGCGTCTCGATCGCTTGGATTTCCAACAGCGTGCCTCAAGCCGGCCGTTGTATCGAAAGTGATCCCAAGTTCTTTGCGTTTCGCATTTGCGCGGTTGAACTCATCGTCCGACCATTTGCGGTATTCTCCCACCAACTCGACGTTGTTGTATCCAGCTTCGGCAACCTTCTCCAGGCGCGCTTCAAAGGGAAGATCCCTCCAGACGGTCCAAAGCATGATGGAAAGCTTGAACGGCGCGGCGGATTCTTCCGGCGCAGGCTTTGCTTTCAGAGCCGCTGCGCCCAGGGCGGATCCGGCGAGAGTTAGAGAGAATGTTCGTCTATTCATAGTTCACTTCGGCTATAGGGAGCATATCGCGAATCAGATAAAGAACTGATGTTAACCTACAAAAGCATATGAGTATCGCCGAAATTCTGCTTCTCGATTTTGATAGCGAAATAGCCGGCACGCGCCGCACTCTGGAACGCATTCCTGAAAAAGATCCAGGATGGAAGCCTGCTGAAAAATCAATGCCGATTGGACGTCTGGCGCTCCATGTCGCGCGCCTCCCGCAGTTCTGCACGAAAATCCTGACCACTCGCGAACTCAACATGGCCAATGAGAAGTTCCCCGACATTATCTTTGAATCCACCGCGCATCTCCTCTCTGAGCTGGAACGCACAGCAGCCGAAGCCAAGTCTCACCTCGCTGCGTCTTCGGACGAGGAACTCAAGCGAAACTGGCGGCTCTCTTTCGGCGACCGTATCATCGTCGATGCTCCGCGCATGCTTTTGTACCGAACGATGTTTCTGAATCATCTCGTCCACCACCGGGCGCAGCTCGGCGTGTACCTTCGCTTGCTCAAGATTCCGGTCCCTGGCCTCTATGGCCCTTCCGCCGACGAACCGTTTAGTTAGAACACATCGGCGAACACGAAGCCATCCCGCTCGACTATTTCACCAACCGTATTCGGAAGCGGACACGAGAAAACCGGCGCATCATAGACGAAAGTGTGAAATTCTCCGTTCTCGCCGCATGGGTCAACCGTCGGCGGCAGATTGTCGAGGAAATCCGTATCGAATTCGCGGCCCGCGAATGAGCGGTCGAGTTTGGCTGGATCTACGCAGGTGACGCGGGACTTCACTCCCGCTTCGATCATTTCTCGAGCTAACGCGTGGGTAGGCAAATGCCAGATGGGAAATAGCGGCTCAATACCCGTTCCAAGGAGTTGGCGCTCCCGATATCGCCGAATGTCTTCGAGGAAGAGATCGCCAAAAGCGATTGCCGTGACTTGTTCCTCCACCGCTCGCCTCAAAACTCCACTCATGAGTTCTTCGTAAACGGCGTTTGAGCACGGCCAAGGCAGATCAATCGCCCACAAAGGCAAGCCGGTGCTTTGCGCTTGCGCTTCAACCAAAGTGCGACGCACTGCGTGCATAGCGACCCGATCGGCCGACCGATTGAGCGTGGTTATCAAGGCCACGATTTCAAACTCCGGGTTTTGCCGAAGCAGATGCAGGGCCCAAGCGCTGTCTTTCCCGCTGCTCCAGGACAAAACGACGCGTTTCTTGTTCAGCACGACAGGACGGCTCGACCCATTCTCGCAGCTCATTTTTCAGACCCCGGATGCTAACATGATGGGTTGTCAGGCTCCGGGCTTCGTGCAATGGGCGGCCGTAAACCCCGCCAGGTCCGGAAGGGAGCAACGGTAGCGGTTTAGCTCGTGTGCCGCGGATCACCCGGGGTCTGGCAGACGCTCTCTCCCATACACGGAACCCTCTAAGTTTATCCATGTATCAAGTCATTGCGAGGAAGTACCGTCCGCAAAACTTTAGCGAGCTAATCGGCCAAGAGCACGTTCAAAGAACGCTCGCGAACGCCATCGAGACCAACCGGCTCGCGCATGGCTACATCTTTTCCGGACAGCGAGGCACTGGGAAAACAACGGTCGCGCGCATTCTGGCGCGCTGCTTGAATTGCTTCGATGGGCCTACTCCCATGCCCTGCGGCAAGTGCTCGAGTTGTCTCGAAATCAGCGCCGGCAATTCCGTAGACGTGATCGAGATCGACGCGGCTTCGAATCGCGGCATCAATGAAATGCGGGAGATCCGCGAGAACGTCCGCTACCGCCCCGCGCGGGATCGATACAAAGTTTTCATCATCGACGAAGCGCATCAAATCACCCGCGAAGCGTTCAATGCGCTTTTGAAGACATTGGAAGAGCCGCCGGAATGGGTGGTCTTCATCCTCTGTACAACCGAAGCCTACGAAATTCCGAACACGATCGCTTCCCGCTGCCAGCACTTCAGTTTTCGTTCCGTCGATTTCGCGGAGTTGATAAGCCGTATCAGGTATATCGCGGAGCAGGAAGGCATTGAAGCGAGCGACGAAGCCCTTTCCGTAATCGCACGAGCCGGCGAAGGCAGCGTTCGCGATTCGCTTTCCGCCCTTGATCAGGCAATCGCGTGTTGTGGCAAGACGCTGCGCGTCGAAGATATCCGGGCGCTTCTCGGGATGTTCGGAGCCGATGCGCTTCGCGCCGTCGCGGAAGCGGTCCACAATCAGGATGGCTCGCGCATGCTCGATATTGTTGAGGAACTGGAGCGTAATGGGCAAAGCTTGCAGCACTTTTCGCGCGAGCTATCGCGCTACTGGCGTAACTTGCTGGTTGCCAAGATTACCGGTAAGCCGACGCCTCTGATCTCCGCGTCCGATGGCGAGCAGCAGGCGCTGTTGGATACCGCCGGCACGTTCAGTGAAGAGGATCTTACGCGCTATCTGAACCTGACGCTCGAGCTTTATAAGGCGCTCCAGATTTCGCTTCAACCCCGCCTTCATCTTGAGCTTGGGCTGATCAAGCTGGTCCAAGCGGGGCGGATCCAAAGCATCGAACAAGCTCTTTCGCAGTTGCAAACAGAACAGCCCGCGGCGAGCTCATCGCCGGCGGCGTCGGGCTCGCTTTTGACAGCGTCATCCCGCGCTTCCGTGCCGCGACCGCCGGCATTTCAAGCACCGGCAAAACCAGCGTCCGCCGTAAGCCTCCCGGATAATGCAGCCGTGCGCCAGGCGCTTCGCGATGCGTTTCGTGAAGCTGGCATGAACACCACCGCCGACGCGTTGGATTCCTCCGAAGTGCGGCTGGAGGGAAGCGATCTGATCGTCAAAGCTCCTCGCGCGATGATGTTTACGCTGAAAGAGCCGATGGTGCAGCGCGTGGCATCGCAAGCGATCGGCAAAGCGGTTCGAGTGCGGGTCGAGGCCGGCGAGAAAATGACTGTGGCGTCGGGAGCGCCTCCGGAGGACAGCGCGAAAGAAGAAGAGGTGCGCGAACGGGCGTTATCGCATCCGGGAGTAAAGCGCTTCCAGGAGCTTTTCCCCGGCGCGCAGGTGCGGACCGTGCGAAAGTTGAACGAGTAGGAAGGTCTTGTATCAGCCATGAAGATGCCCGGCAACATGCAGTCGATGATGAAACAGGCGCAGCAAATGCAGGAGAAGCTGCAGGAGCAGATTGCGGCCATCCGCGTAGAGGCTTCGGCGGGCGGCGGCATGATCACGGTGAAGATGGACGGCCAGAAGAAGGTACTCGGCGTGAAGATCGATCCGGAAGTCGCGGGCGACGTCGAAATGCTGCAGGACATGGTTATGGCCGCGTTCAACGAAGCCGCGAAGAAGGTGGACGAAGAATCGCAGTCGAAGATGGGCGGCATGCTGGGCGGTCTCGGGTTGCCCCCGGGAATGTTTTAGGCCGCGTGACCAATGCCGGAATTCGCGGAGCCGCTCGCCCGGCTAATTCAAGAGTGTAAACGGCTGCCTGGCATCGGTCAGAAATCGGCTCAGCGCATCGCCTTCCATCTGCTGCGAGTCTCGCGCGAAGATGCCGCCAATCTGGCGCAGTCGATCCTCGACATTAAAGACAAGCTTGGAATCTGCGCTCAATGCAACAACATCAGCGACGGCGAACTGTGCCAGTATTGCCGCGATCCGCATCGCGAGCATTCCCGGATTTGCGTAGTCGAAGAGCCTCACAACATTTTGCCTATTGAGACCACGCACGCTTTTCGCGGCTTATATTACGTGCTGCACGGAGCCATTTCGCCGTTGCGGGGCATCGGCCCCGAGCAATTGAAGATCAAAGGACTGGTGGACCGGCTGCGCGAGAGCACGGTGGAAGAGATCATTGTCGCGACGAATCCTACCGTCGAGGGCGAAGCTACCGCGCTTTATCTTTCACGGCTGCTCAAACCGCTCGGACCGCGCGTGACCCGCATCGGCATGGGCGTTCCGGTCGGCAGCGATCTTGAATTCGCCGATGAAGTGACCATGTCGCGATCCCTAGAGAACCGGCGCGACATGTGAGCACGCGATCCGAACGTTACACTGAAGGCAGTGTTGGTCACGATCTCTTCTCAGCCTGAGCGGCCCAAGTGGCTGCGCGCTCCGGCTCCGGTGGGCGACAACTACCGCGAGCTGAAGGAGCTTGTGACCCGCCTTCAGTTGCATACGGTTTGCGAGAGCGCAGCTTGTCCTAACGTCGGCGAGTGCTGGAATCGGCGCACGGCGACTTTCATGATTCTCGGTAATGTCTGCACACGCCGGTGCGGATTCTGCGCAGTCCAAAAAGGCGCTCCACTGGCCGTCGATTATGACGAGCCCCGGCGCGTCGGCGAAGCGTGCGCGACCCTGGGCTTGCGCTATGCGGTAGTGACCAGCGTCAATCGGGACGATCGAAAAGACGGAGGCGCGGAGCTATTCGCGCTTACCATCGAAGCCATCCGGCAGCAGGTTCCAGGCTGCAAAGTGGAAGTCCTCGTTCCCGATTTTCAAGGCTCGCATGAGGCGATGAACATCGTCATGAACGCGCATCCGGACGTGCTCAACCACAACACGGAAACGGTTCCGCGCCTCTATCGTCAAGTGCGGTTGGGAGCACGATACGAACGATCGCTCGACATGCTCCGGTATGCGAAACAGCTTCGGCCACATATTCCAACCAAGTCGGGCCTAATGCTCGGCCTGGGCGAGAATCGCGAAGAAGTACTGCAAGTGATGCGCGATTTACGCGACCACCACGTCGACATCCTCACGCTCGGACAATACCTGCGCCCTTCCCAGAAACACCTTCCGATTCTGCGCTATGTGCCGCAGCCGGAATTCGACGAATTCAAGCAAGCCGGACGCGAAATGGGATTCGCGCACATAGAAGCAGGTCCGCTGGTGCGGAGTTCATATCATGCGGACTCCTCTGAGCAGAGCGCCGCAGCCCTACATTCCCGCGCTCATTGAAGCGGCAGCAGCAGGCTTGCCTCACATCCTGGTCCATCGGTCGCATTTCGCAAGGTGATAGAGCCGTTATGCGCCTCGGCAATTTGACGGCTTAGAACCAGGCCGATGCCGGAGCCGCCGCGCTTGGTGGTAAAAAACGGGACGAACAAATTGGCGGTATTCGACAGACCCGGACCTTCATCCCGCACTGTAATCGCAACGATCATGGGCGTGCGCTCATGCCGCACGAACACGCGGCCTCCGGTTTCGAGCGCGGCATCCACCGCATTACGGATCAAATTAATCAAAACCTGCTCCAACTGATCGGCGTCGCCCTGAATGGTCAACGGCGGACACTCTTCGAAAAACACCTGCATGCGCGTTTCGAGCCGGGTCACGCGCCGCAACAGAGCATTCACTTCGACCGGTCCGAATTTCGGCGGCGGCAATTTCGCCAAGCGAGCATAGGAGCTCATAAAACGGCTGAGCGATTCCGACCGCGTGGCAATCACATTCAGGCCCCGCGACATATCTTCCGTCCAATCTTGCGGGCGAGGATCGCTCTTCATCAGGTGCTCGAGGCTCTGCGCGATGGATTTTATGGGAGTTAGCGAATTGTTCAACTCGTGACCGAGCACGCGGACCAAGCGCTGCCAGGCTTGCAACTCTTCTTCGCGCAAAGGCCGGGTGAGGTCGGTAAGCACCAGCAGTTGATGCGGGACGCCGCCCTCGCGGAACTGGCTCCGGCGAATGCCCCAGCGGCCGGTCGCGCCTGGAAACGAGCGCTGAATGGTCTGTTCGGGCTCGCCCACCAGGTATTCGCCGAGACCTAAAGAAGTGGCATCGCGCGCCAAGAGGCGCTCGGCCGGCTGCGCGAGCAAGCGCTCGCCCGCCCGATTCACCAAACGCAGCGATTGCTGGGGGTCGAACGCAAACGCGGCGACTTCAATCTCTTCCATCACTTTGCGGAGCAGGGCTGTGGCTTCGAGCGCGCCGAGGCGTTGATCGCGCAACGTGGCGGCCATGGCGTTGACCTGCTGCATCACCTCGCCCATGGGCTCATGCGGGTTTCCGACCCGCGCGCGAATGGAATAATCTCCTTCGCGCATTGCCTCCAGCAAATTAGCCAAGGTGCGCAGGGGACCGGCAACGCGGCCGCGAGCCGCCGTGCAAAAAGCCAGCCAGCACAGGACCACCAGAAAATCGAGCGTCCAGGCTTCTCTCGCGGAGTAGTTACCCACCGCAAGCAGAATGACGCAAACCAGAACGGCGGGCAGACCACCGGCGAGGGCCAACAGAAGCACTCGCGCGTCGTGGCCGATCTTCATGGTGTGGCGGTAACTAGAGACCGAAACGCTGCAAGCGGCGGTACAACGCGCTGCGGCTCAATCCCAGAGCGCTGGCCGCATGGCTCACATTGCCGCTATACCGGGACAAGGCTTTTTTGATGAGGAACTCTTCGACATCTTCGAGGCTCATATCTTCAAGACGGGGCGAGCCGGGCTGGCCGGCGCGCAGAGCCAGATCGCTCGCCTTGATGCAGTTGGCCTGGGTCATCAGCACCGCGCGCTCGACTACGTGGTTGAGCTCGCGTACGTTGCCTTGCCATGGATGGTCGTACATGGCTTGCAGCGCGTTATGGTCGAACCCGGTGATGCTCTTCCGGTAACGCCGCGCATGAATGCCCAGGAAATGAGTGGCCAAAGGCGCGATATCCTCGCGGCGCTCTCTTAACGGAGGAATCTGAATTTCGATGGTGTTCAGACGAAACAGCAGATCCTGCCGGAAGCGCCCGCTTTGTACTTCGTCGGCAAGATTGGCGTTGGTCGCCGAAATGATCCGAACGTCTACCCGCTTGGTTTTCGACGAGCCGACGCGCTCCATTTCACCGATTTCGAGGACTCGCAGCAGCTTGGCCTGCAGGTTCAGCGGAACGTTGGCAATTTCGTCCAGAAACAACGTTCCGGTATGGGCCAGCTCAAAGCGGCCTACGCGGTCCATTTTGGCGTCGGTGAACGCGCCTTTCACGTGCCCGAATAGTTCGCTCTCAAAGATTCCTTCGGCCAATCCGCCCGCATTTACCGTCACCATGGGCTTGTTGGCGCGGGCCGAGATCGCATAGAGAGTGCGCGCGACCACTTCTTTTCCACTGCCGGGCTCGCCCGTGATCAGAACGTTGGCATCGGACGGACCGACACGCGAGATGAGGTCGAGCACCGGTTGCATGCTGGGCGCCTGGGCGATCATCGTAGGCAGATTGTCTCCGCGCAGAAGCTGGTTTTCGGCTTCGAGCCTCTGTCCTCGGCGGATGGCCTCGCTGAGCTCGATCTGGGTGCGCACGATCGACAGCAGCCGCTCGTTATCGAACGGCTTCTGAATAAAATCCCGCGCGCCGCGCCGCATGGCTTCCACAGCCAGATCGACGCTGCTCCAGGCGGTCATCACAATGACCGGCAGCATGGAATCGACGGTCTGGATTTTAGCGAGCAGATCCAGACCTTCCTGTCCGGAGGTGGTGTCGCGGCTGTAGTTCAGATCGATGATCGCCACATCGTAATCGCGATTTCCAATCGCCTGCAACACTTCCTGAGGCGATTCGGCGGATTCGATCTTATAGCCCTCACGCTTTAACAGAAGCCGCAAAGCTTCGAGCACATCCGACTGATCGTCGGCGATCAGAATGCGCATTTGTGACGGCATGACTTTCATTTCGATGGCGAGCCGCCGCTCAGTTCCGGGTGATCCACCCGTCTTCTATTTGAATGATCCGGTTCCCGTATTCGGCATTTTTCTCGTTATGCGTGACTTGAACGATGGTTGTGCCCTGGTCATTGAGCTTCTTGAAAAGCTCCATGATCTCCTTCCCCTGACTCGAATGCAGATTGCCGGTGGGCTCATCGGCAAGAATGATTTTCGGACTTGCCACCATGGCGCGGGCGACCGCAACAAGCTGCTGCTGGCCTCCGGAAAGCTGGCTTGGATAGAGATCCTTCTTGCCAACCATGTTGAAGCGATCCAGAGTATCGCAGACGATGCTCTGCCGCTCCGATTTCTTGATGTTCCGGTAGGAGAGAGGAATGTCGAGGTTCTCGTAGACCGTCAGGGAATCCAGCAGATGATAGCTCTGGAACACGAACCCGATGTATTTCTTGTACAACTCCGACCGGTTCTTCTTGGGCATTTTGTGAATCGGTTGGTCAAAAAAAAGATATTCGCCGGTCCAGGCGCTATCGTGCATGCCGAGCAGATGAAGCAGGGTGGATTTTCCAGCTCCGGAGGGACCCATGATGGAGATGAACTCGCCCTCCTTTATGTCGACGTTGATCCGGCGCAGGACATAGGTCTTGTTAGGTCCATGCTCGAAAAACTTTTCAATGTTACGAAGAGAGATCATTTATGCTGCCACTCATTCCTAGCGTAAAGCACAGGCGGGATCAACCGGCGCGCGGCACTCAGCGACGGGATCCGGGATGCATCCGCAGCGGCTATCGGCGTGTAAACGGACGCGGCGGAACTATGAACCGGAACGCGCAATCCGACCGAATCGCGCGGCTGATTCTTTGGGAGAACGCAATGCGCTTGTAAGGCGCCACTTCGAAGCGTATAGCCTGGCGCGCCGTCGAATAGATGGCGATTCCCACCAGCAGCGCGGCAATAGCGATCAGATCGATATGCTTCATGAATTCATTTCTCCCTTAGGCTTATACGGGGACCTCGGTATTTTCTTCGACAACCCGGCCGTCAAACAGGTGGATGGAACGATCGGCATAGCGGGCGTAACGGGGATCGTGGGTCACCATGCAGATGGTGGCTCCGCCGCGGTGCAGTTCACGGAGCAGATCCATGACCTGCTCGCCATTCTGGGAGTCGAGGTTTCCAGTCGGCTCGTCAGCCAGCAAAATAGATGGATCGCCGGCCAACGCGCGGGCGACCGCGACGCGCTGCTGCTGGCCTCCGGAAAGCTGCGAAGGATAGTGCTTGATGCGGTGAGACATGCCGACGCGCTCGAGGGCTTCGTGAACTTTCTTCTTGCGCTCGGCGCCGGCCATGCCGCGATAGGTAAGCGGCAGCTCGACATTCTCATAGACGTTCAAGTCGCCGATGAGGTTAAAGGCCTGGAAGATGAAACCGATTTCGCGGTTGCGAATGCGCGCACGCTCAGAAAGCTTCAGGCTCTGGACGGGTTTCCCATTGAGGATATAGGCGCCGGAGCTGGGCGAATCCAGCAGTCCCAGAATGGCCAGCAGCGTCGATTTTCCGCAGCCCGAGGGTCCGGAAATGGAAACATACTCTCCGCGCGGAATATCGATGTGAATTCCGGCTAGGGCGTGCGTTTCCACTTCGTCGGTGACGAACACTTTTGTAACGCCTTCCAAATGGATCAACGGGTCGGATGCGGTCATTCTGCTTCAATCCTCCTAAGTTCTTACTACTGCCTACCGCTTGCTTACGCGCACGGTTCAGTTTCAATTACGTACAACACCCATTACTAGTTCAAACGAATCCTCTGATACTGGTCGTACTGCGACATGTCGGAGAGGATCACGCGATCCCCGACTTTCAACCCATCGAGCACTTCGATGGTGTTCACGGAGGCGCGGCCGAGCTTCACGTTCACACGCGTAGCTCCCTTGCCGTCGGGATCGATCTTGAATAGACCGATGGTGGTATCCGGCTCACCGGAAACGGGGCGATCGACATATTTCACGTCCGCCAGCCGCTCGATTTCGATGGTTCCGTCCACGCTCAACTCCGGCCGCGCGCCCTGAGGCAGCGGCCCGAGGAGGGAAACGTCCACGCCCACAGTACCGTTGGTGGCGGCGGGGTCGATTCGAATTACGCGCCCCGGAATCAAGCCGTTACGGGTATCAACGGTCGCGTCCAACCCGATGCGGACATCCTTCATCTGTGTTTCGGGAATCTGCAAAACGGCTTTCAATTTCTTCGGATCGGCGACCTTGGCCAAGATAGTTCCGGCGGTGACGCGTTGGCCGACTTCTACATCAACCTCTTGTAAAACGCCGTCGATCCCGGCGCGGATGGTCAACTGATCGACTTGTCTCTTTTTCAGTTCGTAAGCCGCGCGCGAGCTTTCCACGACGACTTGCTGGGCGTCAAGCTGAGCCTTTATGGCTTCGTCGGCGATCCCAAGCCGCTGCTGCTGGAGGCCCACGCGGTTCCGAAACTGGTTCGCCTGATCCACCGAGAGCTTCGATTCCAAGTCACTCTTCAGGTTCAGCCGGGTCAGCTCAAGATCGCGGTCAGCCGTGAGTTTTGCCTGCGTGTACTGGGATTGGAGCTCGGCGAAAGTGGCCTGTTGATCCAGTTTGGTGCTTTCGAGCTGGACCTTCATGTTGGCCAGATTCGCCTCATCCTGTTTGACCTGCCATTCCGCCTTTTCGGCATCGAGTTCCAGGTCAGGATCGCTCAACACCAGGATGATGTCACTGGCTTTGATCTCGTCGATACCGGCGCGGCGGACAATGTCGGAAACCCGGGAATCCTGAGCTGCGGCCATCCAGTGGATTTCTTCGGGCTTTAGAGCGCCCAAGCCGCGTACCTGTCTTTCCATCGGACCTCTTTTTACCGTGCCCGGCCAGAGACCACTCATATCGACCGAGGGGGCGGCAGGCTTTAGACGGGCCAAAGCCACGGTGGTGCCGCCGATTGCAGCGACTGCGATGACGATAAGCGCAATTCGCCGGATCAGGCGCTTACGCGCGACTTCTTTGCTGCGAGGTACATCCATTGCCATGTCTAAACCATATGGATTGCACTTCAGCGGCCAGAGCGTTGAAGCGACCTAAACTACTGATATCAATAGAGCATTTTCGTACTACCAAACGAACTTGTGTCCGGTTGTGGGAATAGATTGCCTGAAGACGCACAAGCGGGCGGAGCGCGGACGGAGGACGACGGCGGGCCGCAAAGGCGTTTTTACTGAACGAACTCGGGCGGACCGGTTTGCGAAACGAAGCCAGATTACGGAGCGAGGGGTGATCTTACCGAACGAACTCGGCTGCCGCGCCACCGGTCCGCGGGTTTTGCGAAACGAAGCCATCACGCGCTTTGAGGCGCTCACGAAACGAACTCAATCTTGCGCGGCATAGCGTAGCAGTAAGACGGGCGGCCAATTGACGGTGACTTCGTAAGCGGGCGCCGGGAGAGGGTCTAACGAGTTAGAGAGTGCGTGATTGGCGAACCTACGACTTGACGGATCGTAATGGGCACTCCGGCTTCCAACTGCTTTCCTGCGAATTTTCCTTGATGCTCTCCGTTGACGGACAATCGATACTCGCGCTCCGGCTTGCCCCTATAAAAAACGACGATGGGCTTCCGGCTCCACGTAAATGGACTGTCGATCTGCAATTCGATGGAGTATCCGTCTATCTTCCATTCCGTGATGTTCAACCCGTTCACGCCCACGCATCGTTGCGCGGCGATATCGCAGACGGCATCGCGCAGATATTTCTCTTCCATCTCAATGCCGGCCAACCCGCTACCCGTACCCCAGTGAAAGCTGCTGACACCCGCCTTGCTGCCGTATGCCTGATGCGCCCAATTCTCCGAAGGAGAGATAGGGAACTGGGCTCTGAGAGCCTCGACACCTCGCTCGAGATATTCCGCGTCTCCGGTTTCACGATAATAATCCATAATGATCTCGCCTGCCAGACTCTGCCGCGCGTCGGACCATTCTCCGTCCGAATTCTGCGTAGTAAAGCCGCCCAATAGCATCACAGGACCGCTGAGATTCTCAAGCGCGGGATTTGTCCAGCTCTGCTGAAATAACAGGAGATAATCGAGGAGCGCTTTCCCTTTTGTCAGGTACGGGGTCTCATGAGTGATCTGATACGCCTGCAGGTAGGCCGCTACAGCGTGAATCAGAGCAAGGTCATTCGCGGGCCACTGCCGGGTGCGCTCATCACGCGCGATTAACCGCGGACTGCAACTCCAGAACGTTTCGAAATCAAACCATTTCCGCTCCGGCACGACACTGCGATCAAGATAGTCTAATCCCTTCCTGGCCGCCCGCAGATATCGAGGATCGCGGTTCGCTTTGTATAACTCAAATAGAAATCGCACAATCGGCGCGGTTTCCGCCGGCACATTATCCGACAGACTTCGCTGCACGCTTCCGCCTTCATCAAAACGTGACGGCAACATTCCTTCGGGAGTTTGCCGGGCTATTAGGAAATCTGCAAGCCGCGAGCATCTCCGGACAACATCGTCACTTCCGGGAAATCCAGATTGGCGCCACTTCAGCAGCCAGTATCCGGTCCAACTCATGTCGAAACCGAGGTAGCCAGTGGCGACGCTGTCGCCTGCGCCGTCGCCGGCACCCCAAAATGACGGACCCTTCGAATCGTCGGGAACGACGAAACACTTGAACGCCCCATCCCGCCCTGGCGCTTTCATTGCCAAATTCAACGTCTGTTCCGCCAACTCGAGTAAATCCTTATTCTGAGTCCGCTGCGCATAGAGTGCCATCCCATAGGCCGTGCGCATCGAGTTGAACCACGCGCTAAGATATATGGACCGTCTTGGGCTAAGCGCGCGGAGCATCGAGACCGCGCCGCCGGTCGATCCATCCGGCATCTGTACCTTCAGCCAGGAATCGGGCGATTCCTGTTCCCAGACCACATTTCGCCAATCGTCCCAGAGCTTGCAAGACAGATATTTAGGGTCCGTCCCGGCCTGTTCACTTGCAGCTTTCGGCAACGCAGCCCGGCCAAACCGGCTCCAATGGAACCGGACTGCTTCCCGGTATGCTTCACCCGGCGGCGCATTTCCGGTCACGTACAGGAAGTAATCATTCTCAACTGGTAAACCGGCAGTCCAGGTGCGATCCAGGTCTTCCTTAAAGACGGTATGAAAAGCGCGCACGGCGGGGATAAAACCAACAGAAAGCAAAGTTCTTCCCGGTATATTCAAATCGAGCGCGTGATTGCATCGCTTCAGAGCGGGGCGATCCAGCGCCAGCACGTCGGGAACAATGCCAAATGCGAGATTCTTTGCTTGTACTAGAATTAACGGCGCTTTGTACATCCCGTCCGGATTGAAACCGCCTACCGACGGCGAATAGGACCAGGTGGGATTGAGGTTAGCGCGAAAAACGTCCGTGAAAGAATGCAACGCAATGGTACTGTCCGGCTTTAAGGTTTCGACGACACGAATCCAGTTACCGCTGTCGACGAAGCGAATTGTCCGGTGAACGGTCCACCCGTTGCCACCGAGTTCCTCCTTCAATTCGGCGCCGTCTGCCGCAAGATCCTTCACCTGCCCGGTTAATCTCTCTCCGCCGACGCCCTTTAGAGACAGCGGACCCTGGGTCAGGCCATCGCCGATGGCGATCTCGGTCCAATCGGATCCGCGCTTTTCCCAATACGTTTCGACGAGCCTCTCTTGAACGACTTGAGCCTCCACCCGCACCCCCGCATGTGTCAACGCAACCGGGAGGATAGCGGGGGAAGCAATAGTCGATGAGAATATGAGCGCGATGAGAAGCCGCGTCTCAGCATGCCTCATACATTCAGTCCTATTCCGACTTTCATTTCTCGATCGTGAAGAGCAGCCGACGCACTGCTTCATCGGAGCTGCCGTCCTTTCGAATACGCCTCACGGCCGCAAACTGAAGCTCGGCAAGGCTCCGCTGACCCTTCCGGCGGTATATTTCGCCCAATTGATAATGCGCCTCAAGCAAGTTTGGATCGAGCTCGATCGATCTGTCCAGCGCGCTTATCGCAGCGGAGCTGTCGCCCGTCTGAGCGAGCACTTTGCCTAGTTCGTAGTACGAGCGAGGGAACCGATCATTCAATTGAATGGATTTCCGCAACTGTAAGACGGCTTGCTTCGGATCATTCGCTCCAAGCACGCGGCCGTAGTAATACGGCAGCAGATAGTTATCCGGCTGTACCTCGACGGCGACGCCGATAATAGACAGCAGCTCCGCATCCTGGTGCGACTGTGCCAGCAGGTCGCACAACACCGTGTAAGTGGGACCATCTCGCGGCTGAAGCGACAGAGCGTGGTAGAGATTTGTCTTCGCGGTAGCCAGATCACCCTTGATGTAGTTGCTGAGACCAAGTCCAAGCCAGAGCTTATGATCATCGGGAAGCACTTTGAGAGCGGTCTCAAATACGTAAATTGCACCGTCTGGAGTTCGATGCTTCAAGAACATCATGCCCAGCTTGTAGTAGTGGTCTACCTCTCGCGGTTCCAAGCGGATGGCAGTTTGCAGCTCATCGATTGCCAGTTGCGGTTTATCGAGCTCGTAGTAAATGGTTCCAAGTAAGTCGTGAAAACCCGCTCTCGGCGGCCCTAGATCCCGAACAGCCGTAAGTATCCGAAGCGCTTCCGCATAGCGTTTGGCAGCCGAAAGCGTTTCCGCACGCTCGACGGCCGCTGTTTGAAATGCAGTCTGCCACTTTGGATCGCCGGAAACGAATTTGGAACCGAGCTCCGGCTCACCGCTTTCGAGTGAAAGCAATGCTAACGAGTAGCGGGAGGCATCGGCTACCTCGCCGGCTTGCGACAGTTCCGGAATCAGCGATTCGGCATCGGAGAATTTCTTATCACTGATAAGTGAAGCGGCAAGCGCAGCCGAAATCGTAAGATCGCCCGGTTTGAGCGCATGCGCGCGACTCAGGCAGTCCTCAGCTTCTCGATAGTGACGAGCGCGGGCCTCCAGCAGTCCCAGATTCTCGAGCGCGGGCTCGTCTTGGGACTTGATAGCGAGCGAGCGCCGGTATTCCTGCTTCGCTTCCGGATCCCGATGCAGTTGAACCAGCGCGTTCCCCAGGTTGGTGTGGTTTGCGGCTGACTCGGGCTGTAAGCGAACTGCGGCTTCAAACTCCTGCTTTGCCGATGAAAATTGACGCTGTTTCATAAGAACCAAGCCAAGCAGATTGCGCGCTGGAGCATTTGCAGGATCTTTTTCAAGCAAAGCGGCGAGGAGCGAGCGGGCAGAACTGTCGTCCCCGGCCTGGAAATCGTGAAAAGCCCGATTGACGATTTCCTGGGGAGAAGAGCCGTCTCCCACTCTCAAGAGCATAAGCGCCAGCGCGCAGAACAACAGCGGATGATCCTCCTACACACCAGCTTGCATCAAAAATACAGTTTGAGAGCGAACTGAATCTGCCGCGGAGTGTTTGCCTGGGAGGTGATTGTGCCCTCACCGCAGGTGCCACCGCACAGGTAGGAGCTGGGCAGTCCGAAATTGACGTTATTGAACGCGTTGAAGAACTCGGCGCGGAATTGGAGATAACGTGATTCAGTGAAAGCGAAATTCTTGAACAGAGACATGTCCCAATTGCGCCCGCCCGGTCCGCGAAGAATATTGTAACCGGTATTTCCGTAAGCGTTGCCGGGCTGAGTGAAGGCCGAAGTGTCAAACCAGTCATCGATCGTAGGATGGGCAAGCGTTCCCGACCCAATGCGGTTGGGAATATTGCCCGATCCGTTGTCCAGATAGCTTTGAATGGTAGGAGTGAATGGAAGTCCGCTGTAAAAGGTTGTTATTCCCTGAACTTGCCAGCCTCCCACCGCCGCATTTTCCCACCAATTCAGATTCTGTCCGAACGTTTTACCGCGCCCAACCGGCAGTTCATAGCTGTAGCTGATCACCAGGCGCTGAGGCATGTCCTGATTAGCGAGAGCCTTTGTCATGTAACTGCCAGGATCAATATAGTTCTGCCCGCTCTCGAGAGTTTTTGACCAGGTATAGGCTCCCAAAAACGAGAGACCCGATGAAAAGCGTTTCTCCACTTTCAATTGGAGTGAGTGGTAATCAGAATGGCCGCCGTCAAAAACCTGGAGGTAGCCTTCAAGGTTCGGATCGATAGCGTAATATGGCCGGCGCTGCTGCAATGAAAGCGGGAGCCCGGTGGAAGGATCGACGAGATTTTGGCCCGGCTCGACGTAATCCCCGGAAACATCCAGAGGCAGGCCAGTTGCTGAATTCCCAACGTATGCCGCGTCCACGAGCAAGTTAGGAATGATGGTCCGCTGAATATCGAAGTTCCATTGATAGATTTTGCTCATTTTCAGGTTGGGGTCCAACCAAATGACGCTATCTCCGATCGCGATATAGTGCCCGGCCGGCGCTCCCGGACGAGTCGGTAGTGGCGCTAAGCCGGGCAACCCCTGATTAATTGTCGGGCCCGGTGTCGTTGGCGTCGGCGGAGTAAAGTACTGACCCTGCTCCCATGGCGGATTTTCGCCGAGGGCTCCAATTTGTCCGCCGGGCGGTGCAAACGTGGAAATACCGAAGGCCCCCCGGATCGCGGTTTTACTGTGATCGGGGCTGTATGCGAATCCGATGCGGGGCTCCCAGTTTCCATAGTTGGTCGCTACTCCGCCGCTGCAACTGGTTGCCACGCACGCTTGCAGCAAATCTCCGCTGGCAATATCGAAATTTTCCTGCCGATTGTGGGCTTCTGTCGCGGCCGTGTAAATCTCGTACCGCAATCCTAGATTCAACGTAAGTTTTTCATTCACGCGCACATCGTCTTGCCCAAAGAAGAAGAGCTGGGTTGTGCGGTAGGAGGGATAACTGATCGAAGCATCGCGGCTGGCCGAAGCGTAGTAACCCGTTAGGAAACTAGCCAGGCCGATTCCACCGGTTTGGCCGTTGCTGGTCATGTTCTGATCAAAGCTAAATTCGCCAACCGGGTCCGAGGTTTGGAAGAGATTCGCCCTTAGGCGATCAATATCCGCCCCTACCTTTATAGTCTGCTTACCCTTCACGATAGTGACGTTATCCACCCACTCGAAGATGGTGTCGTGACGATATGTAGGCGCATAAGATGTATGCCCGAATGTGGTCTCTCCAGAGACGGCGATTCGAGCCAGGCCACCACAAAAACCGCAGAAATCGTTGATACCCGGGATTCCGACACTGCTCGAGGTGTCGGTGTTGACATCGAAGGCCGCCCAATTCAGATTCACTCGATTTACGCCCACGCGAAACTCGTTCATCACGGTCGGCGTAAAAGAATGCACATCGCTCAGCATTGCGTTCTGGTTCCTACTGTCTGAGAGGGCGGAGCCGGACGGAGCGCCTCCCGCCTCCGTTCCCAGGAACTGGGGGAGGCTAAGAGTGGTATGCAGAATGCTATACCTGGCGAAGAACTGATTATTCTCACTGAACCGATGATCGACACGCACATCGCCCTGGTCCACGTCGTGGGCCAATGTGTCCTGCCCAAAATAGTTGTTCGACAACAGCTGTTGACCATTTGGCGCTGTCAAATCAGGCAGGGGTAGAAGATTCAAGATATTCGCCGAAACCGGATCGATTTGGCTGGTAGGAATCGTGTTATTGGGATAGGGTTGGCGTGTTATGGGATTGTAGATGGTCTGCTGAGAATTACCCGTCAGGGGGTCGGCCTCTGTGAAGATGCCTTGGCGTTGCAGAGCCGTTGGAATAGTCAGTAACGCCGTTTCGCTGTCCGGCTTCTGTAACCTTCGTAATCGGCGAAGAAGAACGTCCGGTTTTTTATGATTGGACCGCCGAGATTTCCTCCGAACTGATTCTGCTTGAACGGCGGTATCCGACTGCCGTACTTATTGTTGAAAAATCCATTCGCATCCAGAGCGCTGTTGCGCAAAAACTCAAAGCCAACGCCATGGAAGCTGTTCGTACCAGACTTAATGGAGATCTGCACGTTTGCGCCGCCCGCTCTGCCAAATTCCGCTGAATAGTTACTCGTCGAAACCTTAAATTCCTGAATTCCGTCAATGGATGGATTTACCGTCAGGATATTAAAGAACGCCTCGTTGTCGCTCATGCCATCGATCTGCCAGTTGTTTGAGTCGCTTGGAAGGCCGTTTACGATCGTAGCCGACAGCCCCTGCGGATTGTCGGCGGTAATACTCGAGCCCATGCCATCGCCGGGCTGGGTACCGGTTGTAAGTGTCAGTAATTGCGCGAAGTTTCGAACGTTCAGAGGAAGCGTGGTGATCTCTTTTGCGTTGATCACCTGCGCCTGCTCGGAGCTATCCGTCTGAACAAGAGGTGCTCCGCTAGTAACTTCGACGGTCTGATTGACACTCCCGACGCGCATAGTAACGTCTACTCGCGCCTTTTGATCGACCTGAAGATCGATACCCGCTCGCAGAAACCGACTGAATCCTGCCTTTTCAACGGCCACATCGTACCTGCCAGGAATCAAGTAAGTCACAGCGTAGGTTCCCTGAGTATCAGTTTTGACGGTTTTCGATTCCGACGTTCCGGTGTTACTGACGATCACTACGGCATTGGGGATCGCCCCGCCGCTGGGGTCCTCCACGGTTCCGAGGATTGTTCCGGATGTGGCCTGAGCAAATGCAGGGGAAGATGCAATACCCAGAACCGAAAGAACTAACAACGCTTGTACAAACATCGGTAACCGCGTAATGGAGAACCGAGTGTTTTTGACAGCGGAGTGTAAAGGCATAAAAGGCCTCATTTCGTTAGATCGGGCCTAAGCTATCCCAATGGCTCAGGATGAACAATCATGAGCCACTGCTAATAGCGGAAAGCCAGCGTGTGATCAGAATACACTTGCCCATTTAACGTGTCAAGCGAAACGTTTCGATTTTCTCTGAAAAGATTCAGGAGGGCCGTTTATAACGGGATTTGCGCCGGTCTTTGCCCTTTTAGAGTTCATGCACAGCTTCATAGAAAATTTTGGATTAAATCGTTCGGATGTTATAGTAAACGTGAGCTGTGGCTCTGTTAGCGTTAGGAAAGGCACGTTGAAGCCTTATTGATGGCACGAAGCGCCAAGTACACGATGCGGGATGTCGCCCGGCTATCCGGTGTTTCAATTTCGACGGTTTCCGCTGTGATCAATGCAACTGTGCCAGTCAGCGCAGAACGCGAGCAGAGGGTGCGGGAAGCGATGACAGCTCTCGACTACCATCCGGACGCGGTGGCGCGCAGCCTAAAGACTGGGAAAACCAACGTCATTGGGATGATTGTTCCAGATATTACGAACGCCTTTTTCCCGGAGGTAATCCGCGGTGTTGAGAACGTTGCCCGCGCCAGCGGCTATTCGGTAATTCTTTGTGATTCGCGCGAAGATTCCCAAGAGGAAGAGCGGCACTTGAGCATGTTGTTTTCGCGCCGCGTGGACGGGGTCTTAATTGCGTGTTCGGTGGGCTCAACGGCTTACGATACGATGATTCGCCGGCGGTTCCCGATAGTTTTTGTCGACCGTGTTCCAGTCGAGGCGAAGAACGGGACCGTGAGCAGCGATAATGTGCAAGCGGGCTACACGGCTACTGAATATCTGATAGGCCTGGGCCATCATCGGATTGCCCTCCTGGCCGGTCATTTGGGTCTATCGCCGCATCGGGACCGTCTGGCAGGTTTTCGAAAAGCGATGGAGGAGTTTCACTTGGCCGTTCGCCATGAATATCTGATCCTGGGTAACGTCCAGATTGAGGATGGTCTCGCGGCCGGACGGCGATTGCTGAACCTTTCTGAACGGCCAACCGCCATTATGGCGAGCAACAGTAAACTGCTGCTCGGCTTGCTTCAAGCGTTGGATCAGGGCGGGGTCTCCTCGCCGTCTGAGGTGAGCGTTCTCTCCTTTGACGATTACATCTGGAGCAACTATCTGAATCCGAAGCTCACCACCGTCGCGCAAGAGACGTACGAAATGGGCAAACGCTCGTTTGAACTTCTTTTGCGAATTATCCAGGCAGATTCCAAAGAGGAAGTCGGCGGGAATATCAGGCTGCCCACGAATTTGCGGGTGAGAGGTTCCACTGTCCCCCCGGCTTCGATTCAAACCAGCGCGTAGAAGAAGGCGAACAGATCGTGAACGTTTTCGGGTGCTATATGGAATCGAATCGTTTCGATGAATGGCCGGGCAGGTTATTGTACCTATTTCCAGCTTTGACGGGTACCTCTCATTCCTGGTCGGAGACGAGTCTGTGCAGGCCGGCAAGAAGTTTCGCATATGGAACCGATTAACACTAAGCTCGACCGCCGCTCGTTCTGCGCGGCGGGAATTGGGTTGCTGACAGCACAAGCGGCACTCTCCGCCCCGCAAGCGCCCGCCGTAAGCTTCGGAATGATAGCCGACGTGCATCACAATCGAATGCCAGACGCGCAAGACCGGCTGAATGCCTTCCTCGAAGCGACACAAAGCCGCTCTCTAGACTTTCTTATTCAACTCGGTGATTTTTGCGACGGCTATTCGTCCGACCTAAAACCGGAACAGAAGAATTTTTTGAAGGCATGGCATCAGTTTCGGGCGCCGAAGTACAGCGTTCTCGGAAATCATGAGATGGACCGTGGCAGCAAGGCTCAGATTATGGAGCGGTTAGAGATGCCTCGGAGTTACTATTCTTTCGATACAAATGGGTTTCATTTTGTCGTACTCGACTGCATGCATGTTAAGGAGAATGGCCGAATTGCCGACTACATGAACGGCAATTATTTCAAACATCCCGCGAACGAGATCAATTTGATCGATCCGCAGCAGTTGGAATGGCTGGTTGGAGATTTGAAGACGACATCGCTCTCAACGATTGTTTTCACCCATCCGTGCATCAACTCCTTTTGGTATCCCGGCGCCGAGTCGAGTCGAGCTAATGTACGGAATGTCTTGACTAAGGTGAATAAGCAGGCGGGCTGGCAAAAGGTGATCGCGTGTTTCAGCGGACATCATCATGTGGATCATCATTCGGAATTCGCGGGTGTCAACTATTTACTCGTAAACAGCGCTTCTTATTACTGGGTGGGCCCTCCCTACGGCTCGCTCGCAAAATATCGAGATCCTCTGTTCACGTTTGTCACGATTACCACAGCGGGTTCCCTCGCAATCGAAGGGAAGATTAGCGTCTTTGTTCCGCCGACACCGAGCGACCTTCACTTTCCCGATGCGCCGCGACTCACGTCTTCGATTGAGGCCAGAGACATCCGCTTTCGAGGGAAGTCGGCCGCTTAGCGCCGGGCATACGCATCGAGCTAGTTAGTTCAAGCTGGCTGCACAAGCAACCGTTTTGCTGAACGAGTCAGTTGCCGGCGGACAAGGTTACTGACCGAGCTCGGCGGCAGCCGGTTCTCTCCGGCACTGTTTTATGAAGCGAACCCGTCACGCGCTTGCGGCGCTCACGAAACGAACTTAATCCAGCGCGGCAGAGCATATCAATAAGGCGGGCGGCCAATCGGCGGTTGGGCTTGTAAGCACTTGTTGGGCGAAGGCCTGCGAACCGGAGGGGCGCGTGATTGCCGTTGGCAGTGAGATTTCTACAGCCTTTGGGCAGCTAACCGTACGTTTTGACTGCTTGCGCGATGGCGGAACTGGCCTTCTGAAGGTCTGCAGGGACCATCGCCGGCGTGACCTCGATCGCGGCGTTTAATGCCAGGAACCACGGCTCAGCGATTGCCGGAATGTCCGATGCATCCTCCATGTTTACGATCAGGATGCCGGTGCGCTTACCGTTCTCGGCCACGAAGTAGGCCGCTTCCGGCTTTTGTTGTTCGAGAATACTCTGGATGGCTTTAAAGCCGTCCTTCTTTGCCGCCGCGTTTCCCGCTTCGACTGGAAACGAAATTCTGAACAGAAACCGCATGAGTGATGCCTTCCTCTCGATTGATTTGCCCGCAGAAGGATTATACCTCCGAGGGTGATGCGGCTGCGGACTGCGGCGGTTGGCGGCCGACATCTGTGAGCTCTGGAAATCATTCAGCCATGCTTGCATCGTGTTGGAATCGGAGTTAAATCCCACGAGGGAGTCGGGCCGGTCTTGCCTTGAGCAGAAGTATAGAAGCCGCGGTGAAAGCGGCACACAACGTAGCTTCAGTCTCCATGTAGTGAAGAAGCCCTCGTCGATAAGAGCTGGCAGATCAGGCTGTTGTTAACAAGTCAAGTTGTCCGCTTTTATTCACACACGATCTGTCCGGTCAAGCTGCTTTGCCGTTCTCCTTTTTGCGCCTGCGTATAGTCGCCGCCGGCGCGGTGGAAAAGTGGGAATCTCGC
>Ga0208220_1000149_pt1 | contig 27431 bp, 26 predicted proteins | sample NGESurdeep092012_9_FD_184484 | JGI IMG/M metagenome (GOLD analysis project Ga0208220, IMG submission 184484) | Arctic peat soil microbial communities from Barrow, Alaska - NGEE Surface sample F53-1 deep-092012 (SPAdes) | ecosystem: Environmental > Terrestrial > Soil > Wetlands > Peat ...
GTGCCGGAGGTGTCCAGCGGGACGACCATGGTGGGCAGCACGATGGTGTCGTCCAGCGGCAGCACCGGCAGCGAGAGTGTCTCGGGCATCGCGCTCACTTCCTGTATCAGTCTTACTTGATTACACCTCTACAAGAAAGTTGAGCCCTCGTTTGTTCCTGCTGCTTTTCGCGCTGAGCGTAGGGCAGATAAGCCAACTTCAAAGCGGTAACTCGAATAGGTGTCCGACCATATTCGTCCCGTCGACGGCGTCGATCGGGGGCCGCGCAAGCCGCAAGGGGAACATCCAGCACATTCGCGGCACCAGAGTCCGCCGGCGGCCGGCCCGGCCTCGGCCCTCGCCGCTACGCCCGCGGCGCAGCGGCCTGGACCGGTAACCCCTGCGGCGCCGAGATACGGGAATGCACCCAGTTAGCTGCCCTGGCCGGACTGGGCCCGGTGCGGAGCAGCCGGCGTGACAGCGATCGCGGAGGTGCACGGCCCGGGCGACTGGCGCGGCGGCCAGCTCGGCCGTCCGCAGTGGCGGATCCCGCTCGGCCCCGGGGAACTGATCGATGGCCGCGGCTTCGCGCTCGTTCAGGGCGTGCCCGTTTCCGGGCTGAGCGAGCAGCAGAGCGAGATCCTCAGCCTGGGCATCGGCCAGCAGGTCGGCACTGTCGTCCCCCAGGGCGCCGACGGGGCGCCCTTGCGGCACGTACGCGACCAGGGCGCCGACCCGGCCAGCCCGGCCAGCCGCAGCTACCAGCACCCCGGGCGGCTCGGCTATCACAGCGATCCGGCGCGGCTGGTGGCCCTGCTCTGCCTCCGCCCGGCCAAGTCCGGCGGCCTCAGCTCGATCGTCAGCGCGGTCGCGGTGCACAACGAGATCGTGCGCAGCCGGCCCGACCTCGCCGCGGTGCTCTACGAGCCCTGGTGGCGCGACCGGCGCAGCGGCGACGGGCCGGACAGCTTCTTCCAGGCCCCGGTCTACTCGGTCACCGCCGGGCGGCTGCTCGCGAACTACGGGCCGGACTACATGCTGTCGGCGCTGCGCGGCGCCCAGGTGCCGCCGCTCACCGCGGCGCAGGTGGCGGCCATGGACCTGCTCGACCGGCTGACCAACGATCCCCGGTTCGCGCTGAGCATGGACCTGCGGGCGGGCGACATGCAGTTCCTCAACAACCACGTCATCATGCACAGCCGCACCCGGTATGAGGACCACCCCGAGCCGGAGCGCCGCCGGGATCTCATCCGCCTGTGGCTGGAGGCCTAGCGCGGTCCGGACCCGGAGCCCGGCCGGTGGCGCCTAGCCCATCGGGTAGCGGCGCAGGCCCACCGCGTACTCGCAGCCAGCGGCCAGGCCGGTGAAGCCGGCCATGTTGCGCAGGAACTCGTCGGGATCGAATTCACCGCCGAGCCCCTCGAGGTAGGCGCGGTGCTCGCGCAGGGAGGCGATGCCCGCGTCGATCGTGGCGGTGACGTCCACGAAATGCGTCGGGCTGCCGGCGGCGCACACGTAGGCGTCGCGGATGGTGTCGCAGGCCGGGCCGGCGTCGGCGAAGACCCACTCGTTGGCCGCGTCCCGGCACGCGTCGAGCACGGCCAGGCCCACGGCCCGGTGGTCGGCGTGGTTGACCGGTCCCTCCTCGCCCCACGTGAGGTCGAAGCTCATCGTGATAACGACCTCGGGCCGCAGCCGCCGGAAGGCGGCCGCGAGGTCGCGGCGCAGCGGCAGGCCGTACTCGATCACGCCGTCGGCGTGGTCGAGGAACTCGACCTCGGTCACGCCGACCACCGCGGCGCCGCGCAGTTCCTCATCGACCCGCAGCGGTCCCACGGCGGCGGGATCCATCCCCGCGATGCCGGCCTCGCCCCGGCTCGCCAGGACGTAGGCGACCGACTTGCCCTGGGCCGTCCAGCGGGCCACCGCGGCGGCCGCGCCGTACTCCAGGTCGTCGGGGTGGGCGACGACCGCGACCGCCCGGTCCCAGTCCTCGGGCATGGGCTGCATAGTTACCTCCGGCCCGGCGCGCTGCCGACGGTGACCGCGTCGCCGATCATGACTGCAGCGTAATCGGGGCCCGGCCGCCCCGCCCGCCCCGCGGGCAGGCCGGGCCCCGGCGGGCCGATCCGGCGTAGGCTGCGGCCCGTGGCTCCTCCTGATGCCGGGTCTTCCCCCGCTGCCGCGGCGTCGCTGGACGCGCTGCCCAGGGTCGCCGCGACCAGGTACGTCACCCCCCTGCGCGAGGGCGGCTCGCTGCCGGCCCTGATGGAGACCGATGACCTGGGCACCTACGTGGTCAAGTTCCGGGGCGCGGGGCAGGGTCCCAAGGCGCTGGTCGCGGAGGTTATCAGCGGGCAGCTTGCCCGCGGCTGCGGGCTGGCCGTGCCCGATCTGGTGACCGTGGAGGTGGACCCGGCCCTGGCGCCCGGCGAGCCGGACCAGGAGATCCAGGATCTGCTGCGGGCCAGCGGCGGCCTGAACCTGGGCGTGGATTTCCTGCCCGGATCGCTCGACTTCGACGCCGCCAGGGCCAGCGTGGACCGCGGGCTGGCCGGCCAGGTCCTGTGGTTCGACGCGCTGGTGGGCAACGCCGACCGGTCCTGGCGCAACCCGAACATGCTCTTCTGGCACGGCGGCCTCTACCTCATCGATCACGGCGCGACGCTGACCTTCCAGCACCGGTGGGAGTCCGCGGCCGCGGCGATCACCCGGCCCTACGACGCCACCGACCATGCGCTGATCGGCTGCGATCCCTGGATCGACGAGGCCGACCGGGAACTGGCCGGCCGCATTACCGCCGACCTGGTGCACTCGGCCGTCGCGGCGGTCCCGGAGCAGTGGCTGGATACCGAGCCCGGCTTCGCGACGGTGCGGTCGCTGCGGGCTGCCTACGCCGCGCAATTGCTGGGCCGTCTCGAGGCGCGGCCGGCGTGGCTGCCCGGCCTGCGGGAGGCGGCGCTCGGGATTAGCCAGCGGCCGGTCGGCGGGGGCGGGACTGGCCGGGGCGGGGCCGGGGCATGACCGGGGAGCCGCAGGCCTTCGAGTACGCCGTGCTGCGGGTCGTCCCGCGGGTGGACCGCGGTGAGGTGATGAACGCCGGCATCCTGCTGTACTGCCGCCCGCTGCGGTACCTGGGCGCGCGGGTAGCCCTCGACACCGCCCTGCTGCTCGCCCTGGACCCCGAGGCGGACGTGGCCGGAGTCAGCCGCGCCCTGGCCGCCGCGGCTGAGGTGTGCGGCGCCGGCTCGGGTGGCCCGGTCGCCAGCGGTCCGGGCGCCAGCGGTCCGGGCGCCAGCGGTGCGGGTCCGGGACCGGCCGGCCGGCAGGACATCGGCCGCAGATTTCGCTGGCTGACCGCGCCGCGCAGCACCGTCGTGCAGGCCGGGCCGGTGCATACGGGGCTGACCCGCGATCCGGACGCCGAGATCGAGCGCTTGCTGCAGGCACTGGTCATGCGGCCTCGGTAAGCTATGTCACCTTAGGGGCCTCAGGCCGCCGGCGTCCCACCTGGCCGCCGGCGACTCCTCTTCGGATGAGCTCGGGGCTGGCCAATGGGTAGGTACCGGGCGAGGGGAAGCGGGCTGAGTTGTGCGGACGACCGGAGATCGCGCGACGCTGAAGGTGGCCCTGCTGGGCTGCGGAGCGGTGGGCTCGGCCGTCTACCGCCTGCTGTCCGAGCAGTCGGCTGACCTGGCCGCACGGGCGGGAGCGACACTCGAGGTGGTCGGCGTCGCGGTGCGCGACATCGGCCGCCCGCGCCTGGTGCCGGTGGACCCGGACCTGCTCACCGTCGACGGCGCGGCGCTGGTCACCCGCCCCGACGTGGACATCGTGATCGAGCTGATCGGCGGCATCGAGCCGGCCCGGACGCTGCTGCTGGCCGCGCTCAACGCCGGCAAATCGGTCGTGACGGGCAATAAGGCCCTGCTGGCGACCGACCGCGCGATCCTGCACGACGCCGCCCGGCTGCACGGCGTCGATATCTACTACGAGGCTGCGGTGGCGGGCGCGATCCCGTTGCTGCGGCCGCTGCGCGAGTCGCTGGCCGGCGACGAGGTCCGGCGCGTGCTGGGCATCGTCAACGGGACAACCAACTACATCCTCGACCAGATGGACACCTCCGGCGCGGATTTCGGCACCGCGCTCGCCGAGGCGCAGGCCCTCGGCTACGCCGAGGAAGACCCCACGGCGGACATCGCGGGCTACGACGCGGCGGCCAAGGCCGCGATCCTGGCCAGCATCGCGTTCCACACCCAGGTCACGGTCCACGACGTGTACCGCGAGGGCATCACCGAGGTCACCCCGGCCGACATCGCCAGCGCCCGGGCGCTGGGCTGCGTGGTCAAGTTCCTGGCCATCTGCGAGCGTTCCAGCGGCGGCGTGTCCGCGCGCGTTTACCCGGCGATGATCCCGCGGGTGCACCCGCTGGCCGCGGTGCGAGAGGCCTATAACGCGGTGTTCGTCGAGGCCGAGTCCGCCGGCCGGCTGATGTTCTACGGCGCCGGCGCGGGCGGCCAGCCGACCGCCAGCGCCGTGCTCGGTGACCTCGTCGCCGTGGTGCGCAACCGGCTGGCCGGCCTGCGCGGCCCGGACGCCTCGACCTACGCGGAGCTGCCGCTGGTCCCGATCGGCGACGCGCTGACCCGCTACTACGTGCAGCTGGACGTGGCGGACCGGCCAGGGGTGCTCGCCCCGATCGCCGACACGTTCGCCCAGCAGGGCGTGTCGATCAAGGCGATGCGCCAGGAGGGCCGCGGCGACGACGCCAACCTGATGATCGTTACCCACACGGCCCGGGAGGACGCCCTGGCCAAGACGGTGGCCGACCTGAGCGCCATGACGGCCGTGCGCGCCGTCGCGAGCGTCATGCGCGTCGAGGGTGAGGACGGCGAATGAGCCCAGCGATCGCGGCCCCAGACAGCACGGGACCAGACAGCACGGGACCAGACAGCACGGGTGCGGCGACCCGGCCGTGGCGCGGAGTTATCGCCGAGTACCGGGCCCGGCTGCCGGTGACGGAGAGCACACCGGTGATCTCGCTGCGGGAGGGCGGCACGCCGCTGCTGCCCGCGCCCGTCCTGTCCGCCCGGACGGACTGCGAGGTGTACCTCAAGGTCGAGGGTGCCAACCCGACCGGCTCGTTCAAGGACCGCGGGATGACCGTCGCGGTCAGCCTGGCCGCCGAGCGCGGGGCCAAGACGGTGATCTGCGGCTCGACGGGCAATACCAGCGCCAGTGCCGCCGCCTACGCCGCCCGCGCCGGGCTCGGCTGCGCGGTCCTGGTCCCGCGCGGCAACATCGCGCTCGGCAAGCTGGCCCAGGCGCTGGCCCACGGCGCGAAGCTACTGCAGGTCGACGGCAACTTCGACGACTGCCTGGAACTGGTGCGCAAGCTGGCCGCCGACTATCCGGTCGCGCTCGTCAACTCCGTGAACACCGAGCGCCTGCAGGGCCAGAAGACCGCCGCGTTCGAGATCATGGACGAGCTTGGGGACGCCCCGGACGTGCACTGCCTGCCGGTCGGCAACGCCGGCAACATCGCCGCGTACTGGCTCGGGTACCAGGAGTACCTGGCCAGCGGGCAGTCGACCAGGACACCGCGGATGCTCGGCTACCAGGCCAGCGGCGCCGCCCCGATCGTCATCGGGCACCCGGTCCTGAAGCCGACCACGGTCGCCACCGCGATCAGGGTCGGCAACCCGGCCTCCTGGCGGCTGGCCGAGGCCGCGCGGGACGAGTCCGGCGGCCTGATCGACGCGGTGACCGACGAGCAGATCCTGGCCGCCTACCGGCTGCTGGCCCGCGACGAGGGCGTGTTCGGCGAGCCCGCGTCCGCGGCCGGCGTCGCCGGCCTGCTGCAGTCCCGGCAGAACGGCCAGGTAGCCGCCGGGTCGGTGGTCGTCTGCACGATCACCGGCAACGGCCTCAAGGATCCCGACACCGCCGTCTCCGGATCACCCGCCCCGATGGTGGTCCCGGTCGATGCCGCCGCGGCGGCCAGCGCCCTGGGCCTGGCGTGAGCACTGGGCCGGATACGAGCACCGGGCCCTGCGTGAGCGCCGGGCCTGATACGAGCACCGAGCCTGGTGCGGGCTGGCCGACCGGCCCGGTCACGGTCCGGGCCCCGGCGACCAGCGCCAACCTGGGGCCGGGCTTCGACTCGTTCGGCCTGGCGCTCAGCCTGTACGACGTGGTGACCGCGCGGGTGACGCCCGCCGGGGTCACCATCGAGGTGACCGGCTCGGGAACGGCGACAGCGGAGTCCGGCGAGCAGCACCTGGTGATCCGGGCCATGCGGACCGCCTTCGCCGCGATCGGGAGCCAGCCGCCGGGAATCGCGCTGTCCTGCGTGAACGCGATTCCGCAGGGCTACGGCCTGGGCTCCTCGGCGGCCGCCATCGTCGCCGGGATACTGGCCGCCCGGGCGCTGGCGGGTGCGGCCGGGATGGCCGCGCTCCCCGATGACGCTGTGCGGCGCGTGGCCACGCGCCTGGAGGGGCACCCGGACAACGTGGCGGCGTGCCTGGCCGGCGGCCTGACGATCGCCTGGAATCCGGGCGCGGGCGCCCGGATCGCCCGGCTGGCGCCGCTGCCGCAGATCGCTCCGGTGCTGTGCGTGCCCGCGAACCCGCTGGCCACCGTCACGGCCCGCCAGGTGCTGCCGCCGGAGGTTCCGCACGCGGCCGCCGCGGCGAACTCGGCCAGGGCCGCGCTACTGGTCGCCGCGCTCACCAGCCAGCCTGACCTGCTCATGGACGGTACCGAGGACTTCTTGCACCAGCCCTACCGCGCGGCCGCGATGCCGGCCACCGCGACGCTGATCGGCCGCCTGCGGGATGCGGGCATCCCCGCGGTCGTCTCCGGGGCGGGCCCGGCGGTTCTCGCGTTTACCCGAGATGACGCCGGGCCGGCGCTCGACGACGTGGTGGCGGTCGCCGGCGCCGCCGAAGGTTCCTGGCAGGTGCTTCCGCTGCGCGTCGACGCCTCCGGCGCGACCCTCCAGGCCGGATAGCAGGTCCGCGCAAAGGGTTCATTCCCGCCGCTATCTCACGATAAGGGTCAAAGCGCCTTTAAGAGGCTTAAGTAGCGAAGCGGCTCCTAGAATGCTCACATAGGTAATTAAACGGACATGTATAATGCAAATTTCGCAATGCAAAAGGCTAATCTAATAGTTGACGAACACTCGTTTGCAAAGGTGCAGACCCGCAAACACTAACGACCAGTGTTGCGTCTTTGTGTTATTACTGTCGCGTAACGCGACCATAATGGTCTCGGAACGCATCTGGATGGCTGTGATCCGGCATCGCCGGTTAGCGAGACTCAAGGAATTTTCTGCTCTTATCTTGGTCAATATGGATTGAATGTTAGGCTCCACGCGACCGTTTGCCTCCGGCGACGGCCCCGCCGCCGGAGCAGCGGTGCGCTTCCTGCTCGCCGGGTGATCCCTATCTCATCCGTTCTGACTCTTCGGGAGATTTGCCATGCCCTTCACCAGAGGCGCCATGGCCGCCCGCCCAGCGCGTACCCGGCCGGTACGGCTGACGCTGTTCGGCCTGCTCGTGGTGCCCGTCGTTTCCCTGGTGGCGCTGTGGGGCGTGGCCGCGGGCAGTACGCTCGGCAGCGCCATCACGGAGCACAAATACAACGTGGTGACCAAGACGATCGGTGCCCCCACCCAGGCACTTTCGGCCCAGCTGTCGCAGGAGCAGGCGCAGACCTTCATCTGGCTGAGCACCGGCCGCAGATCTCCGGTAGCGCCGCTGGATGCCACGCGGCACCACACGGACGCCGTGGTCGCGGCGGCCCGCAGCGCCCTGGAGTCAATTCGCGGCTACGTATCCGCCTCGCCAGCGGCGCAGCCCCTGACCGCCCTCGTCGCGAAGCTGGGGCAACTCCCCAGCATCCGAACCGCGATTGACACCGGGGCCATGACCGCGCCGACGGCGTTCCAGGCGTATAGCAGCATCGTCGATGCTGAATTCAATTTCTTCGAGCGTGCTGTCCGGGTCCAGGACTCCTCCCTCTTGCAGCAGTCGATCGGGACCATCGACGCGTCTCGCGCGCTGGTGCAGGCCGGAAGAGAGACAGTCCTGGTCGGCGGAGCCCTGGCCGCGCGCGGCCAGATGAGTACGGCCGACCGCGAGCTCTTCGCGAACGCCGTGACCAGCCAGCGTCTCCTGATGAGCGACGCGCAGATACTGCTGGACCCCGCCATCCGGGGCGTGTACGTGCGGGACTACAGCTCGCCGGCCTATTTCCAGTTCGCGACGATGGAGAACCGGATCGCCGCGAGCATCGGCCGCGCCGGCCCGATTCCGGTGAATCCCCAGGCCTGGGTGCCGGTCTCGGGAACTTTCCTGGCCACCATGCAGAAGGCGGAGACCCAGAACACCTTTTTCCTGGCCGACCTGGCCAATCGGCTCAGCACCAAGCTCGTGACCGAGGCCGGCCTCGCGGGCGGTCTGGGCCTGGTCGCGATCGTGGCATCGGTCTTCCTGATGCTGTGGTTCGGCCGCCGGCTGACGGGCGAGCTCACCGGCCTGCACAAGAACGCTCAGAGCATGGCCGAGGAGCGGCTGCCCAGCGTCGTCGCGCGGCTGCGCCGAGGCGACGAGGTAGATGTCGCCGCGGAGTCGCCGCCGCCAGCGCCGGGCAAGATCACCGAGATCGTCAAGGTCGCGGAGGCGTTCGCCACGGTGCAGCGAACGGCGGTCGAGGCGGCCGTCGGCCAGGCCAACCTGCGTAAGGGAGTCAACCAGGTCTTCCTCAACCTGTCCCTGCGCAATCAGTCGCTGCTGCACCGTCAGCTGGGCATGCTCGACACGATGGAGCGAGCCGCCAGCGATCCCGCGGCGCTGGCCGATCTTTTCCGCCTGGATCACCTGACGACGCGTATGCGCCGGCATGCGGAGGGCCTGATCATCTTGTCCGGGGCGACGCCGGGCCGCGGCTGGCGCGATCCGGTGCCCGCCGTCGACGTCCTGCGCGCCGCGATCGCCGAGGTCGAGGACTACGTCCGGGTCGAGGTGATCAGCGAATCGCGCGACGCAGTCGTCGGTGCCGCCGTGAACGACGTGATTCACCTGGTCGCCGAGCTGGTCGAGAACGCCACCGCGTTCTCGCCGCCCAACACCCAGGTCGAGATCAAGGCCGAGGGGGTGGGCAATGGCTTCGCCGTCGAGATCGAGGATCGCGGGCTGGGCCTCACCGACGCCGAGATGACCGAGATCAACGAGCGCCTGGCCAGCCCGCCGGAGTTTGACCTGGCCAACAGCGATCAGCTCGGCCTGTTCGTGGTGGGCCAGCTAGCCGCCCGGCACGGAATCAAGGTCTCGCTGCGCGACTCTCCCTACGGCGGGACGAGGGCCATCGTGCTGCTGCCGCGCAGCATCATCGTGCGGGAAGGGGAGGGCAGCGAGCCGGCCGGGCTGGGCAGCGGCCAGCCGGCGGCCCTGGACTCGTCGACTGGCCAGCTCCCGGCGCAGGCGGCGGCCGTCGTGAGCCGGCGTGCGGCGGTCTTCAGCCTCACTGGTCGTCACCGCCTCGCAGCGCCGGACGACGAGGCCGCCGCCGAGCTCGCGCACTCGATGCCGCAGGCAGAGCCGGCGGCCCGGGGCCGGGTGGTCGACGACCTATGGCAGGACGCGCCAGGGCCGGAGGCCTCCCAGCCGCCCTCCCCGGCCCCCCCGGGCGACACCTCCCGGCGCCGGGCGCCATGGGAGGAAGGACCGTGGGAGCAGGCTTCTGCGCCGGAGAGCTCCCCGCAGGGCTCCCGCCCGGGTGCGCCGTGGGAGCGGGCGCCGTGGGAGCAGGCTTCCCGTCCGGAGGACCTCCAGCCGGAGACCATCTGGCCGGAGAGTTCCTGGCAGCAGGACACCTGGCAGCAGGTACCCCGTCCGCGGGACGCCGAGCCCTCGATCTCCCGGCCGGACTCGCGGCCCGCGGGGACCCCCGCTCGGGAGATCGAGGGCCAGGCGGGCGCGGACCCGGCGGTGGCCGAGACGCACCTGGGGCTGCCCGTCCGGGTCCGTCAGGCCAGCCTCGCCCCGCAGCTGCGGACCGGCCCAGAACCCGAGTCACCTGCGGTGGCCGCCACCGCCGCGGCGGCCGGCCCGGCGCTGCGTTCTCCCGAGCAGGCACGCAATCTGATGGCGGCGCTGCAGAAGGGCTGGGAGCACGGGCGCACCGACGACCTGGACAACCCGGCCGACGACCCCGGCGACTGGCCGGGCGAGACACCGAGCACGGATTTCCCGGGGGCTGATTTCCCGGGCACGGGGACGAATTCTAGCGGGGGCGAGGCCGACTAATGGCAGAGGCGAACACCGTGGACCAGCTGAGCTGGCTACTGGACAATCTCGTCGCGCGCGTCGAGCCTGTCCGCCAGGCCCTGGTCCTGTCCAGGGACGGCCTGGTCGTGGCGGCATCGAAGGATCTGAGCCGTGAGGACAGCGAGCATCTCTCGGCCCTGGCGGCCGGCGTCCAGAGCCTGGCCCGCGGCGCCGGGCGTCAATTCCAGGGCGGGGCGGTCCGGCAGACCATCATCGAGATGGAGTCCGCGTTCTTGTTCATCATGGCGGCCGGGGAGGGCACCTGCCTGGCGGTGCTCAGCTCCGGGCAGGCAAACGTCGCTGTCGTCGCCTACGAGATGGCGATGCTGATCAGACGAATGGGCAAGTACCTGGCCGCTCCACCCAGATTCGCCGACCGCGAACCGGCCGCAGGGTGACCGGTCATGATCGCTCCGAGGGATAGCTGGCTCGACCGGGCCGCGGGACCCATGGTCCGGCCCTATGCCATGACCAGGGGCCGGACCCTGCCCAGTGAGGGGACGTCCTTTGGCCTGATCGACGTGGTGGTGACGGTTGGCCTGCAGCCGCCCGAAGGTTTCCGGCTCACTCCTGAGCACCGGCAGATCCTGAACCTGACTCGCCACCCCGTGACCGTCGTAGACCTCGCGTCGGACATCGAGCTGCCGGTCGGGGTCGTTCGCGTGCTGCTGGGTGACCTTACTGATAACGGCATGGTCCAGGTCCTGCCCGCGCGGCGCGGGCCGCGGGTCGACGCGCGTCTACTGAGGGACGTACTTGATGGACTACAGGCACTCTGAGCAGGCCGCCGACCGCGGTGGCATGCCGGTCACCACCAAGATCCTCATTGCCGGCGGGTTCGGCGTGGGCAAGACGACGCTGGTCGGGGCGATCAGCGAGATCCGGCCCCTGCGCACCGAGGAAGAGCTCAGCGACCGCAGTGTCGGCGTCGACGACACGGCCGGCGTCGAGCGCAAGACGACGACCACGGTAGCCATGGACTTTGGCCGGATCAGCTTCCGGACCGACCTCGTCCTGTACCTGTTCGGCACGCCTGGCCAGGAGCGCTTCTGGTTCATGTGGGACGAGCTGGCCTACGGCGCGCTCGGTGCCGTCATCATGGCCGACACGCGCCGCCTGGCCGACTGCTTCGCGTCCATCGACTACTTCGAGCGGCATGAGACCCCGTTCGTTATCGCCGTCAACTGCTTCGACCGGGCCCCGCGGTACCAGCTTGACGACATCCGGATCGCCCTGGCCCTCGATCCCGGCGCGCCCGTCGTCCTGTGCGACGCGCGGCAGCGGGATTCGGTGAAGCGGGTGCTGATGACCCTGGTCAGGCACGTGCTCGACCGGGCCCCGACCGACGACGAGCGCGAGCAGGCGGCCCTGCAGGCGCGCTAGCCGGCGCCCGGCGGCCGGCTCAGGCAGCAGTCGGCGCACAGCCCGCCGCCGGGCAGCCGGTAGAACAGGCAGCAGGACCGGCGCCGGAACCCCAGCCCGGTGCCGCTGGCGTCGAGTCGGCCGGTGCCGCGCAGCCGGCCCGTGTCCAGCAGCGCGCTCGCCACCACCGCCGCCTGCTCGCGCAGGTCGGGGCGGGCCAGGACCAGCACGCCGAGCGCGCCGGCCATAGCGGAGGCGGCGTTGCCCCACAGCAGCCCGGCCGCGAGCCGGCCCCTCAGCGAGCGAGCCAGCGGTTCCAGGTGGGTCTGCACGACTTCCCGGTAGCTCAGCTCGGCCAGGTGCTCCGGATCGGACGCCAGCCAGCCGCGCGGCTCGGCGAGAGCCAGCCGGGCCGGCCCGCCGCAGTCGGCCGCGTGGATCTGGAGGCTGGCCAGGTCGGGCACCACCTCGGCGAGCAGGCCGCAGCCGAGCACCGGGGACCACAGCCTGGCCGCGAACCCGAGCTGCTGGATCGAGGCCGCCACCCGGGGCTCGGCGTCGGCCAGCGGGCCGGCGCCACCGGTCAGCAGCGGATCTGACCCCGGCCGGTAACGGTCGGCGGCCGGTCGCCAGCCCGTTCCGGTGACCTCGGCGCCGAGCGCGAAGAACGGGCCGATGGCCGCCGCGGCGGCCATCGCCTGACCCGCGCGCAGCGCGCCTGCCGGGCGGGCCGGGCGGGCCGGGCGGACTGGCTCAGGCGGGCCGTCCGGGCTCAGCATCGCTCCATTGTCGGTGACCCGCGAATGCCGACGGCGGGACGGGGTAGGCGCTGGCCTATGTCTTCCGCCAGCGACACGCGGCTCGGCCAGGACCGCCTGGGATTTCGGGCAGCCTCGTGACGGTGGTCGGGGCCTTCAGCCCGAAAGCAGCGGCGCCCAGCCCGCGGGACAGGATCAGTCACCGGGCAACGGCAACGGCAACGGCCACGGGCACGGCAAGGCGAAGGGGGCCGGAAAGGGGAAGGGTCATGGCAAAGGCAGTTCCTGACGGAGCGGTTCGGCGCCGGTCATGACCTTGCCGAGCGCCTGCTGTCGGTCTGCCGATGACGGCAGACGCCGGTAACGGCGGTCAGCCAGGGGCGCAGGGCGCGTCTCCCGCCGGAAAGGCGGAGACCGTCCCGCCGGGGGTGAAACTGCCGTGCAGGCCAGGTGCGGGAATCTGGGACGAAGGGCTGAGCCACAGCCAGTATTCGCCGTCCCGGGAGACCGTCCACGCCGGACCGCTCAGGGCGGCCGATCCCTGCGCGTCAGTGACCCCGGCGGCCCAGGAGCGATCGGCAGCGTTGCCTGCGCAGTCATTTCCTGTCAGGACGTACCGGGTGTGCGGCCTGCCTCCGGTTATGTCCGCCGCAAGCTCGATCCGCGTAACCCCATGGGCAGACTGCGCGGAAAATACCGTTACCCGGCCGGTCAGCACCCCGGACGAAGGCAGCGCGACCGTCCTGGCCGATAACGTCGGCTGGCCGGTGCCTGAGGAAGCAGGGGCCGAGACCGGATGCAGCTGGTGGCGCAGCGCAATGGCCACGCCGCGGTAATGAATAGCGACAATGATCGCCCCGGCCAGTGCCGCTGCTAGCAGTACAACCGCCGTCGCCCAGGCCTGCCGGGCGGAGATTGTTCGCGGATCAGCGGAGATCACGTCGGCCGACTCTGGTGTCACGAGGCCATTAGAGACTCGCGATCGCCCTTCGTCAACGTGAACGTCGCTGGTAGTCCGCAGCGGCCTCGATGACGGCGCCGGTGGCCAGGAGGAGTTCCTCGCTGCCCGCCGGGCCGATGAGCTGCAGGCTGGCCGGGAGCCGGTGCGCGGCGGGGACCGGCAGCGCCAGTGCCGGGAGCCCGGCGAGGTTGATCGGCGCCGCGCAGCGGGTGTGCCGCCCCTGCCCGCCGTCCGCGACCGGGGGCGGGAAGATCGGGACCGCCGGCATCACCAGCAGCTCGACGGCGCGGAAGAGCCGGTCAAACGTAGCCCGCCAGTCACGCTGGAACTCCCGCGCGTAGTCGGCCTGACCCGCGGTGACCTCGGCGGCGTTGGCCAGCCGCTCACGCACCTGCGTGCCGAGCCGGGCGCGGCTCGCCGGATCGGCCATCAGCCAGCCGTCGCAGGCGATGACCTCCACATCCATGATCGCGTAGGTGGCACTCAGCGCGTCTCGCCAGCCCTGTAGTTCCACCTCGGTGACGACGATCTCGCTGCGCGCCAGTGCCGCATCGACCGCCGCGTCGATGAGCGGGTCGGCGGTCAGCCCGGGCGGCCGCAGCCGCCCGATGCTGACTGCCGGCCGGGCCGCTACCGTGAATCCCGGCTCGAGCAGGGCCATGCCCGTCACCAGGCCGGCCACGTCGGCCGCCATCGGGCCGACCGTGTCCAGGCTCGGCGAAAGCGGCCATACCCCGTCCAGGCTGACGCGGCCGTGCGTGGTCTTCAGGCCCGCGATACCGCAGTAGGCCGCCGGCACCCGGATCGACCCCCCGGTGTCCGAGCCGTAGGCCACGTCGGCGTCGCCGTCCGCCACTGCCACCGCCGACCCGCTCGATGATCCGCCCGGCAACAGCGCGGCGTCGAGCGGGTTCACCGGCGTGCCGAAGTGGTCGTTCAGGCCGGACGCGCCGTAGGCCAGCTCGTTGAGGTTCGCCTTGCCGACGATAACGGCACCCGCGGCCCGGGCGCCCGCCATGCAGGCCGCATCCGCGGCCGCGGGCACCGCCCGATCGGCCACGGGCCGGCAGCCGGCCGTGGTCGGCACCCCCTGGACGTCGATGAGGTCCTTAACCGCCAGCCGCAGGCCGCCGCCGCCGTCCAGCCGCGTGATGAAGGTCGCCATGCTGCCAACGTAGCGGGAGAGCCTTCGGGAGCGGTCAGCCTTTCTGGCGAAGGGCGGCTGGCCGCGGCTGCGGCGAGAGCACCGGGGCATCGTTGCTAAGTTCCGGTCATGGACCAACGGGGGTGGCGACGACCGCGGGGATGGCGGCTCGTGGCCGTGGCCGCGGCGGCTGCCGTAGTCATCGCCGCCGTCCTCGTCACGGTGTCGGTGGCCAGCCGGCCCGCCCCGATCAGCGCGCGGAACCTCATGATCAGCGTGGTCGACGGACCCCGGGACAACCAGCACGTCCGGCTCGACGCGACGTTCTTCACCCCGCCCGGCGCCGGCCGGGTGCCGGCCGTCCTGCTGGCGCACGGCTTCGGCGGGACCAAGAACTCGGTGCGCGGGCAAGCCGAGCAGCTCGCCGGGGCCGGGTTCGCCGTCCTCACCTGGTCCGCGCGGGGGTTCGGGCGGTCGACGGGCCAGATCGCGCTCGATTCGCCCGACTACGAGGTCAAGGATGTCGAGCAGCTGGTGAGCTGGCTCGCCCGCCAGCCGCGGGTGCGTCTTGATCATCCGGGTGACCCGCGGGTCGGCATCGCCGGTGCCTCCTACGGCGGCGCGATCGCGCTGCTGGCCGCCGCCTACGACCACCGGATCGACGCCGTCGTCCCGCAGATCACCTGGAACAATCTCGCCACTGCGCTGTTCCCGAACGCGGTCGGCGGCGGCCCGGCCAGCGGAGTCTTCAAGAGGCAGTGGGCCGGCCTGCTGTTCGCTCAGGGTTCCGCCGGCCTGGGCGGCTCGCTGGCCGCCAGCCAGCTCCCGGGCGCCACCGGCGGCGTTAACGGTACCGTCGGCAGCGCGGCCGGGGCGTGCGGCCGCTTCCTGCCGCAGATCTGCGCCATTTACCAGCGCGCCGCGACGCTCGGCAGGGCGACGCCCGAGGCGGTGGCCACCTTGCTGCGCTCCAGCCCGGCTAGCGTCCAGAACCGGATCGACGTGCCCACCCTGCTCATCCAGGGCGAGCACGACTCGCTCTTCGGGCTGGATCAGGCCAACGCCAATTACCAGGCGATCCGCCGCAACGGCGCCCCGGCCGACATGGTCTGGTTCGCCGGCGGTCACGACGGCGGCAACCAGGAGACGAGCCGCGTCAGCGCGCTCACCGCCGCCTGGTTCGAACGATGGCTCAAGCCGCGGCAGCTCCCCTGGCGGCCGGGGCACGCCAGCGCGCAGCTCGCGACCGGGCAGCCGGGATTCGCGGTCAGCCGGGATCTCGGCTTTGACGCGAGCACCGAACAGACCCAGCTCGGGGTAGCCACGGCGGCGCGGTATCCCGGTCTGGGGGGCACCGCGCGTACAGTCGTCCGCCTGGCCGGTCCGCCGCAGGCCGTGATCAACCCGCCCGGCGGTGCGCCGCCCTCGTTCTCGTCTTTGCCCGGTCTGTCCGGGGGCGGCGGCCTTACCTTCGACATGCCGGGCCAGAGCGCCGCCTTCACCTCGGCGCCACTGGCCCATCCGCTGCAGGTCACCGGCGTGCCGACGGTCCGCATCGCCGTCACCGGGCCGCCGCAGGCCACGCTGTTCGCCGAGCTCTACGACGTGGACCAGGCCGGCAACGCGACGCTGCCGTTCCAGCTCGCCGCGCCGTTGCGCGTCGCCGGGCCCGCCGCCGGCCAGCCGGCCCCCGGTCAGCCGGCCCCCGGTCAGCCGGCCCGCGGTCAGGACGTGACCATCGCGCTGCCGGCCATGGACTACCAGTTCGCCGCCGGTCACCGGCTCCGCCTGGTCCTGACGACCACCGATTTCGGCTACGCCACCTCACCTGACCCGGCGACCTACCGGGTCAGCCTGGCCGGCCCCGGCGTGCGCCTGCCCGCCGATCCCGCGCTGGCGGTCTCTAGCGGCGGGCTGCCGTGGTGGACCTGGGGCGCGCCGCTGCTGGCCGCGCTGGCGGCGGCGCTGCTCCTGGTGACCGGCCGCCGCCGTCGCCGTCGCGATGAGCTCCAGCCCGAACTGGCCGAGGTCCCGCTCGACATCTCCGGGCTGACCAAGCGCTTCAAGGACGGCCAGCTAGCCGTCGACGGGCTGTCGCTGCGCGTGGAGCGCCAGCAGATCCTCGGCCTGCTCGGCCCGAACGGGGCCGGCAAGACGACGACGCTGCGCGCCCTGATGGGGCTCATTCACCCGGACGCCGGCGCCATCACGATCTTCGGACAGCAGGTGCATCCCGGCTCGGCCGCCCTGTCCCGGCTCGGTGCGTTCGTGGAGGGTCCCGGCTTCCTGCCGCACCTGTCGGGCCGGGCCAACCTGGAGATGTACTGGCGGTCCACCGGCCGCCCGGCCGACGGATCGCACCTGCCGGAGGTCATGACGATAGCCGGGCTGGGCCCGGCCATCGACCGGCCCGTGCGCGCCTACTCGCGGGGCATGAGCCAGCGGCTGGCCATCGCCCAGGCCATGCTCGGCCTGCCTGACCTGCTCGTGCTCGACGAGCCGATGAACGGCCTCGACCCGCCGCAGATCCGCCAGATGCGCGAGGTGCTCACCCAGTACGCCGCCGCCGGCCGAACGGTGATCCTGTCCAGCCATATGCTGGCCGAGGTCGAGCTGACCTGCACCGATGTCGTCGTTATGCACCTCGGTCGGCGGATCGCCGCTGGGCCGGTCGGCGAGATCGCCGGGGACGGCGGCGCGATCGTCATCGGCACGCCCGACCCGGACCGGGCCCGGGCCGTACTGATCGCGCTGGACGGCATCGCGGGCGTGGAACCGCACCAGGAGGGCGTCTTGCTGCAGCTGGGCGACGCGCGGGCCGCGGCGGCGGTGGCGGCGCTCGTCGGGGCGGGCGTGGCCGTGGACCGGGTGATGCCGCATCGCCGGCTGGAAGACGCGTTCCTCGCCCTGATCGCCGGCCGCGCCAACGGCGCCGCCGGGCCGGGCAGCGGCGCGGCGGACCTGACGCCGACTGAGCCGGAGCGGACCCGGTGACCGCCCGGGCCGAGAGCGGCCGCGGGCCTGGTGCGGCGGCGCCGGACCTGGCCGGCGCACCCGGCTACCGCGCGCGCCGGACCCTGCCACTGACCGTCGAGGCGGCCCGGCAGCTCCGGCGGCGGCGCACCCTGGTTTCGTTTGTCATCCTGACTCTGCTGCCCTGGATACTGGTCGGCGCTTTCGAGGTCAGTGGCCCGTCCTCGGCTGGCGCTCCCGGCCTGGTGGCCGAGGCGACCCAGGGCGGCCTGAACTTCACCGCCTTCACCTTCTTCGTGTCGGCTGGTTTCCTGCTGGTCGTGGCGGTGGCACTGTTCTGCGGCGACACGGTCGCCACCGAGGCGAGCTGGTCGTCGCTGCGGTACCTGCTCGCCGCGCCGGTGCCGCGGGCGCGGCTGCTGCGCCAGAAGCTGATCGTGGCGCTCGCGTACTCGGCCATCGCCATCACCTACCTGACGCTGATGTCCCTGCTGGCCGGCACGGTGGCGTTCGGCTGGCATGCGCTGCGGCTGCCGGGCACCGGGGTCGAGCTATCTACCGGGGCCGCGCTCGGCCGGATGGTCATCGTGCTCGGCTTCGTGCTGATCAGCGAGCTGGTCGTGGCCGCGCTCGCCTTTCTGCTCTCCGTGCTGACCGACTCGCCCCTCGGCGCGGTCGGCGGGGCCGTCGGCCTGGTCATCGTCAGCAACATTCTCGATGCCGTCACCGCCCTTGGCTCCTGGCGGGAGCTGCTGCCGACGCACTGGCAGTTCGCGTGGCTGGACGCGCTCCAGTCGCAGATCACCTGGGCCGACATGATCCAGGGCTCGGCCATCTCGGTGTCCTACGCGCTGGTGCTTTTCGCCCTCGCGTTCCGCCGGTTCCGCTCCAAGGACATCGTCTCCTGAGTCTCACCGCCAGCTGCTGTGGCCGGCCGGGTGGGCGCGGCTATCGTGGGATCGTGCCGCCATCGCTCGAGGTCAGGTCCCAGGTGCGCGTTCGAGCCACGCCCGAGCGGGTGTGGCAGGTCGCCATGAACTGGTCTCGCCAGGGCGAGTGGATACCGGCGACCGAGGTGAGCGGCGGGACCGGGATCGGTGCGCGGGTGGCCGCGCGGACGGCTCTGGGCCCGGTCGGCTTCACCGACACGATGGTCGTCACCGAATGGGATCCGCCGCGGCGCTGCGTGGTTCGGCACACCGGACGGGTGGTCCGCGGCCGCGGCATTTTCGAGGTGCTGCCCCAGGGTGAGTTCAGCGAATTTCGCTGGACGGAGCTGGTGGAGCTGCCGGTGCCGGCGGCGGTGCAGCCGGTCGCGATGCTGCTCGGCCGGTGGACCGTGGTCCCGGCGACGCGCCTGGCCCTGAATTACGCGCTGCGCCGCTTCGCCCGGCTGGTGTAAGCGACCGGTCCGCCGGATCGCCCCTGCTCCTCGGGATCGCCGCTGGTCATCGGATCGCCCGCGGGCCTCGGGATCGCCCGCGGTTGCCTGCCTGCGTTACGCCGCGACGGCCATCCGCCTGATCACGTCGTCGCGCAGGCGGCCGACGTCGATGCCGGCGTCCGCGAGCATGACGACCGCCGGGCTGGCTGGCTGGTCAAGGATCCCGAGCAGCACATGTCCCGAGGAGATGTGTCGGTGGTCCAGCCGGACCGCGGAGTGCAGCGCCAGCTCCAGCGCGCGCTTGCCGTCCTTCGTCATCCGCCTGCCGTCGGTGATCCCGCGCCGGCCGCGCCGCTGCGCCCGGACTCGGTCCAGGGAGCCCGGCCCGAACGCCGCGTCGGAGGCACGCCGCACGGCATCCAGGTCGATGCCGACCGAGGCGAGCGCGCCGGCATCCAGGGGCTCCGGTTCGTCAGCCTCGCCGCGCGAGCTGCGGGAGATGCGGGAGCGGAGGTCGTCCGCGTCCGCTCCGGCCGCCGCCAGCGCGTCAGCGGCGACGCCCCGCCCGGCCAGCAGGCCGAGCAGCAGGTGCTCGGCGCCGATCCGCTGCTGCCCCAGGCCGCTGGTCTCTTCCCTGGCGCGCACCACGGCATCGCGCGCGTCCTGATGAAATCGCTCGAACATCAGTCTGTCTCCTCTTATCCGCTGGTCTCAGCCGGTCGGGCGGCGTGCGTGCTTCTTGTGCACGGCTTGCTTGCTGACGCCGAGGTAGAAGGCGACCTCCTGCCACGACCAGCCGTGCGCCCGGGCGTTATCCACCTGCAGGGCCTCCAGCCGCTCGGCGAGTTCGCGCAGCGCGCGGGCAGCGCGCAGTCCCTCGGCGGGATCGCTGCCGCTAGCGGCAGCGGCCAGGAGAGTCTCGTTTCCCATTTCGTCAATATAAGTTGACGACCGGAGCTGCGTCAACTTTTGTTGACGCGCCTCCGCCCGCGCCGCCGCCCGCCCCCCGCCTCCGGCTCGGCCTCGGATAGCCGGCGCGGGCATGTCGCCAGGGTGAGGGGCTACGTAAGCTGGGCGGCGTGCCGCCGGAATCCATGAGCTTTACCGAGAACGACGAGCGCCGGGCGCTGCGAACCGCAGTGGCAGACCTGGGCCGCCGGTACGGCTACGCCTACTTCATCGAGCAGGCGCGCGGCGGCGGCCGGCTCACCGAGCTGTGGCGGGAGGCCGGCAAGCTGGGCTTCCTCGGCGTGAGCCTGCCCGAGCGCTACGGCGGCGGCGGGGCCGGACTGTACGAGCTGTCACTGGTCCTGGAGGAACTGGCGGCCGCGGGCTGCGGCCTGCTGATGATGGTCGTGTCGCCGGCAATCTGCGGCACGATCATCGCCCGGTTCGGCACGCAGGCCCAGCAGGACCAGTGGCTGCCCGGGCTGGCCAGCGGCTCGGCCATCATGGCGTTCGGCATCACCGAGCCGGACGCGGGCTCGAACTCGCACCGGCTCAAGACGGTCGCCCGGCGCGATGGTGACGAGTGGGTGCTGTCCGGACGGAAGATCTACATCTCCGGAGTGGACGAGGCAGACGCGGTCATGATCGTCGGGCGTACCGCTGACGCCCGGACCGGCAGGCTGCGGCCCGCGCTGTTCGTCGTGCCCACCGACGCGCCCGGCTTCGCGTTCGAGCCCATCGAGATGGAGCTGGTCACGCCCGAGCGGCAGTTCCTGCTCTTCCTCGACGACGTCCGGCTGCCGGCCGACGCGCTGATCGGCGAGCCCGACGCGGCGCTGATGCAGTTGTTCGCCGGGCTGAACCCGGAGCGGATCATGGCCTCCGCGATGGCGATCGGCATCGGCCGGTACGCGCTCGACAAGGCCGTGAGCTACGTCCGCGAGCGCACGGTCTGGGACGTCCCGGTCGGCGCGCACCAGGGCATCGCCCACCCGCTGGCCCAGATCAAGATCGAGCTGGAACTGGCGAAGCTGATGATGCAGAAGGCCGCGACCCTGCAGGACAGCGGCGACGGCAAGGCGGCCGGCGAGGCGGCTAACATGGCCAAGTACGCGGCGGCCGAGGCCAGCGTGCGGGCCGTCGACCAGGCGGTGCAGTCGCTGGGCGGCAACGGCCTGACGAAGGAGTACGGCGTAGCGTCGCTGCTGGCCGTCGCGCGGACCACGCGCATCGCGCCGGTCAGCCGCGAGATGATCCTCAACTTCGTCGCGCAGAACTCGCTGGGCCTGCCTAAGTCGTACTAAGCGGCTTGGGTTGGCCGTTGCCTAGATAGCACAGCGGCTTGGGGTGGCCGTTGTTTCAGCTAGCGCTAGGGGACGCCGATGAACGACCGGCTCGTGCAGTACTCGGCCGACCGGGGCATAGCCCGGATTGCGCTCGACTCGCCGCGCAACCGCAACGCGCTGTCGGCCGCATTGGTGACGCAGGTCGAGGAGGCGCTCGCGGCGGCGGCGGCCGAGGACGCGGTCCGCGCGGTCGAGCTCACCCACACCGGCTCGACGTTCTGCGCGGGCGCCGACCTGGCGGAGGCCAGGCAGGGTGGCATGGCGACCGGAACGGTGCGGCTGATGGCCTTGCTGCGGCAGATCCTCACGCTGCCCAAGCCGGTGGTGGGCAGCATCGACGGGCACGTCCGGGCCGGCGGGATGGGGCTGGTCGGCGCGTGTGACATCGTGCTGGCCGGCCCGGCGTCGACGTTCGCCTTCTCCGAGGTGCGCCTCGGCCTGGCGCCGGCCATCATCTCGCTGACCACCCTGCCGCGGCTGTCCCCGCGGGCCGCGGGCCGCTTTTACCTGACGGGTGAGACCTTCGGCGCGCCGGCCGCCGCCGCGATGGGCCTGATCACTGAGGCGGTGCCGGACATCGACGCCGCCACGACGGCGATCCTGGACACGCTGCGGTCGGCCTCCCCGCAGGGGCTCGCGGAGACCAAGCCGCTGCTGACCGCGGACGTACTCGCCAGGTTCGACGCCAGCGGCGCGGCGCTGGCGCAGCAGTCGGCCCGGCTGTTTGCCTCCGCCGACGCCGCCGAGGGGATGGCGGCCTTCCTGGCCAAGCGACCGCCGTCGTGGGCGGTATAGCAGCCCCGGCGCGGTAACGGAAGCCTGATCAAGGGGGTGGGCGCCGGCTTCAAGGCGCTCCGGCAGGGCGAGGTGACCCAGTACACCGCGCTGCTGGAGGACAGCCGCCGGCACGCGATCGACCGCCTGGTCGAGAACGCCCGGCTGCTCGGCGCCAACGCCGTCGTGGCCATGCGCTTCGACTCTTCCGAGCTTGGCCAGCAGCTCACCGAGATCGTGGCCTACGGCACGGCTGTCGTCACCCGCCCGGCCCGCCCCGGCGGGCCCGCCGCCGCGGCCACGGGCAGGCGGCGGTGCCGGGCCCGGGCTGGGTGCCGACGCAGGAACGGTTCCGCGACCCGACCTCGAAGGTGATCATGCGGGTCTGGCTCGACCCGGCCGACCAGGCCCGGCACTACGTGCCGGAGCCCGAGAGCTAGCCGCCCGCCGCCTGGTAGTGGGCCGCGTGCTGGTCGCGCAGGACGTTCTTCTGGATCTTGCCGGTCGAGGTCTTCGGCAGCGTGTCGGCGACGATCACCGATTTGGGCACCTTGTAGCCGTCCAGCCGCTGCTTGAGCGCGGCGATGAGCTCGGCCTGGTCGATCGTCTCGCCGGGCCGGGGCACGATGACCGCCGTGATGGCCTCGCTCCACCGCTCGTGCGGCAGCCCGATGACCACGGCCTCGGCCACGCGCGGGTCGGCGGCGTAGACGGCCTTCTCGACCTCGATCGACGCGACGTTCTCGCCGCCGGTCTTGATGACGTCCTTGTAGCGGTCGGCGAACCACAGGACGCCGTCGGCGCCGAACCGGCCGACGTCGCCGGAGTGAAACCAGCCGTGGGCGAACGCGGCGGCGGTGGCGCCGGCGTTGTCGAGGTACTCGGTCATGGTGCTGGGCCCGCGGTAGACGATCTCGCCCTGCTCGCCGACGGGCAGCAGCTCGCCATCCGGGCTCATGATCGCGACCTGCACGCCGGTCAGCGGCGTGCCGACCGCGCCGATGTGCGAGAGCTGATGCTCGGGCCGGAAGAGCGTGGTGATCGGGCTCATCTCGGTCTGCCCGAACAGCAGTGCGAAGTCGCAGCCGAAGCCGTCCAGGCACCGGCGGATCAGCTCATCGGGCATCGGGGCCATGGCGTAGACCGCGCGGCGCAGGCTGCTCAGGTCACGTCCGCCGAAGGACGGATCATCGAGCATCGCCCGGTACATCATCGGCAGGCCGAAGACCTGGGTGATGTGCTCGGACTCGATCAGGTCCAGGAGCCCGGCCGGGTCGAAGCCGCGCAGGACGTAGGTAGTCGCGCCGACCATGACCGCCGGCGTGCAGAACGCGTTGAGCTGCGCGGTGTGGAACATCGGCATCATGGCCGCGAACCGGTCCGCCGAGCTCCACTGCGAGTCCAGCGCCGCCGACATGGACTCCAGGTAGATCCCGGCGTGCGAGGCGACAACGCCCTTGGGGAACGACGTCGTGCCGGAGGTGTAGAGATAGCTGAGCGCGTCCCGGTCGTCGACGAAGACCTCGACGTCGGCCGCGCCCGTGCTGAGGGGCCCCGTGCTGGCCAGTTCCTCCAGCGTGACCCAGGACCGGTCGGCGGGCTCGGCCTCGTAGGCGCCGCCCGTACCCGGGGCCACGAACACGTCGGTGACGTCGGCCGCCTTCGCGACCGCGTCGCGCATCACCGCCACCAGCTGCGACTCGACGACCAGTCCCCGGCAGCGCGAGTGGCCCAGGACGTAGGCCACCTCGTCCGGGCGCCAGCCCAGGTTGACGGGCACGCAGACGAGGCCGAGCCGGGCACACGCGTAGTAGACGGCGAGGAACTCGGCGCTGTTTCCGGAGGCCACCCCGATGGCGTCGCCGCGCGAGTAGCCGCGCGCGGCCAGGCCGCGGGCCAGCCGGCTGACCCACGCGTTCAGCTCGGCGTAGGTCCAGCTGCGCGGGCCGTCCACGATGGCCGCCCGGGCCGGGCGCGCGGCGGCCGCCCGGGTCAGCGAGTCAGCTACGTTGATGCGCTGGATGAGGTTGCGTGCCAGGTCCACGGTGCCCCCCGGCAGGTCAGGCGCGGCGGGTGGCGAGGAATACCGGAATCAGGCGCTCGGTCTTCACCTGATAGTCGGCGTAGGGCGGGAAGGCCGCGACGGCCCGCTGCCACCAGGTGGCCCGCTCCTCGCCCGTCAGCTCGCGGACAGTCGCGTCGAAGGGCTCGGGGCCGTCCTGGATCGTCACCGCTTCCGGGTCGGCCTTGAGGTTGTAGTACCAGACCGGGTGGGCGGGCGCGCCGCCCTTGGAGGCGACGAGCAGGTACTCGCCGTCGTGCTCCACCCGCATCAGCGGAGTCTTGCGCAGCTTGCCGCTCCTGTTGCCCCGGCTGGTGACGATGATCACGGGCAGCCCGGTGTCACGCAGCGTATTGGCCTCCTGGCCGCCTGAGGACTCGTAAGCTTCTACCTGATCGCGGACCCACTGGGCAGTGCTGGGGACGTACTCGCCGTCGAGACTCATGAGCAAACAATATGCCGGCGGCCCCAGGCCGGGCTGCGGCGACCGCGCAGCGCCGGCCAGAGCACACATTCGGCGTGGTTACGCCCTGTAGTGCACTATCATCGGTAAGCGGTTATTAAGGTCGGACTTAGGAAGCTCGCCCACGTAGAGCCGACTCATAGGTAGCGTCAGGTCTAATGGCTTCCCCACCCCAGCTCGGTAACGGTCCCCAGGTTGGTGACAGCTCGTTGCGCCCCGGCCCGGCCTCGCTGCCGGACTCCGAAGGCTCACTGACTCAGGTGCAGGCCGCCTCCGTGCCGGAGCAGCGAGCCCGGCCGACGACCGCCCCCGAGCAGGCCCAGCCGGCGGCCGTGCCGGACGCCCCGGTTCCGGCGCCGCCCGGTACGAGCAAGCACCGGCTCGCCTGGCTGGACGCGCTGCGCGGGATCGCCGCCCTGTGCGTCGTGTTCGACCACCTCAGCTATCACGTCCTGCAGCACGCGCATACGGCAATGCATAAGTTCTTCGACCCCGGCCTGTTCGGCATTGCCGTGTTTTTCCTGGTCAGCGGCTATATCGTGCCGGCTTCCCTGGAGCGCGGCGGGAGCGTCCGCAGGTTCTGGGTGGGCCGCATCTTCCGCCTGTATCCGCTGTTCCTGGTGACGATCGCGATCGTCCTGGTGATGCACGAGTTCAACATCGGCACGCTGCGCGGCGCGGACGCCACTCCCCATGCGGCGGTGTTCAGCCACCTGCTGATGCTGAGCGACCTGCTGGGCGTGCCCAGCGTTATCAACGTGTTCTGGACGCTGTCCTTCGAGATGGTCTTCTACCTGCTGCTCACCGCGCTGTTCGTGCTGGGCGTGCACCGGCGCAGCGCGAGTTACGCCCTCGGTTTCGGCGTCGCCGGGCTGGCGCTCGGCGGCGTCCTGCCCGCCGTGGCGCTGTCGCACAGCTCGCTGGGCCCGACCAAGGTCGCCGCCCTGGCGGACCTGCTCGTCATCGTCGGGCTGCTGCTGGCGGTGAGTGGCCGGCCCGGGCTGCGGCTGGTCGGCGCGTCGCTGGCCGCCGCGACCGGCCTGGTCCTGCTCGTGTTCAACGACCGGCGGATCCCGACCGAGGGCTTCGTGATCCTGGCCCTGATGTTCACCGGCACCATGCTCTACCGCTGGCAGCAGGGCCAGTTCGGCCGCGGCCGCGCGGTCTGGACGGCGGTCGCCGTATTCGCGCTGATCACGGCCGCGGGCGCCTGGCACATCGGGCAGGTGGCGGCCCCGGCCGCCGCCCAGGCCGGCACGCCGCGCCGCTGGGTCATCTCGCTCGTGGCGGCCGGCCTGATCTTCGGCATCGGCCTGGCCTTGCGTAACCGCAGCTTCCCGCGCGTGCTGGCCTGGCTCGGGCTGGTCAGCTACTCCGTCTACGTGCTGCACTACCCCGTGATTTACCTCTACGACAAGATCAGCTGGACCCGCGGCCCGCACCCCATCGGCATCCAGCTCCTGCTGGCCGCCGCGTTCCTGGTGGTGCTCCTGGGCTGTGCGGGACTGAGCTACCACCTCGTGGAGGCGCCGATGCAGCGCCTGGGCCGCCGGGTCGGCCGCGGCCTGGATGCCCGGTTCGGCACCGACCGGATGGCCGCGGGGCGGCACGCAGCCGCCGCCGATCCAGGCCAGTAACACCGGTCCGCGCGACCCGGCGCGTGCGCCGCGCTGCCCTGGTCGGCGAGCTGGGGCCGGAGGGCCGCCATCATGGGGGATGGGTGACCGGCGGGCTGGGTGACCGGAGGGAGCGCGATGGCCGAGGTGATCAGCAGCGCGGCCAATCCCCTGATCAAGCGGGTCAGGCTGCTGGCTGACCGCAAGCACCGGCGCCGTGAGGGCGCGTTCGTGGTCCAGGGCATCCAGCCGGTGTGGCAGGCGGTCGAGGCCGGCGCCGACATCGAGACGCTGATCGTGGCGCCGGAGCTGCTGCGGCCGCCCGCCGCCACGGCGATGGTCACCCGGCAGGAAGAACAGGGGACGCCGGTGGCCAGGGTCAGCGGTGCCCTGTTCGCCCGGATCGCGGACCGGGACGGGCCCGCCGGGCTGGCGGCCATCGTCCGTGCCCGGCCCGGCCCGCTGGCCGGGCTCACGGTATCCCAGGGTTCGCTATTCGTCGCGCTGCACGAGGTCGGCAACCCCGGCAACCTCGGCACCATCATCCGCACGGCCAGCGCGGCGGGCGCCGCGGGCCTGATCCTCATCGGCCAGACCACAGACCCCTACGATCCGGCCGCCGTGAAGGCCAGCATGGGCGCCATCTTCGACGTGCCGGTCGCCAGCGCGGCGACGGAGCAGGAGTTCCTGGCCTGGGCGGCCGGCCACGGGGTGACGGTGGCGGCGGCCGCGGCGCGGGCCGAGCGCTCGTGCTGGGACATCGACTTCCCGCTGCCGCTCGCGGTGCTGCTGGGCAGCGAGGGCGCCGGCCTCCCGGCCGCCCTGCTGGAACGCGTCGGGCGCGAGGGCGCCGGCCTGCACGTGCGGATCCCGATGGCGGGGACGGCGGAGTCGCTCAACCTGGCGGTCGCCGCCGGAATCCTGCTGTACGAGGTACGCCGCCGAAGCGGCCTGCCGGGCGACGGCACCCCGTCGTCGGCCGGGCCGCCGGCCGGCCCTCAGGTGGGCCCTCCTCTAGACCTATCGAGCTCGAGCGGAAAAGATCAGGACGTACAGGAGATACCCCCCGGCGGGACACGAGGAGGCAGCGCGGGATGACTGGGCTGAAGGCGGAGGTAGACCCGGCAGAGGTCGGGTTCGACCCGGGACGGCTGGACCGGATCGACCGGCACTTCGCCCGCTACGTGGACGACGGGCGGCTGGCGGGCTGGCTGATCACGGTCAGCAGGCAGGGCAAGCTCGCGCACGTGTCCGCCTACGGCGCACGGGACATCGAGGCCGGCCTGCCGGTCGAGACCGACACGCTGTGGCGGATCTACTCGATGAC
>Ga0208220_1000151_pt1 | contig 27328 bp, 20 predicted proteins | sample NGESurdeep092012_9_FD_184484 | JGI IMG/M metagenome (GOLD analysis project Ga0208220, IMG submission 184484) | Arctic peat soil microbial communities from Barrow, Alaska - NGEE Surface sample F53-1 deep-092012 (SPAdes) | ecosystem: Environmental > Terrestrial > Soil > Wetlands > Peat ...
GTGATGGAACGCGTTGTGCCCGTGCAGACGCCGCGTTTTGACCTGACGATGAAATCCACAATGGTCTTCGCCTCATTACTGGAGAATTTTTTCCGCACCTCCTCGATGGCTGCAGCCAGATGTTTTTTGCGGCGGAAAATCAGGTGGTAGATTTTTTTCAATTCCAGGCGCTGCTCCGGCGTGAAACCCGCGCGGCGCAATCCCACGATGTTCAGGCCGCACAGTTTGTTGACGCCGAATGCCGCCGTGGTGAACGGCGGCAGGTCCTGGGTGACGCTCGCGCCGCCCTGCATCATCGCCAGAGTGCCGACGCTGCAAAACTGGTGGACGAGGCAGCTGCCGGAAATGAACGCCCGGTCAAACACCGTCGTGTGCCCGCCCAGCAGCGCGCCGTTCACCAGGATGACGTGGTTGCCGACGACGGCGTTGTGACCGACGTGCGAGCTGGCCATGAAAAAATTGTGCGAGCCGATGACCGTCTCGCCGTCCGTCGTGGTCGAGCGGTGCGCCGTGAAATGTTCGCGGAAAATGTTGTGGTCGCCGATGCGGAGGCGCGTCGGCTCGCCCTTGTATTTGGTATCCTGCGGCGCATCGCCGATGACGCAACCCGCGTGGAACCGGTTGTGCGATCCGATTTTTGTGTTGCCCGTGAAATAAGTGTGCGATCCGACGACGCAATGCGCGCCGATTTCCACGCCCTCGTCAATCACGGAATACGCGCCCACCTGAACCGTCGCGTCCAGCTTCGCCTTCGGATGAATGATTGCCGTCTTGTGAATCATTTTGTTACATCGTTGCATTGTTGCGCCGTTAAATCCAGTCTTTGTTGGCGCAACAACGCGGCGGTTTGCGGTTGAAAGGATGTTCCTTCACGCATGGAAATATCCCAGTTCCCGCAGCGACGAATAATCCTTCGTCCGCTCCGCCGTCGCGCGGCCGATGATGACGTGGTCAACGACCTCGATTTTCAAAAGTAGTCCGGCGCGGATCAAATCCCGCGTCACCTTGATGTCCGCGTCGCTCGGCGTCGGGTCGCCGCTCGGATGATTGTGAACGAGCACGATGCCCGCCGCGTTCGCCGCAATCGCCGCGCGAAACACCTCGCGCGGATGCACTAGGATCGTGTCGAGCAGACCGTGCGAAATCTCCTCCGCGCGGATCAATTTTTTCCGCACATTGAGCAGCAGCACTTGAAACGACTCCACATTCAGCAGCCGGTTCGTCTCGCGCATGAAGTTCACGACCGTTTCCGGATTGTCCAGCACGGGCGATTCCTCGCGGCGCTCCTGCTCCATGCGCCGCGCCAGCGCAAACGCCGCCACCAACGTCGCCGCCTTGTCCGGGCCGACGCCGGGAATTTTGCGCAGCTCGTCCACCGTCGCCAGCGCCAGCGCGTTCAGCGAGCCGAACTTCTGCAAAACAGTTTGCGCCACCTGCACCACGTTCGCGCCCTGCAATCCCGTTCGCAGCAAAATCGCAACCAGCTCCGCGTGCGTCAGCGCGTCCGGCCCGCGCGCCACGAGCCGTTCGCGCGGCCGCTCGCTGGCGGGCTGGTCTTTGAGCCGAAAGGATTCGTTCACTGAAATTATTTCGCCTTTTTCTTTTGCGTTTGAAGCATTTTTATATTTGTCGGTTTATACCAAGTTACTTTGCCATCATCGGCAACTGAAAAAATGTGCAAACACATTCCGATTGCAAACTCATAGGAAATTCGACGTAAAGCTATATCCGCGCTTAATTTTGGTAACGCCAAACCGTAATAATATCGTGCTTTCGGACTTTTCATCCGAGTTACAATTTGTCCTAAAGAGTGAATAAAGGCGTTTTCAAATCCACTTCTACCACCTGAAGCACCTTTGGTTTCGATGAAAAATGGACGCGAATATTTGGAGTTCGTCACTTTTACATCCACTCCGTGTTTCTTCAAACTTCCAAATTTTAAGTTTTTACTCCAACCCCCATTGGTGAGAAATTCGATGACTTTTATTTTGACGAATTCTTCTGTGATTTTCCGGGTAGCTTTTTTCATTGTTTGAATAGCTAAATCTTTTTGACCAAGCGAATCAAGCCGATTAAGTGCTATGGCGGGTTCAGAAATTGCCGAAGGTTCTATTAACGTGTTATTCTTGGTCCGTGGAATCACTAGGCGAAAAAAATTCGCTCACGGAGTCGCAACTGAAAGCGGTTCTTGAGCGCGGCAACGTCCTTGTCATGGCCGGTGCTGGCACTGGCAAGACCGAAACCCTTGTCGCTCGCTGCCTTGATTGTCTTGACCGCGAACGCGCATCGCTCGACGAACTGCTTGTCGTAACTTTCACCGAAGCCGCCGCCACTAAAATGCGTTCGCGCCTGCGCCGCGCGCTCGAAGAAAAATCTACCGCGGCGCCGCACGATTCTCATTTCGCTGAACAACTCGCGCTGTTCGACACCGCGCACATCGGCACGCTGCACGGATTTTGTTTCAAGCTCGTGCGCGAACATTTCCACGAACTCGGCCTCGACCCGCAGCTTGCCATTTTGGAAGAAGGCCAGACGCGGTTGCTCGCCGATGAAACGCTGGCCGAACAATTCAATTCGCATTACGAAGATGAAGATGAATTTTCGCTGGCCGTCCAGGATTTGATCAAAATTTACGGCAACGGCCGCGACGAAAAAATCCGTGCGTTCGTCTTACGCCTGCACCATTATTCGCAGGCTCGCCCTGATGCCGAAAGCTGGCTCGCACGGCAGATTGGAAATTTTTCCGCCGCCGAACCAATCCAATGGCGCGAATGGTTTTCCGCCGCAATTTCAAACTGGCGCGACGAATGGCTGCCTGTTTTGGAAAATCTGCGCTTGGAAAATCCCAAAGCCGCCGAATGTCTGGAAATTCTCCGCAAAGCCAATCCGCAGGACGCCTTGCGGAAAATTCTCGCGGCTGACGGCAAAGAAAACTTTCCGAAAGGCAAGTTCACGAAACTGCGCGAACCGCTTGAAGATTTCTTTGAGGACACCGGGTTTCTAAATTCGCTCGCGCCAACAAAGGAAAACGACCCGCTCGCCGAGGATTGGAGCTGGGCTCGCGGCCACATGAAAGCGTTGTTGCAACTGGCGAAGGAATTTTCCGAAAATTTTTCCGCGCGCAAGCGCGACGACGGCGTCCTTGATTTTCACGACCTCGAACAATTCGCGTTGAAATTGCTTTGGAATTTTGAAACGGAAAAACCAACCGAAATTGCCGAACGCTGGCGCAAAAAATTGCGCTTCGTCTTCGTGGACGAGTATCAGGACATCAACGCCGCGCAGGACAAAATCATTCCCGCGCTTTCGCGCGAGGGCGCGGACGCGAACCGCTTTCTCGTCGGCGACGTGAAGCAGAGCATTTACCGTTTCCGCCTCGCCGACCCGAAAATATTCCGCGACTACGCAAAAAACTGGCGCGATAAAAACGGCAATACGATTCCTCTGACGGAAAATTTCCGCAGCCGCGAATCGCTTTTGAATTTCGTGAACTCCGTCTTCGGGCCGCTCATGCGCGAGGAAATCGGCGGAGTGAATTATGACGACGAGGCAAAATTGAGGTTCGGCGCGCCGGAAGCGCGCGTGGATTTCAGAGCCGCAAAAGATTCGTCGCCGCGAGCGGAACTGATTTTGCGGTTCAAGGCCGGACGCAACGACGAAGTTGATTCAGTAGATGAATCCGGCGCAAATGAACTGGCAGATTTGGACGAATCCGAAAAGGAAGCGCGTTTGCTCGCATTGCGATTGATCGAATTAAAAAACGACCCAAACCATAAAATTTGGGACGACGACCAAAAATATTTTCGCACAGCCGAATGGCGCGACATGGCGATTCTTCTGCGCGCGCCGTCGGGCAAGGCGGAGGTTTTTGCGAAGCAGTTTGACCGCGCCGGAATCCCGCTTGTCGTCGAGCGCGGCGGATTTTTCGATAGCAGCGAGATTCTGGATTTGCTGGGCGTGCTGCAATTACTCGACAATCCGTTGCAGGACGTTCCGTGCATCGCAGTTCTGCGCTCGCCGCTTGTCGGCTGCTCGCTGGACGAACTGGCGGAAATCCGGCTGGCTGCGGGCGGACATTTTTGGTTTGCGCTGAACCAAGCCCAAAGTCCAAAGTCCAAAGTCCAAAATGAAACGCGCGCGAAAGTTGAGAAATTCTTGGAGCGTTTTCATCGCTGGCGGAAACTGGCGCGGCAATGCTCGCTCTCGCAATGTCTCGAAGCAGTTTTGTCGGAAACGCACTATGACGACTGGCTCAAATCGCGTCCGCGCGGCGCGCAACGTCATGCGAATGTCGGGCGGTTTTTAAATCTCGCGGAGAAGTTTGATCAATTCCAGCGGCAGGGACTTTTCCGGTTTTTGAAATTCATCGAGGCGCAGCGCGAGGCGGAAGCCGAGCCGGAAGTTTCGCCCGTCGCGGACGAAAATGCGGTGCGTTTGATGAGCATCCATCAAAGCAAAGGCCTGGAATTTCCAATTGTTGCCGTTGCGGACATGGCAAAAAGTTTCAACACGCAGGATTTGCGCTGCGAAATTATTTTTGACGAGGAATTCGGGCTTTGTCCGAAAGTGAAGCCGCCGCACGCCGGCGGGCGTTATCCAAGTCTGCCGCATTGGCTCGCGCAAAGGCGTCAGCGCCACGAACTGGCGGGCGAAGAATTGCGGCTGCTTTACGTCGCAATGACGCGGGCGCGCGACAATTTGATTTTGACCTCCAGCGTCACGGAGAAAAAATGGACGGAGCTTTGCATGGAAAATTCGCCAATCACGCCGCAAAAAATTCTGGCGGCGAAAAGTTACGCGGACTGGCTGTGCTTGTGGTTTGCGAACCAACTCCAAAGTCCAAAGTCCAAAGTCCAAAGCGAAACGGAAGGCGAACTGCCGCATTTGCGCTGGCGGATTGTGGCGGACGTTGAACTTGCGAAGGTAAAGACGGAAAATGGAAAATTGAGAACTGAAGCGGAATTGCCCGAACTGAACGATGAAATTTTGCAAAGGCTTCAGGAAACTTTGGCATGGCAATATGGCTTCGGCGCGGCGACGGAACGAGCCGCCAAGTCGTCTGTCACGGCATTGAGGCGGCAGGCGGCGGATGAACTGGATGACGAGGCGGAGCAAATTTTCAGTTTTCAGTTTTCGGAAAAACGGCTCGCGGGGAATCTCGCCCCGCCAGTTCAAAATCGCAAATCGCAAATCGTAAATCGTAAATTGGGTGCAGCGGGCACAGGCACGGCACACCACAAATTTCTCCAGCACATCGCGGTGGAAAACGCGGGTGCACTGGCCGCGCTTGAAACCGAGGCCGAACGGCTGGAGAAGGAAAAAGTTTTGTCGTCGGACGAGCGCGGAGTTTTGGATTTGCCAGCGGTTGCGGCATTTTGGAATTCAGAGGCCGGACAAAAAATCCGGCAACGGGCGGCGAACGTAAAACGCGAACTGGCGTTCACGGCGAAGTTGAGTCCGGCGGAGTTGGATGAAATACTTGGAAGGAAGTCCGCGCCGGAATTGGAAGACGAATTTGTTGTCGTGCAGGGCGTGGCGGATCTAGTTGTGCTGCTGCCGGATGAAATCTGGCTGGTGGATTTCAAGACGGACGACGTTCGCGCGGATGAACTGGCTGGCAAAATAAAACACTACGCGCCGCAGTTAAAACTTTACGCGAGCGCGCTGGCAAAAAATTATTTGCGCCCGGTCACAAACTGCTGGCTGCACTTTTTGTCGGCGCAGAAAACGATGGACGTGGAAATCTGACCGGGAGGGTCGGCGTGCCGCCGACTAAAACTGAAAATCACGGACGGCGACACGCCGTCCCTCACAAATCAAAATTTAATCCGGCGGTTGCTGTCCCGCAGGGCGGGCTTCGTCGTCGGATTTTTCTTCGGTTCGCTCCGGCAATTCTTCATTTTCCACAACGGGGGCTTTTTCTCGCAATTTCACGAGCGCAGGGCGCAGCAGTTTTCCCTGAAACGTGTAGCCCGCGCCGACGGTCTCGGCGATGACAGCGTCGGTGGGCGGTTTTGATTCGTCAACAGTCTGATGACGCTCGGCGTTGAACGGCTCGTCCGGCGCGGCCACAAACGGCGTCAGCCCGATGCGCCGCACGGTGTCGCGGCAGGCGTCCTGAAATTGAGAAATCTGCCCGGCCACTTTCGGCTGTTTGGAACGCGCGGCGGCGGCGTGCAGCAGGAAAACGTGGTCCAGAATCCGCACGAGGACTTGCAGCCATTCGGCCTCGCCACGCCGCAATTTGTCAATTTCAAGGCGGAGCGCGGATTTTTCGCTGTCGTTCATTTTCTGCATGAACGCGGTGAACTGCCGGACTTCCTCTGCCATTTTGTCGAAAATTTCCTTCGCGCCGGCGGAGGTTTTTTCTGCCTGCGCCTGCGCGTTTGTCCATTCGTTCGTCGCGCCGGAGATTTGCGCGGCGAGTTTTTCAAGGCTTTGGATTTTTTCGGCGATGCCGCCGAGCGCGGCGGCCTCGACTGCCTTGACCATCACGCGATAATCCAGGATGAACGGCACGCAGCCCAAAACCGCGCCAAGCGCGACGCAGGCGGAGACGGCGGCGATTTCCCAGCGGCCAACCGGGTGTGGCGAATGCAGGATGAAAAAATACACGGCGGCGAGCAGCAGCGCGTCGCCGAGCAGAAACGGCCATTTTGGAATTTTCCAATGTGTCACGTCATTCATCGCGGCCAAGTTTCATGGAAATGCGGGGCGAGCGCAAGAAAACGCGCCAAGCTGGACAACAAAATGCCAATCACCGCCCTGTTTTACGGCGGTTGACTTCATCCAAAAATTCTGAAACGCTGTTTAAGAAGTTAAAAAACTCAACCCGATAAAACTATGAAAAAAGACTGACTCACGTTGATCCGCTCAAACTTGGAATTACTCTCGGCATCATTTACGCCATCATATCGCTCGTAATTATTGTTCCGCTATTCTTTCTGATTTCGCTTGCGGGAGTCGCCAACACTGCCAGAGCCGGCACAGCGCTGCCCGCCATTTTTTCAGGCGTATTTTTGATTTTCCTGCCGGTCATTTATGGCGTTATGGGATTTATCGGCGGAGTTATCATGGCTTTCGTCTATAATATAACAGCCAAATGGACAGGCGGAGTTGAATTCACGACTGAAGAAGTCCAGTAATTTTAAGTTTCGCGCACGATGAAGGCCGCAAACTCATCGTGATGCTGCGGCGGGATGCGGACTTTGAATTTCGCGGTCTTGCCGTTGTAACGGCGTTCAATCACTTGCCCGACCTTGTGCAGGCGCGCGATGACGGCAGACTGTTCGTGCGGGATTTTCAATTCCAGGAATTCGCGCGTCGGGCGCAGTTGCGTTCCGAGTTCGTCGAGCAAATGCAGAATGCCTTCGCCGGTCACGGCTGAAATTTCAACTGCGTGCGGAAATTTTTCCCGAAGACCATTTGGCGCGACGCCGTTCAGCCTGTCCATTTTGTTAAAAACCATCAGCACGGGTTTTCCTTCCGCGCCGATTTCCTTCAAAACGGAATCCACGGCGGCAATCTGTTCCTCGGCCTGCGGATGGCTGATGTCCACGACGTGCAAAAGTAAATCCGCCTGGACGACTTCTTCGAGCGTCGCCTTGAACGCCTCGACGAGTCCGTGCGGCAATTTTTTGATGAAGCCGACGGTGTCCGTGAGCAGGACATTCTGGTTCGTCGGCAATCTCAACCGCCGCGTCGTCGGGTCGAGCGTCGCGAACAAAATATCCTTCGCCAAAACGTCCGAGCCGGTCAGCGCGTTGAGCAGCGTGGATTTCCCGGCGTTCGTGTAACCGACAATCGAGGCGAGTGGCCAGTTGCTGCGCTGGCGTCCGGCGCGCTGCGTCGCGCGCTGGCGGCGGACGGCGTCGAGGTCGCGCTCGATTTTATCAATGCGCTCGCCCACTTTCCGGCGGTCGGCTTCCAATTGCGATTCGCCTTCGCCGCCGCGCATCCCGATGCCGCCGGCCTGACGCGACAAGTGCCCCCAAAATTTCGTCAGCCGCGGCAGCAGATGCTGAAGTTGCGCGAGTTCAATCTGCATCTTGCCTTCGCGCGTGCGGGCGCGTTGCGCGAAGATGTCGAGGATGAGAGCGGTGCGGTCGAGGATTTTGCACTCGAAGATTTTTTCAAGATTGCGGCTTTGCGCGGGCGAAAGCTCGTCGTCAAAAATCACCGTGTCAACGCCGTTCGACTTGCAAAATTTTGAAAATTCCTCCGCGTTGCCTTTGCCGATGAAGGTTGCCGCGTTGAGCGATTCCATTTTTTGAATCCCGTCGCCGGCGACTTCCGCCCCGGCGGTCTGCGCGAGTTCGGCAAGCTCGTCGAGCGACTCGCGGAGTTCCGCGCGGCCGCGCGACTTGAGTTCGACGCCGACGAGAAAAACCCGTTCGGAGCGTTTGCGGGTGAGATTGACGAGTGATTTCAATTGTTGCGATGGAGACGATAGCACAATTACCGCCGCGCGCGATTTCATTTTCATTTTGCAGAAATCGGGCTATAAATGCAGGCAACCGTGGAAACAAAATGCAAGCTGGCGACTCATATCAGTTGCCGGACGTAAAGGTATGATTCGCTTCAATGCCATCCGATTTTTTCTGCTGCCCGCCGCCGCATTGTTTTTCTGCGCCGCGCCGTCGCGCGCGGACGACACGAATCTGGAGAAGCAAATCCAGTTGTTGCAGCAGCAAAATTCGATTCTCCAACAGCAATTGCAAAAACAAAACGACTCGCTTGAATCGCTCACGAGAAAAGTCCAGGACTTGGAGGCGGCCGGTGCTGAAAAGGAAAATTCAACTTTGGAAAATGCGCCGTCAAAAGGCGGCTTCAATCTCGGCAAGGTCAATTTGAGCGGCGAGGGCGGCGTGGCGCTTTTCAAGACGGGGTCGGAAGGCTTTGCGCCACAATCGGATTTTCGCGTGGACGAGGCGCGGCTGTTCGTCGAGGCGCCCATCTGGCAGGAAGTATATTTTTACGGCGATGTGGATCTGGCAACGCGCGAGAATAACAATTTGAACACGCAGCTTGGCGAGTTGTATCTGGATTTTCAGGACGTGTCGCAATTGTGGGGGCGCGACAACCAGTTCAACATCCGCGCCGGGCGGATGAACATTCCGTTTGGCGAGGAATACCTGTCGCGCAACGCGATTGACAATCCGCTCATCTCGCACTCGCTTTCGGATATGTGGGGATTTGATCCAGGCGTGGAAATTTACGGTGCACTGAACAAGTTCAGCTACGTCCTCGCGGTGCAAAACGGTAGCGGCGCGAACGGCGTGCAGGATTTTTCCGGCGACAAATCGGTCGCGGGAAGAATTGGATTTGATCCGAACCGCCACTGGTATTTCAGCGTGAGCGGAATGCGCACAGGCGACGTGAGCGCGCAAAAGGACTTCACTTCCGCCGAATGGTTTGGCACGGGATTTTTCCAGTCGCTCGGTTCGCCGACCACGACAAAGTTTCACGCGAACATCGTCGAGGGCGATGCGACGGCGCGCTGGAACGGCGGCCACGTCAGCGCGTTCGGCGGCTATGCGCGCTACGGCGACAACGATCCGGCGGCGGACAACGGACGCGATATTATTTATTACTCGGTCGAGGGCGTGCAGGATTTGCCGAAGAAATTTTACGCGGCAGCGCGGTTCAGCGAGATTTATTCGGCCAAAGGCGTTCCAATCGTGGGCTACGGCAATTCCGCCGAATATTTCAGCGACCTGACGCAGGAATTGTGGCGTTTGAGCCTAGGGATCGGCTACCGTTTCAGCGACCGGCTGGTGATCAAGACGGAATATTCCTTCGAGCGCGGCAGGGAAATAGATGGCGAATCGCGCAATCACGAGGACTTTTTCGGCACGGAAGCCGATTTCAAATTCTAAATTGCCTGCATGAAACTTTCTCTGCCGGCAATACTCTCAATTTGGCGATGAAACTCTTTCTGATGGCAATTGTTCTGATGGGAATGGGCGTGACAACCTTTGCCGGAACAATCGTCGGCAACGTGCGCGCCGAAGGCAAGGCGGACGCCGCCGGCGATCCGGCTGCGGGCGGCGCGTATGAAAGCCGCAAATACAAGTTTGTTGAAAAAGTGGATTATTCAGCAATGCACGATTTCGTCGTCTATGTCGAAGGCTCGTTTGGCACGAACAGCGTTTCAACCAACGTCACGGCTGTCGCGACCACGCGGGTCGCACAGGAGGGCGCGATGTTCACGCCGCACGTTTTGCCGATCATGGCCGGCACGACGGTCGAGTGGCCGAACGAGGACACCATTTATCACAATGTCTTTTCGATGTCGGACGCGAAACAATTCGACCTCGGGCTCTACAAGGGCAATCCCACGAACAAGTTCGTCGTTTTCGACAAGCCGGGGCGCGTGGATGTTTTTTGCTCCATCCACTCGAATATGCACTGCGTCGTTCTCGTCCTGGAAAATCCATATTTCGCCTCAACGGATGAAAATGGAAATTACAAAATTTCCGATGTGCCGCCCGGAACTTACAAATTGAAGGCGTGGCACGAGCGGCTGCCCGCCGATGAAAAGGAAATCATTGTGCCGACAAATGGAGAAGTGAAGGTGGACTTCACGCTCGGCATCAAAAACCTTCCGCAATACTGACGCCATGCTCGACGCCAGTTTCCGCACAAAAGTCCTCGCGCCGGTGATCGTCGTGATGGTTTTGATCATCGCGCTCTCAATGTGGCAGCCCAACCGGCGCATCAAGGACCAAATCCGCGACAGTGCTGCCGAGCAGGTGAAAACCTCCGAGGCTGCGCTTAAATTCACGCAGCAGACCCGCGCGGACGAATTTCTGTTGCGGTATAGAAATGTCGCAAACGAGCCGCGCGTCAAGGCCTGGGCGACTTCTGAAATTTTCAATTCGAGCAATGGAGAATTAAATTCCGAACAGCAGAAGACGCTGGTGAATTTTCTAAACTATCTGATTCAGGAGGGGCTTTGCGACACGGTGGTATTGACGCCGCACACCGGAAAACCCCTGGCGGTGGCGCGTGATCCGCAGTTCAACACAACCGCATTTGAAGCAAGCTGCTCCAATTCCGTCGAAAAGGCTTTTCAAAACCAGTCCGCCGTTGAAACGGTGCAAAACAACGGCCGGCTGTTTGATCTCGTGACGATTCCGATTTTTATGGAAGACACAAATTCCATCGTCGGCACGATTACTTTCGGCGTGGAAAATTCGATGGCACAGGAATTTTTCAAGCTGACGCAAAGCGAGCTAGTTCTTTTATCGGATGGCCGAGTTGTGGCTTCCACGTTGGGCAATCCGGGCTTGGCAAGCTCGCTGCCGGAACAATTCGCGCAAATGACCGCACGCATGACCAACAAAAATGACCCGGAGCCGGTCAATTTGGGTGAAGAGCATTTTCTTTGTCTCGCAGGCTGGCTGGGCGGGCCGGGCGAACCCCACCGGATTGGTTATCTCATTTTTTCATCCTACGAAAAACCGCTGCAAGCGCTCCAATCCGCCGGGCAAATGATCTTGGTCGTCAGTTTTCTCTCAATTTTGTTCGGCGCGGCGGTGATCTGGTTTCTGGTCAACCGCGTCACGCACCCGCTGCTCGAATTGCGCGATAGCGCGGAAGCCGTCGGGCGCGGAGATTTTTCGCGGCGCGTGCCGGTCCGTTCGAATGACGAATGCGGCAAACTCGCCATCGCGTTCAACCAGATGACTGAAAACGTCCAGCAGTCGCGCGCGCAACTGGAAAAAACCGTCGAGACGCTCAAGGGCACGCAGGAGCAATTGATCCAGAGCGAAAAACTCTCCGCCGTCGGCGAATTTGTCGCGGGCGTGGCGCACGAATTGAACAACCCGCTCGCGGCGGTCATGGGATTTTCAGAAATTCTCAAGGACACGGACGTGGGCGAACAGCCAAAGCGCTATCTGGAAATGATTTTCAAGTCGGCGCAACGCTGCCAGAAAATCGTCCAGTCGCTGTTGAGTTTCGCGCGCCGTCATGCGCCGGAGCGCAAGCCGGTCTCCGTGAACAAACTTGTCGAGGCGGTTCTGGAAATCGTTGCCTATCCGCTCCGCACGAGCAACATCGAGGTTGTCACGAAGTTTGACCCGAAGCTGCCGGTCGTGATGGCAGACGAGCATCAACTTCAGCAGGTGTTTCTCAACATCGTCAACAACGCGCGGCAGGCGCTCGAAACGCATCAACAGCAATCCGGTGGGCGGATAAAAATCACCACTGAAACTTGCGAGCCGAATGTGCGCGTTATCATCCAGGACAACGGGCCGGGAATTTCCGAGGAAAATCTGCGGCGCATTTTCGATCCCTTTTTCACGACGAAGGAGGTCGGCAAGGGCACGGGCCTCGGCTTGAGCTTGTGCTACGGCATGATCAAGGAGCACGGCGGAAACATCAAGCCATCGAGCCGTCCCGGTGAAGGTGCGACATTCATCATCGAATTGCCCATCGCTTATGATTTCGGCGACGCGATTGAAACACTGCCCGCATCGGTCGCTGGAACAATTGATCCGCGCGAAGGTGCCGGCAAAAATGTCCTGGTGATTGACGATGAGGAGGCTATTTTGCAGATGGTTCACGACGGCCTCGCCCGCAGCGGTTATCGCGTGGACACGATGGCCGACGGTGAAGCGGCTTTGCAACGCCTCAAGAAACAACCTTACGACGTGGTATTTTGTGATTGGAAAATGCCCGGCCTGAATGGAAGGCAGGTCTATGAGCGGTTGCGCGAGTCGAATCCCGGACTCTGCCGCCGCGTCATTTTCATCACCGGCGACGTCATCAACGAGCAGATGCAGAAATTTCTGGAAGTGGAAAAACGCCCGTGCCTTGCCAAGCCGTTCAAGCTGGCTGAACTTCGTGATGTCATAAAAAGCGTCCTTCCGGCGGCGTAAATTAAAATCAAAACACCGCGCTTTACTTTTATCGCCGGTTGCGTTTTGATTTGAGCCATGATGAAACGCATATTTATTTTCGCGCCGGTTTTTTGTTCGCTGATTTTTGCCATTGCAGCCTCGGCGCAGCCGCTTCCGAAAATCGAACTCCAGCCTGTGTTTTCCAAATTGAACGACGAGCGCCCTATTTGGATGAGCGAAGCGCCCGACGGTTCGCACCGGTTCTTCATCGTCTATCAGTCCGGCAGAATCGTCATTGTAAAAAAAGGTTCGGATGGCGGCGACGCGAAGGAATTTTTGAACATTGAGGACCGCAATCCCTATTTCGATAATGAAGACGGCCTGTTGAGCATCGCGTTTCATCCGGGCTTCAAAACGAACGGATTGTTTTACATTTATTACACGCAGGAAAACAGCGCGGCACAACAGGCCAAGATGCAGGATTTCCCCTATCGCAGCATCGTCAGCGAAATGAAAGTGTCCGCGAACAACCCGGACAAGGCCGACACGAATTCTGAACGCATTCTTTTTGAAGTGCCCGAGCCGTATTGGAACCACAAGGGCGGCGAACTCGCCTTCGGCCCGGACGGTTATCTTTACCTGGGCGTTGGCGACGGCGGACCACCCAGCGGCGGCGACCCGTTCAACAACGGCCAGAATCGTTCCACACTGCTCGCCAAGATGCTGCGCATTGACGTGAATTCCCGGACAATCATCGGCAATGGCGACCGTTCGCACCAATTGAACTACGGCATCCCGCGCGACAATCCGTTTGCAAACGCGACCAACTCGCGCCCGGAGATTTTCGCCTACGGCCTGCGCAATCCGTGGCGTTACAGCTTCGACCGACAGACCGGCGACCTGTGGGTTGGCGAAGTCGGACAGGATTTGTGGGAGGAAATTGACCTCGTCACCAACGGCGGCAACTACGGCTGGAGCGAACGCGAAGGCACGCATGGCTTCAAAGACGAGTCCCAAACCGGCCGCGCCCGCTATGTTGATCCCGTCATGGAATACACGCACCGGACAAACCTTCAGTCCGATGGAATGTTTCCCGACCACAGCATCGGCCTGTGCGTGATTGGCGGCTACGTTTATCGCGGCAAAAAATATCCCGCGCTCGATGGCGTTTATGTGTATGGCGATTACAACCTAGGCACCTTCTGGGGTTTCCGCTATGACCGCGCCGCGCACAAGGTCACCACCGAAGGCACGCTGTTGGATCAGCCAAAAAACATCATCAGTTTTGCGGAAGACGCCGACGGCGAACTTTACGTCCTGACGCAGGACGGCGAAATTTATCAAATCACCGCGCCTTAAGACGAAATTTCGTTGTTGCAGCGTCGGCACAAAATCGAAGCAACGCCAATCACAAATCACAACCCGTCAGCCGGAAATGTCTTTGGAAAAAATCCGTCCCTGTTCCAGTATTGAATCGTGACTGGACTTTCATCCAAACGCCGGAACTGGCTTGCGTGCCTGTTTCTGGCTGCCGCCACGTTCGCGGTCTACTGGCCCGCGCGCCATTACGCTTTTGTTGATTACGACGACGACGATTATGTTTTCGAGAATCCGGTCGTTCGCGCCGGACTGACCTGGCCGGGATTCGTGTGGGCGTTCGTGGACCAGCACAACTGCAACTGGCATCCGCTCACCTGGCTTTCGCACATGGCCGACTGCCAGTTTTTTGGGGTCAATCCGGGCGCGATGCACATGGAAAACGTCCTCATTCACTGCGCCAATTCCGCGCTTCTGCTGCTGTTGCTGAACTCGATGACGAATGCGTTCTGGCGGAGCGCGTTTGTGGCCGCGCTCTTCGCGCTGCACCCGCTGCGCGTGGAATCCGTCGCGTGGATTTCCGAACGCAAGGACGTGTTGAGCGGATTTTTTTTCATGCTCACGCTTCTTTGCTACGCAAAGGCGGTGACAGGTGACAAGCGGCAAGTGACCGGCAAAAGCACGAACTCGTCACTCGTCACTAGCCACTCGCCACTTTATTTGCTGTCGTTGCTCTTTTTCATTTTAGGCCTTTTGTCCAAGCCGATGCTCGTGACCGTTCCAATCGTCCTGCTACTGCTGGATTTCTGGCCGCTGCAACGATTCACGATTCACGATTTGCGATTTACGATTGCAGGACTGATTCGTGAGAAAATTTCGTTTTTTGCGCTCTCAATCATGGCTGGCATCATCACGCTTTTGGCGCAGCGCGCGGGCGGCGGCTGGGTTTCGGCAAACCCGCATTTTTTCCCGCACATCGGAAACGTCGTCATCGGCTATTGGAGCTACGTTGAAAAATTGCTCTGGCCGGAGAACCTTTCATTTCTTTACCTGCGGTCGGATAAAATTTCCGTCGGTGAATTTTTTCTCGCGGCAATTGTTTTGTCTTCCACTTCCATTCTCGCCGCCGTTCAATTGCGCCGCCGTCCCTGGCTTGCAGCGGGCTGGCTGTGGTTTTTGGTGATGCTGTTGCCGGTGAGCGGCCTGCTCCAGCTTGGCCGCCTGTCCATCGCCGACCGCTACACTTATCTGCCCGCAATCGGTTTTTTTCTCATCGTCGTTTGGGGAATCGCGGATCTGCCCGACGCCTTGTTTTCAGAAAAAATTCGCCGTGCGCTGGCGATTGCCGGGGCGGCGGCGATTTTGCCGGCGTGCGCAATCCTGACGCGCCGACAACTCGCTTGCTGGCAGAACACGGAAACCTTGATGACCCGCGCGCTTCAACTCGACCCGGATAATTATGTCGCCCGGACCAATTTGCACATTTACCGCTTTGAAAAGGAGCATCCCGGCGTCCGCGAAAAAAATTCAGCGAAATAAGCCTGCGGATTAAATCTGAAAATCCACCGAGGTTTTCTTGTCCGTCTTGCTCAACACACGCATATCGAGGCCGTCGTAAATGACCAGCGAGTTTGGCTTGACGCTGTCCATGATGAACACGTTGCCGCCAATCGTGCTGCCCGCGCCGATGACCGTGTCGCCGCCAAGAATCGTCGCGCCAGGATAAATCGTCACGTTGTCCTCGATGGTGGGATGCCGCTTCTTGCCGCGCAACGCCTGGCCGCCCGCCGTGGATTTCGCGCCAAGCGTCACGCCGTGATACATCTTGACATGATTGCCGATGACCGCCGTCTCGCCGACGACCGTGCCGGTGCAATGATCCACAAAAAAATGCGACCCGATCTTCGCGCCCGGATGAATCTCCATGCCCGAACGCCAGTGCGCCCATTCCGTCATGATGCGCGGGATCAGTGCGACGTCCTTCAGATACAATTCATGCGCCAGCCGCTGCACCGCAATCGCCTCGACGAACGGATACGAAACCAGAATTTCCTCGCGGCTCAACGCCGCCGGGTCGCCGTCGAACGCCGCCTGCACGTCCGTTTTCAAGACCTCGCGGATGTCCGGCAGCTTGCCGAGAAATTCCACGGTCAAATCGTGCGCCGCCTTGGTGATTTCCTTCTTCGGCAAATCTTTTGGCGGATGATATTCCAGGCTCTTGCGGATTTCGTCCTCCAAACTTCCGAGAACGGTGTCCAGCAGCGCCGCCGTCTCGGTTTTTATTTCCGACGAATGAATTAGTTTTTCATCGAAAAATCCGGGGAACAGCAGCCGCAGCAAATCGCAGGTGATGCCCGTGACGGCACGCTTGGACGGCAGGTTCTTGCCGTCCAGATGATTGATACCACCCAGCCGCGCGTAGGACGCGACGAGATCGTTCGTGAGTTTGGTGACGGTTTCCACGGGGAAGGATTTACCACAAAGGCACAAAGGCACAAAGTTTAATTGATTTGCCACAGAGACACAGAGTCGCTGAGAAAATCCGTTTTCAACTCGGTGTCTCTGTGACTCTGTGGCAAAACTTCCTGTCAATCCGCCTTGCCGAAGATGTTGCCGAGAAATTGAGGCTGCTTGGGAAGTTTGAGCAAAGTCCCGTAATCGTAGTATCGTTTGTCTGGCCAAAGCCACAGGCTGCCGTCCGCTGCGAGCGATACCATGCCGCCTCGAACTCCGGTGATGGCAATCCAGTCGTCGTGAATGCCCAACCGCGTTGGTGGTGTATTTATAGATTTGGCTGGAGGTCTATTTTGAAAATTCCATTGCCATAGCGAACCATCTGCTTTGAGTGCAACCATCATGTGATAGCTGACCGCAACTGCCCGCCAGTCGTTTTCCTTGCCGACCTGCAAAACGCCGGCTCCCATCATCTGGCCACCTTTCACCTCGTCCCAATACCGATTGAGCACCCACAAGGTTCCGTTCGAGCGAACAAAAGCGGTTGCCTGCTCGCCGACACTCGATGCCGTTTGCGAAACAATTTCATCATAATTTGTCTCCCGCACCAGTTCATCTTTTCCAATTCCTTTTCTCCAATTCACGTCCAAATGCCAGACACACCCGTTTGTCTCTCGGGCAAAAATCACGCCCATAGTGAACAGCTCCTGCCAGTCGGAATTGGTGCCGATTTGATACGGAGTGAAAGTATGCAGTCCCGGCCACTGATGCAATTCGTTGGTGAGCAAACCCCAGCGCCAGAGCGTGCCGTCGTTTTTCAAAAGCACGATGCTGGTGCGGGACTGCGCGAGCTGTCGCCAGTTAGTCTCGCTGCCAAATTGATGCATCGTTCCCACCGTCCATTTGTTCTGTCCCGGCTTGTCTGAAATCCAAAGTGTTCCGTCCGGTTGGATGCCAACTGTCTCCATGAAGCCAGACCCAAAAAAAGATTTGCCTGAATCGTTCCCGCTAAAATACATATGTTCCGTCGTCGCGGCCACCCAGTTTGAACCGGCAAGGAACTGTTGCGGCCCGATGCTTTCCGGCAAAGGATGCGCCAGTATTTGCCACATATACTTCCACCGGACTGAACCGCCATAATTGTCATACGGAGAGTCGCCCACCATATCAAACCAAACACGGCCATCAGGCAGGCGCACAAGTAGATTGTTGTATGGAGCGATCTGCAAGGTTGGCGGATTTGCCAGTGACAATTTTGCCGGGCCGTGCGGCGGTTCCGCCGGTTCAAAAACTTCCCACGCGCGGTTGTAAATCGCCGTGCTGCTCATGGCGATAAAAACCAGCGCTCCGGCGAGACCAAGAATGTTGCGCCGCCACAATGTCCAGCCGTCGCGGAAATTTTTGAAGTTTAGCCAAGCCAGCCAAAGGAGGGTGACTATAATTGTCGGCGTCGAGATCACCAGCGGCAGGATGGAACCTGTGGAAAATGAACCATAGAAAAGCCGGTGGCCAACCGCGAATCCCGAAATGAGCATGACCCAACCAACAAACGTCACGATGGCGAAGCCGATGGCTTGAAGAAATGTTTTGGCGAGAGTCGAGGCAAAGAAGCTCACCAGTGCCAGCCACGCAGCGAGCGCCGCGATTATTATAAAACCAGATCCGCCCGGGTCGTTTTGCGCTTTAAACATCTCACTATTTGCGCCCAACCCAACCCCAATGCTCTCCAGCAACATCGGCATGGTGCCACCGAGGAATGTGCCGAGCAGCAAAGTCAAAATCCCCTTGATGGCAAACTGAACTCGGCGCGAAACCGGCAGGCACAATTGCCCCTCCATGACACCCAGCCGCCGTTCCTCGGCCACCGCCATGCTGCCGATCACCGCAGGTATGACCAGCCACAGCAGCCAGAAAATGGAAGTCAGGACTTCACCGGCGGAATCTTTGGCGAAGTGGTGATATTTTCGCAACAAGAGGATGCCAATGTGGAGCACCAGCAATCCAGCAGCACCCATCAAGGCGACCTGATGCAATTGCAATTCCTTCTTGAACAGCGCAAAAATCGGTTTTCGGCTCCGGGTGGAAACCGCAGTTTCCGAGCCTGCGAAAATTTTCCATTCGGGCAACTCCAAGTTTCCGCCTGACCAGCCCACGTCCTGCGCGCGAAAAAACAACCAGCGCGCGAATAGAAATCCGCCAACCGAGTAAATTCCAAGCACGACACATAGAACGCCGATGACGGTAAAGTTGGAACCGTTTTCAGCCAGAAACGCGGCGGTGAAGCCGGCCAGCACCGCAGGCACGAGCAGAGTGAGCCAGAATGCGCCTGCGATTTGGCGAAGCAACAATGTCGTCCACAGCCCGCCGGTGAACGTCGCGGTGGCAATCAGGCAGATGGCGATGAAAAGGTTGTAGGAATTTTCCGCGACGTCGGCATCCCCGCTGGAATTGAAAAACGCGATGCCAAATGCGGTAAGCCACACGAAGAAGACAACCAGAAAGGCGACGGCCAGGACGGAAAGTTTTGTCTGCCAAATCCGCGTCCGTTCGGCGGGCTGGGCGAGCATTGCCGAAAAAGTGTTGAGACTGGATTCACGGCCAATTGTTGTCAGTGCCATGATTGTCAAACCAAAGAAAAGGAGCGACGCGACATAGAAATCATACGGCCGTGTGATTCCCTGGACCATTGCCAGCAGCACAGCCACGATGAAGCTTGGCAGCAACAGGCGGATTTCTTTTTTTACGAGCGGGTTCATGCGTTGGCTTTTTTCAAGAGGTCCGAGGCCACGAAAATTTCCTCCAGCGACAGCGATTCAATTTTCAATTCCTCCGGCGAGTGCGCTTTCAATTCCGCCAGCAGTTGCTCGCTGTTGCCGTTGGCGAGAATTTCAATTTCACGCCCGATTTGTTTCACGTTCAATGCGCCGGGCAAATCCAATTGCGCCGGTAGCTGGGCAAATCGCGCGCGGATTTTGCGGAAACGGTCGCGCGCGGCGTCGGCTTCCATCGTCAAAAGATTTTTGCCGCCTTCGATGATGGTGAATTCGTCAATCAAGCCCTCGAATTCAGAAATCAAATGCGTCGAAACAAACACCGTGCGGCGACCGGGATCGCCGGATTGATACGCGCCGATGACGGTCTCGATGAATTCGCGGCGGACAATCGGGTCGAGGCCGCTCGTCGGCTCGTCCAGCACGAGCAGTTCCGGCTCCGGACAAATCGCGCCGATGAGCGCAAGCTGCGTCCGCTGGCCTTTTGAGAGATGGCTCGCCTTCTGTTTCGGGTCGAGCTGAAAGCGTTTCAGCAGGTCACTTTCGATGTCACCGTTCCAATGTTTGCGGAACGACGCGAGGTATTCCAGCGTGTGGCGCACGGTCATCCACGGATAAAACGCAACCATGTCCGGCACATACGCGACCCGCGATTTGACGGCGACCTCGTCCCGGCGCGGGTCGAGGCCGAACACGCGCACGCCGCCAGAGTCGGGCCGGAGCAAATTGAGCAGGCACTTGATGGTGGTGGTCTTGCCCGCGCCGTTGCGGCCGAAAAAGCCGTAGCATTTGCCGGGGCGCACGGTCAACGTGAGACCGTTCACGGCGTCCAGCTTGCCGTAACGCCGCGAGAGGTTTTGGATTTCGATGATGGGCGAGTCAGTGTTCATGCGGGTTTATTCGTTGTCGGATTTTTCCTTCACCTTGCGCTCGAAGCTGTCGAGCCGTTCCTTGACGAGCGCGAGAAACGCGTCGCGGTCCACCTGCAGGTGGTGCGCGGCGACGACGGCCTCGTCAATTTCCTTGGTCAAAATTTTCGAGCGCGCAGACTTGGTGAACGGCGAGTTGCTCTCCTTGAGAAAACAACCCTTGCCCGGAACCGTCTCGATGACGCCCTGACTCTCCAGCTCGGCGTAGGCCTTGGCGACGGTATTGCGGTTCACGCGCAATTCCTCGGCGAGCGGGCGGATGGACGGCAGCGGCTCGCCTGTGCGCAGCCCGCCCGACGCGGCGGCGTAACGGATCTGGTCCACCAGTTGCAGATAGACCGGCTTGCCGGACTTGAAATCAATTTGCAGGAGCATAAAAAATTACTGACATAGGACACTATGACAGTTTGCGGCGGATGTCAAGGGGAATTTTAAGCAGCGGGGAAAGGCTCCAAATTCCAAGCACCAACCGCCAGAGAAGCTTCAAACTTCAACATCCAATCAAAAAAGCCGAGCACTGCCCAGAGGCGCTTGAAGCTTTTCCCGTTTAACAAACGGCTGAAATCACAGCCTCCACCACCTGCTCGACTCCGATGCCGTTCATGCAGCGAAAATCAACCGGACACTCGCGCAAAAAGCATGGCGAACACGGCGCATCGGATTTCAACAGGCGATTCCGCCCATCGCCCGGCAGACCCGGACCGGTCAGTTCCGGCGACGTGCTGCCGAACGGCACCACGACCGGCGTTCCCAACGCGGCGGCGACGTGCATCGGACCGGAATCGTTTGTCAACAGCACGCGGCAAAGTTTCAAGAGCGACATAAGTTCACGCAGCGAGGTCTGGCCGGACAAATTTAGAAGCTGGAAGTTAGAAGTTGGAAGTTGGGAAGCAATTTGGCTGGTAACTGCTGCGTCGCCTTTGCCGCCGAACAAAAGCCAGACGCAGTTTGTCCGCTGCTGGATTTCTTTTGCGGCGGCAATAAATCTTTCCACCGGCCAGCGCTTGGCCGGGCCGTATTCTGCGCCGGGATTCAAGCCGAAAACCGGCTGCGCGATTTTTTCCAGCCCGAATTTTTTCTTCGCCGCTTCAACTTCCTCCGGCGTCACGAACAGTTGCGGTGACAGCGGTTCGGGATTCGCGCCGAGAACTGCCGTCAAGTTGAGATATTCAAAAATCTGGTGCGCGGATTCTGGAATTTCTGGATTCTGGATTCTGCATTCTGGATTCTCCGAAATGAGCCTGCGAATTTCGGATTTGGAACGCTTCCGCATTTTCACCGCATCCGCGCGCGGCGCGACGGGTTGCGTCAGGAAAAAATTCCGCCATGGACGCGCGTAGCCGATTCGTTTCGGGATTCCAGCCAGAAAAACTTCCAGTGCCGAGCGCGGCGAATTCGGCAGCACGAGCGCGACATCAAATTTCTCCGGGCGCAGCTTTTTGCCGATGAAGAAGACACTTTCGCCGGGCGCGAAGGAAATAGCTTCATCCACCGCCGGATGATTTGCCCAAAGTTCGCACAATTTTTCCGCCGCGAGAACTGCGATATGCGCACCGGGGAATTTTTCGCGTAATCGCATCAACGCGGGCGCGCTCATCACGGCGTCGCCAAGCCAGTTTGTGCTGCGGACCAGGATTTTCATCGGAAGCAGATTTTGCGGACGCAATCCTGAAAGTCGTTCGCGCCAGCGACAATCTTGATCTCCACGCGCATGAAATAAACCGGCAGGTCGCGCCGGTCAATTTTCGGGAAGCGCACGGCGTCCTTTTGCGTGGTGATGATGACGCCGGCCGCGCGCTTTTTGCTGCGGTTGATGACGTTCAAAACTTCCTGCTGCGTGAAGCGGTGATGATCGGCGAAGCGCTTGGAATAAACCAGTTCCGCTCCTAGCTTCACAAGCATCTGCTCGAATCCTTCCGGCTGCGCGATGCCGCTCAACGACGCGGCCTTTTTGCCGGCGAGAAAATCAAGCCCCTGGCGTTCGCCGCTGAACACGTCCTCGAAATACAGCGGATGATGCACGCACTCGATGACGGCGGCGGCGGAATTCAACTTTGAAATCCGTTCGCGCAATTCGGAGGTGTTGCCGTCGCTCTTGGTGATGAAAATCGTGTGGGCGCGCGCGAGGTGCGACTGCGGCTCGCGCAACGTGCCGCGCGGGAACAGTTGTTCGTTGCCGAACGGCTGCTGGCGGTCAACGAGCACGACATCGTGCCGCCGCCCGCGCAGTTTCCAATACTGGAAGCCGTCGTCGAGCAGCAGCGTGTCGCAGCCGAATTTTTCAATCGCGTAACGCCCGCTCTTCACGCGGTCCTTGTCCACGAGCACGACGACATCCTTGAGGTTTGATGCGAGCATATACGGCTCGTCGCCGGCCATTTCGGAATCGAGCAGGAGGGATTTGCCGTCGGAGACGACGCGCGGCGGCGTCTGGTCGGCGCGGAGAAGAATCTGGTTGGCCAGCCTTTGGTGCAGCGGCGCGGGCTTGGAACGGTAGCCGCGCGAGAGGATGGCGACCTTGCGCCCGGCATTCTGAAGTTCGCGCGCGAATTTTTCCACGACCGGCGTCTTGCCCGTGCCGCCGAGCGTGAGGTTGCCGATGGCGATGATCTGGACGCCGAGCGTCTTGTCGCGGAGGATGCGGACGTTGTAAAGCCAGCGGCGCAGCTTGACGATGATGGTGAAAGCCTTTGAGATGCCGAACAGGTTCGCGCGCGTCAGGTTGGCCTTCCAATCGCGGCGTTCCTCGGAGACGACTTCGATGAAGAACGTTTCAGCCGTTTCAACCCAAGCCCGGAATTTTTCGCGCATCGCGGCTTAATGTGCCAAGTCCAAAGGGAATTTTGAATTTTTAATTGTGAGTTTTTGGTCGAAACCCAAATCCGTGCGCTTCAACCAAAAATTCAAAACTTAAATCTGGCCTCAATAGCCCAGCTTGGCGACTTCTTGCTGCAATGCGATTTGAAAATCCTGCACGTCCGTTTGCGACGGTTTGTAGCCCGTCACTTTCGGCACGACTCCGAGCCGCCCGGCCTGATCCAGATACCAGTCGGCAGTCTGACCGTCGCTGAATTTGACCGTGCCGCTGATCATTGCGCCGGGCTTGGTGATTTGATCCACGCTCACAGAAACGCCGGAAGCCGGGAGCGTTCCCTCCGGTGCGGGACTTTTTTCAGCCGTGAGCTTGGCTGGAGCGGCGGCGGGCGGCGCGACAACCTTTGGCGGTTCGGGATCCTTCGGCGTCAATTTCAGATCATCCACGAGGAAGCGCACTTCCATGTAGGTGAACTTCAAATTAAATTCCGACAGCAGCCGGTTTTGGATTTCAGAAAGTTTTGCGCCTTCCAAAATCCACGCGCTGACGCGTTGACGTTGTTCTTCGGTCAAATTCATGCGTTGAATTTAAGAGGCCGGGCCGGGAGCCGCAAGGCTAGTTCTGCGATTCGGAACGAATTATTCTTAAGTTCGGACAGGCTTACGGCAAATTCGGATTGGCTGGCGGATTTTTAATCATGTCCGCGACTGCGTTGCCACCGGCGCGGAGATGCCGATGCGATGGATGAGCGAGGTGGGCATAAATTTTCAGCCACAGATGAAACACGGATGGAAAGCGCCGTAGGCGCGGCATAGTTGTAGCGGCGCTCTGTGAGCGCCGAGGGCGACGGTCACAAACCGCCGCTACAACACAAAGAAGATGTCGCTCCTGACGGAGCTTGAAATTCTTGGCGATGGGTTTCTACAAAGATGTCGCGCCTACGGCGCTCTTGTGCTCATTTTGAATACGACATTTGTTTTGTCTGGAACGCCGTTTGTAAATGTCACCGTCACGGGTGCAGACACAAGATTGGAAAATGAAAGGGTGCGCGTGATGAATCCGCTGTAATTATTTTGGAGCGGCGTATTAAACCACACGAGCGAATCCCGATTCAATGAGCTGCTACTAGACGTTCCGTTGCCTGAAAAATCATCTTTCCCCACTTCTTTTTCTTGGAGCGTGTATGAAGTGTCCAAGCTTTCAACGTGACTTCCATCTGGAAGTTCGATGACCGCATCTACAAGCGGTGCGCCTGTTTTCGCCCGGCCAGTTCGTTTCGACAGTAATTCTTTTTGTTCTGCAAGAAAATCCGGCCACTTGTCACCGGAAATCCATTTTATTTCACCACCGACAAAAACCACTTGTCTTCCACCGTCCTTTGTTTTCTCGCCGTTGTGTCCCAATGCCTGCTTGCAATACAATAACGCGATTTGCGGATCATCGGCACGGGTCAAGCCATCCGTATAATACCAGCCACAAGTATCAGATCCGAGCAAACCCCCTGCATCGAGAACCTTGCGAACCGTGTTTTCAGACACAGTCATGCCGCGAATCGTATTAGCATCAAGGTAAAGATAATTGGATTGGCACAATAAACTTAACGAGGCTTCTGGGGAAGATTCACCAGTTGGATAATGATCCGCATGTTCCGTCGCATATTGTTCGAGCGAGAACATCATTATATCAATGCAACAATGACTCCACCCGTAAGGATACTTTGATTTGTAATTAACGTCTCCGACAATCACCAAGATAGCGATGATTCCAAAAACAATTCCAGCAATGCGGAGGCGTTTTTTCACTTCTTCTTCCCATACACCTTCGCCGCGACTTTCAGGCGCAGCGCGTTGAGCCGGATGAAGCCGGTGGCGTCGTCCTGGTTGTAGGCCTTGGTCGGGTCGGCTTCCATCGTGGCAATCATACTCGCGCAAACTCGGAATTCACGCCTTTTTCTTCCGTTTAGATTTTTGTTCCGCCATGCCGACGTGAAAGCCGATTTCGCGCCTCGGCGGTCCGGGCGGCGGTGGCGGCGGATCAAGAATGTCCATCACGCGCCGCAGCACTTCGATGATGGCGACTTCATGCCCGTCGAGCCGGTCGGTCAGTTTCTTTTCCAACGCGGCCAGTTGCTTCGCCAGATCCTTGGTGCCGCCCAGCAGGTCGCGCATCTGCACAAACGCGCGCACCACAAACACGCTCATGCGCACGGCTTCCGGGCTGTTGAGGACATTGGCCGCCATGATCGCGCCGTTTTCAGTGAAGGCGTAGGGCAATTTACGTCGTCCGCCGTGCAAACTTGATATCGCAATTTGCGATATCAAGATGGAATGCTCTTCGCGCGTGAGTTGAAAGAGGAAATCATCCGGAAAACGCTGGCGATTGCGTTTAACCGCCTCGTTGAATCGGAACGTTGGAACACCGAAGACGCGAGCCAAGTCAGAATCCAGAATAACTTTCTGACCGCGAATCGTCCGAATTAGCGAACTGATGTCAGCTACGACCGTCATGACTGATTTGTTCGTTTTCATGTTTTAGATGCGGTCGCAAATTGCGACCGCACACGTTTTTCATCTTGATATCGCAGTTTGCGATATCAAGTTTTGACTTCGTTTAAGGTCGCAATTTGCGACCTTAAAGATTTTCATCACTCAACTTGAAGTCGCAATTTGCGACTTCAAGTTTTCTAATTCATTTGCACACTTTACTGTGCAAACTTGATGTTCCAATTTGGCACTTCAAGTTTGAACCCATCGCAAATTGCGATAGGTTCACAAATTTATTTCTTCCCATGCACCTTCGCCGCGACTTTCAGGCGGAGCGCGTTGAGCCGGATGAAGCCGGTGGCGTCGTCCTGATTGTAGGCCTTCGTCGGGTCGGCTTCCATCGTGGCAATGTGCGGGTTGTAAAGGCTCACGACGGATTTGCGTCCGGCCACCATGATGTTGCCTTTATACAATTTCACGCGCACGGTGCCGGTCACGTTCTTCTGGCTCTCGGTCACATAGGCCTGCAACGCGAGGCGCTCCGGCGCATACCAGAAGCCGTTATAGACCAGCTCGGCATATTTCGGGATGAGCGCGTCGCGCTGGTGCATGACTTCGCGGTCCATCGTGAGCGATTCCATCTGCCGATGCGCGAAATGCAGAATCGCGCCGCCGGGCGTTTCATAAACACCGCGCGATTTCATGCCGACGAAACGGTTCTCGACCATATCCACGCGACCGACGCCGTGTTTGCCGCCGAGTTTGTTCAACGCCTTCATCACGCCGAGCGGATTTAATTTCTTTCCGTTGACGGCGACGCAATTGCCTTTGACGAAATCGAGCGTGACGAATTCCGGTTTGTTCGGCGCGTCTTCTGGAAAAACCGAGAGCGTCGTGAAATAATTCCTGTTTTTCAAATCGCTCGCGTCGAACCACGGGTCTTCGAGGATTCCGGCTTCGTAGGAGATGTGCAGAAGATTCCGGTCCATCGAGAACGGTTTCTTGGCGCTGGCCTGCACGGGAATCTTGTGCGCGGCGCAGTAATCAATCATCTGCTGCCGGCCGGGAAATTCCGCGCGATAGCGTTCGTCCCGCCACGGTGCGATGACTTGCAAATCAGGCGCGAGCGCGGCGGCGGTCAGTTCGAAACGGACCTGGTCATTCCCCTTCCCTGTCGCGCCGTGGGCGATGGCGTCGGCTTTTTCTTTTTTCGCAATTTCCACCATGCGCTTGGCGATGAGCGGTCGTGCGATGCTCGTGCCGAGAAAGTATTGCCCCTCGTAAATCGCGCCCGCGTGGATCATCGGATAAATAAAATCGCGCGCGAACTCCTCCTGCAAATCGTCAATGTAGATTTTGGACGCGCCGGTCTTGAGCGCCTTGGCTTCGAGGCCGTCAAGTTCCTCTTCCTGCCCGATGTCGGCGCAAAAGCCGATCATCTCGGCATTATATTTTTCCTTGATCCAGGACATCAGCACCGAGGTGTCAAGTCCGCCGGAGTAAGCTAAAACAATTTTCATGGCGGCAATTAAATCGCCAAGCCGCTGAAAACGCAAAGAGGAAATGAAACGAAACCAGCGTGTGGGCCGGTTCACGGTGGCGCGATGGGCAGCCGGCTTTGCAGCGGAATCTCGCCGCGCAACATTTTGCCGGCTTCGTTCGCGAGGCGCAGATACCAGTCGCTAGGCAGATTCACACCATCAACGTCCAA
>Ga0208220_1000152_pt1 | contig 27276 bp, 21 predicted proteins | sample NGESurdeep092012_9_FD_184484 | JGI IMG/M metagenome (GOLD analysis project Ga0208220, IMG submission 184484) | Arctic peat soil microbial communities from Barrow, Alaska - NGEE Surface sample F53-1 deep-092012 (SPAdes) | ecosystem: Environmental > Terrestrial > Soil > Wetlands > Peat ...
TCTGGAAATTTCTTATCTGTGTTCATCCGTGTCCATCTGTGGTTAAAATTATTTCTCCGGCTTCACGATCGAAACTACAAATGCGTCTGGCTTAAGAAATTTATTCGCAGCGGCTTTGACCTGTTCCAGCGTGACGGCTTCATACCTTGCGTCTTCCGTGTCGCCGTAGGCGAAGCCGAGTCCGTAAAGTTCGTCCAGCGCCTGCGCCATCGCGAGGCCGCCGAGTTCCTGCCGCGCGATTTTTCTCTGCCCGATGACTTTTGCCTTTGCGCGCTTCAATTCTTCCGCGCTCAAACCTTCCGTTCGCAATAATTCCGCTTCGCGCAACAATTCTTTTTCGACCAGTCCGGCCTTGGCCGGCTCGGTGCCGGTGTAAAAAGCGAAATAGCCCGGCGCAACTCCCATGAAATTTTGCGCGCCGACGTAATAGGCCAGTCCGAGCTTTTCGCGCACGCGCAGAAACAGCCGCGAGCCGAGGTCGCTGCACGATTCCTGGATCAATTCCAGCGCGTATCGGTCGGCATCGAACAATGTCGTGCCCTGAAAACCGACGACAAGAACGGCCTGTTTTTTGTCGCGGATTTGTTCAACGCGCCTGATTTCGCTTAATTCTGAATTCTGAATTCTGAATTCTGAATTTTTATTGGTCGCCCAATTCGCAAATGCCTTTTCAACGGCGGCTTTGACGTTGTTGGCTTTCACGTCGCCGTAAATGGCGAGGACGCAATTGTTCGGCGTTGCAAAGGCTCGATGAAACGATTTCAAATCGGCGGCGGAAATTTTTTCAACGGATTCTTCCGTGCCGAGCGAATCAAGGCCGTAGCCAGTTTCGCCGAACAAAGTGCGGCGCATGGCGACGCTTGCGCTTTTGAGCATGTCGTCCTTGCGCGCGAAAATGCTGGCGGTTTGAATCTGGCGTTCGCGTTCGAGCGGCGCGGCGAGGAACGTCGGGTTCAGCAAAACATCCGCGAGCAGATCGAGGCCGGCGGCAAAATCGCCGCTCAAGACTTCCGCGTTCACGCCGAAACTGTTGTTGCCGCCGTAGCTGTCAATGTGTCCGCCGACAGTTTCGATCTCCGTCGCAATGCGTTCGGCGGAACGCTTTAGCGTGCCTTGCAGCAGCATTTTGCCGAGCAGCAGGGTGATGCCGTTGTTTGCCGGCGTTTCGGCGAGGACGCCGCCCTTGAACGCCGCGCGAAATTCCACAAACGGCAGGCGATGATCTTCCTTCACGAGCAACCGCAGTCCGTTCGGAAATGTGAATTTCTGAACGGGATGGTCGATGTTTGTTTCAATCGCCGCGGAAATTTTCGGAGTCATGCCGTCGGGCAGCAGCGCGTAGAGCGTGCGGTTTTCCGGCGTGAGATAATGGCGCGCGACGCGCTGAACGTCGGCGTGCGAAACATTTTTCACGGCGGCGAGATAACGCTCGGAAAAATTCAGGTCGTTCGCCGCGAGCCAGTTGCCGCCGAGATTTTGCGCGTGGCCTTCCATCGTCTTGCGTGTGGACAAAGTTGCGGAAATAAATTGTTTCGCTGCTTTCTGAACTTCGTCGGCGGAGACCGACATGGATTTGATTTTCTCGATTTCGGCGAGCATCGCGTCGCGCGCGGCGGTGAACTTTTCCGCGTCGGCAATCGCGCTCATCCCGAAGATGCCCGGCAGTCCGGGGTTGTAAGTCCAGGCATCCACGTGATGCACGACGCCCTGACGTTCGCGAATTTGCTGATACAGGCGCGAGCTGCGTCCGCCGCCGAGCAGCACGGCGAGAACGTCAAGCACCGGCACGTCTGGATGGCTCAATTCAGGAATGTGCCACGCGAAATGAAAATGGCCGAGTTCAACGGGCGCTTCCTCGATGATTTCGCGCGGCGCGGTTTGCTTCGGTTCGGCGGGCAGATAGTCTGGCGGCAGGGAGCGCGCCTTTGATTTTTCGTAGGCGGTTTTGATTTGCACGACGACTTCGTCGTTCTTCACGTCACCAGCCACAACGAAGAAGCAATTGTTCGGCGCATATTTTTCCGTGTAGTAATCGCGGATGTTTTCCGGCTTCAGTTCGTTGAAGATGTCGGGATAGCCGATGATGGTGAAGCGATACGGACTCTTCGTGTAAGCCGTTTCAAACAGCCGGCGGCTGGCACGCCGGCCCGGATCGTCCTGGCCCATGTCCATTTCGCGGCGGATGACATCCATTTCCTTGGCGAGTTCGTCCGGCGGCAGCGTCCCGTGCTGCATGATGTCGCACAGAATGTCAATCGCCGTGCGCGCGCCGGTGTTCGGCACGTCAATGTGATACACGGTGCGGTCGAAGCTCGTGTAGGCGTTCATGTAACCGCCGGCTTCCTGCACTTCCTGGTCAATGCGGCTGCCGAGGCGCGTCGTCGTGCCCTTGAAGAGCATATGTTCGAGGACGTGCGAGAGTCCCGCGCCGAGCCAGCGGCCTTCGTGGATGCTGCCCGCCGCGCACCACGCCTGCGCCGAAACGACCGGCGCGCTGTGATCTTCGCGCACAATGATGACGAGGCCGTTCTCGAGCGTGGTGAGTTTGACGCCGGGCGGCAGCGGCGGAATCATTTCTTTGACCTCTTTGTAAAAGAATCGTGTCGTTTCCATGTCGGGCGGGAAAGGTATTCGGAAATGCGCTTTGGGCAAAGCAAATTGGCTTGGCTTTCCGTGCAGGCAAAATTCAGCCGAACATTTCCTTGCTCATCACGCCATTCGCAACCTTCGTCACGCCGCCGGTCATGCGGATCGAAAAGTTGTCGCCGATCTCAATCTCGATTTTTCCGCCGGGCATATGGACGGAAATCTCGCGGTCGCACAAGCCGAGCTTGTGCGCCACCGCCGCCGCCGCGCTGCTGCTGCTGCCGCTAGCCAGCGTGTAGCCAGCGCCGCGCTCCCAAATCTCGATCTGGATGTTATTGCGATCGAGCACCTGCATCAACTGCACGTTCGTCCGGTTCGGAAAGCGCGCGTGAGTCTCCAGCAACGGCCCGATTTGCCTGGCAAGTTCCGGCGTGATTTTTGGCAATGGCAAGATGCAATGCGGATTGCCGACCGTAGCCGCGCAGAAATGATATTGCAGCCCGCGCAGATGAATTTGCTCGTTGATGACTTCGCGGCGCGGGCCGGCCACGGGAATTTCGTCGCTCCAGAAACTCACGTTGCCCATCTCCACGCGCACGATTTTCCCGCGCGCCATGACCGTGGCGCGGACAATTCCGCCTTTTGTCTCGATGGAAAATTCCTCTTTTCCGACCAGTTTCTTGTCCCACAAATAGCGCGAAAAAATTCGCAGGCCGTTCCCGCTTTTTTCCGCCTCGCTGCCGTCGGGATTGAAAATGCGCAGGCCGAACTCCGCTTTCTTCGACGGTAGTGGTCCGAGCAGAATTCCGTCCGAGCCGACGCCGAAATTTCTATGGCAAATGGTTTTGATCTGGTCAGTCGTCAGGGGTGACGGCAGATTTTTCGGGTCAATGACAATGTAGTCATTTCCGAGCGCATGATATTTGGCGAATGAAAAACGCATGAACAAAAGATACCGTTTCGCGTCCAAAGAGCAAAATGAGAATGTGGCGTGGATCAGTGTGCGCCGTGTGTCCGGCGATTAAAAACTTTTCAACCGGCAAAATAACCGGCAAATTATGCGCGTGTTGACTGAAAGCGGAACGAGGGTTCAGCCGGCGCAGCCGCCCGCGACGACCCGATTTGAAACCGAATTCGCGAGAAATTTGGAAACCGCCATCCTGCGGTCGCAGGAGTTTCTGCTTGGCGAGCAAAAGTCGGAAGGCTACTGGATTGGCGAGCTGATGGTGGATTCCACGCTCGTTTCCGACACGGTTGCCTACCATCACTGGAACGGAAAGATTGACCGCGAATGGCAGCGCAAGGCGGTTCACCACATCTTCTCGATGCAACTGCCGGACGGCGGCTGGAACATTTATTACGGCGGCCCGTCGGAAGTCAACGCGACCATCAAGGCATATCTCGCGCTGAAGCTTGCCGGCGTTCCCGTCACCGATCCGCGAATGTTGCGCGCCCGCGAAGTCGCGCTGCGTTTTGGCGGCGTGCCGCGCCTGAACACGTTTTCCAAATTGTATCTCGCGCTCATCGGTTTGTTTCCGTGGGAATACGTCCCGACAATTCCGTGCGAAGTCCTGCTTTTGGGCAAGTGGTTTCAGGTGAATTTCTGGGACATGAGCAACTGGTCGCGCTCGATGCTCGTGCCGCTGGCCATCATCAACCATTTCAAGCCGACGCGCCCGGCGAACGTGACGCTCGACGAGCTTTATCCCGAAGGCATCAACGAACGCGACCTCGCGCTCGCGCCCGACCCGGAAAAGATTTCGCTTCGCAATTTTTTCCTGTGGCTGGACCGCCTGCACAAATTCGCCGAATGGTTCGCCGAGCACAAAATCCACCCGTTCCGAAAAACCGCGCTGAAAAAATGCGAGAAATGGATGCTCGAACGCTTTGAAGGCACGGACGGCCTTGCGGCGATTTTTCCGGCGATGCTCAATTCGCTCATCGCGCTCAAGGCGCTCGGTTATCCCGACAACCATCCGCAAGTCGTCCGCGCGGCGCATGAATTAAAAAAACTGGAGCACGAGACAAAAGATTCCGTCCGCATCGAGCCATGTTTCTCGCCGGTCTGGGACACGGCGATTGTTTTGATCTGCCTGCACGAATCCGGTATTTCCGAAAATGATCCGCGATTGAAGAAGGCTGCCAATTGGCTCATCGAAAAGGAAATCCGTTTTCGCGGCGACTGGGTTCACAAAAATCCCGCGAAGGTCGAGCCGAGCGGCTGGGTTTTTGAGTTCAACAACAAATGGAATCCCGACGTGGACGACGCCGCGATGGTGCTGCTCGCGTTGCGCAGAATTCCCACGGACAATCCGCAAAAGCGTGACGAATGTTTCCGGCGCGGCCTGAAATGGATGATGACTTTCCAGTGCAAAGACGGCGGCTGGGCGTCGTTCGACAAGGATTGCACGAAAAACATTCTGGAAAAAGTCCCGTTCGCCGATCACAACGCGATGCTCGACCCCGAATGTGCCGACATCACCGCGCGCATATTGGAACTGCTCGGCTGCGAAGGCTGGAGCAACGGGCATCATCAGATTCAGGAGGCGCTTGAATTCATCCGCGCGCATCAGGAAGCTGACGGCTCGTGGTATGGCCGCTGGGGCGTGAATTATATTTACGGAACATGGCAGGTGTTGCGCGGGATGCGCGCGATGAGCTGGAACATGAATGAAGACTGGCTGCAACGCGGACGCGCGTGGCTCGAAAGCGTTCAGCACGAGGACGGCGGCTGGGGCGAACGCTGCAACACTTACGACGATCCGGTTTTCAAGGGACAAGGCCCAAGCACCGCGTCGCAAACCGCGTGGGCCGTCATGGGATTGTGCGCGTTCGACGACCCGGAAAATCCTGTCTTGAAACGTGGAATCGAATTTTTGACGCGCACGCAAAATCCCGACGGCTCGTGGACGGAACACGAAACGACCGGCACGGGTTTTCCAAAAGTGTTTTATTTGAAATACGATATGTATCGCAACGCCTGGCCGCTGCTGGCGCTGGCGACTTACAAAAAAATCTGCGAACGTGCAGCGGCTAAAAACGGCGCGAGCCATTGAAATCAAATGGGCTGGCCGTATAAAAAAATCGTCCGCCCGCTGCTCTTCGCGCAAGACGCGGAACGCGCGCACGATTTTACGCTGAAAATTCTCGCGCACGCGAGCCGCGATGAATTCATTTGCAACGCAATCGGAAAACTTTTCTCCGCGCCGGAATTGCCCGTTGAACTTTTTGGTTTGAAATTTCCAAATCCAGTCGGACTCGCCGCCGGAATGGACAAATTTGCCGCCGCAGTTCCGGTTTGGGAAAAACTCGGCTTTGGTTTCTGCGAACTCGGCGGCGTGACGTGGCACGCGCAGCCGGGAAATCCGCCGCCGCGAATGTTCCGCGCCGTTGCCGATGAAGCCATTGTCAACCGGATGGGCTTCAACAATCCCGGCGCGGAAGTTTTGGCGGAGATACTAACTGAATGGAAAAATTCGGGTCGCTGGCCGAAGCATCCCGTCGGAATCAATCTCGGAAAATCCAAGATCACGCCGCTGGAAAAAGCCGCTGAAGATTACGCGAATTCATTCCGTGTCCTGCGCGAACTCGCGGATTTTTTTGTCGTCAACGTCAGTTCGCCGAACACGCCCAACTTGCGCCAACTTCAAGACAAATCCGCACTCGACGAAATTTTCGCCGCGATTCAGGAAGTCCAGAGTCCAAAGTCCAGAGTCCAAAGTCCGAAACCAATTCTCGTGAAAGTCGCGCCGGATTTGTCATTCGAAGCGCTGGACGAAATCCTTGAACTGGTTGTGTCGCGCCAGATCGCCGGAATCGTCGCGACGAACACGACGGTTTCTCGTCCGCAAACTGGCGATTCGCTTTCGCAACAAATTTATTCCGAAACCGGCGGCTTGAGCGGCAGGCCGTTGCGCGCGCGCAGCACGGAAATCATCCGGCACATTTTCAAGCAGACCAATGGCAAATTGCCGGTCATCGGCGTTGGCGGAATTTTTAGCGCGGACGACACCTGGGAGAAAATCACGGCGGGCGCGTCGCTTGTGCAGATTTACACTGGCCTGGTTTTTGAAGGGCCGGGAGTGACAAAAGAAATTGTGACTGGTCTAATTTCACGATTGGAAATGGCCGGAATGAAACATTTGCAGGAAGCCGTCGGTTCGGCTAATTGAACACCATGTTCGAGCATCGCACGAAACCCCTGCTGCCGCGCAAGGTCTATTTTCAGCGCCTCATGCGTCACGCGGCGCTTGGCATCGCCGTAATCGCCGGCGCGCTTGGCATCGGCATGGTCGGCTATCACACTTTTGAAAAAATGCCGTGGATTGACGCCTTCGTGAACGCGGCGATGATTCTTTCTGGCATGGGGCCTGTTGCGACCCTGCAAACGGACGCGGGCAAGATTTTTGCCGGTTGTTACGCGCTCTTCAGCGGGATCACTCTGATTGGCATACTGGGAATCATCTTCGCGCCTGTCGTCCACCGCTCCCTGCATAAATTTCATCTTGAAGACGAACGTCACCGCGCAAAGGACGAATGATTTGTATTCATGGCACATTTGAATCACCGTTGATTTTTGTGGACATTTTTTGCGTGTTTTGATAAAAAAAGGATGAGCTTTAAGGTTTCCCGCTACGGCTGGGTGCCTGATTTGCCGGATCATCGGGATCATCTTTACGCCGCGCCGGTTGAAGTTGCCGGCGCGAATCTCGCCAGTGATTTCTGGACAATCCGCGTCGTTCAATGATTAAATCCAATCAACACAAAAAATTATGACTCTTACAAAACGTGATCTCGTCGTCCGCATCAGCGATGAAACCGGCCTCGGCCAGCAGCAGGTTTTCGACGTGGTGCAGAAAACCCTGGATTACATCGCCGAGGCGCTCGCCAAGGGCGACAAGGTGGAACTGCGAAACTTCGGCGTCTTTGAAGTCAAGACCCGCAAGGCGCGTGTCGGGCGCAACCCGAACAAGCCTGAAACCGACGTGCCAATCCCTGCCCGCTCGATGGTCAAATTCAAATCCGGCAAGGAAATGCGCGCGCAAGTTTTGAAATTGCCGGCGAAAAGTTAAGCCACAGATGGACACAGATTTTCACAGATAAAAATTGCTGTTGGAAATCTGTGTTTCACCTGTGTCAATCTGTGGCTCTGATTCGTCTTCTCTTTTCTTTCCGCATTTTTTAAGCTGAATACATGGAACGATTGCCCGGTTTCCGCGACTTTTATCCCGAACCGCTCCCGCACGCAGACACATGGAGCGCCGACGCGCGACAATTCATTTTCGACAAATGGCGCGAAACCTCCAGGCGCTACAATTTCCGCGAATACGACGGCCCGCCGCTCGAACCGCTTGAACTTTTCACGACGAAGAGCGGCGAGGAAATAGTCGGCCAACTCTACAACTTCACGGACAAAGGCGAACGCGCCGTCTCGTTGCGCCCCGAAATGACACCAACGCTCGCGCGCATGGTTGCCGCGCACGAGCGCAATTACAAAAAACCCATCAAGTGGTTCGCGCTGCCGCAACTGTTCCGTTACGAACGCCAGCAGAAAGGCCGGTTGCGCGAACATTTCCAGTTCAACGCCGACATCATCGGCGAGAGCGATCCGGCCGCGGACGCGGAATTGATCGCACTGTTGATTGACACATTGCGGACGTTTGGTCTGACCGAACAGGACTTCGTCATCCGCTTGAGCAGCAGAAATGCGTGGCAGGAATTTTTTCAGGGGAGCACTCCGCCGGATTCTTCCATGCGCGAATACGAATTCTTCCAAATCATCGACAAGCTCGAACGCACGCCGAAGGAAGAAACAGAAAAAAAACTGTCCGCGCTCGGATTTTCTATCGCGGACGTGAACCAGTTCATCGAATCCGGCAAGCCGACGGCGGATCTGGAAAACATTTTACAAAATCTCGCCGCGCGCGGTCTTGGCAGTTTCGTCAAGATTGATTATCGCGTCATCCGCGGCCTCGCGTATTACACCGGCGTCGTGTTCGAGGCGTTCGACGCGAAGGGCGAGTTCCGCGCCATCGCGGGCGGCGGACGCTACGACAACCTTGTCAAGCTCATCAGCGGCGGCAAGGTGAACCTGCCCGCGCTCGGCTTCGGCATGGGCGACGTGGTGCTGCTGGAGATTTTGAAAGCGCGCGGCCTGCTGCCGAAATTCGACGCGAACGTGGACGTGTTTGTTTTGATCGAGGACGAATCCCTCCGCGCGCCGTCGCTGAAGCTCATCCAGGAATTGCGTGCCGCCGGATTTGCCGTCGAATATCCGCTCACGCCCGCCAAGCCGGACAAACAATTCAAACGCGCGCAGGAATTGAAAGCGGCGTTCACGGCCAAAGTGGAAAGCGAATCCTACGTGCGCATCCGCAACTTGAAGTCCCGCGATGAAATCGTCGCCGGCTTTGCCGACGCGGCGAATCATTTGCGGTGAAAATAATTCTGTGAGCCTTACGTTGCCAATACTTCTTGAGCGTGGTTATTTTCCACAAGAATTGCCTCCGCCGTTTACTTCACACGGATTGGCTGCTTTTGGCAACGCACCTTTGCCTTTTACAACACCACCGCGAACATCTCGCCCGGAAATTTTTAATCTCGCGAGAACTGGAACGTTACGACGGCAACTTTCTATATTAAACCCAATTCATTTTTCTCTGTTGGCCGAACTTGTAGTTGCGAACTGGAGCGATTTAGAAAAGGCGGCTACCACATCTAATTTTTCTTTAAGCGCACCCAGTTTGACAGATTCTAAAAGGGCAATTGGATGCAAACATCCGATGAGTGCCAGACCTGCGCGACGGGCAGAATGCTATGCGCGCGGCAAATATCTTCTCCGAGCCGACATCAGCCGTTTTTATCCTTCGGCTTTCCAGGTAGCGCAACTGCGGGCGAAAATCGTCGAGCGATTTGCCGCGCATCCGCGTGAAGATGTCCAAATCAAATTCCTCAGTCACGCGGATCGCGCCTTCCTGAAAAACAAAATCCTCCGGCTTGAGTTCGCGCGCGAAGCCTTCGCCCCATTGCTCCAGACATTGGAGAAGTTTGCGGAGATTTTCCGGCGCGTCGTGAACGAGGATGTCGGCGTCCAGCGTCAGGCGCGGATAGCCGTTGAAGATGATCGCCAGTCCGCCGACCACCGCGAAATCAACGTGACTATTGACGAGCGCGGCCAACAGCTTTTCGAACCGGGAAATAGTCTCCTTCGATTTTGGCGATTGATCCATGCGTGTTTTTTTTGAGAAAGCCGCCGAGGTCTTCCAAGTGCGCGAGCCGACGGGACATCGTGAGCGGACGCCCGACCATTTTGTGAACCGGCTGCTGCATTGGCTCAACTTCGATTTTCATCTGGCCAAACTTAATCGCATTGGCGGCTTGTCGTCAACTGGCGAACGAAAACAAAAAAATGGTGAGACTTTCGCCCCGCCTCTTCGTGAAATTTTGTCCGCACTTGTCCCAAAGGGACACCGGAAATCAGCCAGCTACGAAGTGGCTGGAAAATCATCCAAAAATCCGGGGAGCCCGACCGTCCCGGTTGCCGTTTTCGGCGTCGCGCCGAAAACCCGTCCACCAACTGATTTGTCCAACGCCGTTCCGGACGCGACGCCCGAAACCGCACGCGAGACGCGTGCGCTCCCCAAATCATTCATCCCCAAAGCTGGCTCGCACGAAACGATACATTGCCCGCACAGATCGAATTATCGCCGCACGGACGGGAAAATGGCCGCCCGAAACGATTTTCGTCCGCCCGGAAATGGAATTGTTCCGCACAGATTGATTTCGAGGCTGCGGGAAGCGATTTTTGCCAGCACGAAGCGGCTCGCCGCCGGTGACAGGATTTGTTTCGACGGCGTAACGATCTGCTTCCGCTTGTTCCGCCTGTCGTGGGCAGAGTGGCGCTTTATAAAAAAGCCCGCGCCGAAACTGATCCGGCGCGGGCGGATGGAATTGAATGAAAATGTCAGCCTTGACGGTTTATCAAACGGCGCAAACCGAGCAGACCGGTCAAACCCAATCCGGCTAGAGCCAGCGTGGAGGGTTCGGGAACGGCTGTGCCGGTGATCTGAATGTTATCAAGACTCCAGTTGCCGCTGGTGTTGTTGAGAGCGGCATTTGACGCCGATAAGCAGGATGTGCCTTCTGCAGCATTGACAATTTCGACCGCAAAGTTGGGATCATTGTTGACTCCGGAAATCCCGCTCAAATCCGCCGTAACTCCGCTATACCATACCTGCGAAAATGTTCCCGTCTCAACCATATTTAGATAGCTGCCCACTACGATGCCATTACCACCTGAAGCGGCTGTGGAGTTGTTCAGAATTAGGCCTGGATTTGCGGAGTATGTAAGCGTTGCATTGTCCCATGTGGTGCCGTCTGTGGTGTATTCAACTTGAAGATAACCTTCGCCCTGGGTGGTAGCAGAAACGTCAAAAGTTAATTGAATGTCATCATATCCGACAGTGCTTGAAGTGAACTTCGCACCTTGTGTGCCGATTCCCGACGCCGAGGTCCAACCGTTGCCATTGTTCGGCGAGGCACCCTTTGCCCGAATACGCCAAGCGTCGCCCAATGTAGGTGTTGAATCTGAATCGGTCGCCGGGTTGGCAATGATATCAGGTTCTGCAATGCTTGGCGGAGTGGTGAGACTGGTGGTAAGTCCAACAGTAGTCGCGGTTCCAGTCCCAGCAAAAGGAGATGGACTTAAAACTGGCGCACTAATCCCGTCATTATCGAACGTCCAATCAACGAGAGCGGTTTGGGCTTGAGCCGCAGCCAGCGAGGCGATGAACACCGCTGCCATTGAGACGATTTTATTAATTTTCATTTTTTGTTTTGTTGATTTGGGGAGTATCAGTTTGAAATCCGGCACCAATTTTCATCGGACACTGTTGAACTTACAACCAGATCTGAAAAAATGCTCGCCATATTTTGCCGAATACTGCCCGCCAATTGCCGGGCAAATTCACCTCTGTAAAATTCAAACTGATGCACCACCGATTTCTGCTGCGACCATTTTACATTCTTCTGTTTCAACCAAATGGCGAGTGCGTGACAATTCTGTGACTTCGTTTTACTTTTGAGCAGCGGTGATTTCCACCCGGGCTTCCTCAATGTCCTTTTGGAAGCCGTCGTTTTTTTCCATCTGCTTGACGATGGCCTGCGCCAGCACGCGCCCGGCGTAAATGTCCGTGGGATAATGCCGGGCAATCATCACGCGATGCCAGCCGATGCTCCGCGCCTCGGCGATGATGGCATCGTGCTTGTCGGGAAACAAATCGGCGAGCACCAGCGCAAGCACCATGGACTCTGTCGAGTGGCCGCTGGGATAGCTGAAACTTTTTTCCAGCTTGCCGTTGGCAAGTTCCGGGTCGGTCACATACGGGCGCGGGCGTTTGTAATAATCCTTTGCCTTGTCCGTCACGGCTGCGGCGTCGGCCTGGACTTTTTCAAAGAACGCCTCGGTCTTCGGAAATTTTCCGGGCTGAAAAAAATCGCCGATGGCGGGCGTGAAAGTGAAGATGTTGAATTTCTTTTGCGTATAGGCGATGGCCATGTCGTTGCTGGAGGCCGCGTGATAAACCGCCTTTACTTCCTCCATGTCGGCGGCCTGCTCCGGCGAATCCGGCAGTGGCGGCGGCGCGAGCAGTTCGACAACATTGGGTTTCTTTCCGGTAAGATAGTGAAGCTGGCTCTTTTGAATCGGTTGGCTCGGCTGCGCCATCGTGTCGTCGGCGTGCAACGGCGTGATGGCGAAGGCCAGCGAAAATAAAATTGGCGCGAGATGACGTTGAAACGGGAGGCGTATTTTTTTCATATATTTTTTGTGAGGCCGCAAATTTAATTAATCACGGGGTTCCCTTGGCAATCCCAGTTGATGTCCTGGCGACCCGGGTCGTGTCCGGCTGGGGCGGTTTGGCCAGCCAATGGCCCGGCAGGGATAATCGCCGTGCCGTCGGAAACGACATAGTTATACTTGTAATAGGCGGCGTGACCATCACTAAATGTGATGATCCCTCCCTGATTGTGTCGCGACGAAAAACGCGTCGTGTAGCAATGCGGTGTGGCCAGAACAAGCTGATTGTCGGCTGCGCCGCAATAGGGCGTTTCGGCGGAGCGGTTGCGGACATCCGAAAACAGAACAAACGCTGATGGGTGAACTACCATGGTCGTTTTAAGAGTGGTCACGGTGGCGGAAAGGTTTTCGTTGGCCAAAGATTTTGAATTCATCGCGTAATTGAACAGCGGTCGCACGCCCGGAATCATGTCATATTTGTCCAAGGCGGCTTGCCTGTCCACTCCATCAAAGCCTTGGAAAGTGGCAGTGGGGCAGGTGAAGATCGACTTTGAACCGTGGAAATAGGTGGGATCCATCGCCCAAACATACAACGGCTTGTTTCCAACATAGGAAGGCAGGGCATTGAACCAAACATCGTCACCTTCATTTTGAGTATGCAGCGTGGGAATCGAAAGCCACGGCGGGTTGTCCTGAAGAACCGAGCTGGCATAGGCGTTTTGATACCTCGGATATGGGAAAGTTTGATTGTTGTCATCCACATACATTGTGTCAGCCAGCCCCCATTGTTTAGCGTTGCTCAAGCAGACGGCCTGTTGCGCCTTGGCCTTGGCCTTGGCCAGCGCGGGCAGCAGCATCGCCGCCAGAATGGCGATGATGGCAATGACCACCAGCAGTTCAATTAATGTAAATCCGTATGCTTTCTTATGGCTCAATTTCATAATTTCCTACTACTGCCTTACTACCTGGAATAGTCCAGCCTACCAGCTAGGAATGATGCGAAAGTCTTGTTACAATCAAATGGCTGGGTTATGACGATTATGTGACATGATTTATTTATGTCCTATTGTTTATGTTCCAAGCAACATGAGAACCGTCTTTCTACAACCTGCCACAAGCTGCTGTTGTCGCCATTTTGTAACTCACTCGTGACTCTGCCGACGTTGATTGCCCGCCAATCCCTGCTAGTCTGGCCACCTGATTTTTGAAACGGGTTTGGAAATCGGAGGCCGAGACAAACCATAAACCGGAACAGACACTCAACAACTCATTAAAAAAGGTAAGAATGAAAAATAAAATAATAGCATCCATTGCGGCATTGTTCCTCGCTTCATTGTCAGGGGTAAAAGCCGCAAGCACCCTTTCCGCTTGGACCTTCGACAACGACGTCATCGGCATCAACTCCGGCCCCTCGCCTTCGACCACTCTGACCGGACCCGGCACTGCCAGTGTTTTGGGTATGGCCAACACCTATAACAATACCAACAGTCTCAGCAATCCGGATGTTCAGTCCTTGACTGGAAGCTCCACCGGCACTACCGAACCTAATGGTTGGCGCATTCGCGGTAATAGCGCAACACCGGGAAATCGCGGGAATGGCTGGTCAACAAACGCGCCGATCGGCACACAAGGCGCGCAGTTCACCGGCAGCACCTTTGGCTATCATCAGATTGTCGTCTCGTTTGACGTTAATGCCACTACGGACGCAGAGGCCAATCTACAGGTGCAATACACCATGAACGGCAGCAACTGGGTGAATGCCACCATCACCTCAGTGGGGTCATCTGGCGCCACGATTCAAATCAACACTTCCTCCGCCAACACGGTGCTCGGATCTTATGTCCAACTGGTGAGCGGCTGGAACAATCAAATCACCGCTGATTTGACGGGGCTCTCTGCTGTGGACAACAATAAAAATTTTGCGATTCGTCTGGTCAATGCCTCCACGGGACCGGATTGCGTTGGCACAACCGGGGCGGTCTACAACAACACCTCGGGCAACTGGACTTTTGACAACGTGGCCATTCAGGGCACTTCGATTGATTTCGTTGCTGATTGGATTTTTGATTCTGTGCCCGTGTTTGCGGGACCAACAAACACGTTTCCCGCCATAATCGGTTCGGGTTTTGCCACGCAACTGGGCATGAGCAACAACTACACCTATAACGGCGGTGAAGGCCCCGGAAGTATCGCGTTTTGTGACGTGCTTGCTTCACCCGGTGCCTCGACCGGAGCAGGGGCAAATGGATGGCGTATTCGCGGACCGAGTAATTCGAGCGGAGGAGGATCTGGCCAAGCCAATGGTTGGAATACTCAGGCTCCCATCGGGACGCAAGGTGCCGAGTTTGATGCGGATACATCCGGTTATACCAATATCATTTGCACTTTTGATATTGATTCCACCAGCGCGGCGGAAGGAAAATTGTGTGTGCTTTATACGACCGACAACTGGACAACTACCACCAATGTGGCCCAGTCCATCTATTACCAGCCTGTTGTTTCGTTTAATAGAACGAATTCGTCCAGCAGCCTTACAGTTGCCGGAAATTATGTTTTTTTCCTGGCTGGTGGAATCTGGTATAATAACATCGTAGTTGATTTTAGCGGCGTTCCCGGAGTCGCAAACAATCCGAATTTTGGTATCCGGATTGTCAATGCGGCGACAGGAGCGGATTGTCTGAACGCCACTGGGTCACCCTATAACAACAGCTCCGGCAACTGGCGCTATGACAACGTTGTCATTGGTGGCACATCCGGAAATCCTGCGCCGGTGATTGCCCCTGATTCGAATGCCTCGGTGGACGGTCCGTTCACCAACACCTTCTCGAATAATCCGACGTGGCGCTCACAAATCTATGCCGTTTCTGTTAATGGCGCGGCTTTGACGAATACGGCTTATACCGTCTCCGCCGGTCAGATTGTATTTACGCCCTCAAAATCCCCCCTGCTACAGACGAGCGGCTTGCTGAACATTACAATTAACGCGACCGGATTTGGCACGGCCCGCTATTCCCAGCCTCTCGCCGCTGGCGTGGCCACAACGCTGGCCATCACCACCCAGGCCGCTGGTCCTACGGCGAGCGGTGGCACGTTGGTTGCCAATCCGTCCTTACTCGTGTCAGACCAATACGGCAATGGCACGACCAATCCCTATGCCAACGTCTCGGTTACTGCGTCCGTCGGAGGTTCCGGTGGCTGGACTTTGGGCGGGGATACCATTCAGACGAATATTGACGGCGTGATTGCCTTTACCAATTTGACGGCCACGCTTGATGGCTCCGTCGCCATATCCAATGCGGTCATCTCGTTCACCATCTCGGGCTATCCGGGTTATGCAACCACCAACTCGCCCGCTTTCAACATTGGCGTGGCACCGGTTAATTTCACCCCGGGCAATCTGGCAGTGCTTCAACTCGACGCCAATAAAAATAATACGACCTTCAGCATCATCGAATTGCATCCTTCCGCCGCAGGACAGACCGTGCCCCTAAATATTGTTCCGATCAGTGCCACAGGAACGAATGCATTGCGCGAGTCAAGTTCTGGGGCATGCGGAAAATTGTCTTTGAGCGATGACGGGACGTTATCCTGCTTTGCCGCCTTTGCGGATGACAGTGCAGCCACGCCCGATGAAACCTTGAATCTTAACCGAACGGGGTCGGGTGTGAATTACAACGGACAATTGACCAACGCGCTAAACTACGTTTCAACCTCGCTGGGCGGCAGTCAGGCCCGCTCCGCAGTCTCGTTTGATGGTAACTATTGGATTGTTGATGATAAAGGGGGATTATACGAAGGCAATTCAGGAGACCCTGTTATTACCTCGCCCAACGCGAATCCCTATAACAACGTTGTAGTCCGGGTCTTTGGCGGAGTTCCATGGATCGAGACGCAAAAATCGGTCAGCGGCCTGACTTTGCCAGTGGTCTATTCGCTTGGCCAGTCCATTGATGATGGCTCATGGAGTATAACCAAAGCCAACAACCTTGGATCGGATGGGAACGCCTCGGATTTTTATATGGTCTCGACCAACGGCGGAACTTCCTATGACATTCTATATATTCTCGATGGAGCGTCAACCAATGCTCCCATCAATAAATATTCCTATGTAAGCGGGAACTGGGTGGCCAATGGATCTTTTACCAACGCAACGGGCGGGGACAGTCTGTTCGCCACGACCAACGGCACCGGTGGGATCTATATCTATCTCACAACGGGCGTTTCCAAAAGCAACAGCCTCGTGCGCGTGACGGACACGGGCGGGTGGAATGGCCCGATTCATATTGTTTCCAGCAATGTGCTGTATACCGCTAAAGGCGGCACCTATCTCAAGGGCATTACGTTTGTGCCGCAGCAAACCGCTTATGCTGGTCAACTCATCCCGCCGCCCATTCTCACGGCGCAGACTGGAGCCACTGTAAGCAGTCTGTTCAGTGTCACGAACAACACCCCGGAGGATTCCGCTTGGCATTCTGCCATCACCAGCATCACGGTGAACGGTTCCACCCTGCCGCCAGCCGCCTATGACACGACTCAATCGGGTAAGATTGTGTTCAACCCGGCTCAATCCACACTATTACAAGGCTCCGGCTCGAAAACCATCGTCATCAGCGCGACGGGTTATAGCGATGACGCGATCCTGCAAACCATTGCCGGTGTTCAGTCACCCATTGTGAACGGACTCTCATTAAGTAATGGCAACTTGACATTTGCTTTCACCAGCGCCACAGGTTTGAGCTTCTCGGTGCTGGCGACAAATGACATTAGCGCACCAGTATCAACCTGGCCGGTCATCGGCACAGCCGTTGAAAATCCCGCTGGTTCGGGCAACTATCAATTCACGAATTCATCTGCGACGAACTCGCAAGAGTTCTACATCCTGCGCCAGCCGTAAGGATTTGAAGCTGTAAATTCGCACAACAAAACAGGACGGGCGAAAACCCGTCCTGTTTTTTCATTTTGCAGAAATTTCGCGGTTTGAAAGACGGCGATCCGCCAATTCTATCCATCGAACTGACCCTCACTGGATCAAATCCTGCGGCGATGTCACCTGCGCCTGCATTTCCTGGACAATGACGCGCACGCGCGTGAGCGCGGCGTCCTGCGTCTCGCCGAGGAACGCAGATTTCAACTCCACCCGCACTGACGCGATCGGCACGCCGTTTCGGTCGCACAACGGCATCGTGACGTCGAACGCGCCTTTTTCACGGCCAAAATAAACCGCGCCGGTGGCCGCCGTGTCCTTTTCCGAATCATTGCCGGGCCGCCCGATTTCCTTGTCATCCTTGCTGGCGATGATGCGCGGACGGCCTTTGTCGTCGAGCGTGCAAATCCGCAATCCCAAAATGCGAGGCTGTTCCTTCATGAGGTTGTCCACCAGCGTCTGCGCCGGGGGAATGAGCGGCGTGTAATCAATCAGCGTGTCGCCGAAATGGCTCACCGCGTCGGACTTCGTCCAGAAACCGATCCTGCCGTCGGCGAATGTATTGTCGTTCAGCGGCGGCATGACGGGACGGTCATCAAGCCACACGATGATCTGCGTGCCCTGGCATTGCACGGCCAGCGTGTGCCAGTCGTTCGTTGAAATGTCTATCGTCGGGCCAAGCGGGTTGGAGCGGAGACCGTCCACGACCTTGTAAAAGCGCACGTTTTGTCCCAGTGCGCTCGCGCGGACGACGTAAAAATTCGATTCGTTCTGATAACGGAAAACGACGCCCGCCATCTGCTCCGCCACGCCGCTGACGATTTTGAACTGCGTCGTCAGCTTGAAATCCCTGAACGTCCCGCCTTCGTAAATCAGCATCGGGAACCGCTCGTCTGCGGGATCCTCGCTCGTCTGCGCGAGCACTGCGCGGCGGTTGAAGACCGGTGACTGCCCCGACAACGGTGCGAACGCCGACGGTACGTCGTCCATGACGACCTTCCATTGGCCGAGTTTTCCACCGCCGGCCAGTGCGCTGTTAAAATTCGTCGGCGTCTGGCCCTGCGGGAAATTGTCAAAATCAATTTTTATCTCCGCGCCAAAAGCGGACATGGCTGCGGCAAAACAAAAACAAAGGATTAATTTTCGCATTTCCGTCCAGCTTAATGAAAAAACACCGCGCGACAAGCAATTGTGCCCGGTGAAGCCGTCTTGATCGGAACAAATTGGGGTTCGCGGCGATTAAAATCGCTTTTTGGCTTCAAAGCAAAACTTTGTTCCGGCAGAATCGCCGGAAGTTCAGGGGCAAATGTATAACGGAAAAAAAATCGTCGTGGTGATGCCGGCTTACAACGCCGCCAGAACTGTCACGCAGACCGTGGACGAAGTCCTCCAGCAGCGCATCGTGGACGAAATCATCCTCGTGGACGACCGCAGCCGCGACGAGACCGTTCAAGTCGCATCGTCACTTCTCGGCGTGCGCGTTCATGTCCACGAAAAAAACACCGGCTACGGGGGCAATCAAAAAACCTGCTATCGGCTCGCGCTTGAGGCGGGCGCGGACATCGTCATCATGGTCCACCCGGATTATCAATACACTCCCCTGCTCATTCCCGCGATGGCAAGCATCATCGCCAATGGCCTGCATCCCTGCGTGCTGGCCAGCCGGATTCTCGGCGGCTATTCGCTCGCAGGCGGGATGCCCGTCTGGAAATATGTGGCGAACCGTTTTTTGACTGCGGCGGAAAACATCCTGCTCGGCGCGAAACTTTCGGAATATCACACCGGCTACCGCGCGTTCTCGCGGGAAATCCTGGAAAAGATTGACCTGTCAAAAAATTCCGACGACTTCGTGTTCGACAACCAGATGCTCGCGCAGATTTTCTGGCACAACTTCACCATTGCCGAGGTGAGTTGTCCCACGAAGTATTTCAAGGAGGCGTCATCCATCAATTTCCGACGCAGCGTGAAATACGGCTTCGGCTGCCTGTCCATCGGCCTGAAATTCCGTCTGGCAAAAATGGGATTCCTGAAGTCGGAACTGTTTCCGCTGCAAAAGTAACTTTCCCATCGGTGAAAACAGCAGCCGTTACCGCCCTTCTAAAAACCAACAGCAACCCGCTTCATCAACCCACGCAATCATCCACAAAGAAATGATCGAAGCCGTCCAGAAAGCGCTTGCGTAAATGTTGTCTGCAATGTTTGCGCGCGGCTTTTGAAAGCCCTGCCGCCAGTCATGGTCATGCAATCTTGCAGGGAATCACCGCGTCCTCATCGAACGAATAGACCGCGCACATCCGGTGGTAGCCGTCGGCGATGATGAGCCGGCCATTGGCCGAATCCCGGATCAGCAGCAGGGGCGACATTTCCTCTCCAGCCATTATTTTCTCCTCGTTCTTTTTGACATGGGAATTGACGACCCCCAGCAACGGCAGGGCGGACGCCCGGAAAACATCCTTGGCCTTGAACTCCGCCATCGCCGCCTTTTTGAGCCGGTTCACCATGCCTGCGGCCGTCGGGGGGCCGTAGATCAAGGACAAATAGGACAGGGCCGCCGGATAATCGTGATCCTCCGGCTTGCCCAACCATTTAACGCCGACTTTTTTGGCCATGACTTTTGATGCGCGCCTTTGTGCCAAATCTACGCGGTAGGGAAACTGCCCGCACGGAAAAAATTTGAAAATTCCATCGTGGTGGTCCGGTCAGGAATGGTGCGCTTCGCAAGAAGATGGGTAGAAGACCCCATGGCAAACGCGGCGCGACAGGTTATCCTGTAGCTATGAATATAATATTACTCATAGTCGTTCTGCTTCTCCTGTTCGGGGGCGGCGGGTTTTATCTGGGTGGACCAGTCATCGGCGGCAGCGGGCTGGGACTGATTCTGTTGATCTGCCTAATCGTCTTTCTCATGGGCGGATTTAACACGCGGAAAAGCTGACCGGTTAAACGGCATGACGAATTGATCGCAAAAAAATAAGGACAAACTATGCACCTATTATTCTTACCCGTTCTTGGGAGTGCCATCTGGATTGGCGGCGGTGGCGGCCTTCTGCTCGTCATTATCATTGTCATTCTGCTGGTTCGCTAATATCCATTTTTTCCCCATTCACACTTGTGCTGGCACTATTGGATCGCGTTGCCGTCGCCGCCGGATATTTCCTGATGGGGCAGTCCTAGAATAACGCGAAAATGTGTTATCAAACAGGGCATGAGAAAGAGCCAGCCTGACTTGTGAAGCGCAAACATGGTGACCACCGGCGAAGACCGCCATCACGCAGCAGCACAATAATGCGGGAGTATGTAGATAACGCAAATTGGAGATGTCTGCAAAAAAGGTTTGTTTTTGAAAACGGGCAATCGTGTTGATGGATGCGCCGGCAAAAGGGACAGCCAGTTAAAGCCAGTTGCCGCTTTTGACCTGATTTGCGTTATCTACATACTCCCGCAATAATGAGAGAAATGTGCCAACGCTGTTAATCGTCTCCTTTATTTCTTTATGCCACTGACCAAGAGCCAGCAGTTAGCCGACTTGAGTGATCTCCTCGCCGCGCGCCGAGACGCCGTGCTCGTGGCCTGGCGCAAGCTGGATCGCGCCGATCACGAACAAATGACCGGACGCTCGCTCACGATCGGGCAATTTCTCGATCACATTCCCCCCATCCTCGACGCCTACGAACTCAAGCTGCGCTCCCGTCCGGGCGGAGCGGACGCCCTGGCGGCCGATGTTGATAAAAAAGAAGAAGGGGTGAAGCACGGCTTGCATCGGTGGCAGCAGGGTTACCGGTTGAAGGAACTCATCAGCGAGTGCGGGCATCTCCAGCTTTGCGTGTCTGCGGAACTGGGCAACATCGTCGCCGCGCGTCCCGAACTTGAACCGGCGACGCTGGTGGAGGCGCATCGCCAGTTGTTCCACCTGATCAATGACACCATCTGCGAGAGCGCGGCCCAATATGAGCGCATGCAACAGGCGGAAGCCGTCGGCCGCCTGGCGGACCTGAAGAACGCACTGGCCACGGTGGATGAAATCGAACAGCGCCGCGCCACGCTCATCCACCAAGCGGTTCACGATCTGAACAGCGATGTCCTCGGCGTCAGCATGGCGGTGACGATGGTGGGCCGGACCCAACTGCCTGAGGCTGACCGTCTGGAATCAGTGGCTTTCCTGCAACGGGCCACGCAGGGGCTGACCACGATGCTGGGTGAGTTGATGGAACTGGCGCGGCTGGAGGCCGGCCAGGAAAAACGGAAAATCGCCGCCTTCGACGCCGCCGGGTTGATCGCAAAATTATGCGAGGGCAACCAGCCCTTCGCCCGCGAACGCCATTTATTTTTGAAAACGGACGGGCCGTTCTTCCTGGCCATTGAAGGTGACGCAGACAAAGTCAGGCGGCTCGCAAAAAATTTGCTGGTGAACGCGCTCAAATACACCGAGGACGGCGGCGTCACCGTAAGCTGGGGCGAGGAGAAGGAAAATTGGTGGCTGATGGTGAAGGACACCGGGCCGGGAATGTTGTCTGGTGGAAGCGAATCCCTGAAGGCCGGCTTGCAGGAAGCCACCGCGAGCGCGAAGGAATCGGATGAGAAGTCCGCCGCCATCAAGGGCGAAACCTCGAAGGTGCTGGCCGCGTCCGGGGACACGGCTTTCCGAACCAAAGCCGCCCATGCCCAGCCCGGCGAAGGGATTGGGCTTTCGATTGTGAAACGCCTGTGCGAATTGCTCGACGCGAGCCTGGAAATCGCCAGTTCGGCGGAAACCGGCACGACGTTCCGCGTCGTATTTCCGCGCCATTACGTCAGCCATGCTTGACGTGAAACCGGGGGGCAGCGTGAACGTCGCACTGGTGGCTGCCGGCAAAAAAACTGTCTTCCGCAAGATGGCTGGCGGACGGATTTGGGAGCAAACGCGTCCCGCGTGTGCTCCCAAATCATTGCCCCGAGCTGTTCTGAGTTGCACGGGATGAGCGTGATGTTGGCTTCGCCGACTCTTTGCGGGCGCATGGCGCCGGATGTGATTGCGGCTGCCAATTTTGCGCGGCGGCGTTAATCCTGCAAAAACGTGATTGCATATTTTTGCGCGCGCGGGAAAAATTGCGCCAAGATAAATCCCGGACTGACGTTGAAACAGCCCGTTTCTTTAACAATCCGCGCCGGGGCGGTTTGGCACGCAAGTTGCGACAAGAGTTTCAGAAGTCGGCGGTCTGCCTGCGAAACTACATGCAGCTTCCAATTCCCGTCCCGGCGGCTGGATCAACCACCCAGCCGGGGCATCCCCTGCGGGGGCGTTTTGCGATACAGAGGTTTTGAACGGCGAAATCTTCCGCGTTAAAAAATAAAAGAGGCCGGACACTACTCCGGCCTCTTTCAACACACTAAAGTTTTCCGTTGGAGTCACTACTTCCAACGTCAAAAGTCTAACACATCGCCGATTTCTATCTTGTCACCAATTATGGTGATGGGGTGGCAAAAAAGCCGCTCCAGTTTCCCGGAGCGGCTTTTGTTGTAGCGTCGCTCTGCAAGCGACGAAATCGGCGACGGTCACAGACCGCCGCTACAGATTACTTCTTCTTGGCCTTGCGTTTTTCCTCAATCGCCGCTTGCGCCGCCGCCAGTCTTGCGACTGGCACGCGGAACGGAGAGCAACTGACGTAAGTGAGTCCGATGCGATGGCAGAATTTCACGGAATCCGGGTCGCCGCCGTGTTCGCCGCAGATGCCCAGCTTGATGTCGGGGCGCGTCTTGCGTCCCTTCGCGATGGCGATTTCCATGAGCTGGCCGACGCCCGTCTGGTCAATCGAGGCGAACGGATTTTTCTTGAAGATTTCCGCCTCCTGATAGGCGTTGAGGAAGGAACCGGAATCGTCGCGGCTCATGCCCAGGCCGGTTTGCGTGAGATCGTTCGTGCCGAAGCTGAAAAATTCCGCCGTCTGCGCGATTTCGTCCGCCGTGAGCGCGCCGCGCGGAATCTCGATCATCGTTCCGACGGTGTAGTTGATTTTTACTTTTTTCTCTTTCTGCACTTGCGCGGCGACTTCGTGGACGATCGCGACCTGCAAATCTAATTCGCGTTTGAAGCCGACGAGCGGGATCATGATTTCCGGTTTCGCCTTGAAACCCTGCTTGGTCGCATCGGCGGCGGCTTCGAGCACCGCGCGCGCCTGCATCCGCGTGATTTCAGGATACTTGATGCCGAGACGGCAACCGCGGAAACCGAGCATCGGGTTGAACTCGTGCAGTTCATGGACGCGGTGCATGATTTTTTCGACGGGAATGTTGAGCTTCCGCGCGAGGTCCATCTGCGACTCCTTCGAGTTCGGCAAAAATTCGTGCAGCGGCGGGTCAAGAAAACGGATCGTCGCCGGAAAACCGTTCAACGCCTTGAAAATTCCAAAGAAGTCGTCGCGCTGATAGGGCAGCAGTTTCGCGAGTGCGTCTTCGCGCATGGCGACGTTGTCCGCGAGAATCATTTCGCGCATCGCGTCAATGCGGTCGCCCTCGAAGAACATATGTTCCGTGCGCGTGAGGCCGATGCCCACCGCGCCGAACGCGACGGCGTTCGCAGCCTGTTCCGGCGTGTCGGCGTTCGTGCGCACGCTCATGCGCGTGAACTGCGAGCACCATTTCATCAGCTGGTTGAAGCTCTTGAATTTTTCCGTGGCCTGCGCCGCCTTGTCGCCACCAATCAAACCGGCGATGATTTCTGACGGCGCGGTCTTGATTTGACCCGAATAGACCGTGCCCGCCGTTCCATCAATCGAAAGGAAGTCGCCTTCGTTCATGGTAAGTCCGTCAACGGTGAGGGTCTTCTTGTCGTAATCCACCTGCAATGCGCTTGCGCCGCAGACGCAGACCTTGCCCATCTGCCGGGCGACGAGCGCCGCATGCGAACTCACGCCGCCGCGCGCGGTCAAAATGCCTTCCGCCGCGATCATGCCGCGCAAATCTTCCGGTGACGTTTCGATGCGGACGAGCAAAACTTTCTCGCCCTTCTCGGCGGCGGCAACCGCGCGGTCGGCGTTGAAATAAATTTTTCCCGTGGCCGCGCCGGGACCGGCAGGCAGGCCGGTGGCGATGACTTTCGCCTTCTTGACCTCGGCCAGATCGAAAATCGGCGCGAGAAGCTGGTCCAATTGATCGGCCGGATTCCGCAGCACGGCGGTTTCAGCGTCAATCAATTTTTCCTTCACAAGATCCATGGAAATTTTCAACGCGGCGGCTGCGGTGCGCTTGCCGTTGCGCGTCTGAAGCATGAAGACCTTGTGATCCTGAATCGTGAACTCGAAGTCCTGCACGTCCTTGAAATGTTTTTCGAGCGTGCCGCGGATGTTGTCCAATTCTTTGAAGGCATCGGGCAATTCCTTGGCAAGCTGCGCGACGGGTTCGGGCGTGCGGACGCCGGCGACGACGTCTTCGCCCTGCGCGTTGATGAGAAATTCGCCGTAAAATTCCTTCGTGCCGTTCGCGGGATTGCGGGTGAACGCGACGCCGGAGCCGGAAGTCGGACCCGTGTTGCCATAAACCATCGCCTGCACGTTGACGGCGGTTCCCCACTCGGAGGGAATGTTATATTTGCGACGATAGACCATCGCACGATCATTCATCCAGGAATTGAACACGGCGCCGACCGCGCCCCAAAGCTGCTTCCACGGGTCCTGTGGAAATTCCTTGCCGGTGCGTTCCTTGATCAGCGCCTTGAAGCGCGTGACGAGTTCCTGCAAATCGGCCACGGTGAGTTTGGTGTCCTCGATGTCGGCGTGATAACGCTCGTGCTTGAGGCCGTGAATCACGGTTTCAAACGGCTCGTGATCTTCGCCCGCGCGTTTCTGCACGCCCATCGCGGTGTCGCCATACATCTGCACGAAACGGCGGTAGCAGTCCCACGCGAAACGCTCGTTCTTCGTCGCCGCGACGAGCGCTAGCACGGTCTGGTCGTTGAGGCCGAGGTTCAAAATCGTGTCCATCATGCCGGGCATCGAATCGCGCGCGCCGGAGCGGACGGAGACGAGCAGCGGCATCGCGGACTTGTCGCCGAATTTGGTGCCGATTATTTTTTCGATGAAGGCGATGCCTTCCCTGGCCTGCGCGTCGAGGATCTTTGGATAGGTCTTTTTGTTGTCGTAATAATAGGTGCAGACCTCGGTGGTGATGGTGAAACCGGGAGGCACCGGCAGGCCGATGCGGCCCATCTCGGCGAGGTTTGCGCCCTTGCCGCCGAGCAGCGGCTTCATCGAGCCGTCGCCGTCAGCCTTCTTATTTCCAAAAAGATAAACGTATTTGTTTGATTTTGATGCTATGGCCATAAATTAAATGTTAATTTTCAGTTCGTGGTGAATGTTTCCTAAAACAGAGCGATGAATCTAGCAAAGGCAAACCCAGAGTCAATGAATGAAGCGCCAGTCGGCGGATCATTTCAAAATTCCGGGCTTTGTCCTTTTCATTGATCATCTTTGTTCCTTCGATTTTCAAGTGCAAGCCGGGACAATGCTCACCTTATTTTGCCAAAAACTGTGCGGATTTTCACCGGTAAGATTCAAGCCTTTGCGTTCTTTGCTTGAATTGGCCGCAGCATCGCCGAAAATCAACGCAGCAAAATCATGTCCATGCGTCATTCGTCAAAATCAAGGCAACGCCAGTGAAAATTTCCATCGTCGTCCCGGCTTTCAACGAGGAGCGGCTGCTCGGCGCATCGCTCGCGCAGATCAAATCGGCGGCGGACTCGTTCAAAAAAATCGGATGGGAAACCGAGTTGATCGTCTGCGACAACAATTCCACCGACCGCACGGCGGAAATCGCGCGGGCGTCCGGCGCAACCGTCGTGTTTGAACCCGTCAACCAGATTGCCCGCGCGCGGAATTCCGGCGCGGCGGCGGCGACCGGCGACTGGCTGTTTTTCGTGGACGCGGATTCGCAGCCAAGCGCGGAATTGTTCGCCGACGCCGCCGGTGCGATTCAATCGGGCAAATATCTCGCGGGCGGCGCAACCGTCCAGATGGACGAAACCAAGTTTGCCCTGCACGTCGTCATCGCGCTGTGGAACTGGACAAGCCGGTTGAAGAAATGGATGTCCGGCGCGTTTATTTTTGTCGAGGCGGCGGCGTTCCGGCAGATTGGCGGGTTCAGCCGCGAACTGTTTGCCACGGAAGAATTGGACTTGAGCAACCGGCTGAAGCAACTTGCGCGCACGACAGGCAGAAAAATTGTCATCCTGCACCGGCATCCCATCAAGACCTCGGCGCGCAAGCTCAAGCTCTACACGCTGCGCGAAATTTTGAACCAATTTGTCCGCGCCATCTTCTGCCCGCGCCGGACGCTGACCAGCCGCGAGGCCACTTTTTATTGGTATGACGGGCGAAGGTGAAATTTCCTACCCGTCTTTGTAAAATGCCGGCCTGCCATCATCGGATGCAAGCCCGCCGAATTGCCACCGGCAACCGCGCGATGATTCGCGTCAATGATGGATTCAAAAAGGCGCATTGGCTGTTCAGTCTTTGTCGATAATTTGTTCACCACAAAATCCGCACCGGCCAGATGCAATCACAGTTTGGGATGAAATTCCACCAAGACACTTCTGACAATGCCGACACTTCAGCAGGAATTTATTTCCGATTCGCAAGACTCCAATTACAACAACCACCGCTATCAATGCGATTCCGATAAGAATCCACAGATAAGGCTGATTAAGTTGCAGATTCTCTTCCCATTTCTTCGCAAGAAATGTCTCAAGCAAACAGAATCCGGCAATCACGCTGACGAAACAGAATACCTGTCTCCATTGAGCGCGCTGATCGTTTTTGACCAGTTTAATGAAATCATGCCGAGTCATTTCATTCGTTTGTTTTACGCCATAAAATTACACCGACTTCTTCCATGGCTGCATCGGCGGCGGGTCAAATGTCGGTGCGGGTGGCGGTTCTTCCGGCATCAGATACCAGAGCGCCAGATAAAGAATGACGCCGGGAAACGCCGCGCTGAAAAT
>Ga0208220_1000153_pt1 | contig 27158 bp, 23 predicted proteins | sample NGESurdeep092012_9_FD_184484 | JGI IMG/M metagenome (GOLD analysis project Ga0208220, IMG submission 184484) | Arctic peat soil microbial communities from Barrow, Alaska - NGEE Surface sample F53-1 deep-092012 (SPAdes) | ecosystem: Environmental > Terrestrial > Soil > Wetlands > Peat ...
GGCGCCGGCGGCGCTGGCCCGGTCGGCCAGCCAGTGGTCGGAGGTCACCACGCGCACGAGCCCGGGGGCTTGAGCGGGCCGGTGCTGTTCCAGGTACCGCGGCGCGGATACCTGGCGGCCGTGGCCTGCGAGCGCTGTCACGCGCCGACCCGCTGCCGGTGCGGGGGCCCCGCCCAGCTGGCCGGGGCCCGGGCGGTGCCGCGCTGCGCCTGGTGCGGCTCCGCGGTCAGCCCGGCCTGCCCGCAGTGCGGGCATAACGGCCTGCGCGCCCTGGTGACCGGCGCGACCCGGACCGCGGAGGAACTGGGCCGGGCCTTCCCGGCGGTGCCGGTGCGCACGTCGGGCGGCAGCCGGGTCATTGCTCAGGTGCCCGGCTCGCCGGCCGTGGTGGTGGCCACGCCGGGCGCCGAGCCCAGGGCGGACGGCGGGTACGCGGCCGCGGTGCTGCTCGACGGCTGGGCCCTGCTCGGCCGGCCCAGCCTGCGCGCGGCGGAGGAGACGCTGCGCCGGTGGATGAACGCGGCCGCGCTGGTCCGGCCGGGACCGGACGGCGGGGGAGTGGTCGTGGTGGCCGAGGCCAGCCTGCCTCCCGTGCAGGCCCTGATCCGCTGGGATCCGGCGACCTTCGCCGAGCGCGAGCTGGCGGAACGGCGCACGCTGCGGTTTCCGCCGGCGGCCCGGATGGCGTCGCTGTCCGGGCCGCACGGCGCGGTCCGGGCGCTGCTGGACGCCGTCGACCTGCCGCCCGGCGCCGAGGTGCTCGGGCCGGTCCCGGTGGCGGGCGCGGACCAGGGTGCCGCCGGCGGGCAGCCGGGCGACGGCGCGGATCCGGACGGCGATCTGGTCCGGTTTCTCGTACGCGCGCCCAGGTCAGCCGGCCTTGCGCTGGCCGCGGCGCTGCGGGCCGGACAGGCGGCCCGCACCGCGAGAAAGGATTCCGGAGTGGTCCGGCTGGAGCTTGACCCGGCCGAGCTGATCTGACTACGGCGCCCGGAGGCCTTAGGGTGCTTGCGTGGCGACCTCACGACGGCATGCGAGCCCCGGCCGCGCCGCCGCGCGCCCGCCCGGTCGCGCGGGAGCGCCGGACGGTGACCCCGCCGCCCCGGGTGTGCGAGGCGACGCGGCACCCGGCGGCGCCGGACTCGGCACGAGCGGCCGGCAGGCTCTGGCGGGTGACGTCGGCGCTGGCCGCGGCGAGCGGCCGCGGATGCCGCCGGTACGGCTGGCGCCGCGCGACGAGCTGGCCGCCGCCGCCCGGGTCGCGCCATTGCTGCGCGCGGCCGCCGACCTGAGTACCTGGGCCATCCAGCTTCCCGGCCGGGCCGCCGGTGAGGTGCTGACGCCGGCCGATGCCCAGGCCGCGGCGACCGCCCTGGACCTCACGCCGAACGAGGTCGATGCCGCCTGGCAGGTTGTCGTGGCGACCAGCCTCCTGGATGGCGGTGGCACCGATGGCGCCAGCCGGTGGGACGCCACCGAGGTTCTCGGGGCCTGGGACAGGGCCCTGGCGGCCATCCTGGACGCCGAGGACCTGGACGGTCTGGCCACGGCCCTGTACACGGTCGGCGCGCCGGTCCGGATCGACGCGCTGTTCGAGGCGTACACCGCGGCGGCCGGGACCCCGCGGCAGGACCAGGGCGAGCCGGCCGGGCACGGCCGGACCCATCAGCCAGATGAGGCGGCGGCCCTGTCGCGCGCGCTGGAGACGCTGGCTGACCTGGGCGTCGTGGAGCTCGGGACGGAAGAGACTGCGGGCGGCCTGACCGTCGCCCTGTCCCCGCTGGGCATCTGGGGCGTGCACCGGCGCCTGCGCGGGCAGGGCTGGCACGTCCCGGTCCTGGGCAGCGCCGGCCGCGATGGCGCTGTCGGCCTGCTGCTGACGCTGGCCAGCTGCGATGCCGAGGATGGCGAGGCCGAGATCGGCACCTGGCTGTCCGGCCGGAATCCCAGTCAGGCGGCGACGGAGCTGATCAAGGCCGCCGCGAGCGGCTCGCCGGGACTGCGCGGTGCCGCCTTCGCGGTGCTGGACCGGATCGGCGACGCGGCTGTCGCCGACATCCGGGCGGCCCTGGCCGATCCGCTGCTGCGCGCCCACGCCGCGGTGTGGCTGCACGAGCATGACGAAGAGGCGGAGCTACGGCCCGAGGACCGGACCTGGCTGCTGGTAGATCTCGGGGCCGGCCTGCTTGAGGAGGCCGACCCGCGGGACGTGGTCGCCGAACTGCTGCCCGAGGTCCCGGCGCAGGCACAGGCCGACATCGTGGCCGGCCTGTGGCAGGTCGACCATCCGGGCGTTGTCGACCTGCTGACCGCGCTGAGCGAGCATCATCCCGACCCCGGGGTCGCGCGGGCCGCGCGCAAGGCCGCGTTCAAGGCACGCTCGGCGGGCACCGGCGCCAGCCAGGGTTCGTAGACTGAGGCGCGTCGTGACACAGCGCGCGGGGCCACGGGCCAGGAAGAACTGGGTGAGAGCGGTGAGAGCTGGGTGAGCATCAAGCCGATTCGTCTGTTCGGCGATCCGGTATTGCGGACCCCCGCGGAGCCGGTCACCGTGTTCGACGCCGAGCTGCGCAGGCTGGTCAAGGATCTCAGCGACACGATGCTCGAGGCGCCGGGCCTGGGCCTGGCCGCGCCGCAGATCGGCGTGGGGCTGCGCGTCTTCACCTACAACATCGATGATGTGCTCGGCCACCTGATCAACCCCACGCTGCGGCTGTCGGCGGAGGAGGAGATCGACGACGAGGGCTGCCTGTCCTTTCCCGGGCTGCAGTACCCGACCGCGCGCTCCTACGGCGTGGTGGCCACTGGCGTCGACATGTACGGGGAGCCCGTGACGCTCGAGGGCACGGGGCAGCTGGCCCGGTGCGTGCAGCACGAGACTGATCACCTCGACGGCATCCTGTTCATCGACCGGCTCGATCCCGCGCAGCGCAAGCTCGCGATGAAGGAGATCAGGGCCGCCGAGTGGTGGGGCGAGCCCGTTCCCGTCGTGCGGGCCTCACCGCACCCGACCCACGGCAAGGTCAGCTAGCCCATGCGCCTGGTCTTCGCCGGCACCCCCGCGGCCGCCGTGCCGTGCCTGGATGCCCTGCTGGGCTCCCGCCACGAGGTCGTAGCGGTCGTCACCAGGCCGGATGCCCCCGCGGGCCGCGGGCTCAGGCTCGGCCCGAGCCCGGTCGCCCGGCGAGCCGCGGACGCGGGCATTGAGATCCTGAAGCCGGCCAGGCCGCGCGACCCCGAATTCGTTACCCGGCTGCGCGAGCTCGATCCCGACTGCTGCCCGGTCACCGCCTACGGCGCGCTGATCCCCGATCATGTGCTGGAGATCCCGGCCCAGGGGTGGGTGAACCTGCACTTCTCGCTGCTGCCCGCCTGGCGCGGCGCCGCTCCGGTGCAGCACGCCATCCTGCACGGCGATGATGTGACCGGGGCCACGACCTTCCGCCTGGTCCGCGAACTTGACGCCGGGCCCACGTTCGGCGTCCTCACCGAGCCCATCCAGCCTTCCGACACCGCCGGGTCGCTGCTGGAGCGGCTGAGCGTCGCAGGCGCGGGCCTCCTGGTCACGACCCTGGACATGATCGAGTCCGGTGAGCTGGAGGCACGGCCGCAGCCCGCCGACGGGATCAGCTTCGCGCCTAAGCTCACCACCGCGGACGCCGAGGTGGACTGGAAGCTGGCGGCCCCGGCAGTGGACCGGCTCATCCGGGCCTGCACGCCGGCGCCGGGCGCCTGGACCAGGCTCGACGGGACGAGGATCAAGCTAGGCCCCGTGGTTCCGGCGGGCCCCGTGGTTCCGGGGGAGCCCGTGGTTCCGGCGGAGTCGGCGCTCGGCCCCGGTGAGCTGCGAGTGCTCCGCGACCGGGTGCTCGTCGGCACGGGAACGCAGTCCGTCCGGCTCGGCGAGGTCCAGGCCGACGGCAAGCGGCGGATGCCGGCGACCGACTGGGCCCGCGGGCTGCGGCTGCAGGACCGCCAGGCGGTGCTGGGCTAGGTGACCGGTCCAGCGCCGGCACGCGGCAAGGACCCACGAGGCCGGGACCCACGAGGCCGGGACGCACGAGCCAAGGACGCACAGGGCCAGGCCACAAGAGGCCAGGACACAAGGGGCAAGGACACAAGAAGCCAGGCCACACGAGACACGGACGCACAGGGCCGGGGCAGGCCGCAGGCGCGGCAGCCAGGCGGCCGCGGCCAGCAGCGCCGCGGCCGGGCCGACCCGGTGCGCCGGGCCGCCTGCGACGTGCTCTGCGCCGTGGCTGAGCGGGACGCCTACTCCAACCTGCTGCTTCCGGCCACGCTCGCCCAGCGGGGGCTGACCGGCCGCGACGCCGCGCTGGCCACCGAGCTCACTTACGGAACGCTGCGCGGCATCGGCACCTACGATGCCGTGCTCGCCGTCTGCAGCGATCGTGACCTGGCCACGCTGGAGCCCGCGGTGCGCGAGATCCTGCGGCTGGGCACCCATCAGCTGCTCGCCACCAGGGTGGCCCCGCACGCCGCCGTGACCACCTCGGTCGACCTGGTGCGGGACGTGGTCGGGCCGCGCCCGGCCGGCTTCGTCAACGCCGTGCTGCGTCGCGTCGCGACCCGTGACCTCGACGCCTGGCTGGAAATCGCCGCGCCGAGCCGCGCGGACGACCTCGCCGGTCACCTGGCCATCCGCTACAGCCACCCGCAGTGGATCGTGGCGGCGCTGCAGGAGGCGCTGGGCGAGGATCCCGGCGGCGACCTGGCCGAGACCGAGGCCGCGCTCGCCGCCGATGGCGAGCGCCCGCGGGTAACCCTGTGCGCCGTTCCCGGCCTGACCGAGGCCGCCGAGCTGACCGCCGCGGGTGCCGCGCCGGCCCGCTGGTCGGAGTTCGGCGCCTATCTTGGCGAGGGCGACCCGGCCCGGATTCCGGCGGTGGCCCAGCACCGGGCGGGCGTGCAAGATGAGGCCAGCCAGCTGGCGGCCATCGCGCTGGCCAGGGTGGATGTCCCCGGCGACGACGGCAGGTGGCTGGATCTGTGCGCGGGTCCTGGCGGCAAGGCCCGGCTGCTGGCCGGGCTGGCCGGCCGCTCAGGTGCCCGGCTGGTGGCGGCCGAGCTGCGGCCGCACCGGGCCCGGCTCGTGCAGTCCGCCGTCGGCGGCGACGGGCTGCCCGCCACCGTGGTGGTGGCCGACGGGACCCGGCCAGCCTGGCGGCCAGGAGCATTCGACCGGGTCATCGCGGACGTGCCGTGCTCGGGCCTGGGCGCGCTGCGACGCAGGCCCGAAGCCCGCTGGCGGCGCTCGCCCGACACCATCCGCGGCCTCGTCGGCCTGCAGCGGCGGCTGCTGGCCACGGCGCTGGACTCTGTCCGGCCCGGCGGGGTCGTGGCCTATGTCACCTGCTCGCCGCACGTCGCCGAGACCAGGGACATCCTCGCCGACGTGCTCCCGGCCCGGGGTGACGTCGAGATCCTCGACGCCCCGGCGGTCCTCGCCGAGGTGCCCGGCCTGGCCTGCCCGGATCCCGGCGGCCGCTTCGCCCAGTTCTGGCCGCACCGGCACGGTACCGACGCGATCTTCCTGGCCCTGCTGCGCCGCGCCGGCGGCTGATCCGCTCCCGGAGCAGCCAGGGCGCAGCAGCGCGCCAGGCGGCCAGGTCGCAGAGGCCGCGCTGCCTCCGAGCCCTGGCCGCGATCGCGTCCTGATCAGGGTGTCGCTGGCGCCTTGACGAAGGCGATGCCCTGCGGCTCCGAGTTCAGGGCCGATGTTCCGGGTCCGCCGGAGATGGTGCCGGCCACCGTGTCGGTCGCCGGGCTGATGACGGTGATGTCGCCGGATGCGACATTCCCGACCCATACCTGCGAGCCGTCGGGGGTGACCGCGACGGTGCCGGGCAGCCGGCCCGTCGGGAGCGTGGTGATCACCCGGTCGGTCGCCGTACTGATGACCGCGACCGTGTCGGAGTTCATGTCGGCGACGAATGCCTTGCTGCCGTCGGGCGTGACCGCCACCGAGTACGGCTCGGCCCCTGCGGCGATGGTGGCGGTGATCCGGCCGGTCGCCGCGTTGATGGCCCAGACGGTGCCGGGGCCGGAGTGGGTGACGTACAGGGTGCGGCCGTCCGGGCTGACCGTGATGCCCTGCGGCCCGGAGCTGTCCGGTATGGACCGCACGACGGTGCCTGTCGCGGTATCGATGACCGCGATGGCGCGATCGGTCGTGACGTAGGCGCGAGACCCATCCGGGCTGAACACCACCCGGCGAGGGCCGTCGCCGACGGTAATGTCACGGGCCACCGAGTCGGACGACACGTTGATCACCGCCACGATGGCCGAGCCGCCCGGTCCGGTGTCCCCGCCGGTAACGGTCGCGTACGCCTGCCGGCCGTCCGGCGATACGGCCACATCCTGCGGGTAGGGACCCACCTCGATCGCGGTCTTTACCCCCGTGGCCGTATTCACGGCGATCACGTGGTACTGACCGGTCTCGGCGGCGAAGACCTGGGACCCGTCGGGCGTCACCGCCACGCCCTCGGTGGAGTCGGCCGGGATGTTGTCCGCGATGATCGTGTCCGTGGCCGTGTCCAGCTCGGCCACCGAGCTGCCGCCGGCCAGCGACACGTAGGCGTGGTAGTCGGTGGCCGCGGGGGCGCTGGCGCCGGCGGCCTTCTTGATCACGGAGTGCCGCCCCGCCTGGAAGTGGGCCGGGTTCTCCGGCGAGTTGGCCGGGCTCGGCGCCGGGTGCACGGCGCCGGGGGTACCGGTCAGGGCCAGGGTCGTCACCGGGACGCCCAGGACGACCAGCCCGGCCGCGACGGCGGCGGCCGTCACCCCGAGCCGCCGCCTGCGGCGGCGCCCTGCGCCCCCGCTGTCGGCCGGCTGCGCCCGGTTCGGCTTGCCTGATTCTGCTGACACGTCAGGATCTCCTCTCTCGCCGGGCCGGTCAGCTCTCCCGGACCGTGTTGCGCGGGCGGGGGCGCGGCCCGGTCTCCTGGACGGGCGGCGTCTGGCTGGCGCCGGGGAACACCGGTGCCGGGAAGTTATTGACCTCGTAGACGGCCCTGGCGAGCTGCCCCTTGGTGTCGGGTAGCGCCGGGAACCGGGCCCTGCTGCCCGGGAAGCCGAACGCGGAGGTCAGGTCGCCGAAAGTGGATCGGCGCCAGGCCGTGATGTTCGGGATCGTGACGCCGGTCCACTTCTCCAGGAACTGGAGCACGGAGGTGTGGTCGAAGGTCTCGCTGGCGACCCAGCCACCCTGAGTCCACGGCGACACGATGATGCATGGCACCCGGAACCCCGCGCCGATGGGCAGCCCGCCGATGTACTCGCCGGGGGTGCCCGCCGGAGCGGCGGGCGGCGGCACGTGATCGAAGAGCCCGTCGTTCTCGTCGTAGTTCAGGATGAACACGGTCTTGGCCCAGACCTCAGGGTTGGCGGCGATCGCACTGATCTTGCTGGCCACGAAGTCCGCCCCGGCCGCGGGCGTGTAGTCCGGGTGCTCGGACTGGTAGCTGGTCGGGACGAGCCACGACACGGCGGGCAGCCGGTCATGCATCGCGTCGTACTCGAACTGGCCGGTGCTGAAGGTTCGCATGCCGCTCTGGAATAGCTTCGAGCGAACCGGAGCCTCCTGGAAGGCCTTGAACGGCTCCAGGATGTTGCACCCGTAGTTGTCGACCTCCTGGTAGACCTGCCAGCTGACGCCCGCGGCGGTCAGTGCCTCCGGATAGGACTGCCAGGTGTAGGGGACCGGGTCGATGTTGCTGATGATCGGGCCGCCCTGGTCGCCGGCCGGGTCGATGTAGGCGCTCATGTGGTAGAGGCGGTTGGGCCAGGTCGGCCCCAGCACGGAGCAGTGGTAGTTGTCGCAGATCGTGAACGACTGCGCCAGCGCGTACTGGAACGGGATGTCGTCGCGCGTGTAATAGCCCATCGTGAAGGGGCCGTTCTTGCCGTCCGCGGACAGGTGCGCCGGCAGCCAGTTGTTCATGGCGCCGTTGTTCCAGGCGGAATGCTGGACCGCCCAGGCATGACTGGTCGAGGGGATGGCCTGGGCGCTGGTCGTGCTGGTATCCAGATGGAAGGGGAGCAGGTAACCGTCGGGGTTGGCGGTGTCCGGCTGATAGAAGACCGACTTGCCGGTGCTGAGCTGGAGGGCGCCTAGGTCGGCGAAGCCCCGGACTCCCGGCAGCGTGCCGAAGTAGTGGTCGAACGAGCGGTTCTCCTGCATGAGCACCACGACATGCTTGATGTCGCGCAGGCTTCCTGACCCGCGCGGCGGGCTGGCCGCCAGGGCGCGACGCACGTTGGCCGGAAGAAACTCCGCGGCAAGAGTCGCGGCGGCCGCCGTGCCGGCTGCCGTCAATAGGCGGCGCCGGGTCATTCCAGGCATAGGCTTTGCTCCCATCGGACGGGGGACGAGAATGCCCCCTGAACGATTTACGTGGTATGCAGCCAATGTCTGGATATGAAGTTAATGCCGGACTAGACCCAGCTGAAGACTTGGGATCCGGCCGCCGCTAGCTCCCGGCTCCAGTGAGCGCGCGGCCGCCGGGCCGGGTGACGCGGCGGCTGCCGAGGTCGGCGCGCTGGCCTTGCTCGTAGCCGTCGCCGTAACCCGAGCCGCTGTAGGTCAGCCGCGCGGTCCGGGTCACCGGGTACTCCCGCTGGACGGCGTTGCGGATCACCAGCGACCGGTCGGCCAGCACCAGCGCCGTGCGCGACGGCTCGCCGGGCGGCGCGGCCTGGTCCGCCTGCGACCGCGCCGCCTGCTCGGCGGCCCGGACCCGGCCGATCACCGCCGCGGCGAAGCCCAGCAGCCAGGACCGCCGCCACGACCGCGGGCTGGCCCGGTCCGGCACCCGCGCGGCCACCAGGGCGTGCCACATCTGGATCAGCACCGAGGTGTACAGCACGTCCGTGCGCTCGATGTCAGACTCATAGCCGAACACGTGGATCCGCAGCCCGGCCCGCGTCGTGATCATGATGCACTGGCACCGCAACGCCGACCCCAGGCCGCACAGCAGGTGCGCCTTGACCCGGCCCCACGGGTTATCGATCTCCACGAACCGGCTCGCCGGCGCGTCGGTCTCCGGCCGGGCCGCCGCCAGCAGCGCCCGGTCGATGCCGTACTTGGCCATCAGCTCCGCGGCCTTGGCCGTCAGCGCCTCCGCCTCATGCGACGTGCAGCTCTCGTCCTCTGCCTTGGCCAGCAGCTTGCGCACCCGGTCCAGCAGCTTGTCCGGCGCCTCGGTGGTCAAGTGAGCCTCCTCGCCAGTCGGAGATTCGAATACAACATCGAACGGTAGCGGCGGGCAGTGACAGTCGGGTCCGCCGTCGCCGTCGAGCCTGCCGTTTTCTCGGCGGGGCGAGGCGACGCGCTGGCGGGGCGTTTCCGGTGAGAATATCGCCGGGGACCGCGCTTCGCTCGGCAGTCCGCCAGGCTGCCCGCGCCGACCGGGTGGCTAGGCCGCTGCGGCCACGACTTGACGGCTACGGGCGCAAGCGCAGGACTCGCCGACGTCTCTCACTCGCCGCGTCTTACACTCGTTCTGAGATGACGGTACTGACATGACGGTACAGATTGCGCCCAGCCTGCTGGCCTCGGATTTCGCCCGGCTCGCCGACGAGGCGGAGACAGTCGCGGCCGTCGCCGACTGGCTGCACGTCGACGTGATGGACGGCCACTTCGTGCCGAACCTGACGATCGGCCTGCCCGTGGTCGAGGCACTGCTGCGGCACGCGCGCCTGCCGCTGGACTGCCACCTCATGATCGAGGACCCCGATCGCTGGGCTCCGTCCTACGCCGAGGCGGGCGCGCGGAACGTCACCATCCACGCGGAGGCGGCCAGCGCGCCGGTCCGGACCCTGCGGGCCATCAGGGCCGCAGGCGCGCGGGCCGGGCTGGCGATCAACCCTGCGACCGCGGTCGAGCCGTATGCCGACCTGCTGCCCGAGCTGGACATGCTGCTGCTGATGACCATCGAGCCGGGGTTCGGCGGCCAGCCGTTCCTCGACCTGGTGCTGCCGAAGATCCGCCGGGCGCGTGAGCTGGTCAGCGCCAGCGGCCGGTCGATCTGGCTGCAGGTCGACGGCGGCGTGACCGAGGAGACGATCGGCCGCTGCGCCGAGGCCGGCGCCGACATGTTCGTCGCGGGCTCGGCCGTGTTCGGCTCGGATGACCCGGCCAGCCGGGTCAAGGCGCTGCGCGCCGCCGCCGGGCCCCCCCGCCCGGCTTAGCCCGCCGCCCGGCCGGCTGTCGAATGGCGGCTGTCGGCCCGCAGCCGGGCCACCAGGTCGGCGGGCGCGGTCTGCGGTGACCCGGCGCCGTAGGGCGGCTGCGGGTCGTACTCCACCATGAGCTGAATGGCCTCGGCGGCGGTCTGGCCGTCGATCCGCCCCGCCAGTTGCAGCGCCAGGTCGATGCCGGCCGAGACCCCGGCCCCCGTTATATATTTCCCGTCGATGACCACGCGGTGGCTGACCGGCGTGGCGCCGTAAGCCGCGAGCCGGGGCAGCGCTAGCCAGTGCGAGGTGGCCCGGCGTCCCTCCAGCAGCCCGGCGGCGCCGAGGATGAGCGAGCCGGTGCACACCGATGCCGTCCAGCTGCTGGTCGAGTCGGCGGCGCGGAGCCACTCGTCCACGGGGCCGTCCGCCAGCTGCTCCTCCTGGCCGGGACCGCCGGGCACGAGCACGATGTCGGGGCGGGGGATCTCGGCGATGGCCACCTCGGCGACCAGGCTGAGCATCCCGGTATCGCAGGTCACCGGGCCGCGATCCGCGGCCGCGAAGGTGACCCGGGCACCGCGCAGGCGGCTCAGGACCTCATAAGGGCCGATCGCGTCGAGCGCGGTGAACCTGTCGAAGAGCAGGATGGCGATATTCATGACTAACGACTCCTTACGGCCGGTGCTCAGAATCTGTTGCGGTAGCTCGCGGGCGGGACGCCCAGGGCCCGGATGAACGCGCGGCGCATCGCCTCGCAATTGCCATAGCCGCAGGCCCGGGCGACCTGCTCGATGCTGGCGGAGCAGTCCTCCAGCATCCGCCGCGCCGCCTCCAGCCGGATCGCCGCGACGTGCCGGCCGGGCGTCACGCCGGTTTCGGCGGCGAAGGCCCGGGCGAACTGGCGGGGTGACAGGCCCGCGCGGGCGGCCAGCCGGTCCACCGACAGGTCGGCCGCCGGATGCTCGCTGATCCACTGCTGGACCTCGCGCAGCGGCTCGCGCAGCGCCGCCTGGGCCCGCAGCTGGGCGCTGAACTGAGCCTGGCCGCCTGGCCTGCGCAGGAAGACGACCAGGTGCCGGGCCACGGCCAGGGCGGCCGCCCGGCCGATATCCTCCTCGACGAGCGCCAGGGCCAGGTCGATGCCCGCGGTCACGCCGGCCGAGGTGGCGATGTTGCCGTCCCGGACGTGGATCGGCTCGGGATTCACGTGCACATCGGGAAACCGCCGGGCCAGGGCATCGCTGTAGGCCCAGTGCGTGGTGACCTGCCGCCCGGCGAGCAGGCCGGCCTCGGCCAGCAGGAACGCGCCGGTGCAGACCGAGGTGACCCGGCGGGCCGCCGCGGCGTTGCGGCGCAGCCAGGTCGCCAGTTCCGGGTCGGGGGCCGCCTCGTTGCCACCCGGAACTACCAGCGTGTCCGTCTCTCCCGCCCGCAGCTCGGCCAGGCCGCCGCCGGGCACCAGAGTCAGCCCGCTGGACGTGGTGACCGGGGCGCCGTCCCGGCTCGCGGTGGTGACCCGGTAGGCAGGCTCGGCGCCGCGGCCCTGCGTGTAGCGGGAGGCGCCGCGAAGACTTCCAGCGGCCCGGTGACGTCCAGGCTCTGCACGCCCTCGTAGAGCAGGATGAGCACGCCGCGAGCCGCCATGCTGCCCATCCTGCCCGCGGGCGCCGATGGCGGCAATGTCAGGTTTCCCACCTTTCCTGCCACCGGCGCCGGGCGTCGCCTACCGGAGCAGGCGGACCCGGATGGGCAAGTCGAGGTCGGCCCAGACGCGGTCGGCCGTCAGGACCTCGGCAGGCGTGCTCCGCACGGTCAGGGCCAGGCAGCAGCGGTCGCCCAGCGACAGTGAACGGCCGCCGGCCAGAGAGCGCATCGCCCCGGCCAGTTCGGCGTCCTGCTCGAGAACGGCCTCGATCGTCACTCCGGCGGCCGCCAGCAGTTCGCGAACCCGGCTGACGTCGATGTCGACGTCGACCAGTTTCCCGATGACCTCGGCCAGGTTCGCCGCGCCGAGAGTCGCTGAGTTCAGTTCGCCAGCCACGAGGTCGGCGCCAGGCTCATCGTGGATAAGGGCCAGGACCGCGGAGGCGTCGAGGACCGTCATTCGGCGGCTGCGGCGAGGCGGCGCTCGGCGAGTAGCTCGTCAACGAGCGAGCGAGTTTTCGGGATGCTAGCTCCCAGGCCCCGCAATTCCGCCACGGCGTCGAGTGGCCGCTCAAGCACGAGCCGCTGTCCGGCCAGATGCAGGTGCAGGCGGTCGCCGGGGGCGAGGCCCAGGGCGGCCCGGACGTCGGCCGGGATGACCAGGCGGCCCTGCTGGCCGAGTATCAATGTGGCATCCATGCTCTAATCATGCCACGATGTTCAGTTCGATGCCACGTGCTGCGGTGCTCCGCTCTAAGTAACCCTTAGGTAACTAAGCGCTGGGTAGCCGGATCCGCGAGAATTGCGGCGACCTACTGTCGATTCCCGGAGAACCTGTTCGTCGGGACGAGTACAAGACCAGAACGGCAGGCTCAAGGAGGCTTTGATGGCGAAGTACCTAGTCCTGATCTACGAGAACGAGAGCTCGTACGCCGACGCGACGCCGCAGGTGTGGCAGGAGGTGATGGAGGCCCATGGCAGGTTCGCCAAGCAGGTCGGGGAACTGGGCGGCGAGATCCTCGGCGGGGACGCGCTGCAGCCGACGGCTACCGCGACCTCGATCCGCGGCGACGTCGTCACGGACGGCCCGTTCGCCGAGACCAAGGAGGCGCTCGGCGGTTACTACGTGATCGAGGCCCGCGACCTCGATCACGCGCTCGACATCGCCAAGCTGTGCCCGGCTCCCTTCGGGGGCGTGGAGGTGCGGCCGGTGATGGACACCTCCGGCGGGTAAGCAGGGCAGGTGACCGACCACGGGAGTCCGCAGGCGGGGGCGGGGGCCGGCGACTCGTCGGCCCCCGTCGGCCCGGAGGCCGCCGCCAGCCCGGACGCGGCTCGTCCGGATGCCGGGACGGCCGTGGCCGAGGCCCACCGGCGCGAGTGGGCGTTCGTGCTCGCGGCGACCGCGCGCGTCGTGCGGGACCTCGACATCGCCGAGGAATGCGTCCAGGATGCCTACGTCGCGGCGCTGGACGCGTGGTCGCGGCGGGGGGTGCCGGACAACCCGGCCGCCTGGCTCACCACGGCGGCGCGGCGCAAGGCGCTGGACGCCCTGCGCCGGGACAAGACGCTGCGGGCCAAGCTACCGCTGCTCGTCGAGCCGGAACCCGAGCCGCAGCCGCCCAGCGCCGGGCAGGACGACGTGATCGGCGACGACCGGCTCCGGCTCGTCTTCACCTGCTGCCATCCGGCGCTGGCCAGGGAGGCGCAGGTCGCGCTCACGCTCCGCCTGGTATGCGGCCTGACGACCGCCGAGATCGCCAGCGCGTTCCTGGTGTCGGAGACGACCATGGCCGCGCGAGTTACCCGGGCGAAGAAGAAGATCTCGGCCGCGCGGATCGCCTACCGGGTGCCCGCCGCGCCGGAGCTGCCGGATCGGCTGGACGCGGTCCTGACGGTGATCCACCTGCTGTATACGACGGGGCACACGGCGCCGGCGGGCGCCGACCTGGTCCGCGACGATCTGGCGGATCGCGCGATCGGCCTGGCCAGGATGGTCCTGGAGCTGATGCCGGACGAGCGGGAGATACGGGGCCTGCTGGCGCTCCTGCTGCTGACCCACGCCCGGCGGGCCGCCCGGCTGGACGCCGCCGGCCGGCTGCTGCTGCTGGCGGAGCAGGACCGGACCCGCTGGGACCAGGTGGCCATTGCCGAGGGCACCGGGCTCGTGATCGGCGCGCTGCGCGGCGGACGGCCCGGCCGGTTCGCGCTGCAGGCCGCCATTGCCGCGGTGCATGCCGAGGCGCCGAGCTACGACGAGACGGACTGGCAGCAGCTGCTGGGGCTCTACGACGAGCTGCTGAAGGCGTGGCCCTCGCCGGTCGTGGCGCTGAACCGGGCCGTGGTGCTCGCGATGGTGGCCGGCCCGGCCGCCGGGCTGGCCCAGATCGCCCAGCTGGAGGCGCAGGACAAGCGGCTGGCGGGATATCGCTACCTGCCTGCGGCCAAGGCGGACCTGCTCCGCCGCGAGGGTCGTGACCAGGAGGCGGCGCAGGCCTACCAGGCGGCTCTGGCGCTGGCCGAGAACGACGCCGAGCGCGCCTTCCTGGCTGGCCGGCTGGCCGCGCTCGGCCGTCCTGGCGACCCCGGCGCCGCGGGCTGACTCGCGGCCCGCTGCGCCGCTGGCCTGCTGCCGCACCCGCGGCGTGAGCTGCTGGCCGAACTGCCGCCCGAACTGCGGACTGAACCGCAGGCTGCCGGCGTCCTGCCTCCTGACCTGCGGCCTCGGGTGGTGGTGGCGCCGGCCGGCGGCCACAATGGGAGACATGTCCGTCGCCTCCCTGCCTGACGTGCCGACCGTGGCGCCGCTGCTGTCGGTGTTGGATCTCGCGGTGAGCTACGGCCCGGTTCGCGCGCTCGATGGCGTCAGCCTCACCGTCGGCGAGGGCGAGATCGTCGCCCTGGCGGGCGAGAACGGCGCGGGCAAGACCACGCTCGTGCGGTGCATCGGCGGCGACATCGAGCCGTCCGCCGGGATCGTCCGGCTGGCGGGCAAGGTCATGCCCGCCGATCCGGCGGCGCTCGCCCGGCACGGAATCGGCGTGGTCTGGCAGGACCTCGCGCTCTGCGACAACCTCGACATCGCCGCCAACCTCATGCTCGGCCGCGAGCACCGGCGCCAGCTGAGGTCCGACGTGCGCATGCACACCGACGCCCGGGAGCTGCTCGCGCGGCTGGGCGTGCCGCTGCGGGATACCACCCGCAGCGTGCGCTCGCTGTCCGGTGGCCAGCGCCAGCTGGTCGCGGTGGCCAGGGCCATCTCCCAGGCCCCCCAGGTGCTGCTGCTGGACGAGCCCACCGCGGCCCTCGGCGTGCAGATATCCAGCCAGGTCGAGGACATGGTCGTCGCCCTCCGCGAGCAGGGCACGGGGGTCTTGCTGGCCTGCCACGACATCGACCAGATGTTCCGGATGGCCGACCGCATCGTGGTGCTGCGGCACGGCCGGGTCGTGACGGAGGTCCGGCCCGACGAGGTACATCCAGATGACGTGCTGGCGCTCCTGTCCGGCCAGGCGGTCGACTCGTCGGCCCGCCGCCAGCTCAGCCGCCTGCACGGCCTGGCCGACCGGCTGGTCTCCGCCGACCCGTCCTCCAGCCTCTCGCTCATCCTGTCGGCGCTGGGCGCGGCCCTGGGCAGCGAGCGGCTGTGCATCCACCTGCTCGAAGGCGACTCGCTCGTGTGCGCCGCCTCGCTGGGGCTGCCGGCGGCGCTGCAGTCGGCCTGGTCCCGGCTGCCGAGCGGGCCCGCTGGCGGCCCGGTCGGGCTGGCCGCCGCGAGCCAGGAGCCGGTCATCGAGGAGAGCGCCCGGGCCGGGCCGGGCTGGGCGAGGTTCGGCGAGCTAGCCCGGACCGCCAAGGTGGCGGCCTCCTGGTCGGTCCCGGTGCTTGGCCCGGGCGGGCTGGTTGGCGTCATCACCGTCCTGCGCGGGATCTCCGGGCGCCCTAAGCGCGACGACCTGGACCTGGTCACGCTCTACGCCGGCTACGCGGCGGGTGCGATCGAGCGGGACCGCCTGCTGGAGGAGGTCACCACCCGGAACCGGGTGCTGGAGACCATCCGGGAGATGCTGGAGACACTGGCCGGGCCGCTGCCCGTGGCCGAGGGCCTGAGCGTCGCCCTGCAGTCACTGCGCCGCGGCCTGCAGGCCGCCGAGGTGGCCCTCGTGACCCGGGACCCGGGCGAGATGCCGCGCTGCCGCGCGGTCGCCGGGCGGCCGGAAGGCTGGCCACCTGGGGGGCGGCCGTCGGCGGGCGCCGCCTCGGGGCTGCTGGACGCCGCCGCCAGCGTGCTGGGCGTGATGCGGCGGGACGATGTCGCGGTGAACCGGGGCGGCGCGGACGGCGGACGGCTGCTGACCGTGACGTTCGCCGCCCCGGGCAGCGGCGCCGCCCTGGTGGCGAGCTGGCCGCACGGCTCGCCCCCGGCCGACGCGAAGGCGCTGCTGGAGGACGCGGCGCACTCGCTGCGCCTGGCCCTGGAACGCGAGGAGGCCTGGGTCGCGCACCAGGAGGCGGTGGCGCTGCGGCGCTCCCAGGAGTTGCAGCGGGGATTCCTGTCCCGGCTCAGCCACGAGCTTCGCACGCCGCTGACCGCCATCCGCGGTTATGCCTCCAGCCTGCTGCAGACGGACGTGACCTGGGACGGGGAGTCGCAGCAGCGGTTCCTGGCCCGCATCGCGGCCGAGTCGGCGCGCCTCGGCCGGCTGGTCGATGACCTGCTGGACTTCTCCGCGATCGAGTCGGGGGTCATGCGGCTGCAGCGGGACTGGTGCGATATCGCGCTCGTGGTGGACGCGGCCGTCGCCTGCCTGCCCCCGGCCACCGCGCCGCAGGTGGCGGTGGCCTGTGACCCCGGCCTGCCCGTGATCTGGGCCGATCACGACCGCCTCGAGCAGGTCTTCGTCAACCTGCTGAACAATGCGTTCGGCCACAACCCGCCGGGCACCACGGTGGCGATCACCGCCACGACCGACGGGCCCGCGGACGTGGTGCTGAGTGTGGCCGACAACGGGACCGGCCTGCCGGCGGACCTGGTGGCCGGGCCGTTCGAGCCCGCCCGGCGGCGCCGCACCGCGACGTCGGGCGCCGGCCTGGGACTGTCGATCGCCCGCGGCATCGTGGTCGCGCATGGCGGCCAGATCGCGCTGGCGCCGGCCCAGCGGGGCACCTGCTTCCGGATCCGGCTGCCGGTGGAGGCGCCCACGGTCAAGGCGCCCGTGGTCAAGGCGCCCGTGGTAGAGGCGCCCGCGGTAGAGGCGCCCGTGGCCAGGGCGCTAGCACTCCAGCCGCCCGCGGCCGCGGAGATTCCGGCGCCCGAGGCGCCCGCTAGGCTGGCAAATGTCTCCGCGCAGCCGGAGCGCCCTGACCGAGATGGCGCGGCGAGCGAGGGCGGCGCGGCCGAGGCAGTCACGCGGCCTGCGGGCCAGCAGCAGATCGGAGTCGCCCCCGGTGCATGACGAGGCGGTCAGGACACGTGCGCTCGTGGTCGAGGACGACCCGAACATCGTGGACCTGATCAGGTCAAATCTGGCCGTCCGGGGTTTCGACACCATTGTCTCCGCCGACGGGCTGCGCGCCCTGCGGCTGCTGGAGACCGAGTCCCCGGACATCGTGCTGCTCGACCTCATGCTCCCGGAAATCGACGGTTTCGACCTGTGCCGCCAGATTCGCGAGCGCTCCGCGGTGGCCATCATCGTGGTCTCTGCCCGCGGCGGCGAGCGGGACAAGGTCACCGCGCTGAACGTGGGCGCCGACGACTACATGACCAAGCCGTTCAGCATCGAGGAACTGCTGGCGCGGATCACCGCGACGCTGCGCCGGACCCGGCCCGCGGTGGCGCCGGAGAGCACGCCGACGGTCATCGTCATCGGTGACCTCAAGATGGACCTGGCCGCCCAGCAGGTCACCCGCGGCGGCCAGGCTGTGCACCTGACGCCGACCGAGTTCGCGCTGCTGCGCGAGCTAGCCGTGAACCGCGGGAAGCTGCTGACCCACGCTCACTTGCTGCGCCGGGTGTGGGGGCACGGATACGAGACCGAGACCGAGTACGTCCGCGTCTATGTCCGCAGGCTCCGGGCCAAGCTGGAGACCGACGGCGGTGTGCCAATTATATTGACTCAGCCACGAGCAGGTTACAGAATCGCGGCAGATTTACCGGGTTCGGCGCCGGAGCCAGCCGTGAGGCCGATGCTGGGGCTTTGACCTGCGGTTCTGGTGTTTACAAAATTTTCATGTGGTTACCAGGATGTTAACGGAGACGTTTACCCAATGCGTCCTAAGGTTTGCTCAAGAGGTTCCTGTCTCAGCGGAGACCGGTTCATGCGGGCTCGACAGCGGCCGTAGATCCGAATCGTTCCGCCCATCAACGAGGTGGTTTTCTTGCATTCAGTTACGAAATCAGCCGCTGCAGCGGCCATAGCCGCCAGTGCGGCGCTGGTCGTCGCTGCCTGCGGCAGCAGCAGCTCGTCCACGAGCTCCGGTGGTTCCAGCTCCGGCGCCGCCGCGCCGCAGATCTCCGTGAGCTCGCTCAACAACAGCTTCTCGGCGATGACGACGCTCAAGCCCCTCGCAGCCGCCGGCAAGGGCAACGTCGCCGTGATCCTGCCGGACACCGTCTCCTCGACGCGCTACGTCGAGTTCGACGCCCCGTACCTGAAGGAGTCCTTCCAGAAGGCCGGGCTCAAGTCGTCCCAGTTCACCGTCCAGAACGCCCTGGGCAGCGACTCCACGCAGTTCAGTGACGCCCAGACGGCGATCACCAAGGGCGCGACCGTGCTGGTCGTGGACCCGCTCGACTCGGGCGTCGGCGCGCACATCGAGTCTTACGCCAAGTCCCACGGCGTGGACGTGATCGACTACGACCGGCTGACCCTCGGCGGCACCCGCAAGTACTACGTCAGCTTCAACAACGTGCTCGTGGGCACCAAGATGGGCCAGGGCCTGGTGAGCTGCATCGCCGCCTGGCACGTCAAGAAGCCGCAGGTCATCGTCATGAAGGGCGCGCCGACCGACAACAACGCGACGCTCTTCGCACAGGGTTACGACGCGGTGCTGGCCCCGCACTTCAGCTCCGGCTGGAAGGACGTCAGCAACCCCGCGGGGACTTGGGACCCGCCGACCGCGCTGAGTGAGTTCCAGCAGCAGTACACCGCGCACCCGAACATCAACGCCGCGCTGATCCCGAACGACGAGAACGGTGCGCCGATCATCCACTACCTGCAGGGCAAGGGCATCAAGGCCAAGACCTTCCCGACCACGGGCCAGGACGCCACCCTGACCGGGCTGCAGAACATCCTGACCGGCTACCAGTGCGGCACCGTGTACAAGCCGATCTACCTGGAGGCCCAGGCCGCCGCGGCGCTGGCCATGTACGCCCGGGCCGGCGACACCCCGCCGTCGGGCCTGGTCAACGGCAGCACGCAGGACTCCACGAGTCACACCGCGGTCGCCTCGGTGCTGCTGACGCCCGAATGGGTCACCCCGGCGAACATGAGCTCGACCGTCATCGCGGACAAGTTCGTGCCGGCCTCTCAGCTGTGCACGGGCAAGTACGCCGCCGCGTGCACAGCCGCGGGAATCTCGGGCTGACGAATGGAGTCGCATGACCAGCCGGGACACCACCAGTGACCGGTAGCCCCGAAGACGGAGCCCGGCCCGCGCACGCGGGCCGGGCTCCGTCCGGCGCCGGACAGGGAACAGCAACCATCGACGGACCCCTGCTGCAGCTGCGCGGCATCGGGAAGAGCTTCGGCCCCGTGTCGGCGCTGAGCGGGGTCGACCTTGACGTTCCGGCCGGGCAGGTCACTGCCCTGGTCGGCGATAACGGGGCGGGCAAGTCCACCCTGATCAAGACGATCGCCGGGATCTGGGAGCCCACCGAGGGGCACCTGATCTGGCAGGGCCGGCAGGTGCATTTCCGCAATCCGCGGGACGCCACCGAAGCCGGGATCGCCACCGTCTACCAGGATCTGGCGCTCTGCGACAACCTGGATATCGTGCAGAACATGCTCCTCGGCCATGAGGTGCGGCGGCATCTGCTGCTGGACGAGGTGACCATGGAGCAGACGGCCACGCAGACGCTGGAGGACCTGCGGGTCGTGTCGGTGCACAACATCCGCCAGCCGGTCGGCTCGCTGTCCGGTGGCCAGCGGCAGTCCGTGGCGGTGGCCAAGGCCGTGATGCTGGACGCGAAGCTCGTGATCATGGACGAGCCGACGGCGGCGCTCGGGGTCTCGCAGACCGAGCTGGTGCTCGGTCTCATCACGCGGCTGTCCGAGCGCGGCATCGCCGTCCTGGTTATCTCGCATAACCTGATCGACGTGTTCCAGGTCGCGGACCGGCTCGCCATCCTGTACCTGGGCCGCCTGGTCTCGGTCGGCCCGGCTTCCGACTACGACACCGCCTCGGCGGTGGACCTGATGACGTCGGGCGTCTCGCACCGGACGGGCGGCAACGGCGGCCCTGCCCGCACCTTCGACAGCGGCCCGGAGGGCTGACCATTGGCATCCAAGAATCCCGACGCCGAAGAGAGCGCGGTCGGCACCACCGACTTCGCGCCGGGCTCGGCGGAAGAGGCCGCGGTCGTGGCCTCGGCCCCCCCCGAGCTGGTCGCCGGATCGGTCGGCGAGTACGCAAAGATCTGGTTCAAGCGGATCCGCAGCGGGGAAAGCGGCGCCCTGCCGGTCATCATCGGCCTGATCGTCATCGTGCTGATCTTCCAGGTCAAGAGCTCGCTGTTTCTGTCCGCGGGCAACCTGGTCAACCTGATGACCCAGGCCGCGTTCATCATCACCCTGGGCATGGCCGAGGTGTTCGTCCTGCTGCTCGGGGAGATCGACCTGGCGGCCGGCTTCACGGCGGCCTGCGGTGCGGTCATCGCCCTGTACATGGTGGCGAAGGGCTACCCCTGGATCCTGGCGGTCGTCGTGACGCTGGCGGCGACCGGCGCCTACGGGGCGCTGCAGGGCCTCATCATCACCCGGCTTCGATTGCCGTCCTTCGTGGTCACGCTGGCCGGCTTCCTCGGCCTGTCGGGCGTGCTGCTCTTCCTGATCAGCGCCACCGGGAGCATCGGCAACGGCGGTGTCATCAGGCTGAACAGCACTGTCCTCAACGACATCGAGGGGGGCGCGCTCAGCTCGACCGCCAGCTGGATCGTGATGATCGCGCTCGTCGCCCTGGCCGGCCTGATGATGTACCTGCGTGACCACCGGCGGCGCTCCGCCGGACTGGTCGCCCCGCCGCTGTCCATCACCCTGCTGAAGATCGCCGTGATAGCGATCGCCGGCGCCGTGGTGGTGCTGGTGGGCAACACCAACCGCGGCACGCTGCTGCTCGCGGTGCGCGGGCTGCCCTGGGTCGTGCTGGTCGTACTGGGGGTCCTGGTGGTCTACACCGTCCTGCTCGGCCGCACCAGGTTCGGCCGCTACATCTACGCGATCGGCGGCAACGCGGAGGCCGCCCGGCGGGCCGGTGTCAACACCAACCGGATTCGCGTCCTGGCCTTCGCGCTCTGCGGTCTGACCGCCGGCATCACCGGGATCATCTACTCGTCCTACCTCGGCTCGATTTCCAGCGGCGTCAACGGCGGCCAGAACGTGCTTAACGCCGTCGCCGCCGCGGTCATCGGCGGAACGAGCCTGTTCGGCGGCCGGGGCAAGATGATGGATGCCCTGCTCGGCGGCCTGGTCGTCGGCGTGATCGCCAACGGCCTGCAGCTGCTGGGCCTGTCCGCGTCGACTCAGCTGATGTGGACGGCGCTCGTGCTGGTCGCGGCCGTGACGGTCGACGCGCTCACCCGCCGGGGCCGCAGCACCGCCTAGCGGTTACTCCGCTTGACGGCGGATTGCACCAGGGAGCGGCGCCCTCGCGGGGCGCCGCTCCCGTTGCGTTCGCCGGCCGGCCCAAAGTGCGGAATACGGGGCATGGCACACTGGTTACCCAGTTAAGCGTGCTCCGGGGTCGGTGAAACTCCGAGCCGGCGGTGACAGTCCGCGACCTGGCCGAGACCATCGGCTAGCTGATCCGGTGAAATTCCGGGACCGACGGTTAAAGTCCGGATGGGAGGCAGCACGCGCGCGGCAGGGCCCGGCCCGGGTCATCCGGGTCTGGCAGTGCGTGCCGTGCTGCGCTCTCGCGCACCCCGGAGCCTGAGGACAGTGAGGCTCCGGAGGAGGACAGGTTGTTCACCGGAATCGTGGAAGAGCTGGGCGAGGTTGTCGCGATCGAGCGCGGCGGCGATTCGGCCCGGCTGACGGTGCGGGGACCGGGAGTGACCGCAGACGCCAGGCGCGGGGATTCCATCGCGATTAACGGTGTCTGCCTGACGGTCACGCTCACCAGCGACGGCCAATTCACCGCGGATGTGATGGGGGAGACCCTGGACCGCTCCAGTCTGGGCGTCCTGGCCCCCGGTGCCCCGGTCAACCTGGAACGGCCGATGCGGCCCGACGGACGTCTGGGCGGTCACATCGTGCAGGGGCATGTGGACGGGACCGGCGTCATCGCCGCGCGGCGTCCAGCCGACGGCTGGGAGGTCGTGCGGATCTCGGTGCCCGCACACCTGTCTCGTTATGTCATCGAAAAGGGTTCCGTGGCGGTCGACGGCGTGAGTCTCACAGTGTCGGGGCTGAGCCCGGCGCACGACCAGCGCGACCCGGGGTCGCCAGACCCGTGGATCGAGGTCAGCCTGATCCCGGAGACCCTGGCCCGGACCACGCTCGGCAGCAAGCAGCCCGGTGAGATGGTCAACCTGGAAGTCGACATGATCGCCAAGTATGTGGAGCGACTGCTCGCCGGGAGGCAGCTGTGACCAGTTCCGAGATTGCGCCGCAGGTTCCGGGCGGGGCGGCGGCCGCCGTCGACCTGGACGATGTCGAGCGCGCGGTGCAGGACATCCGGGCCGGCCGGGCCGTCATCGTGGTCGACGACGCCAGCCGGGAGAACGAGGGCGACATCATCTTCGCGGCCAGCAAGGCGTCGCCCGACTTGCTGGCCTTCACGATCCGCTACGCCCGTGGCCTGATTTGCGTGCCGATGCTCGGCAAGGACCTGGACCGGCTGCAGGTGCCGCCGATGACGTCGGATAACCAGGAGCACATGGGGACCGCCTTCACGATCAGCGTGGACGCCAAGCACGGCATCACGACGGGGATCTCGGCCGCCGACCGGGCCCGGACGATCCGGACCCTGGCGGACTCGGCGACCAAGTCCCACGAGATCGTGCGCCCCGGCCACATCTTCCCGCTGCGCTACACCGAGGGCGGAGTGCTGCGCCGGCCCGGTCACACCGAGGCCGCCGTGGACCTCGCCCGGATGGCCGGCCTGACTCCGGCCGGCGTCGTGGCGGAGATCGTCAACGACGACGGCACCATGGCCCGGCTGCCCCAGCTGCGTATCTTCGCCGACGAGCACGGCCTGGCGCTCATCACCATCGCGCAGCTCATCGAGCACCGCAGGCGCGTCGAGCGGATGGTCAGCCGGGTGGCGGAGACGAGGATCCCCAACCAGTACGGACAGTGGCGCGGCCTTGGCTACCTGAACTCGGTCGACGGGATCGAGCACCTGGCGCTGGTGCTGGGCAATCTGAGCGCGCCGGGCGAGGACGTACTGGTCCGGATGCACTCCGAGTGCCTGACCGGAGACGTGTTCGGCTCTCGCCGCTGCGACTGCGGCGAGCAGCTGGAAGCGTCGATGGCCGCGATCGCGGCCGAGGGCCGGGGCATCGTGCTGTACCTGCGCGGCCACGAGGGCCGGGGTATCGGCCTGCTCAGCAAACTGCGCGCCTACCAGCTGCAGGACGCCGGGGCCGACACGGTGGATGCCAACCTTGATCTCGGCCTGCCGGTCGACGCCCGCGAGTACTCGACGGGCGCGCAGATGCTCGCCGACCTGGGTGTCGAGTCGCTCCGGCTGCTCACCAACAACCCGGACAAGGTCACGGGGCTGTCCGGCTTCGGGATCAAGGTGACCGGGCGGGTGGCGCTGCCAGTGGTGCCGACGGCCGACAACCTGCGGTACCTGACCGCCAAGCGTGACCGGCTCGGCCACGAGCTCGAGCTCCCGGCTGGGCCGGAGCTCCCGGCTGGGCCGGAGCTCCCGGCCGGCCTCCGGTGAGTGGCGCCGGCCGGCCCGCCGGCCCGGTCGTGGACGCGGCCGGGGTCAGCCTGGCCATCGTGGCGACCCGCTGGCATGCCGAGGTGACCGACGTCCTGGTGGACCGGGCGCTGGCGTGCGCCCGCGCGTGCGCCGTGCCGGACCCGCTCGTGGTGCGGGTGCCCGGGGCGGTCGAGCTGCCGGTGGTGGCTGCCGAGCTGGTCCGCCAGCACGACGCGGTGGCGTGCCTGGGCGCCGTCATCCGCGGCGGGACGCCGCACTTCGAGTACGTCTGCGACGCGGTGACCTACGGCCTGGCCCGGGTCGCGCTCGACGCCGCGACGCCGGTCGGCAATGGCGTGCTGACCTGTGACGACATCAAGCAGGCCCAGGACCGCAGCGGTGCCGAGGGCAGCTCGGAGGACAAGGGCTGGGATGCCGTGCTGGCCGCGCTGGAAACGGCGCTCGTGCTCCGCGGGCTCCGCCAGCAGCCGGTTTAGCGGCCGCCCGGGGGCGGTGAACGACAGCACCTGTACGTCCGCTGACGTTGCAGCAGCAGCACCCGCACCTTTGCTGACGCTGGGAGCGCGCTAGCCGCGCGGCCAGGCCAGCACGGGACCCCTGGCCCGGAGCAGAACGCGTGCGCCGGGCGCGAGCTGCGGCCCGCCGGCCGTCCGGACGATGATCTCGGGAACTCCGGCGTCATCCGCGGGCTGGACGCGGAGCACCGCGTCGTGGCCGTAGTAATGACAGGCGAGGACCCGGCCCGCCACGGCGCCGTGACCGGCGCCGTCGGCGGCATGCTCCTGCACCGCCTCTAGCTGCTCAGGGCGGACGAGCACGGTAACCGGCCCCGCCTCCAGGCCCGGGCCGGCCGCGGCCTCCAGGGCCAGCTCGCCGAAGATGGTCCGAACGGCGCGGCCGCCGTTCGCCGCGCCGCCGGCCACGACCTGGCCCTCCAGCAGGTTGGCGTCGCCGATGAAGCCGGCTAGCTGCGGGTCGGCGGGGCGGATATAGAGATCCTGCGGCGCCGCGCACTGCGCGATCTGGCCGTCCCGCAGCACGGCCACGCGGTCGGCCATCGACAGGGCCTCGTCCTGGTCGTGGGTGACCAGGACCGCGGTGGTCCCCGCGGCCCGGAAGATCTGCTGCACGTCGGCCCGGACGCTGGCCCGCATGTGCGCGTCGAGGGCCGCGAACGGCTCATCGAGCAGGACCACGGTCGGCTGGATGGCCAGCGCCCTGGCCAGGGCAACCCGCTGCTGCTGGCCGCCGGAAAGCTGATGCGGGTAGCGCTTGCCCAGGCCGGCCAGGCCGACCGAGTCCAGCAGCGCGTCGATGCGCGGTCCCCGCCGCTCGCGGGCCCGCAGGCCGAAGCCGACGTTGGCCGCGACGGTCAGGTGCGGGAACAGGCTGCCCTCCTGGGGCACGTAGCCGATCCGCCGCTGCTCGGGCGGCACGTTCGAGCCCGGCCCGTCGACCACCGTGCCGCCGATCGTCACGGTCCCCGCGTCGGCCTGGTCGAACCCGGCCAGGACCCGCAGCAGCGTCGTCTTGCCGCTGCCCGAGGGTCCGAGGATCGCGGTCAGCGAGCCCGCCGGGACGGTCAGGTCCATCCCGGTCAGGACTGGGTGGCGGCCAAATGCCTTGTACAGCCCCGTTACGGTCAGCTCAGTCACGTAGGTATCCTCCCGCGCTGGCCGAGCGGTCGAAGAAGCGGCCGAGCACATAGCTCGGCACAGCCGCGATGGCGATCATGACCAGCGCGAACGGCGCGGCCTGGGCGTAGGAGTTGTCGCTCTCGTACTGCCAGAACTGGGTGGCCAGGGTCTGCACCCCCGTCGGGATCAGCAGCAGCGTGGCGGTGAGCTCGGTCACGACCGACAGGAACACCAGGCAGAACGAGGCCGCCAGGCCCGGGCCGGCGAGCCGCAGCGTGACCCGGCGCAAGGTGGCGAGCCGGGACAGGCCCAGCGAGCGCGACACCTCGTCCAGGCCGGCTGGCGCGCGGGCGACCGCCGCCTTCACCCCGACCAGCGCCAGCGGGAAGAACATGATGGCGTAGCAGATCACCAGCAGCGGCGCGGTCTGGTACCCGCGGCCGGCCGCGTAGTGCTCGGTGAAGTACGCCAGCGCGAAGCCGATGACGGCGCCGGGCATCGCGAGCACCAGGTAGGTGCTGCGCTCCAGGAAGTGCCGGGCGGTGCCGGTATGCCGGATCGCCAGCAGCGCGACCGGCAGGGCCGCCACGGTGTCGATGACGCCGGCGCCGACGCCGTAGGCGGCCGTGTGCGCGATGGCGTCCAGCATGGACACGCTGCCGCCGGTCACCGACGCGATGCCGCCCTCGAAGATCCAGTAGACGGCGGCGTAGATCGGCACTCCGAGCGCGAGCACGACCAGCGCGAGGACGCCGGCCACGGCCGGCCAGGCGGCCCGGCCCAGGGCCAGTGGCGGGCTGACCCGCTGCGTGCCCGCGCCCATCCGGGCCACCCGGCCCCGGCCCCGCGCCAGGCCCTCGCCGCCGAGCACGAGCAGGCTGAGGCCGACCAGGACCAGGGACAGGGCACACGCCGCGGGGACGCTGAAGGAGAGGTTGAACTCGGTGAAGATCTCGGTGGTGAAGGTCTGGTAGCCCAGCAGTTCGAAGGCTCCATACTCGGCCAGCAGGACCAGCGCCACCAGCAGGCAGCCGCCCAGGATCGCACCGCGGGCCTGGCCGAGGGTAATCCGGACGAAGGTGGCGACCCGGCCGGTGCCCAGGCTCCTGGCCACCTCCTCCTGGCCCGGGTCGGCGGACCGGAGGCTGGCGGCGACCGGCAGGTAGACCAGCGGGTAGACGGCCAGCGTCATGACCAGGACGGCACCGCGGAAGCCGTGTACCCAGGTCCACAGCGACGCCCAGCCGAAGCTGACCACGAAGTCGGGGATCGCCAGCGGGATGACCAGCAGGATGGCCCACATCCGGCGGCCGGGCAGGTTCGTCCGCTCGACCAGCCACGCCGCGGCCGTGCCGATGATCGCGCACAGGGCCGTGACGGCGAGGGTGAGCTGGACGGTGTTCCAGAGCAGCTCGCCGGTCAGCGGCCGGGCGATCAGCCCGGCCACCGTGTGCACCCCGGCGCCGCCGGTCTCGATGAGCAGGAAGACCAGCGGCAGAGCGAGCAGCACCGCGACGAACAGGCTGACCGCGGTCAGCGCGACCGGGCGGCGGGCCCGCC